>Ga0207797_1000473_pt1 | contig 31071 bp, 23 predicted proteins | sample PRCRCaboRojoPR_6_FD_187275 | JGI IMG/M metagenome (GOLD analysis project Ga0207797, IMG submission 187275) | Marine sediment microbial community from Cabo Rojo, Puerto Rico - PR CR 10% Liquid 1 (SPAdes) | ecosystem: Environmental > Aquatic > Marine > Coastal > Sediment | place: Cabo Rojo, Puerto... | reverse complement strand
TAGGTCCCGGGGGAGGGCTGTGGACCGCTTTGCTCTTCACGTCTGTTGGAGCACTAGGGTTGCTCGCCATTGCAGCTCAATTCTGGGAACCCGCGGCGGCGCTGATCTTGCTCCCCCTGCTCTTGACTAACCCAGGGACCATCTGGTATGCGCGCTCCGCTAATTCAGAGGTGGCATTGCAGGTTCTGATCCTGCTGCTCGTGTCGCTCTGGATGGGGCGAGATAAGGACGAGGGTTGGGTCAGGCCCCTCCTCTTGGTCGGTACCCTCTTGGCCGCCCTGCTGGACAAGGTGGACAGTCTCTATCTCCTGCCGATCTTCTTCATGATTCTTGGGCTGACGTGGATAACTCGGCCCCAGCGCCGCTACTACCAAAGGGTCTTAGTCCTGATGCCCATTGCCGTTGGGTTGTCAGCGTTGTACGCCTGGCGTTTCGCTTGGCCCTATGTTCGGATGTCCTTCCAGTTGCAAGCGAAGGAGTCGATCATCTGGTTTCTACTGGGGGGGCTTGGGCTGCTTCTGGTGGTAAGCGTCTCGATCCTGGCATACTTTGGGCGACTCCGACGAGCCCTTCTCTCCAAGAGTCGCGAATGGGTGGACGGATTCAAAGGTCTGACTCGCATTCAGTGGGGTATCGCCGCTGCTGTTCTTGGAGCTACGCTCTTGACCTGCTACGTGATCCTGCCAGCCACGGTGCCCGCCGACCAGGTTATGGACAAGCGGCTATCCTTAGTCAAGCTGGGTTGGTACGTTACCCCTGTCGGACTGGTGCTGTCCTCGCTGGGCGTGCTTAGTCTCTTTCAACGTAGGCCGCCTGACGGCACCGTTCTACTCCTATCGTTGATGGCAGGTGCGCTGTTTGTCAACCTAACGATTCTCATGGTCGATCATATCTTCGGCATTCGACGCTTCATGGCGGTGGCAATACCAGGCCTACTGCTGTTCAGTGCCGGAGGGCTCGCGACTGTGGCGAGTTGGCGACCAGACCATGCGCGTAAGGCGGGGATCGGGTTATCTGTTTTGCTCGGCGGTCTCATGCTCGTCGGACAGGCGGCGAACAGCCGAAGTCTGATATCGCATCGCGAGTTCCAGGGTGCCAGTAAGATGCTGGAGCAAGTTGGAAGCAGCTTTTCGCGTGGATCCGTGGTTGTCTTTCCTGATCATCACTCCCTGTTGGGTACCTTTCTGGGACCCAACCTGTGGTTAGGTCATAATCTTGAACCTCTCTACGCCTCGGAACCGCTGAGCACAGAAACTTGGCAATCCGTTCAGGAGCATGCCGGGGAGCAACGACGTTCTTTGTACGTCATAGCCGAAGATCGGCCTCCTGTTCTATCCAGCACGGACGCTGTTGCTTTGAGCAGGATGTCGTGGCACGTCCCGGAGCTTGAACGGACCGTTGAGCATTTCCCTCGTCAGATTGACAGCTTTGACTTCGAGTTCACGGTATGGCGCATCGAAGAGGGTGATGAGACGCTGCGTTATGAGCCATCAGCGCTGCTCACCAAAGTTGGAAGCGTGGTAAGCAGGGAGGATGGGGTGATCTTGCAGGGGCAAGGTGGAGCTGGTCACCTTTGTTACGGCCCCTATCACCAGTTCCCTCCGGGACGGTATATGGCAAGCTTCTCGCTAGTCAATTCTGATACGTCTTCAAGGGTTGTGGAGATGGATGTAACCACCGCGGGCTCCACGCCGCTGGCCCAATTGGGCCTGGATCTGGAGCCGACGGACAAACCGAGAACGATCGAGTTGCCGTTTACAATTGAGGCTGGTGAGACGAGTCCCGTTACCCTGGAGTTCAGGGTGTTCCTGCCTGAGGGAGGAAAGATTGGCCTATCAGGTTTGGAGGTCAAGCCAGCCAGCGCCTCGCCTGGAGAGAAAGCATCCTGATCAAATAGTGCATGGTCCGCATGGAGTAGCGCTCAGGAGTGAGGGAGAGTGACTGTGAGCAAGGGCTGGCTTGACATTCCAGACGAGCAAGTCGACACTGAGAAAATCATGCAACGGGTTCGCGCGAGGTTGGCAAGCCGCGATATCGCTCCTCTCGACGAAGAAGATAAGACTCCAGAGGCCATAGCTAGCGCTCTGTGGCGGGCTATGATTGGGAGCTCGATAGACAACCAAGATGTTCCCATCCAGGGCCGGGACTGCGATGTCGTTCCCCGCAACTATGTCATCGATTGGCGAGTCCCGATCCTGGGTCCTATCCACGCCGCGATACGCCGTGTCATCAACGCGGAGATTCGACGCTACGTATTGCCCTCCTTGAGAAAGCAATCGTACCTCAATCGGCAGGTGCTTCGTGTGCTCAACGACCTGTTTGAGGAGAACGAACGCCTTCATCAGGAGATCAGAAAGCTCCGAGAGGACCAAGGAGAGGAATCCTGACTGTGGATGTTCATCAGTTTCATCCTCAGGTGGCATATGGGGACGCAGCCAGCAATCAGGTGCTGAGCCTACAGCGTCTTCTGAGGGATATGGGGTATGGGAGCGAGGTCTTCTGTGAAGAGCAGCCCTTTCTGTTTGAGGGCAATACTCGCTCCATAACGCAGCATGCTCGTCACGCCTCGCCAGAGAACGTGCTTCTGCTTCACTTCACGATGGAGTACTCCAATGAGGTGATGTCTTGGCTGCGTCGGGTTCCTGAACGCAAGGTCCTAATCTACCACAACATCACGCCTCATACCTACTTCGCAGGGATCAACGGTCCTTTGGCTGAGGCAGCCAAGCGCGGGCGCCGGCAACTCAGTCAGCTGCGGGATCTGACCGCCGCAGGATGGGGAGTATCGGCGTTCAATTGTCAAGAACTGGAGGAGCACGGATGGACCAATCTGGATGTGCTCCCCATCATCTTCGATCCCAAGCGTTATGCAGTCCGCCCGGATCGGACTATCCTTAGTCGTTACGAGGCAGACGGCCCCAATATCCTGTTCGTGGGCCGAGTCGCTCCCAACAAATGCTTCGAGGATCTGGTCTTGACCTTCTTCTACCTTAAACGATGGATAAGACCGGATGCTCGTCTCCTTCTCGTTGGTGCGCACGGAGGGATGGAACCCTACGTGGCTTTCTTAGAGAGACTGGTGGATAAGCTGCACGTACCGGACGTGACCTTCACGGGACACGTCAGCAATGCGGAGTTGATGGCCTACTACCGATGTTCCCACGTCTATCTTAGTATGAGCGAGCACGAGGGATTTGGTGTGCCGCTACTCGAGAGCATGCACTTCGAACTACCCATTGTCGCCTACGCGGCAGCCGCGATCCCCGAGACGCTGGGGGAATGCGGTGCTCTGATAAACGAGAAGGACTACCCGGCGATAGCTGAGCTGATCGGTCTTCTGATTGAGGATGAAGGCTTGCGAGACACGATGCTTGCCGGACAGCGCCGACGTCTGGAGAGCTTCCTGCCAAAAAGCGTGGAAGGGCGGTTGGAAGAGCTGTTGAACGCGCTCCCTCCATGATATGATGCTACTCGTCCCTTGTGAGATACGCAGATAGCAGATTCTGAATGAGTTTCGGTAAGATGATGAGGTGATGAATCTTCTCCACGTCAACGCCGCTTATCCCCCTTTCCTTGGCGGCGCTGAGGTCTACACCCAGGCTATGTCAGAGCGGTTCGCTGATCACGGTCATCGGGTGACTGTTGTCACCACGACCGCGGCCGAGGTTGAGCGTTTCTGGAATCCGCGCAAGCGCCACCTTCCTGCGGGTTTGGAGCGACGTAACGGCGTTGAGGTGATTCGCTATCCGGTCAGCCATCTGCCCCTGTCGCCCTGGTCCTTCTACGTCCTGCGTCGGCTGGCGACCATCATAGCTCGGTGGTCCACTGTGAGCGCGCCGGTTCTACGTCAGCTGGCTCCGCAGATGCCCGGAGTACCGGGCATCGAGGAGGGGTTGTCAGAACTACCTGGTCCGTTCGACCTGGTGCACGGCGTCAATATCGCGCTTGAATGGCCCCTCATCGCTGCCTGGCGTTACGCGCGCGATCAGGGCCTCCCCTTTGTCACCACGCCCTTCGTTCACGTCGGCGAGCAGGGGAGCCAGGACGTCCTGATCAACTACACCATGCCCCATCAGCTGGAGGTCCTGCGGGATGCCAACGCCGTCATGGTGCAGACGGAGATCGAGAAGCGAGCGCTGATTCACCTGGGGGTGCGAGAAGATCGCTTGCATCGGTTGGGGATGGGCGTCGACCTGAATCGTCTGCGGGGAGGCGACGCGGCTCGATTCAGAGGGCGTCACGATCTGGACGGCCGGCCCATCGTCACCTTCCTCGGCGTTGTGACGTATGACAAGGGGAGCTTCTATCTGGTGAGGGCGATGGAGCGGCTGTGGGCCCAGGGATGCGGCGCTCACCTGGTCATCGCTGGACCGCAGGTGGATGAGTTCAGCCGTTTCTATGAGCGTCTCCCGTCTGCCACGCGTGACCATGTTCTTCTGCTTGGGCCTGTCCTGGGTCGGGACAAGCGCGATCTTCTGGCCGCGACGGACGTCTTCGCTCTGCCTTCCCGCATCGATTCGTTTGGCATTGTCTATCTGGAGGCGTGGGTCTATGGAAAGCCCGTCATCGGAGCACGAGCGGGCGGTGTCCCTGACGTGATCAACGATGGAGAGGATGGCTTGCTGGTCGACTTCGGGGATGTTGAGGCATTGGCGGCGGCGATCGGTGCGTTGCTTCGAAAGCCAGAGCGCGCGCAGACGATGGGACGACAGGGGCGGGCCAAGGTGAAGGCTCGCTACACCTGGACCCATATCTACGACCGTCTCGGGGCGGTCTACACGCGTCTGGTGAAGTGACGATGCACCTTGTAATTAACGGGACCGAGCTCGGCCGGAACCGGGGCGGCAATGAGACCTATATCGCCGGTCTGATTGCGGGGTTGTCCGCGCTCTCCTCACCGCCGGAGGTGAGCGTTCTCACGTGTCAGTGGGACAATGATCTGTCTCTCCCCTCCACGGTTCACCAGGTGAACCTCGGGCCCTATCGCCAGCTCCCGTTCTTCCTCTATCAACAGACGAGAGCCCTGAGGCACTTGGAAGCGGACTGGTACCTCTCCAACTACTACCTACCCCCGCTCCTGCCATGCAAGGGGAGCGTGATCGTGCACGACCTTTCCTTCAGAGCGCATCCAGAGTACTTCCCTCCCTTGGTGGCCTGGTACATGCGCTGGCTGGTCGGTTGGGCCGTGCGACGTGCAGACCGGGTGCTGACAGTCTCGACCTTCTCCCGCGACGAATTGCTCCGTTTCTATTCCAAAGCCGCGGGCAAGGTTTCCATTATCCCGAACGGAATCGGGGCGCAGTTCCGACCGCCTCGAGACAACGGCACGGCTGAGGCTGATCAGAGAACCCTCTCCCGTTACGGCCTGGATGCGCCGTACGTTCTGGCTCTGGGCAACATCCACCCCCGCAAGAATCTGTCTCGGCTTCTCGATGCCTATCTAAATCTGCGCAGTGAGAAAGGGGCGATCCCGAGAATGGTCTGGGTCGGGGCGCCACGCTGGGCGAGCGATGAGCTTCTGGAGCGCGCTCGCTCTGTCGGTGTGATTCTGACTGGCTTCGTGGCCGATGAGGACCTTCCCACCCTCTATCGCGGGGCGGTAATGCTGGTCTACCCGTCCCTCTATGAGGGGTTTGGCCTTCCACCAATGGAGGCGATGGCCTGCGGGACCCCCGTGGTCACGAGCAACACCACGAGTCTTCCCGAGGTGGTGGGGCAGGCGGCATTGACGGTGGATCCGACGAACGTTGAGGCCATAGCGGCAGCAATGGCCAGATTGCTTGACCACGCTGCGCTAAGGAGCGAACTCGCTAAAGCGGGCATCGAGCGCTCCAAGCGATACACCTGGCCCCATACGGCTCGACGATTGCTTGCCGCTCTACAGTGAGCGTGCTATAATCGCCCGTGAGCCCCGGTAGCTCAGATTGGACAGAGCAGGAACCTCCTAAGTTCAAGGTCGCGCGTTCGAATCGCGCCCGGGGCACACAGGAAGCGGCTATCGAGGGGATGGCCGCTTCTTTCGCGTGTTGGTCTGCGAGGACTGAGTATGCGTTGCACTAGACCTGACGACGAGGTGATCGAACAATGAACATAGTCTTGGAGGCTTTGCTGATCTTCGGCTTACGCGTGCTGGGCATTGCTGTCAGCACGCTATCTACCCTGATGACGGTCCAGGGGCGAAAGGTCTACGCCGTGGCGGCGGGTTTCATCAGCTCGCTCGTCTACGTCATCGCCATCGGCAAGGTGGTGTCTAACTTGAACAACGTCTGGAACATCATCGCCTACGCCGGGGGATTCGCCGGCGGGACGCTGGTGGGGATGGTGCTGGAGCAGCGGCTGGCGCTCGGCTATGCTGAGGTGCGGTTTATATCGATTGAGGACGGTCATGACCTGGCAGGTGCGCTCCGGGAGTCTGGCTTCGGTGTGACGGAGCTGGAGGGCCACGGACGCGAGAAGACGGTTGAGGTGGTCTCCGTGCTGATCCCACGCAAAGAGGTGAAGAACGTGCTGAAGATCGGCCAGCGGGTCGATAACGATGCCATCGTCACCGTCACTGACTCTCGCACGGTTCAGAGGGGCTACTGGCACCCCGATAGGTGTCGAAGGTAGTCCCGTTTGAGGGCGTTAGGTCCGCTCCTGGCATGCTCATGAGCCCAAGACGAAGAGGCTCGTAGCGGCGGCCTCTGTCGTCCTATGCGAGAGACAGTGGGAACCGTCACTACGAGCCAAATGCCTCGGGCTCGACTTCTGGAGGCCTGGATCTCTACGCCACCACCACGTTCACCAACCGACCGGGAACGTAGATCAGTCGCTTCACGTCCTTCCCTTCGATGTGACGCTGGACGTTCTCGTCGGCGAGGGCAGCTTCCTTTGCCCTCGCCTCGCTGAGGTCGGCCGGGACCTCCAGACGGGCTCGCAGCTTGCCGTTGACCTGGACCACCAGGGTGATCGTCTCCTCAGCCGCTAGATCGGGATCGAACTCGGGCCAGGGCTGCTGGTGGATGCTATAGGGACGGCCTGTCCGTTCCCAAAGCTCCTCGGCGATGTAAGGACAGCTGGGCGCCAATAGCAGCAGGAGCGTCTCGATGGCCTCGTCCCAGGCCCCCGTCCCGCAGACCGGCGTCCGTCCCGCCTTCTGTAGGGTGTTGGTGAACTCCATCAAGCGTGCGATGGAGGTGTTGAAGGAGAAGGCCTCCATATCGTCGGTCACGCTTCCAATCGTCTGGTGCGTCGCGCGTTGCAGGTCGGCGATCTGTTCCTCTGTTGGATCTCCGTCCACCCCGCTGGGCTCCAAGACCAGCTTCCAGACGCGGTGCAACCAGCGATAGACCCCCTGAATGCCCTGGGGATCCCACGGCCCCCCTTGATCCCAGCGCCAGCCGAACATGAGGTAGCCGCGCACCGTGTCCGCTCCGTATTCGGCGACGAGTTCGTCGGGTGAGATGACGTTGCCGCGGCTCTTCGACATCTTCTCGCCGTCCTCGCCCAGGATGATGCCCTGGTTTCGCAGCATCAGCATCGGCTCGTCGAAGTCGACCAGGCCCATGTCCCGCATCGCCTTGGTGAAGAAGCGGGTGTAAATCAGGTGCATCGTGGCGTGCTCGATGCCCCCGGTATAGACGTCCACTGGCGCCCAATACGCCGCCTCCTCAGGGTTGAACGGTGACGAGTTCTCGTCGATGGGCTCTCCTGCCTTGTAGTAAGGGCTCAGATAGGCGTATTGGTACCAGGAGGAGTCGACGAATGTATCCATCGTGTCCGTCTCCCGGGTGGCCGGAGCGTCGCACCTGGGGCAGGTGGTGTGCAGGAACGCCTCGTGATGCTTGAGCGGACTCTCGCCCGTGGGCAGGAACTGGGCATCCTTGGGCAGCTCCACCGGCAAGTCCTCGTAGGGGACGGGAACCGTGCCGCACTCGTCGCAATAGACGATCGGTATTGGGGCCCCCCAATATCGCTGGCGGCTGATGAGCCAATCTCGTAGACGATAGTTGACGTCACCCTCGCCGAGATCCTGTTCCTCCAACCATTCGATCACCTTCTCCACGGCCACGTCACCTGGTGTGCCGGTGAACGGGCCCGAGTTGATCATCGTGCCGTACTCGGCGTGGAATAGCAGATCTCGATAGAAGGGCACTTCCCAGAGCAGCTCCATCACGGTCTGCTTCTCGTTCGCCTCCGGGTCGGATCGAGCGCCATCCTCCAACGACCTGATCTTCTCCAGGATCTCCTGCTCAGCCTCTACGCTGCTGAGCGACATCACCTCATCATCGAAGATGAAGGCCCATCGGGCCCCCACGACCTCGATCCAGGCGCCTGGCCGGACGTGCGCCTCCGCCAGCTCGATATACCGGTCCACCTCGCCCTTCTCCTCATCCAGCGTGACATACAGCGCACCATCCCGTTCCTCGAAGGGGATGCCGGCGTCACGTAGCGCCGCGGCGAAACCTGGCCCAGTCGTTCCCTCTGGCACGTACGATCTGCCGACGCCGTCTGGGCGGTCGATCACGGGGATGATGGGCAGGCCGTGCTTCATGGCGAATTGGAAGTCTCTCTCGTCGTGGGCCGGGACGGCCATGATCGCGCCCGTGCCGTAGGTCATCATCACGTAGTCGGCAATCCAGATCGGGATGCGTCTTTCGTTGACCGGGTTGATGGCGTAGGCGCCGGTGAAGACGCCGGTCTTCTCTTTCTCCGTGGATAGCCGCTCAATCTCCGTCTGGCGCGAGGCCTGGAGTTTGTAGGCTGCGACCGCGTCGCGCTGCTCGTCTGTGGTCACCTTGTCCACCAGCGGATGCTCTGGGGCCAGCACCATAAACGTGGCGCCCCAGAGCGTATCTGGTCGCGTGGTGAAGACCTCCATAGGATCTCCTTGCTCGGTGCGGAAAGTGACGTCCGCTCCTTCGCTCCGGCCAATCCAGTTGGTCTGCATCGTCACCACCCGCTCCGGCCAGTCGATGTTGGAGAAGTCCAGCAGCTCTTCGGCGTACGAAGTGATGCGCCAGAACCACTGTGTCAGCTCCTTCTTGACCACCGGCGTTCCACATCGTTCGCAGTGACGGTCCTCGCCCCATACCTGTTCGCGGGCCAGTGTGGTGTTGCAGTTGGGGCAGAAGTCGACCGCCGCCTCCTTCCGGTAGGCTAGACCCATATCATAGAGCTTCAGGAAGAACCACTGGTCCCAGCGGTAGTAGCCGGGGAGGCAGGAGATGGCCTCGCGGTCCCAGTCGAACATTCCCCCCATCGACCGTAGCTGTTCCCGCATGTTCTCGATGTTGGAGATGGTCCAGGTGTAAGGGTGTATGTCACGCTTGATGGCGGCGTTCTCGGCCGGCAGGCCGAACGCGTCGAAGCCCATAGGAAAGAGGACGTTGTACCCCTTCATCCGCATGTAGCGAGCTCGGGCGTCGCTGGGCGCCATAGCGTACCAGTGTCCAATATGTAGGTCCCCGCTGGGATATGGCAACATGGTCAGCGCGTAGTGCTTGGGCTGGTCATGATCGATGGTAGCCTCGTACATACCGTCATCCGCCCAGGCCTGCTGCCACTTCGGTTCAATCTCTTGCGGTACGTATTTCTCTGTCATACTCTTTTTCTCCTCAACCTTGCTCCAACTCTCCGATCTATCTACGCTCCCAAAGAAGCCTGTTCGCGTCCGTCGTCGCTGCTGCTCTTCCGGCCTTCTCCAGCGACGAGAGGGCCGCCAGAACTGTCGTACGTGTCAGGAAGTAGGCAGTCGGTCTCTTGATCTTCAGTGCGAAGGCCTCGGCGATGTGCTGCACCACTGCTGAGGTCTCTCGCGGCCTCTCCAGCGCCTCATAGGTCGCGTCTCTTATCTCCTCCAGCCTATCTCGGTTGGCATCACAGATCGTCTCTATCGCGGCTCCCGATGTGTAAGCCGGTCCATGCCCGGGGGCGAAGTGGTCGTACGACTGAGCTGCCAGGGACTCGATAGTCTCCAGAGTCTCGTCCAGATCGACGCAGAAGAGCACCTTATGCTTCTTTATCGTCTCCTCTGGGAAGATCGCGTCGGCGCAGAAGAGCACGCGCTTCCCGTTGTCCTCGACCGCCACCCCAACCTGATTAAGGGCATGACCCGGCAGCGGGACGATAGCCACCCGGAAGGGCCCGATGCGCAAGGGGCCTGGTGCCACGGTCCGATTCACCTCACAGGGCTGGGCCAGGGTGAACTTATCGCGTAACGCCTCGATGGGGGCGGCGCCGGCAAAGAGGTAGAGCGGCTCGATGATGGGGTGCTCCATCATCGCGGCCTCCAATCCTGGGGCGTACAAGGGGACTTCAAGGCGCCTCTGAAGGAAATGGGCGCCGCCGAAGTGATCGGCGTGGGCATGCGTGACGATAACGGCCTCCAGTTGCGCCTCTCGCTCCTCGAGGATGCGCAAGGCCCGGCGCCCAGCGTCGCCATCGAGACCCGTGTCGATCAGCAGAGCTTGCCCGTCATGGACCACCAGCCCTATGTTGGAGCCGCTCTGTAGGTGAAAGGTGTTCGGCGCTAGCGGCACGCTCTTCATACGCTATCTCTCCTTAGCAAGGGTCCTCCATCACAGGTTTCCTCGACGCAATTGCTCCACCTTCTCCCAGAGTTCAAGGGGCTCTCCCCCTTCTGGTCGCTGGAGCTCCAGTCCGTGGGGGGCTGAGCTTCCCTCGTGCACGTGGACGAACGTCAGAAAGCCATCCAGAGCTGGCTTCTCACTGTGTCCGGGATTGAATGCCTCGGTGTACATCGTTATGCTGGTCTTACCCACGTAAGCCGCTCGGGACCGGAGTTCGACGATGTCCCCATTGACGGCACCCCGGGTGAAGATCAGACCGTGGATCTTCAGACAGACCAGGTTAGCAGGATCGACGTCAAGCGCGCGTTGGGCGCCGATGAAGGCTGCTTCCACCACCCACTCCGACATCCGCCCCGCGAAGAGCGTCCCGTGGTGATTCAGATCGCTTGAACGCACCAAATGCGAGCTCACGGCTTGCGGCAGCTCTTCAATATGCATGACGCTACCTTCCTAGAACACAAAAGCCCCCTCGCCTCAGGGGCGAAAGGGCTCCGCGGTACCACCCTGAATGGAGAATCCCTCCATAGTTCTCTTGAGGGGCTCCCACTCTTGGCTCTTTAACGAGAGCGACCCGTCGTCGGTTACTCCGCCAGGATTCGCCGACGCAGCTCCCAGGCGAGTTCAGCCTTCTCCGGGGCGTCTCCCCTGGAACGCCAAGTGCCGGGCTTCCACCTGGTCTCTCCCGGCTCGCTGAGGGGAGTGGCCTACTACTCCTGTTCGCAGCTTTTCGGTCCTATTCGTTCCGTTGTTCTTGCAAAGAAAAAGTGGACCCGGAGGGACTCGAACCCTCGACCCCCACAATGCCATTGTGGTGCGCTCCCAACTGTGCCACGGGCCCACGAAAAAGAGAATATGATGGAGCTGAGGGGACTCGAACCCCTGACCTCTACAGTGCGATTGTAGCGCTCTCCCAACTGAGCCACAGCCCCTTGTCACCCAACGCTAGCACCTTCACGCTAGCGCAGCATATAGTATAACGGCTTTGGTCAGATTGTCAAGCAGCATCGCCGCTGCGGCTCTATGGGCGTCGCGCCGCTGCCTCCTTGCCTCTCCCAAGGTGGTCGCTCGTTCACGGGGACCTCCTGGAGGTGATCGGCCTCTAGCGCCAGGACCAGACGGCCGTACTCCCCTCGTCCACGAGGATGGGATCGGTGCCCTGTTCCGCTTTGGTGTCGACGATCCATACGCGGTCCATCCCCTGATCGTCGCGGTCAGCGTAGAGCAGGTATCGGCCGTTGGGAGACCAGAAGCGGTGGCTTTGAGCGTATTGGCTGAAGCTATGGACGATGAAGCGCATCAGAGGCGTGGGGTGGAAGGCCGTGAAGCCGCGATCGCGGCTCTCTGTCAGGTCGAACACGCGCCACTGCATCCAGACAGCGTTGGGCAGATCGAGTCGCGAAAGGTAGGCGATCCTCCGACCATCTGGGCTCCAGAAGAAGCCTAGGACATTGAAGGCGTGCCTGGTTACCTGCTCTGTCTTCCCATCTTCCAGGTTCACAACTCGGATTGGGCCGTAGAAGGAAGGAGTTTTCGACTCCCGGACAGCGTAGGCGACCTGGCGTCCACTCGGGGACCAGGCGAATGCGATCTCCTGCCCGTCTGTCTCCGCCAGCGTGTTGATCCTATTCGCCGTGATGTGTTGGAGACGGTCCTGACCATCTAGGGCCACGACAGCTAGCCAATCCTCTCCTCGAGGGGACCATGCAGGTGAGAGGAACGCTCCCGGTGCATAGGGCAAGAGGCGCCGGCGACCGGCATCGACGTCGTAGAGACCGATCTCCGCAGCGGGGTTGTCGCGGAGCGTCCCACCCGTGTGCCATAGGATGACCTGCTCATCGGGCGACCAGGAGAAGTAGACAGGGCGCCCCACGGTCAGGAGGAGGTCCTGGAAACTGTCCTCCTCCCTGGTCAATAGATGCAGCCCCACACCATTCTCCTCCTCGATCAGGTAGGTCAACGAAGGCCAGGCCGACGGCCTTGAGTAGGACCGAGGTGAGGTGTAAAGGTAGATGAAGAAACGCTCGTCGTTCCGGGCAACGAGCTGTGGGGGGCGATCGAGTGTCTGCTGAAGGTATAGCTCCCCGCGCGCATCGTCTCCGGAGCGGGTGACGGCGGCGAAGGCGAGCGCTCCGTCGCGGGACCACGCGAGGCGGTGATAAGAACGCCCCTGTCCCTCCGGAGGCGCTGTAGCATCGTTTGTCACCTGTTGGGTCCAGCCTTGACCGGGTGAGGTAGCCCACACGTTGCCGTCAGATCCGATGTAAGCCAGCAAGCCGGAGGTCTGCAAGGAGGGTGAGGGAGAGCTCTGTGGCGTGCTTGTCTGAAGGGTCTCCTCAGTGGCTACCGGGCCTGGGCTGAGACAGCCAGCCAAGGCCAAGACAGCTATGATCGTCGTCACCGTGTACCATATTTTCATGTCACGACCCATTTCCCTCTCCGCGCGGTGTGTCGGGCACGCACGGTCAGCCGAGCACCCGGTCGGGCCTGGCGGAGCTCTGCGTGGCAGCCGTTCTCTGCTTCCTCGGTCGGTCGACAGAGGCCCGATTCAGCTGGTCATCCCACTGGATGTGCCCTGATGGATCGGGCTGCTCAGTCTGTGATAGTTTACGCTGAGACGTGTACTCTGACAAGCAAGATGATGATGCTCTGCACGTCAGGGCGTTGGAAGGTGGGCGAGGCAAACGTGCTCTGTGTCTGGCGCCGAGTGTCGGTTTGACAGGGCTCACTACCGTGCTATACTGCCTGCTGTGAGTTGGACGCCGGGATCCGCTTGGTTAGAGATCTCTGCAAACTGGCGTGCCCACCCGGCAGCGCCTCTGCAGGTTTTGGACGACTGGACCTCCCCGGAAGCCGCCTCTTCACTGTGAAGGATAGCGCCGCCACGTGCGGAATTCTATCCCCTGGTGTCGACCGCGGTGACCAACGCCTCAGACGGGATACTGGCTTGTTCACGCATAGGGCTGTCTGGCGCCGGTTCGAGGTCTGGAGGGCGACCTCACAACAAACATCCCTTTGGTGGCGAACGGGAGGAACCTATTGCTCTACCTTTCGCATAGTTCTCACTAAAGGTAAGATATGGATCATTTAGGAAGTCTATAGCGTGGATGACGTCAACAAAAGGGTCCATCCAATGAGTGAATCCTCAATGCTGAGCGTCGCCGACGATACGACGTCTGCCCAGAGCGGGGCAAGGCGCCGTACGGCCATGACCGTGATTATGGCCACGAACTTCTTGCTTAACTTCGGCTATCAGCTCTGGCGCTCTCTCTTCAACAACTTCGCTGTCGATGAGCTCGGCGTCCGGGCGGATCAGATCGGACTGATCCAATCCGTGCGTGAGATACCGGGCCTGCTGGGTTTCACCGTTGGCTTGCTGGCGATAGTGCTGACCGAGATGCGCATAGCAGGGCTCTCCATCGTGCTTCTCGGCTTGGGTATTGCGCTCACTGGCAGTGTGACCAGCCTTCCGGGTCTCTTGGCGAGTACGGTGTTGATGAGCATCGGCTTTCACTACTTTATGCCGGCCAACTCGTCGGCGGTTCTCCAGCTTACCGGGGAGGACGAGGCTCCCGAGGTATTGGGTCGCCTCACGAGCCTGAATGCTCTGGCAGCTCTCAGCGGGGCCGGTCTGGTCTTTCTAGCCTTGGGAGCTCTTGGGTTCCGTAGACTGTTTGGTATCACCGGGGTTCTGGTGGCGATTGGTGGCGGGATCGCGCTCCTTTGGTCGATTCGTAAGTCCTTCCTGCCAGAAACGGACGCTGACGCACAGGACCTGGACGCGATCCACCCCTTGCAGCGCGCCCCACTGCGCAGACGCTACTGGCTCTATTATGCTCTCCAATTCCTGATGGGCAGTCGCCGGCACATCTTCACCACCTTCGCTGTCTTTCTGCTTGTGCGGACGCATAGGGTGGGAGCGGAGACGATTACCATCCTCTATCTCATCAACAATTTGATCGGTGCTTTTCTCTATCAGCAGTTTGGGAAGATCATCGCTCGCGTTGGGGAAAGACGCGCCCTCACGATCAACTTCGTGTTGCTTATTCTCGTCTTCTTGGGATATGCCTACATTCCTATCCTGCCAGTCCTCTACGGTCTCTTCGTCGCGGATCATATGCTGTTCGGGTTTCGCATTGCCCTGCAGTCCTACTTCCAGAAGATCGCTGTCCACCGCCGCGAGATTACGCCCAATCTCTCATTAGGACAGACCATCAACCACATTGCGTCAGTCATCATCCCTCTGGTAGGAGGGTTCATCTGGGAGACGGTGGGTAGCCAGTACACCTTCTTGGTGGGCGTGGGCATTGTAGTTATCTCCTTGATCTTGGTCCAGTGGATGCGTGTTGAGCGGGGGACCATCTCGCGGACCGCGACTACTGTTGGTCGGTAGCTGGAGGGCCTCACGGATGTCGAAGGGCTTGGAGTGGCGGTTCGGTGACGAACTCCCTGAAGAGGAATTGGATAGGGATTGGCCCCAGCCTCAGGCTTGGCGCCGGTGGTGGGCCTGGATCGTGGTGCTGCTCCTCCTGGTTGGTGGTGCCTATGGATGGTGGCGTCAGCGTCAGCAAACCCTAGATCAGGCTGAGGCTCAAGTAGAGCGGGTCGCCCGTCTGGAGCTGCAAGCCCTGGCCGGGGGGGATATGGAACTCTACATGAGCCTACAGGATACCGTCGACGAGGTCTGGCGCCAGGCCCAGGCAGCGTATACGGAGACTTTCGCGCTGCCGCTCCCTATCCAAGGGATCACGACCACCCAGACGTCCGTCGAAAGCGCTCGCGTCGTGGGAGAGAGGGCAAGGGTGGAGATCAAGCACTCCATCCCTCTGACTGACGAACGACGCGCTTCCTTTCGGGCTATTCGGTTCTACCGCCTCACAGACCGAGGACGCTGGGTCCACACCAAGGTCGATCCGGATTATGGTGGCCGACCCGTAAGCCTCTTGGGGAGGCTTGTTGAAGTGAGGGTCCGCGAACGGGATGCCGATTGGATAGAGGCCGTGGTGAAAGACATGGGAGCGCTGACGTCTGGATACTGTGACTTGATCTCCTGCCAGCAAAACCTGCCGCTCACGTTGGACCTCGGAGCCGCCTTAGATGAGGCTGTCGTTCCTGGAGACGATGTCCTCCCGGCGCCCTTCCTGGTAGGCGCGCCGGAGGATGAAGCGGCCGAGTTGCTGTGGAAGGCTAGTCTCGAGGGCTTTCTTCTCGAACGACTTATCGATCGAGAGATCGGCCCTAGACCCTCCGGCATGCATCGAGGGGATATCTTCCGGGATCGGCTATACGCTTGGTTCCGGCAGGAACTCGGGCTGAACAACCCTCCGTCCCTCGACTCAGGACTGATCAGGGAGGCCTTGGATGCGGGGACGTGGATCCCTCTTTGGGAGCTATGGAGCCTTCCCCCGGATGACCTGAGACGACCGTTGATCGAGGCAGAGATCGACCTGCTGTTGCATTTCATTGAGCGCGAGCACGGGGCTATAGCCGTGGGGCGTCTCCCACGTGCTCTCCGCGATGCTTTCCATCCAGGGGAGGGTATCGTTGCGGTTGTGCGTGAGCCTTGGTGGGTCTTCAGACGTCGCTATCTAACCTACGTCCGCGAGATCACGGCTGATCGATCCGACAGACTGATGGCTTTCTCGTCATATGACATCATGATGAGATGTTGGGAGACTGTTGGATCGACGAGCTTCGGGGCTATCTGGGGGGTGCACTGGGATGAACCAGAACCTACCGTGCTCTCCACCAATGGTGAGGTCGGAGCTCTGCTGCCGGTATCGTGGTCACCCGATGGGGCACGTCTGCTGACCGTACAGCAGAGAGGCGATGAACACGCCCTCTATGTCCTGACATCAGGTGGATCCAAGCCTCAGCGGTTGCCAGGTATGCCCGAAGGCTCTGAACCTGTCGGCTCGATGGGGTTTGGCGAGACTGGTTGGTCACCCGATGGAGGCCATCTTGCATACCGGACACCTGACCAGGGGATTGAAGGTGGCATTGTCGATGTGCGGAACGGTGAACACGCGGTGTTCGAGGGGGATTTCGTGGCGTGGTCTCCCGATGGTCGTCGCCTGATCTACGCGCGGCCTATCCCTTGGCATTGGTCGCCCGAGCTCAGGGTTCAGACCTTCTGGATATGGGATCGGGACGGTGCTCACGCTCGGTCGCTGGGACACGGTTACACGGCAGGGTGGTCACCCGACGGAGCACGGATCGCCTACGTCACGCCCGAACCGGCGCTGAGAACCTTCGATACGATGACCGGTGGAACGACCGCTCTCTTGGACAAGTCCTCACTGCGACGGACGCTCGGTTTCACCCCGACGCTCTCACCTGTCTCCGGTCAACCCTTTGAGATGGATTGGTCTCCGACAGGTGAGTGGATCGCTCTAGCTGCGACACGATCGAGCCTGGGGGGATCCGAAGAGACGCTCACTCTATTGGTGCGTGATGGCGACCATCGCGTCCTGGACAGGCAGCAAGGCGGATTGCTGCGTCTCTCTTGGTCGCCCGATGGGCATTGGCTGACGACAGTCACCTTCGAGCGGGACCATTCTCGAGTGATCGTGAGGGACGTTCAGGGTAATGTGTTGTTCGGGGGAGAGGATGCCTTTGTCTCCTGGTCGTCAGACGGAAGGCATATGGCCGTTGCGAAGGATCCGCTGCTACGCATTTTGGAGATCGAAAGCGGCACGTGGAAAGACTTTGAGATCCCGGGAACGTGTAGACCTGTGATGTGGAATCCGCACACGAAGGGGGGCCGGGGTCTGGTGCCAGGGCAAGACTGGCGTTCCTCGATTCAGTCTTGCGACCTGCCGCACTGCCAGCCCTGAGCGTCGGTCACCTGCTCATCTCGCTCTGACCGGCTACCTTTTTCAGGCGTCAGAACCGGCTGCTCGTACTGAGGGCGCCTGTGGCAACCGATCCAGGACGGTCTTCAGTTCCTCCAGCGTGGTCACGCCCGCCAGACTCCTAACAAACGTGCGGAGGTCTGGGCTGCGGGCGAACGCCTCGCGCACGGCTGGGCCGATGAGGTTCTCCCCAGCTGCTCCAGGCTGATCTGCGTATGCTCCGTGGAAGGCGAAGTAGGCTTGGTTGAGCTTCCTAATAGCGTAGCCGTGTTCCACGAAGACCTGGCGTCGCTGTTCCATATACGTCTCTGCCTCCTCGACCCGTCCTTCAGCCAGGAGTTGGTCCACCTGAACACGCGTCTCTCGCATCTCCAGGCGGAAGTCGAAGGCGGGCGGTTCCGACGGTTCCTCTTCCGGGGGCTCGGGTGGGGGCTCTGGTTCTGGTTCTGGCGCTGCTGGTAGATGCTCTGGATAGTAGCGGGCTACAACCTGGCGTCCCACCTCCCTCCCCACGATGGAGGCAACTGTCTCATTGATCGTACGTGCTTCACCGGAGGACAGGTAGCTCCTGCCCAATGGCTGCGGGGCAAGGTAGTGGTGGGTCCACTCATGGGCCGTAACCTCGGTCACCCAGTTGATGGAACTGCTCTCCAACAACATTGCTGGATAGGCGGATAGCCCTCCGATCCCGGTGATCAAGGACGAGACGTCGAATGTGGCGTCAATTTCCTGCTCAATCTCTTCCCGCTCTACGGTGCTTAATCCGTGCACCAGGTTGAGTTGATAGATCCGCTCAATGCGGTCGCGCGGGGAGACGATGAGCAGTTGGGGAAGGGGCGTGAAGTGCATCTTGATGGGGGGGAGTTCCTGGTTTAGAATCCCGAAGCCCTCGTCCGTCAGGATACTGGCCACCTGTTCCTCGATGATTGCCTCAGCCAACGGCTGGCGAGCGTGGATCTCTGTGAGGAGTTCCTCGCGCCGGGCCTGGAGCTCTGCTGTCGCGCTGTCGGCATCCTCGGTTCCTGGATCGACATACGTACGCCGGATCTGACCGTCAACACGCTGCTTTTCGGCAATCAGGGCCAGATAGTCGAGGACGAACTCCCGGCGAGCTTCCTCATGCATGGCACGTTGGGGGGAGAGGAGGCTATGCGTCAGTTTCTGCCACAGGGCTCTGACCTCCCAAGTGACGAAATCGAACCGCTTCCCCGCCAGCTGTCGATCGACGCGCGCCTCCATGCTTGTGGGAGGTGGCGAATCGACCGAGAAGACCAGGAGTAAGCCGGTCAGCAATGCCACCAGCTTCCAGTGCTGGAGGAGAGGCTCCAGGACGCCCTCTATTCGATCGATGGTCGTGCGCAGATCAGTCATGGTACTCTGACGTCATTGACCTCGTCCGACCCGACAAGGGTTATGCTGAAGGGTGAGGCTGAGGCCATCTCTTTGGCGCAAAGAGATGCGTCGAGAACTAGAGGGCTCCCCATGGTTCAGGCGAGAGAGGATAGGGCTAGCCGGATCCGTTCCTCGACGGAGAGCTCCTCGTCCCGCGGGAGGTTTTGGAGCGCGGACTGGGCCTCTACCAAGCTGAATCCTAGCTCAGTTAGGGCGGCGATAACCTCGGTGTCCGTATCCGTCAGCAAGGGCGTTGTGCCCTCGGCCGGGATAACCTCGTCCTTCAGGTTGAAGATGATCTTCTTCGCCGTCTTCGACCCAATGCCTGGTACTCGGGTGAGCAGGCGGGGCTCGTCCCGGATGACGGCTTGTCGGAGGGCATCTGGCGAGATGGTGCTGAGCAGGGAGAGGGCCACCGTCGGTCCGACACCGGAGATGTCGAGGAGGAGCTCGAACAAGGAGCGCTGCTCCTTAGTCAAGAAGCCGTAGAGCGCCAGCCTATTCTCGCGGACGTGGAAGTAGGTGAACAGATCCAGCGGTTGTTCTACCTTTCGGACGTGTTCCAGGACGTTGGAGGGGACGTAGACCTTGAAGCCGAGTCCCCCGGTGCGGACGACAACGTATCCCTCCCCTGTCTCCCAGACTGCACCGCTGATCCTCGAGATCATAGTACGTTCACCGAGCCAGTTCTGCCAGGGAGTTCTCCGACAGCGATTTCAGGCGCGCTGAGTGGAGGTGGCAGATCGCCACAGCTAGAGCGTCCGCGGCGTCGTCCGGGCGTGGTATTTCGCGCAGGCCGAGCAACATCTTGACCATGTCCTGCATCTGGGCCTTGTCCGCGCTTCCATAACCCGTCACCGCTTGCTTGATGGCCAGAGGCGTGTATTCAGCCACTTCAAGTCCGGCGTCCGCCAGGGCGAGGATCGCCACCCCTCTTGCTTGGCCCACGCTCATCGCTGTACGCACGTTCTTGCTGAAGAAGAGCTCCTCAACGGCGGCCTCGTCGGGTTCCCATTCAGCTGCCAGGGCGCGGAGTTCGCGATGGATGACCTGCAAGCGGGCGGCCGTCGGCTGATCAGGTTCGGTTCGGATCACCCCGCTGATCAGGGCTCTTAACTCGTTTCCGTGTTCCTCCACGACGCCATAGCCGGTGGTGGCGGTACCGGGATCGATGCCGAGGATGCGTCTGGTGTTTCGGGTGGCCGCGTTGCCAGCGATGCTAAAGCTCTCCCTCGTACTTAGCAATGATGTCGTCCGTGATCTCCAGGTTGGAGTGGACCTCCTGCACGTCGTCCATGTCCTCCAGTTTCTCGATGACGCGCATCACGTTGAGCGTCTCTTTCTCGTCCAGGGTCATCCTGCGCTGGGGGACCATCGTCAGGCGGGCGTTCTTGGTCGCGATTTCCGCCTCCTCGAAAGCATGCTGGATCGATTCGAAATGCTCGGGCATCGCGTAGATCTCGATCAGCTCGTCGCCGAACTCGATATCCTCAGCCCCGGCCTCCACCGCTATCTCGAAGATCTGCTCCTCATCAAGGCCGTCAGGTTCGAGCGCGATGTATCCCTTGCGGTCAAACTGCCACATGACGGCGCCAGCCTCGGCCAGCGATCCTCCGCTGTCGGAGAAGGCGTTGCGCAGCATGGATGCAGTGCGGTTTCTGTTGTCTGTGACGGTGTGCACCAACAAGGCCACGCCGCTCGGTGCGTATCCCTCGTATACGATCTCCTCCAAGTCAACGCCTTCGAGCTCACCCGTGCCACGCTTGATGGCTCGCTCGATGTTCTCCTTGGGCATGTTGGCGTCCTTGGCCCTGTCGATAGCCAAACGCAGCTGGACATTGAACTCGGGATCGCCACCGCCCCGGCGCGCCGCCACGGTGATCTCGCGAACCAACTTGGTGAAGAGCTTAGCTCGACGTCGATCTTCCTTCTTCTTCTGATGCTTGATATTGGCCCAATGGCTGTGACCGGCCATATCCACACCCTCCTTCGGCACTAACGGCACTACATCGGCCATGATTCCGACGTCATAATGTTCTGCACGTTTATTGTATCCCATATTGTGCAGGTTTGCAATCAAATCCGCTCCGCTCCAAATCGCGCTGACGGCATTGTGAGGTTGAGCTTTCCCCGCATCGCCACAGGGCATGGATCGGTCGGTCAACACTTTCCTTGCGTCTCTTTGGCGTGTAGAATAGGCCCAACGTATCATAGTAACGAGGAGGTTATCACTGTGGCTTTCTATCTAGATTCGGCTTCGCCGGACGACGTGCGTCGCGCTGTAGACCTAGGCTTCATCGCGGGCGTCACCACCAACCCCAAGCTGCTGGCCCGTGTTGATCGACCAGTTGAGGACGTGCTGCCAGCTCTGTGCGACGCGCTGGGAGAGGATGGGGTTGTCTTCTATCAGCTCGCCGCCTCCAGTGTGGCTGAGCGTGAAGCAGAAGCTCGTCGCGTGGCGGCGCTTCAACCTGGTCGGATTGGGCTGAAGGTACCCTGTACCACCGAGAACCTGGCCATGTTGCCTCGCCTGATAGCGGACGGGCTGATCTGTGCGGTGACCGCTGTCTTCAGTGCGCACCAGACGTTGCTCGCCTGCGCGGTCGGAGCTGTCTACGTCATTCCGTATGTCAACCGGGCCACCCGCCAGCTGGGAGACGGGATCGAGCTGGTGAAAGCGATGGCGTCTGTCTGCGAGGTCACAGGCGCGTCGACGGAGATACTGGGAGCCAGTTTTCAGAACCTGACCGAGGTCGTGCAAGCTGTTCAGGCCGGCGCTGACCACGTGACGATCCCACTGGGTCTTCTGGAGACTCTGGGGGAGCATCCACTCTCGGAGCGGGCTATCGAGGACTTCGCTCAGTTCGTCTGACCCTGGGCGCTGCCCAGGCGGACCCAGTGGACTGACTCGCGCTTCACCTTGATCACCCCCCGCTCATTGATGAAACGCTCGGCGCTATCGGCTGGAAAGCGGAGCAGATCAAAGGGGGCTCGACGGCCGAACGCATCGATCGTGTCGTTAACAGTCTCGATGAAGGGGGCGAGATCCGTGTCCCACTTAGCCAGGGCGAAATGTGTATCGCGGTACCGCCTCACCAGGGATCGGATCTTACTGGGGCTGACGTGACCCGCTTCACCCCAGAAGCGCGGCTCGCCGCGGACGTCGAGTGACACGACATCGGGCTTGTAGCGATCGTCGACAGGGACCTCCACCAGGAGATCTGGGTAGTCCGGCAGATAGAGCGCCCATAGGAAGGCTTTCATGAGCACATGCTCACGGCGCTCGTTCGCCCGCTTCACGAAGACGACCTGCTCCCCGTGGGCGCGGAGCGTCCACTTACGCCGGAGGAACAGATCTCGTGTCATACGTCCCGCTGGCTACTCTCGCCGTCTACTCCCGGCGCTGTCCCACTTCTTCCACGTAGGCCAGGGACTGATGGCGGAAGTAGGTGTCATACAGCTCGGCGTAGTGTCCACCCCGGTCCATTAGTGCATCGTGATCGCCCTCCTCGATGATGCGCCCTTCCTCCAGCACGATGATGCGGTCCACTGCTCTTACCGTCGAGAGGCGGTGCGCGATCAAGATCGAGGTACTGCGCCGGAGGATGAGATCGATCGTCTCCTGGATCTGCATCTCGGTGAAGGGGTCGACGCTGGCTGTGGCCTCGTCCAGGATGAAGATGGCCGGTGATTGGGCGAGGACGCGCATAAGCGCCACCAGTTGACGCTGTCCCATAGAGAGACGACCTCCACGCTCGCCGACGTCAGTTTGGAGCCCATTCGGCAGGGTATCCAGCCAGTCGCCTTCGCCGATTCGGCGCGCCATCGTCTCCATTTCCTCATCGGTCAAATGAGGTGCCGCGTAGCGGATGTTATCGGCCACCGTTCCAGAGAAGAGGAAAGGGCTTTGCGAGACGATGCCCAGCTGCTTCCGATAATCGTGTAGTTCAAAAGCGCGGATATCCTGGTCGTCGATGCGAATCTGGCCTCCCTGGAACTCGTAGAAGCGCGCGATCAGTTTCGCGATGCTGCTCTTACCCGCACCGGTGTGACCGACCAGGGCCACGCTTTCCTCGGGGGCGATGTGAAGGTTGAAACCCTCCAGCACCTGCTCGGTCTCTGTGTAGTGGAAGTCCACGTCGTCGAAGCGGATCTCACCTTTCAGCTCATCCACGGGTTGATGGTCGACCTGCTGTACCGATGGCTCGGCGTCGATCAGGGCGAAGATGCGCTCGGAAGCTGAGAGGCCGCCCTGGAACTGGCTCCAGAAGGCGGCAACGTTGATCAGTGGGAACCAGAAGCGGTCGACACTGCGGAGGAACAGATACCAGTTGCCGACCGAGACCTCCTGATTGACGGTCGCCAGTCCTCCCCAGTAGACGAGGATCGCTGTCCCGATACCGGAGAGGGCGTTGAGCACCGGGAAGACCATAGAGAGGGTGAACCCGCGCCGAAGGTTGACGCGGAATGAGCGGTCGTTGACGTCGCGGAACTCCTGATAGATCGCCCCCTCCTGACGGAAGATCTTGGCCACGCCTATGCCTGTGACGGCCTCCCGGATCGAGGCATTAACCTCGGCTAGAACTTGGAACCCCTCCCGTGTGACACGGCGCGCGATGCGCCGGAATCCCGCGGCCAGGAGCAGGACGACCGGAGACATAGCCAGAACGAGAAGGGTCAGCCGCCACGAGATTTGAAACAGCCTGACCAGCAAAATGACGACCAGCGTCAGCTGGCTCAGGAGGTCAGTGACCAGCTGCACGACGTTGGCAAACTCCTCGGTATCGGACGTGATGCGGCTGATGATCCGTCCAGAGCGGAACTCGTCGAAAAACGACATATCGTGCTGGATCACGGCATCGAAGGCATCGCTACGAAGCTCTCGCACCACGTCGCCGATGATTCGGGCTGTGGACCGTCGCCGCACCCAGTTCCCGGCCCAGTTGAGAATGCCCGCCAGCAGAACGGCGGCGCCCAGTACGATGACAGGCCCCAGGGGTATGGACGCTTCATCCTGAATCAGGATGTCCAATCCGCGGGAGATGATGAACAGCTGTTCCGCATTGATGAAAGCGATGACGATGATCACTGCGGTGACGATAAGGACACGTCTGGTATGGGGGGCAAAGAAGCGCACGATACGCCGCAGGAGCTCGCGGTCGCTGTATTCTCGATCGTACGCTTCTCTATCCAGGCCGTGAAATAGGGACATAGCGCTATGTCTCGTATCTAGCGAAGATCATTCGATAAGCTGAGGATTCTCTCATCAGCTCCTGATGTGTGCCTACGGCTGCCACCCGCCCCTTGCTCATAACGACGATCAGATCGGCCCAGCGGATCTGCGATAACCTATGGGTGATCAGGAAAGTGGTGCGCCCCTCGGCCGCCCGTTCGATGGCGCGCTGAATGCGGTCCTCCGTCTCGCTGTCAATAGCGCTGGTGGCGTCGTCGAGAATGAGGATGGCTGGTTCGGTCAGGAACGCACGGGCGATGGCCAACCGCTGTCGCTGACCGCCGGACAGGGTTGCTCCACGCTCGCCGATCACTGTCTCGTAGCCCTTCTGGAAGCTCTTGATGAACTCATGGGCCTGTGCTGCTTCTGCTGCCCCCACCACATCCTCTCGATCAGCATCCGGGCAGCCGAAGGCGATGTTCTCGGCGATGGGGCGGGAGAAGAGAAAGATGTCCTGTTCGATGGTCGAGATCTGCCTTCTCAATGCCTCAAGATTCCAGTCCCGGACGTCGACACCGTCAATCAGCACCTCTCCCTCGTCAACGTCGTAGATGCGACTGATCAGCTTGGCCACCGTGCTCTTACCCGAGCCAGTCTGACCGACGATAGCTACGATCTGTCCGGGCTCGACGTGGAAGCTCACGTCTTGCAGAACGACGTTTCTCTCCTCTCCGGGGCAGACATCGCCAGGAGGGCTGTAGCAGAACGTGACGTCCTCAAACGTGACGCTCCCCTTCATCGGGGCCTCGTGTCCTTCTACATTCTGATCGAGATCTGTCTGGAAGGTGATGAGATCAAGGATTCGGCGTGCACTGGCGAGCCCTGACGCGACACGCGAGTAAGCAAACTGGGCGGCGAAAGTGGGGAAGCCAAAGAGCAGCAGGAGCCCGTTGAAGGAGACGACGCTGTCTAGGCCGATGGCGCCAGCGCGGAAGAGCACCAGACTGTGGAAGAACCCGACGCCTTGCACGAGCCCGAGGAGCAGCAGGGGGATGAAGCGCGCCTCTATGTCTCCCTGGTTGATGTAGGCGTCGCGCCAACTCGTCACATCTTCCGTGAATCGTTCGTTCTCGAATCCCTCCTGCGCTGCGCCTTTCACCGTTTCGACGCCGTCGATGGCCTCGGCCAGCGTCGTGTTCATCTCCCCGAATTCTTGGCGGACCCGCTTGGTGGCCGGACGCAGTGCTCGCAGGTAGTTTCGCACGGCTAAGACGTAGGCCAGCAGGTAGGCGACGGGGGTCAGAAGGAGCTGCGGATGGATCGATGGAGCCACAATGAGGGGCATTAGCAAGAAGTTGGCCGAGCCGATGACCAGATTGATGCCGGGGTTGAACATCAGGTTGATCTGGCGCACGTCGTTGGTCGACCGAGCCATAAGATCGCCCGTTGGCTGTAGGTCGTGAAACGACATGCTCTTGCCGATCAGGCTGGCGTAAAGCTCGTCGCGGATATCCCGCTCCAGCCGCTGACCAAGCATCTCGCTCGACCAATTGCGCATGAGCTGGAGGATGATGCCCCGAACAAGCTGAGATCCAGCTACCATCGCTGCTGCCATCGTCAGACCGCGGACATCCGATGGCACGGACGTGACAGCGTTGACGGCCTGGCCGATGAAGAGTTGCATGGCGGCTGCCAATGCAGCGTTGCCGGCAGCACCAACCAGGATACCGGCGACGAATAGCTTATGTCGTCTTACGTGCGATAGAATCCAGCGCACGGGTCCACTACGGTTGGATTCCCACGCGCGGGAGACCTCAAACTCACTGACACTCATCGATGGTTAGGCATAGCAAAGGCCACCTTTCCGTAACGGAGGTGGCCCGAGAAAAAGGTTAAGCGACGACCACGAATTCACCTGATAGTGTACCGGGAAAGAAGGAGCCCGTCAAGAGAGGACTTGAGGCTTGAGATTCACTCCTTGTTGCCGGTGTAATCCTGTATCTCCAGGTAGATCACCTGAGGTTGGAAATCGGGGGTCACGAACGTGAAATGGTCCTGATAGCTGTACGTCGGCGCCGGATAACGGAAAGCCCACATTGCTACGCACTTGCACCAGGACCAGTGATCATCGGCCCACTCATAGCCGCCAATAGTATACTCGATGCGCTGAGCTGGGCGCACGGCGCCGGTCCACCGAGGATGATCGTTCCATCCTGCCTCCGTGACATAGACCGGTTTTTCAGCGTCACCGTAGGCGCTCATAACATCGCGTAGCAGCTCCACACGTCGGAAGTTGATCGTGTCGGAGGCCGGTCGAGCGTTCGGCGGCGCCGTGTGGCCATAAGCGTGGGCTGCCAGAGCGTCGAAGTAAGGGGCAGCTCCAGCCTGGTACATTCCTTCAAGGTAGATCAGATCGCTCATCCCCGTCGCGCTGTCCTCGGCCTCCAACGTCGGGGCCAAGGCGCCTCCCAGCACCACGATGTCGGGATTGACCGCATGTGCTCGTGCATAGACCCGCCGCAGGAGCTCTGTGTAACCCTCGGGATCGACCGGTCGATAGCCCCACTCAAAGCTCAGATTGGGCTCATTCCAGATGATGATGTGATCGACTCGCCCGCGATACCGCGCCGCAAAGGCAGCGACAAACCTGGCGAACGTGTCGTAGTGTTCAGCATCCAGGTAGGTCAGTGTCGTTTCCTGCTCATTCCCCTGACGGCTTCTGCCTTCTCCCTCGGGCCTTGCCCAGTTCGGCACCCACCCCAGTCGGGCGATCACAGTCAATCCTTGGTTCTCAGCATACTTGATCACCGCGTCGCTGTGGCGCCAGTTGAAGTCGCCCTCCTGGGGTTCAATGTAGGGCCAGGGGAAATACTCCACAATCCACGGTGTGCCCATCTCGCGCACCATGCGAAGTGTGCGCTGGATCTTCCAGAGCTCTACCTCGTCGGTGAGGCGGGTGTGGACGCCAGCGATGGGGTTTGTCGTGGTCACCTGTTGGGGTGGATCGGAGACGACAAGGACGTGGGGCGCTCGTATGGCCCAGGCAATGAAAATCGCCAGGATCAGCCGGAGGAGATCCCCGGCACAGGGCCCACGTTTCAAGACATCAGCTCGGGCCCAGACGCTGAGCCAGCAGGTCTGTAGGGCTTCCAGCATCTTGAGCAGGGGAGCGCTTGTGTGGCGTAACACCTGTGTGCCATAAAGAAGAGGAGGGAAGCAACGCTTCCCTCCTAGTCAGCATAGAGCTCCTCGGGCAGGATTTGAACCTGCAGCCTACCGGTTAACAGCCGGCCGCTCTACCGTTGAGCTACCGAGGATTGAATCACGTCCACTATTATACTTCGAAGCGACTAAGTGTCAAGTTCACACGTGCCGCAAACCCGAATCCGTCCCTTGGCGCTGGTGCAATACGATGGTATAGTGGTGGATAGAGGAGACAGTGCGCCCGTGTCAGCACGGACGAGCCGATTCTGCCATTGTGACGACTTGCAAGACCTACGATGCTCTCACTCGATCAGCAAGAAAGGTATCGCCAGCGATACGCTGAGATGCGTTCGAACTGGCGACCCAGCAGTCACGTCTATCGGGATCTGGTAGCCGCGACCCTCTCCCCCCACGTCCGGGTGCTCGATCTGGGGTGTGGTCGCGGAGGTGTCATGGAGCACCTCCACGGCCGAGCGAGCTTCACCGCCGGGTTGGATCCAGACCTTCGATCGCTCCGGGAACACCGTGCGCCGCTCGTCATCCGCGTGGCGCAGGGGCGAGCGGCGGCCCTTCCCTATGCCGACAGGTCGTTCGACGTGGTCTGCTGTTCGTGGGTGCTGGAGCATCTCGGCAGGCCATTGGACGCTTTCACTGAGGCCGGTCGGGTGCTGAGCCCTGATGGACGGTTCATCTTTCTCACGCCAAACGTGCGCCATCCTCTCCTGATGCTCAATCGAGCACTCCGTTGGACGCGGGGACGTGTGGTCGATCGCCTGTACGATCGCGCTGAACCCGATATCTTCCCGGCTTGCTACCGGGCGAATAGCTCTGAGGAGATCAGTCGCCTGGCCAGGGCCGCCGGGTTCAAGCGAGTTTCCATGCGCTACATCGGTGATCCCACCTATGTGGCCTTCAACGAGCCGCTGTTTCGCTTGGCTTGTATCTTGGAGCGTCTGGTTCCCCGCTGGATGCGCGTTCATCTGGTGGGGGTGTGTGCTATGGGGTAGAGCAGCTGTCGGACACGAGCTGCTTGGTCCACGTGCCTTCACCTCCTCGCCTGGTCCGGGGATTGACGCGTCTCGCTCACATCCTCCCGTCGACAACGCCTGTGGTTAGATTTGCTTGCCTTGCCCATCCCCTTACGTTACAATGTATCCGTAGGGAGCCAGGTTGTCTGCGCCCCTTCGTCCAGTTACGTGTGCGATGATTGAGATAGCCGAGCATATTAAGAATCAAGTCGAGTCTTTGCCTCATAGACCCGGCGTCTACCTGATGCACGACGCTGACGACGGCGTCATCTACGTGGGCAAGACGGTCGATCTCCGGAACCGCGTCCGCTCCTACTTCCACGCCTCCGCTCAGGAGAACCCCAAGACCCGGGCCTTGGTCGGGGAAATCGCCGACCTAGAGTTCATCGTCACTGATTCGGAGCTGGAGGCGCTGATCCTCGAGGCTAATCTCATCAAGAAGCATCGTCCTCGCTACAACGTACGCTTTAAGGATGACAAGCGGTATCCCTACATCAGGGTTGGGTTGTCTGCGTCCTATCCCAAGGTGACCATCACGCGGCGTATCGAACGTGACGGGAGTCGCTATTTCGGTCCCTATACGTCCTCCGCCGCGGTTCACGAGACCCTTGACCTATTACGTAGGTCCTTTCCCTATCTAACGTGCAATCGGGATATTACGGGCGAGGACGAACGACCGTGCCTCTACTATGAGATAAAGCGATGCCTGGGACCTTGCATTGGTGCGGTCTCCAAGACCGAGTACCGGGCGATGATCGAGGGGCTGGTTCGCTTTCTCGAAGGCCACGGAGAGGAGGTTATCGCTGACCTTGAGGAGCGCATGGCGTCCGCTGCCGATGCCTGGGACTTTGAACAGGCCGCTTCGCTACGCGATCAACTGCGTTCCGTGAAGAGCGTCGTCAGAAAGCAGAAGGTGGTCTCGCTTGCCGGTGCTGATCAGGACGTCATCGCCTTCGCTCGCCAGGAGGACGATGCCTGTGTGCAGATCTTCTTCATTAGAGGCGGGAAGCTCCTGGGGCGCGAGTATTTCGTGCTCGAAGGGACGCGTGAAGAGGATGACCGCCAGGTGATGACCGCTTTCCTGAAACAGTTCTACGAGGAGGCGGCCTATGTTCCTCCAGAGGTTCTGCTGCCCAAGGAGGTCGACGAGGCGCTTATCATTGAACGATGGTTGAGGCAGAAACGGGGTGACAAGGTGGTCCTGCGGGTGCCCCGTCGCGGCAAGAAGAGAGAGCTGGTGAAGATGGCGGCCGAGAACGCTGCCGAGACCTTGGCCGCGCTAAAGGTTCAGTGGCAGGCTGACGCCCACAAGCAAGAGCAGGCACTGGCGGAGCTTGAGGAGGCGTTAGATCTTCCTAAGGCCCCCTCTCGCATTGAGTGCTACGACATATCTACGACGCAGGGTCGCGAGACGACGGGTAGCATGGTGGTCTTCGTCCAAGGAGTGCCGCGCAAGTCCCACTATCGACGCTTCAAGATCCGCGATGTGGAGGGGCAAGACGACTACGCCAGCATGCGTGAGGTGCTGGAGCGCCGCTTCCAGCGCTGGGAGATCGCACAATCGGAGGAGATGTTAGGCACGCGAGACATCAAGGGATGGGCGAAGCTACCGGACCTACTTCTCGTGGATGGCGGGAAGGGACAGTTAGCGGTAGCGGTGGAGGTGTTGACGTCGCTGGACCTCATGGACACCGTGCCGGTAGCAGCACTGGCCAAGCAGCGTGAGGAGATCTACCTGCCGAACCGTTCAGCTCCAGTCTTATTGCCGCGGCGCTCCCAGGGGCTCTTCTTGGTCCAGCGAGTACGGGACGAGGCGCACCGCTTTGCTATCAGACACCATCGAGGACGACGCCGCAAAGCTGGGCTGGCATCTCAACTGGAGACCATCCCTGGCGTGGGTCCTGCACGGAGGAAAGCGCTTCTTAAGACATTCGGTTCCGTGGCGGCCATAAGGGCGGCGAGTCTCGATGAACTCGACGCTGTCCCGCGGATGCCTCGTTCTGTCGCTGAGGCAATCAAGGCGCATCTGTGAGCCCGGATGGTCGATGTGCGGGAACGCTGCCAATACGTAAGCGTGTCTCGTTATGTCGTCGAGTGGGTTGAAGCGGCCTCCTCGTTGGTTTGAATTGTCAGAGCCAGGATTTGTGCTATAATACAATATCGCGTTAAAGTTGCAGATATGCGAGGTTGCAGATTTGCGTTGAGGATCGCCGAAACCTCTGGGCTCGTCGGGATACCTCCAGGTTCGATGTCGAGCGGGTCGTGACTGTTCGACACGAGAATTCAGCGTGAGCTTAACCGGGTGTGAAGCGGAAGGCTGACGGCGTTTAATTGAATTCTGGCAGGACATTTCAGGGCCTCTAATGGTTTGAGGTCTGTTCTGAGACTCGTTCTCAGTTCCTATACTGACGTTCCTGAATCGGACTTGGTTCGGCCAAGACCAGAGCATGGTTGGCGGCTGACCAAGTCTGTGCGTGTTTGTGGATCATGGTAGTTGAGAAGACGTCTGATGAGGCGAAGGCGCTCCAGCGCGAACTGCAGGAGCTGCGTAGACAGATTGAAACGCTCGAGGAAGGGCTTGAGGAGAAACCTGACTATGGCATGGGCAAGGGAGATCCATCCATCACGCGGTGGGAACTTGATCAAGCCATGTTAAGTGATCTCAAGAGACGGGCCCACAACCTTGAGCAGCAGCTGTCGCGGATCAGCCAGGGTACGTACGGCCTTTGCGAGCGTTGTGGCGCTCCGATCAACCCTGATCGGCTGGCTGTCCTGCCCGACGCCATCCTGTGCATCGAGTGCGCTCGGTCTGATACGGCCTGAAGGGCTGGTTTCGACGACATCGAGACGTC
>Ga0207797_1000472_pt1 | contig 31142 bp, 26 predicted proteins | sample PRCRCaboRojoPR_6_FD_187275 | JGI IMG/M metagenome (GOLD analysis project Ga0207797, IMG submission 187275) | Marine sediment microbial community from Cabo Rojo, Puerto Rico - PR CR 10% Liquid 1 (SPAdes) | ecosystem: Environmental > Aquatic > Marine > Coastal > Sediment | place: Cabo Rojo, Puerto... | reverse complement strand
GGATGTTTTCTCGTGACTATTCCGAAATCCAGCGGGGAAGCCGTTGGCTGCCGTTCTTTTCTCGACCTTCTCTTCCATACACGGAAGGTTATTTCCGTTCCTTCCGGTCCGGAGGAAACGTTCAATTCATCCACTGCCTGATTGACTTTCCCCAGCCCGAGACCCCGACTGTCCGATCCCGAAAACCCGTCGGTAAACGCCCGCTGGACATCGGATATCCCGGGACCGGAATCCTGTACGGTAACTTCCAGGCCCGGTTGATCAGCCTCACCACCGAGAACGGGGTCGGAACCCCCCGGGGGGCCTGCAATTACCACCCCCCTTTCCGAATACTTCAGAATGTTAGTACAGAGTTCCGTTAGGGCAAGCGTCGCATCCTTGACCTTATGGGACAAACCGAGGTCTTCCGCCATCCGTGCGACTTTTTTCTTCGCTTCTCGGATGTCAGTCCTGCGGCTAATAGGAATTCTCAGGTCACCGCCGGCGCCGATTCTGTCTTCTTTTTCTCCATTCGGTGTTAACATGGGAGAGCAAAATTATTCCCGGCCGGACGACGACCACTTTTTCACGGTTATTCGGGTACCCGACTCTGGATCAGTTTTCACGTCCATCTCGTCCATTAATTTCTCGGCTCCCGGCAAACCCTTTCCGAGTCCGTCTCCCGTAGACGTTCCATCTCTCATTGCCCATTCCAGGTCATCTATACCCGGCCCTTCATCTTTAAATACCAGCTCTAAACCCTTTTCAGCTCCCGCGCCGGTACGGTTTTGCTCTGAAATCAGGCTCCAGCTTATTTTTCCGTAACCTGCGAATTCAATTATATTTCTCGCCAGTTCCGACGTAGCAGTAACCACCCGGGTCGTTTCCGAGAGGGAAAAATTGAGTGACTTGCAGAGTTCCCTTACCTTCTGACGAACGTCCACCACGTCCGTCCGAGAGCTTAATTCCAGCTTCCCTTCTCGTGCGGGATCATCCGAATTCGGATCCATCAGTCTTCTCCCTCGTCAGAGCTTTTCTTAACTTCCGAAGCTCCGGTGAGTAGATCCAGAGCCCGCTCTACGTCCAGCGCGCTCTCCGCCTGACCGAAATCCAGACCGAGTTCCGTCGCGGTTACCGCTACTGCCGGAGGGATGCCAGCTATTACGGTCCTTCCGCCCATCAAAGCGATCATCTGTGCCGTTTCTTCCATTGTTCTGGCAAAAAAGGAATCCACAGTCTCGACAAGAGAAACATCGATAACGACCCCGGCCGGGTCGGTTTCCTGCATCTTCCCGAGCACCCGATCCTGGAGGTTACCGATCGTTCTGTCGCCGGGAGATGAGGGCAAAGTGACCAATAAGACGTCTCGCACTTTGACTATCGAAACCTCTCGCTCAGCCATGTGAGCTCACCCTCCGGAATTCGGATTGAATGAAGCTATCTTTTTTCATCGATCTATTTCCCATGGAGTCTCCTGTTTAAATACGTGTTCCAGCCCTTCAGCAAGTGAGGTCCTGGTCGTAATATCCGAGAGGTCAATACCAAGATGGACCACTGACTGAGCGATAGAAGGACTCACCCCGGTCAAAACAACCTGTGCACCCAGGAGCTTGACCGACTCTACCGTTTCAATCAAGTGCTGAGCCGTTCTCGTATCCACGTCTGGAACTCCGGTAATATCTATAAGGGCAATTTCCGATTCCGTATCGACGATCTCCTGCAACAGCCGCTCCATAAACCTCTGGGTACGCTCCGTATCTAGCTGGCCGATCAACGGTGCGGCAAGCACTCCCTCCCAGACCTCGATTATCGGTGTGGAGGCTTCAAGTAACTGTTCGGCCTGGCGCTGGACCGTTCTGGACTTTTCCTTGATTTCGGTGATATCGTTGAAACTTACCATCTGGGCGGCGGGTTTATCTTTCTCCTTGATCGTGCTCGCGGCAATACTCAACTCCCGAGCGCTTCCGCCTTCCCGGGAAAGTTTCAGCTCACCCTGCCAATCTCCTTCTTCCAGTGCCCCTTTTAATACATCATCAACCCTGCTCCCTTCCTTGACCAGACTCGTAAGTTGTTTTCCGATCAAACCTTCTCTATCTTCGACCTGCCAAAGATCGTAAAACGCCGGATTGGCGTAGATAACTTGGCCATCGAGATCCGTTATGGCCAGGGCGCTGGAGGCAAAATCAAGTGCTTTTGACTTCAATTGCTCCCTGTCGAGATCGACTTTTTCGAAATCATTCGGGTTAGAATCGGATTTGCCGGATTCGGAATCGTCCATCATAGTCGCAACACCTCAATAAAAAGTTTCCTTTTACTTTCCACACCAGCCAGTATAAAAACTTGCCGAAGTCAACTCGATGGTAGAGTAACTTCAGACCAGAGCATAAAGCTTTCAGTGGCGAATTAGCTGGATCGATTGTGGGGAAAGTTATTATTGTTGAGAATCATTATATTGCAGTTATTTTACACAATCAAGCAATGTAGGACACCAGTCCGGGGAAGAATCAGCTGGTTTACCCCGGGGGAAGATTAAAGACTCCCGGGTGAAAATACGGCAAAAGATATCGTCTTAACCTGTCGGATAAAAACCACTAAACCAGAATTATTCTATTTTTATTAGATTGTCAGCATCCTTTTTGATATCATTAAATGTGCAAGGAATGAAAATGTCAAAAGATAGGCAAACGAACGACCAGCTGCGAGAAAGGTTGGAGCAGATAAGAGATTGGTTATTCGAAGAAGTAGACGGGAGGTCCAACTCCGGTGGCAAAAAACCGGATATTAACTCCTTCGCTTTAAATAAAAATCTCTCAACCGGAGTGGCGCTGGTAAACGAACAGGGGCTGTTTACCTACGTCGATGAGAACTTCGTCCGCCTCTTCGGCTACGACGATCCCGAAAAATTCCTCCAAAAACACTGGCAAATGCTTTACGGCCCGGATATCGTAGATAAGTTCAAAGAAGAGATAATCCCGGAATTGCGCAAAGGCAGCAAATGGGAAGGCGAAGTTGAAATAAATGAAAAACTAAACGGAAAAGGTAAGATCGAACTTAATCTGGCCAGAACCACGGAAGGAGACGTGGTGTGTAAAGCAAGTGATATCGCGGAAGCAACTGAGGAGGGAAAGAAAATGGTCAATAGAGACGACAGCAAGACGGATGAAGGGATCGCGGACCTGAGGGAGGGTCTGGAGGAACTTCAGAATTGCGAAACGAAGGAGGATATTTACGATACCAGTCTCAGGATCGCGGCCGAGATACTTGACTTCGACCTCTGTACCCTGCAGCTCCAGGAGGAAAACACGATAATAGTCAAGGTCAGCCGGAACGAGCCGGGAGGGGAGAACCCAATACCAAATGTAATCGGAGGTAACCTGTCGACGATTACCCAGAAGAGAGGGGAGGTAATCCAGGGCTCGGACCTATCCCGCTACTCTCACGGCAACTCTATCTCAGAGCTGACCAACTCCTTCGTTAGCGTTCCGGTCGAGAGCCTCGGCACCCTGCAGGTATTTTCCACCAGGGAGGAAGCTTTTTCAGAACGTGACGTTAACTTAATGCAGATCCTGGCCAAACATCTGCGAGAGCGGGTAGCCCGGGCGGAACTAGAGGGGGAGGTCGGGGAACAGGCAATCCATGACCAGCTCACCGGCCTTTACAATCGGCATTATCTGGAAGAGGCCCTGGCCAAAGAAGTCCAGAGGGCCCAGCGCTACAACCATACTATTTCCTTTCTGATGATCGATATAAACGGCTTCAAGGAAGTGAATGATCGTTACTCCCACGCAAAAGGAGACCGGGTATTAAAAAGAATCGGAACTCTCATAAGGGAGAACGTAAGAGAAGTGGATACGGTAATCCGTTACGGCGGGGACGAGTTCCTAGTTCTCCTTCCGGAGACGGGTGAAGGGTCACAGGTAGTCATTGAAAGGTTGAAGGAGCAGGTAAAGAAATGGAGCGAAGAGACGGAAAAACTGGAGTTCCCTCTGAGTATTGCGGTCGGTTCGAGCAATTTGGAGCCCGGAGAAGAGGTGGATGTCGAAGAGAAGATAAGCGAGGCGGACAGGCGGATGTACGACGACAAAAACGGAATGGCCGGATGATTTCATTCTTCTACTAAAAAAATATTTCTCCTGTAACTGCCTTTCCTTTTTCCTCCGTAACCCGTGTTGCTCCCGGGTTAATCCAGGGAAGTTTTCAGGCTGTATCTTTCATCATGGATGGATTTGTTAATCGCCCAGTAGAGGAAGACCTTCCTCGGGCTTCCTAGGTTGGCTCTCAGGTTAAGGGCGCGAAGGAAAACGGTGTCGTAGTTATAAAATTTATTCTTCACCTCGTTTATCATCTTCCATAGCTCTTTTCTCGTGAAATTAACCGGATCGAACCTGACCACGTTAAACCTGTCGTTCAACCACCATCGTTCATCTCTTAACCTGCCGGATCGTTTTAGTTCCCGAAATAGTTCGGTCCCCGGATAAGGAACCGGATAATTGAAGTTTGCCCCGAGGAATTTGGAATCTACGGCGAAGCGATAAGTCTCCTCTACGGTTGAATGAACGTCATGATCGAGCCCGATAATAAAAGAAGCAAAAATAGCCAGGCCATGTGAATGTATCCTCCTGACGGCTTCCCTCATGGGTAACTTCAGGTTCCATGACTTATTGACCTCATTAAGGCTCTCTTCGTTTACCGACTCAAACCCGACGAGGTTACCCATACACCCGCTCTTTTTCATGAGATCGAGCAATTCTTCGTCCCCTGCCATTGTTATACTTGCCTGACCGAACCAGTGAATCTTCAAGGGAATCAAAGCCCGAAAAAGTTCTTTTGCGTAGGCTGGATCGCCAACTATATTATCGTCGATGAAGAATACGTTTTTACCGCTCAGGCCCTTGACCTCCTCCACCACACTTTCCACGGGCTTGTGGCGATAGCCCGGACCGAAGAAGGCACTTACTGAGCAAAAAGAGCAATTATAGGGACAACCCCGGGTCGTCTCCACCAGCTCCAGCGGCAGATAATCTTTCCCCTCGTAGATGGAGCGATCGGGCGAGGGAAAACTAGCGGCTTCCGGCTTCTCTTCCAGCTGATAAAACGGAAAGGTGTCCCCGCGCCGAAAGTCTTCCAGAATTTCTGGTAGAACCCCTTCCGCCTCGCCAACCAGGACGGAGTCCGCGTGTTCTTTGGCTTCTTCCCTCACCAGGCTCGCATGGTGACCGCCAATCAGGACCTCAACCCCTCTTTTCCTGAACTTATCGGCAATCGAATAGGCACGGCCGGCAGTTAGCGTGGTCGTAGTAATCCCGACCAGATCGAATTCCGACTCGTAAGGAATCCGCTCGAAACGGTCGTCGATGAAATCAACGGAGTGTCCATCAGGAACCAGGGCCGCAATAACTCCGGGAGGCAAAGGCTGGAGCTTGCGGCCGCTGGCTTCAAAAGACTCCGACTCGCCGCGGACCGACGGTTGAACGAGCAGAATTTTCATAATTTCCTCGTTGGATTGATCTATCCCTCAATTATGGGCTTTTTGTTGTCACCCCAGTTCTCCAAACAGGTCGCGGTTCCGCCGATAGAGTTTTCGGTATATCGGATATATTTTCGAGTAAGGCAGGTCATCTCCCGGGCGGGGTTCTATCCCCTCCTCCACGGAGACCACCTGATCAACTGCGTCGGAAATACTTGAATAAACACCGGTCCCCACCCCGGCAAGCATCGCCGCACCCAGAGCACTGCCCTGCTTCACTCCCGGAAGCTTCAGTCCCACTCCGGTAATATCGGCAACTATCTGACGCCAGGTCTCCCCCCGGTAACCGCCCCCACAGGCCCGCAGTTCTTTTATCTCCACGTTCATCTCTTTCACAATTTCCAGAGAATCCCTGATTCCGAACCCGACACCTTCCATTATCGACCTGATAAAGTGGGCTCGCTCGTGATCGGTCGAGATCCCGAAAAAGACGCCACGGGCCTTCGGGTCCCAGTGTGGTGTCCTTTCACCCTTGAGATAGGGCAGAAAAATTAATCCCGCCGAACCCGGCTGTACCCGAGCAGCTTCGCGATTGTACCGTTTATATACGTCGCTCTCTTCGTCAGAATCCTCTCCCCGGCCCAGAGCATTTCGGAACCACTTCAGCGAAGCCCCGGCCGTCTGCATGACGCCGAGTATCTGCCAGGTGTCCGGGACGGCATGGGCCCAGCAGAGTACCCGCTCTTCCGGGTCGGATTGCGGATTTTCAGCGCAGGCAGAGACGACCCCCGCTGTGCCTATTAGACTGTTTACCTGCCCTTCTTTTACGGATCCAACGCCAAGCGCCCCGGCCGATTGGTCGGCAGCGCCGCCCACAATAGGTATTCCCTCCGGCAACCCGGTCAACCTTGACGTTTTTTCATTCACTTCTCCTATTCTGGCCGCGGAACCGGTAAGTTCCGGCAGGTTATCGGCGGAAAGGCCGAGATAATCGAGGAGCTCCGGGGACCAGCTGCGGTCCGCAGCGTCAAGCAGGTAGGTCCCGGAGGCATCGGAATATTCCGTGTTGATCTCGCCGGTCATCCTGTATTTCAGGTAATCCTTGGCCAGAACCACCTTGTCGATCTCCTGGAACGAGTCCGGTTCGTTCTCCTTCAACCAGAGGAGATGGGAAAGCGTATAAGTCGTCGTGGGGAAATTCGCGGTAATGGAGCGGAGATTTTCCGCGCCCATCTCTGTTCGCAACTTTTCTACCTCCGCCTGACTTCGCTGATCCATCCAGGTAATGGCCGGCCTGATTACCTCTCCCCCGGAATTCAGCAAGGCGGCGGTATGCATCTGGCCGCAAACGCCAATTCCGGCGATCCTCCCGGCGTCTATACTTGAAATGGCCGCTTTTATCGTGTTTATGGCCGCTTCCCACCAGCGAGAAGGATCCTGCTCGGATCCGTCGGGTGCCGGGGCAGTCGTGGGATAATCTCGCGATTCCGCGGAAACCATGCTACCACCTTCGTCGAAAACGGCGCTCTTCAACCCGGTGGTACCTACATCTATTCCCATGAGGTAACTCATTTTATTTCCTCCGTGTGGACGAGTATTTTTCCTCGGAGCGGATTAGGAATTTCCCGTAACCGGACCTGGCTATACCCGGCGACCTCGAGGAGCCAATCCGGCTAAGTGGAACCACGCCCCTCGCTGAACATCAATTTGTTCAGGAAGAGGGAGAAAATCAGAATTACCCCCCAGAGCGCACTGGCAAGATGAGAACTCAAACCCATCAGGTTGAAACCACTACTTATTACCTGGAGGATAACGATCGCCAGCAGCAAACCGGTAACTTTCCCCACCCCGCCTTCGGGACTAACCCCGCCCAGTACACAGATGAGCACGGTCAGCAGGAGAAAGGAAAAGCCGGTCCCCGCCTTTGCCGCGTTGTAACGAGTAAGCATGATGAAAGAGGTTATTCCGGCGAGGAAACTGGAGGTCAAATAAGTCCGAAAAATAACCCACCTGGTATTGACGCCGGAGAACTTTGTCGCGGTCTCGCTTGAGCCTATCATGTAAGCACTTAAACCGTACGGAGTCTTTGCTATGATAACGGCAAATACCGCGACGACGAGAAGAAAGATAATCAGCGGAAGCGGAATTCCGACGATGGTCCCGTTGCCCAGGTAAAGAAAGTTCTCCGGAAAGCCCGCAATTATACTTCCCCGCGTCACTATCAGGGCGACGCCGCGCAGGAATATCATCATGCCAAGCGTGCCTATAATCGGCGAAACGCCGATAAAAGAGATGATAAAACCGTTAAGCGTTCCCGCGGCCAGAGCGGTCAGGAGAGCCGCGAAAATTGCGACTATTATCGCCTGCGGTCCCGTCAGGCTCGTCAGCGCTATCGCAGCCACGATGCCGGAAAGATTTGCTATTGATATGACCGAGAGATCTATTCCGCCGGTCAGCATCGGGCCCATCTGAGCCAGAGCCAGCAAGCCAAGCATGGGGAGCTGAAAGGCCAGTGATCTGAGAAAGCTAATTCTGAGAAAACGGCCTCCCGTCGCGGCCGAGATCATAATTATTATCGTCGCCAGTATGAGAAAGAGAACGAGGATTTCGCTATGTCTCTCTCGCAGTTTTTCGATTAGTTTAAACATCTGTTTTCCTCCTCGACCGATCAAGCGGTGCTTTCCGTCCTGAATTTTCTCTGAAGAGCCATCACGATCACCGCGACGAGGATTATCATCCCGGTCGCCACTTTGTGCCAGTAGGACGACACGCCGAGCAGGATCAGGCCGTTTCTCACTATGGCGAGAAGCAGAACTCCGAGCACGGTTCCGAGAACGCTGCCCCGCCCGCCGAAGACGCTGGCTCCACCGATGACAGTCGCCGCAAGCACGTCCAGCTCGCGCCCGACGATCGCGTTCGGCTGAATCACCTGGGTCTGCATTGCCTGGACGACCGAAGCGAGCCCGGCCAAAAAGCCCATGTAACAGTACGAGAATATCATCAGTCTGAATATGCTGAAACCGGCCCTGCGTGCCGCCTCCGTGTTTCCGCCCATGGCGTAGAGCTTCCGACCGATAGTGGTTCTGTTTAAAATCAACCAGGTAATCAAAATCGCTCCGACCCAGAAAAGAACGAGTATTGAGAGCGTCGCCGGCCATCCGTCGGGGCGAGAGATCTTCAACATATTGATCCCCGCAAAATTCTTAAAGGATCCGGGCAGGTTATAAATCCACTTTCCTCCCGTGGTAAACTGGAGGAAGCCGTTGAAGGCGTTCAGGGTGGCAATAGTCACCACAACCGCGGGAACGCCGGTAAAAAATATTATTACCGCGTTAACGGACCCGAGCGCGACTCCCACTACGCCGGGTATCAGAAAAGCCAGAAAGAGATTACCGACGTACCGACTTATCACTATCCCCATGATGTACTGAGCGACGGTAGCTGTGGCCGTAAAGGAAACGTCTATTCCGCCGGAAATCAATATCACGAGCTCCCCGAGAGCCAGTATCCCCAGAAAGGAGTTATTTCTTAGCAAATCAAACCAGTTGGAAAACGTGAGAAACTGCTCGGTAACTATGGATAGTACTGCCGATATAATGAGTATGACGATAAGCAGGTAAAACTCCGTTCGTTTCAGCAGTTCAGTCGATATCATTGTTGTTCCATTTTGGAAGACGTCAATTCCTGATAGAGGCCTTCGGAGGAAAGCTCGTCCGGCTTCCTCCTGTCGACTATTTTCCCTTTCTTCATAAGCATGATGTTATGTGAATTCTGCATTATTTCGTCGACCTCGTCGGATATCAGAACGATGCTCATGCCCCCGGCAGCGAGTTCGGCAATCAAATCGTATATATTGCCCTTGGCAGCAATATCTATCCCGTGGGTCGGCCTATTCATAATCAGGATCTTCGGCTCGATTGAAACCCATTTTGCGACTACCACCTTCTGCTGATTACCCCCGGAAAGAGAGATCGCCGGGTCCTCGGGATCGCCGATCTTGATGTCAAATTCTTTAACCGCTTCACCGACGAACTCCGCCTGACGATCCCTGTCCAGAAGCCCCGTTTTTCTATCCGTGAACCGCTCCAGCGAGGTCAATATAAGGTTGTCGTCAATCGGTTGTTCCAGAACTACGCCCTGTGTCAGCCTGTCATCGGGGACGTAACCGATGCCGAGATCCATCGCCCGGGAAATAGAACTTAACTCTACCTCCTCGCCTTCCAGATTTATCCTACCGCCCTCGGGAGGGTTTAAACCGAAAAGTGAGAGGGCCAGCTGGGTCTGCCCGGATCCAAGAGGGCCGATAATCCCCTTTACCTCGCCCCGGGCCAGTTCAAAGCTCACGCCGCTGTAATGACCCCCGTCCGTCAAATTCTCCACGTTAAGAACGGTTTCATCTTCCTGATATGGTTCAAGATTGTATTCGTACTCAACCTCTTTCCCGGTCATGAGATAGCTTATTTCGTTCTTGTCGGTCTCTGATCGTTCAACTGTATCTATCTTCTTTCCGTTCCTGAGTACCGTAATCCGATCCCCAATTTCCAGAACCTCGTCCAGCCGGTGGCTGATAAATAATGTGGTGACGCCGCCCCGTTTCAATTCCCGGACGATACCGAACAACCTCTCCACCTCTTCCTGGGTTAGAGACGCGGTCGGTTCGTCCATTATCAGCAGGCGGGCGTCGCTCGCCAGGGCCCGACCGATCGCGATCAGCTGCTGGTCGGCCAGTGACAGGTCCCCGAGCCTGGTCTGAAGATCGAAATCCACGCCTAGCCGGTCAAAGGCGTCCCTGGCTCTGGCCTTGATCCGGCCCCAGTTTACAAACAGCCGCCCCTTTTCTATGTACTGAACTGCTCCGATGTTCTCCGCCACCGTCAGGTTGGGAAACATGGACAGGTCCTGATGGACGACCTGAATGCCCTTTTTGTAAGCCTGAATCGGCTTCAAGCTGGAGTGAATCTCGCCTTCTATCCCCAGGCTGGCACCGGATTCCGGAGTAACCACTCCTGTAATTATCTTGACAAGTGTACTTTTACCGGAACCGTTTTCGCCGACCAGACAGTGGACCTCTCCCCGATGGATAGAGATATCAACGTCTTCCAGTGCGGTCACTCCACCGTAGTGCTTGCTGACGCTGGAGGCCTCGAGAAAGCTGTCACTTCCCATATCAACTCCCGTGGATCAATTACCGCTCAACCGGCAAAAACAAACGGTGAGGGGAAAACGAACCCCCTCACCGTATTCCTTTCACTTTAGAATCCCGCCTCTTCGGCTTTTTCTGCCTCTTCCATGAAGACCATCTGGTTTACGCTTATAACTTTGTCCTCGACTGTTATCTCGCCCATACCGGGTATTTCCATTCCTTCCTCCAGTTCTTCTCCCCGGGCCAGTTGCCTGGCAACGTAAACCATGGCGTAGCCGGCGTCTTTCGGGTCCCATAGCTGCAGCCAGTCCATCGAGCCGTCTGCGAGGTAAGCCGCGGCCTGTGAGGGCAGCGAGCTTCCACCGACGATGATCTCGTCACTCAAACCCTTTTCTCTCACGGCCTGCGCCGCTCCCGGAGGTCCCAGACTGCCCCAGCCGATGATCGCGTCGAGCTCCGGTCCGTATTTTCGGATTAGATCGAGAGCCGATCGGTAGGAATCTTCCTGACTTTCCGCGACCGGAAGTCTTTCTGTAAGCTCCTTCATTCGCGGGTACTCCTCTTTCGCGTACTCGACAGCGGTATCTGCCCAGTAGTTATGGAGTGGAACAGTAAGGCTGCCGACGAACTGGACGTAACCTACTTCGCCCTCAGTCCGTTTGGCAATCTGGTCGATCGCCATTTTCCCGTACTCTGTGTTGTTGATAGTTTCGATATCGTACTCCTGGGCTTCGGTAAAGAACGGGGACTCGTGCGTCAGAACCGTTATCCCGGCATCCCTCGCTTTATTGAATGCGGGGACCAGCGACTTCGCATTGTTGGGAACCACACAGATAGCGTCAACTCCCCGGGCAATCAGGTCCTCGACGACTGAAACCTGAGCCGCGGCGTCGGCGGTTGACGGACCCTGCTGGAAGGCGTTTACGTCAAAATCTTCGGCTGCCTGCTTGACTCCTTCTTTCATCCTGTTAAACCAGGGTATGCCGGAAATTTTAACTACAACCGCGATATCCAGCTCCTCTTCGGAATCTTCGCTCTGCGCAAGGGAAACCAGCGGAGCTGAAATCAACCCTATTGCCAGGACCATTACTACGAGGGCAAAGAAACTTTTCCTGCTCATAATATACCTCCTGTGTTTGTGGAAATTGCACTGGCTGAATACTGATATTTCAGCTAGTTTAACTTTTCAGGAACTACTCCTGTCACCGGTCTTCTATCACCTCCATCTTTGCTTCTTATCATAACAACAAAATGAAAAGCTATCAATTTATTTTCTACTACCCGCTCATAGACAGATAGAAGTTGCAGAGGGAAGTTCATATCCGACCCGATCCGACGCCGAGTCCTGCAGCCGGCGAGTTGTCCGATAAGAAAAAGCAGCCTCGCCCTGCTCGTTCGACCGGTAATTTCGCGGAAGCTAAATCCGGGTGTTATTCTAATTCTACAAATTAGAGCCAGAGATCACCGACAGCGATGATCTCCACCGAATCATGGCCAAAGCTGGCCGACTTTACTTTTCCGGCCCTGATTTCGAGCTCGAGGTTCGTCTTCTCCGGCCCTCCGACCCGGTCAACGCCTCCACCGCTCTCCGCTATCAGTCGAGCCGTTCCATTCTGCCGAAGCTGACCCTTTTCAACCATCGCCAGCCCGATAACCGTCGTTCCGGTACCACAGGAGGGTTCCACGTGTCCCGTGACGACCTGGTGAGGAAATATTACCCTTACGTCGCCACCTCGCCGGGGGTTGCGATCGTACACGGAAAAAGTCATCCCGGGGCTGTCAGGATAAAATTGCTCCAGGTAATCACGCTGTATTTTCCGCAATATCTTCAGTGTCGTCTCCCCGATACTTTCCAGGTCGGCTTCGGGGTATTCTTCGTAAATATCGTCAACTTCGACGCAGTGGGCATCTCCGACTTTATAGGATCTTACGCCGGCGGTGTTAACAGCGGTGATTCCGATATCGTAGCATTCTTCAACGAAGGAGTTCATCCCGGTACGCGTGTCCAGCACGTCTCCTCCTTCCATTTCCACCGTAATGCCGACGGGCCCCGCATCGGTTCTCAGGGTTATCTCGGTTTTCGGCTCGGAGACCACCAGGGAAAAATCATCGAGGAAGGAGTCCTCGGGCAGCGCCTGACCGAGAATCTGGGTCAGTCCGCCACACATACTGATGTAAGTTTCGCCGGTAATGGTAATAATTTTGGCAGAAATTTCGTTTTCTTCCTCGCCCTCGTAAAGCACTCCGGCCTGATGGCCCTCCAGCCGAGCCGGATCGAGTGCATCCAGTGCCTTTTCCAGCTCCCTGTTCTCGGGAATTTCCCTGCCGTCCAGCAGGATGACCCGATTCCCCCCCATGTCACCTTTGATAAAACCTACTTTCTTTCCACTCATAATAACTCCCGGCTTGCGGCTACCATATCAGCGGCGCTTTATTCCCGGAATACTATCTCACCGTCCAGAACGGTTAGAGTTACCTCAAGGGAAGCGATATCTTCTGGGTTTTCTTCGGGGTTTCCGTCGAGCAGAGCCAGATCGGCTAACCCGCCTTCAGCAACCACGCCCTTCTTTTCGTCCATGAACTCCGAGTAAGCAGAACCGTTCGTATAAGCCCCTATCGCTTCTTCCGGTGTAAGTTTCTGGGCCGGGTGCGGCGTATTTACCGCGGAGGCAACGCCGTACAGCGGATCGAAGGGCATGCAGTCCGAGCCAAACGCCAGAGGAATTCCTTCTTCCAGAACCTGCCGCAGCGGGTTGAGCTTCTCTACCTGTTCTTCGGGGAATCGGTCTTCGTACATTCCGCCCGGCAGTCCCCATTCGCCGATAAAGTTTGGCTGCATCGAAGCAACCATACCGAGAGACCTGGTTCGTTTGAGATTTTCTTCGGTCATCATCTCGCCGTGTTCCAACCGGTGGCGAAGCCCCTTATCCTCCCCGGAAGTAACCTCCTCCATGGCATCCAGAACCTCCGTGACCGCTCGATCCCCTATCGCATGGGTGGCTATCTGGAGACCGTTCTCGTGCGCCCGGGCCATTGTCTGCCTGAGCTCTTCCCGATCCCAGATAGGAGTTCCATGATTATCCGGCTCGTCAATATAGCCATCATTAACCCAGGCCGTCTTCGCCCCGATCGAGCCGTCCGTAAATAACTTTAAACCTCCCAGGGAAAGCATATCGTCGCCAAATCCCGTCATCAGACCCAGTTCTATAATGTCGTCAAGCAACTCTCGTTCAAAATAGACGCGGGCCCTGATGGATAATTCGCCGGACCGCCGCAAATTCTGGTAGGCTTTAAATTTTCTCTTATTAATATGTACGTCGTGGATTGAGGTTACCCCTAGCCGGTGAGCCTTATCGGCGGCTTCTACTATCCCTCTCTCGAGCTGGCCTATATCAGGTTTGATTTCCTGCCTTATCACGTATCGCGCTTCCTCCATAACACGTCCCGTCGGCTCCCCGTCCTCCAGTTGGTATCCTTCCATCTCGGGGTCGAAGTCCAGCTTATCCAGGGCAAAGCTATTCAGACACGATAAATGGCCGTCGATTCGTCGAAGTGACACCGGGTTGTCCGGGGCAACACGGTCGATTTCTCCTTTAAGCATAAACTCCCGATCACCGCTCCAGTTGCTTTCATCCCAGCCAATTCCGATTACCCACTCACCGTCAGGCTTCTTCCGAGCCTCTTTTTCGACCTGACGCAGCAATTCTTCTTTTGAGGTCACTTCGCCCAAATCGAGGTATTCCGCCATGCTTACGCCCATGCTGGCGAAATGCGTATGAGAATCGTTGAACCCGGGTATCAGCGTACCGCCCTCACCATCTATCACCTTTGTCTCTTTGTCGGATGCGTCCACTACTTGTTTCTCGCTCCCCAGCATAGAAATCTTGCCGTCAGCGATTCCGACGGCTTCCAATTCTGCTTCAGTACTCGAGCCGAAGACCTCCACGTCGATAATTGCCAGATCCATATAAACCTCCCAAATTTGTTTCAAGCGTGAAACCACCGGATACACCAATTCGAGCCTACATAGGTTATCCGAGCATAATAACAGTTGAGGTAAAATCCACGAGTCCTCGATTAAAGGATGCCAATTCTAGTTGAAGAATTATCATTTTCCCTCAAACCTGTTCTCGGTTTCACCCGGAGCTAATAAAAAAACTAACGGCACCAACTTCTACCCGCAAGAAAAATAGTTCCGCTCTTAAAGTTATTTTGGGGGGGTTTCACGGCGACGCCGTGATGGGATTGCAAAACCTATTTGTTTAACAAGATTTACCTTTACCGGGAAAGTTAAAATTCTTCCAGATAATTTGATATAAAACCTTACATTACCTTATTATTAGGTCAATTAAATTGTTATTCTAAAGTATTCGGAGAATTTTCAAACCTTTCCTTTTCTGTGGAGGTGTTAGTACGACTTAGGTTCAAGAGAATTTGTATCGGCAATAATCCGTCCGTTGACGGACCAATTACTTGCCCGGAATGGCTACCCAACAAGTTTCAGGAGGTTAGTATGACTAAGAAAGTTTTTATAGTGTTTTTGTTAGTTCTTTCGTTGAGTCTCACTAGTTTTATCCCGGTTGTCGCACAATCAGAACCGAGAGAAGGGGGCACGCTAAACTTTCCGGCGCCCTATCAGGGTTCCATTACGTCACTCGATCCGGCTTTTTCGAATAGAAACCAATCCACACTTGTATTCAGGACGATATTTGATACACTGGTAGAAATCGATCCGACTTCACTGGAAATAGAGCCCGGTGTCGCCAAAAGCTGGGATGTTAGTAAAGACGGACTGACCTACACTTTTCACCTCAGAGAAGGCGTGAAATTTCACAACGGTTCCGAAGTCACGGCATCGGACGTAAAATACACGTTTGAAAGATTAGTTGACCCCGATGTCGCCTCCGTAGCCCCAGACCTGTTCAAGTTCGTCGAGGGCAGCGAGGCATTCACGAACGGCGAGGCAGATGAGGTAAGCGGAATAGAGGTGCTGGACGACTACACGCTGGAGATTCGCCTGACAAGAGTACAGCCTAACTTCCTTTACAACGTGGCGGGTGGATCCAACTACAATTCGGGCATCGTGCCGAAAGAAGTCGTCGAAGAAGTCGGGGATAACTTCACGAACAACCCTATAGGTTGCGGGGCATTCGAGTTCGTCAAATGGAACCGGGGGTCAAGCGTCGTAGTCGAAAAATTTGATGATTATTACGGAAAAGGGCCGTACCTCGACAAAATCGTCTTCAAAGTTATGCCCGAAGCACCGTCAAGAGTCGCCGCCTTCAAGTCCAATCAGCTGGACTTCGATATCGTTTACCCGGCCCAGTACAAACAGTACAAAAACAACGAAAAATACGATGACCTCATGGTCGAGACGGCGGAACTATGGACGAGAAACGTCACGTTTAACATGAAGCGAGAAAAACTTCAGGACGTAAGAATTCGCCGGGCTTTCAACTACGCACTGGACGAGGAACTGATCATAGATAAAGTGCTAAACGGCAAGGCTTACCCCGCCTCGGGCTGGCTGCCCAGCTCTTCCCCGGCATTTGACCCGGATCTGGAACCCTACGGCCACAACCCGGAAAAGGCCAGAGAGTTGATGAACGAGGCAGGATACTCCCAGGAAAACCCGCTGGAATTGACCATACTGGGCGGAGACCACCCTGCCTGGGGGACCCCGATGGTCGAGACGATAAAACCTTTCCTGGACGAGGTCGGCTTTAAGATCAAGCCGGTGCTGCTGGACGGCGCCACGTTCGAGAGAAGGGTCCTAAACGGAGACTTCGAGGCCTTTATCTGGTCCAACGGCGGCGAAATCACGTCCCTGAATTACATGAAAGTATTCTGGTCGGAAGTTCCGCGACAGGCCGGTAACTTCTCCGGCTACAGCAACCCGGAATTCGACAAACTGATAGAACAGGCCATGAAGGAAACTAACTTCGCCGAAAGAAAAAAACTGATCCAGAAAGCGGATAAAATGATAAAAGAGGACGCGCCCGTCTGGTTCTTCAATTACAACAAGGCGGTCGGAATCCACCAGCCCTGGGTCCACGGAGTAAAAGCTGTGCCACAGGACATGGTGTACCAGCCGCTGAGCGAGGTCTGGGTCGACGAGGATAGTCCCAGGTCCTAGATTTAATTAACAAAAGGATCAAACGGGGGGATTTAGTTATCCCCCCGTTATATTTTCTATGATATCTTACATCACAAGAAGGTTGCTTCAGATCATCCCGACCCTGCTGGTATTGCTAACGATCATGTTCTTCCTGCTCAACATCCTTCCCGGGGATGCGGCATTGCTCGCCGGAGCCTCGCGGAAGGGTCAGAGCGAAGAAATGATAAAAAACATCAGGGAAAAATGGGGATTGGACGACCCGATTCACGTCCGGTATTTCAAGTACCTCTTCAACCTGCTCCGGGGTAATCTCGGAACATCGTACCGGACGCACTCTTCGGTCGCCGGGCTGATAGCAAACAAGCTGGTGGCCACTTTAACCCTGGTTGGCGTAGCAGGACTGGGCTCAACGATCGTCGGCGTCCTGCTCGGCTTCGTCGCGGGGATCAGGCACGGGTCCTACCTGGACCTTTTTACTACGGGCGGAGCAATTATGGGAATCTCCGCGCCGCGTTTCTGGGTCGGGCTTATGCTGATGTATTTTTTCGCGGTAATTCTGGGAGTACTACCCGCATCGGGCTATGGGGGCGGCAGAGCCGCGTTCTACATTCTCCCCTCCATTACCCTGGGTATTCCACTCATTGCCCTTCTGGCGCGGACGACAAGGGCCTCAGTACTGGACGTAATCTCCGAGGACTACGTCAGAACTGCCCGCTCCAAAGGGCTGACGGAACGACTGGTCCAGGCGAAGCATATATTCAGCAACGCTTTCCTGCCGGTGATTACCGTCTCCGGCCTGCAGCTGGGTACGATGCTCGCCAACACGGTCGTGGTCGAGAAGGTATTTAGCTGGCCCGGTCTGGGAAACCTTATCGTGACATCGATTCTCCGGCGGGACATCCCGGCAGTCCAGGGTTGCATTCTGATATTTGCAATTACTTTCATAGTTCTTAACCTGCTTGTCGACGTGCTGTACGCTTACCTGGACCCCAGGATTAGGTACACCTGACAAATGACATGGACAAATTAAAAAGCGCCCTGGAAGTTATTAAATCAAACCGTTTGCTGCTTACCGGGTCGATAATTACCCTTCTGGTAATAATCGTGGCGATATTTGCGCCGTGGATCGCCCCTTACCACCCCTGGAAGGACGCCAATTTGCTCCACACGCTGGAGCCACCCGGAGGGAAATTTCTTCTCGGAACGGACCGTCAGGGCCGCGACCTGCTGAGCCGGATAATCTTCGGAGCCAGGATATCCCTCATGGTCGGTCTGATCGCTCAGAGCATTAATACTCTGATCGGGACGATCCTCGGGCTGACAGCTGGCATCGTCGGGGGGAAGGTGGATGATCTGATAATGGGTCTGACGAACATCATGCTATCCCTGCCGCCGCTGATCCTGGCACTGGGCATAATGGCCGCCCTCGGCCCGGGATTGATAAACATATTTATTGCCGTGGGCTTTACCTACTGGACCTATACCTGTCGCCTCACCCGGGGCCAGACCTTAACGGTAAAGGAGAAGGATTTCGTCGAAGCGGCACGATCCATAGGGGCTTCACGAATAAGAATCGTAACACACCACATCCTACCGCACGTTCTGGGACCCGTCCTCGTGGTCGCGACGATGGGTGTAGCTTCCGCCATTCTGATCGAGGCGTCGCTCAGTTTCCTCGGAGTGGGAACCCAACCTCCGACGCCCAGCTGGGGCTCGATACTCAGTCGCGGCAGATCTTACATCTGGACGGCTCCCTGGATAATGATTTTCCCCGGCCTCGCCATATCCTTTACCGTGCTGGGCGTAAATCTACTCGGAGATGGCCTGCGGGATATTCTGGACCCGAAACTCAGGAGGCAGCGGTAAATTGGGGCCCAGGGCATGCCATACCCTACGTGAAAAGGTGATCGGAGGGAGATTATCAACCGGGTCGATTTTTGGTTTTTTGCGCGGTTTTGGTTAAACTCTCAACGGGGAAATTATCGCGTATAATTAAATCCCCGGGATGTCCCAATTTAGATAAAGCTACACCACAGAGTGCCGGGCTGAAAAAGTTGACAAATTGGAGGCCTGTAAGAACGGAGGTGAAATTACGGGCAAACAAAACGGCTCGCAGGGTCTTTTCGAAATTTCTATTTTTTACACTGAGGAGGTAAAAAATGTTTAAATCGAAGTATTGTCTGTCCATTTCCGTAACCCTAACCCTGCTTCTTCTATTCACGCTACCCGCGATCACCGCTGCCGGGCAGGACGAAGTAACGATCGGTGTCCAGGTTGAACCGTCAAAGTTAAATCCGATTACGTATCAGGATACGGAAACCGATTTCGTCCTGAGTGCAATTTGTGATCCGTTGATAGAGGTCAACGAAAATGGTGAGTACACGACGGAAGGAGCAGTAACCGAAAGTTACGACGTGAGAGAAGGGGGCAAGATCTACGTCTTCAAGATCGAAGAGGGTATTAACTTCCAGAACGGGGAGGCTCTGACCGCCGAGGACGTTAAATTCACGTACGAATCATTCCTGGACAAGGATCTCGCTTCGCCACATCGGGGTTATTACAAATCAATCGATAGCCTGGAACTCGTGGATGAATACACGCTCAAGGTAGTTCTAAGCGAAAGGGACGTGACCTTTTTGACCAGCGCGCGCCTGCGCAATCACGTCCTTCCCAAGGACTACATCGAGGAAGTCGGCTGGGGCGGCTACGAGAAGGAGCCGGTCGGTTCCGGACCCTACGAATTCGTTGATCACAAGCCCGGACAGCGAATTACCCTGAAAGAGAACGAAGACTACTGGGGTAAAAAGGCAAACATCGAAACGGTGCACTTCAAATTTTATCCCGAACTTTCCTCGTTGATCATGGCGCTGCAGACGCACGAGGTAGACTACGTGCCGGAGATGCCCGCGGATAAATTCATGAACTTAAAGAAGAAGGACCTGGATCTGAGCTTCGGCACCTATCAGAAGATGGAGGACCACCGAATTTGTTTCAACAAACGAGATGACTCAATCTTTAGCGATAAAAGACTGCGGAAAGCCGTCGCCTACGCCGTGAACCGGCACGAGCTGATAGTTTTAACCAGAGGAGAGATGGCCACTCCAGCCGTGGGAAGGGTGCCGGCCTTTCACCCCGCCTCCGCCACTGACGCGGAAGCTTACGAGCAGGACCTGGAAAAGGCCAAAGAACTGCTCGAAGAGGCGGGATATCCCGACGGGTTCAAGACAGCAATATACGCTCCTTCTGGTTACAACGAAAGGGTCACCGAAGCACAACAAATCGCCCGACAGCTTTCGCAGATCGGGATAGACTGTGAGGTAAAGACGCTAGAATGGGGAACCTATCTCGACGTAACTGCCAAGGGAGAAGCTCCGATGTTCCGGGAACGCTGGAGCGGCAGCACCCCATCACCGTTCAGCTTCATCGAAATATGGGATCCGGAATCCGGATGGAACGAAGTCTTCGGCGTTTACGAGAACGAAGAGGTGACGAAGTTAATAAACCAGATAAGGGAGACCGTAGACCAGAAAGAGCGGTGGGAGCTCTACAGGGAAGTCCAGAGAATAGCTATGGACGACGTCGCCTCGTACCCCCTCTACTGGCCGGAAGTCGGCGACGCCTATAACGCAGCTCTTTCGATACCGGATAACCTCTGGAACGTATTTATGCGACCGATCTATTACATCAACTTGTGGAGCTTTAAGTAGTGAAAATTTCTTAGAGACGAGGGGCTTACATAACCTGTGAGCCCCTTTCACTTATTCGAAAGTCCGCCCGGGAGTCCCGTCCGGAAGCCAAAGGGCGAGGACTATTTGCCTTTGAACCACAAAAGTTAATAATTGTTACCAATAATGGCGCCGGTGGGTAAGAAAGTGGGGAAAAATACGAACTTCGTCAGATCCATCGAACCCGGGAGCAGAAGGAGACTAGAGCCACAGCGGGTTAAATATGTCCAGGAGAACCAAATATATCTTAAAGCGCTGCCTGAAGACGATTCCGATCGTCCTTGGCGTAACCCTGATTGCATTCCTAATCTTGCATCTTACCCCCGGGGATCCGGCACAAATAATGCTCGGCCCTTACGCAACCGAGGCAAACATTCAGGCCCTGAAGGAAAAATTAAATCTGGACCGACCTCTGCCGATTCAGTATTTAACCTGGTTAAAAAACATCGTCCGGGGAGATTTCGGCACCTCAATTCGCTGGAACAGGCCGGTAACGGTAGTGGTGGCAGAGAGAATTGGTATAACTCTGATCTTGACAAGTGCCGGACTGTTTATCTCCGTGGTTCTGGGGGTGCTGCTCGGCGTCGGGGCGGCGCTGCGCAAGAATAGCTGGCTGGATTACCTCTGTACAACTCAGGCAATGTTCTGGATTTCGATGCCGTCCTTCTGGCTCGGTATATTGTTGCTTTACGTCTTCGGGTTGAAATTGCGCCTGGTCCCGATCGGTGGAATGACGGGGATAACGTCGGTAATTCTGCCCGCCTTAACCCTGGGGCTACGACAGGAGGCCTGGTTTGCCCGACCAATGCGGGCGGAAATGCTGGAAGTACTGAATCAGGAATATATCAAAGCGGCCAAAGCCAAGGGAGTGGGAAGATTCATCGTCGTGGCCAAACACGCTCTCCGGAACGCGCTTATTCCAATTGTTACGATGCTGGCGCTCAGATTGCCCTGGATAATCGGTGGTTCCGTCGTGATCGAAATCGTCTTTTCCTGGGGTGGTCTTGGATCCCTGCTCGTCAATAGCGTGCTGGCTCGAGATTACCCGGTGGTCCAGGCAATCCTTCTGCTAATAGCGGTCGCCGTCGTTCTGGCAAACCTCCTGGCTGATATTCTTTACACGTTCGTCGACCCGAGAATAAATCTGGAGGGGCAGTAAAATGGTGGCGGAAAAGGACGAGGAAAAGCGTGCCGGAAGAGGGTTAAGGCGGAGAAGAACCAGTCAGTTTTACCTTATCTGGCTGAGGTTTAAGCGAAACAGACTGGCCCTGGTCGGCCTGTCGATAGTCATAATAGTAATACTGATTGCACTTCTTGCTCCCGTTATTTCACCCCACGACCCTTACGTTACTCGCCCCCTGCGCAAGCTGGAGGGGCCCTCGCTGGAGTTTCCGCTGGGGACGGATAACCTCGGGCGCTGCGTATTGTCTCGGCTCTTCTACGGCTCGCGGATAGCTCTGCAGATCGGCGTGCTTATTATCCTGTTCGAAGGTTCGATCGGGGTCTTTATGGGGTTGATTTCCGGCTTCTTCGGGGGCTGGGTGGACGAAATAGTTATGCGACTGGTGGACGTCCTGCGCTCCTTTCCGGTCATCGTTCTCGCCATGGCGATTGCCGGTATAATGGGTCAGGGAATCTATAACGTCGTCATAGCCCTGGGGATAGTGGGCTGGACCACCTACGCCCGGATGGTCCGCAGCAAGATATTATCGATCAAGGAAGAGGATTACGTCGAGGCGGCTTACTCCATCGGCGAGCCCTCTTACTCGGTTATTGCCCGTTACGTTCTGCCCAACGCGCTACCGACGGCGATCGTCATGATGGCAATTATGATGCCCACGGCCCTCATAGCGAGCGCCACGCTCAGCTTTCTCGGGGTTGGGGTCCAGCCCCCGACGCCGTCCTGGGGATCCATGGTCAGTGCCGGGCGGGATTATCTGCTCGAAGCACCGTGGATTTCGACCTTCGGCGGTCTATTCATAATGTTCACAGTACTTGGGTTTAATTTTCTGGGAGATGGTCTGCGGGATGCCCTCGACCCGACCACGTCCCAGCGTTAATTTCTATCAGATCATCGGATATCTTCTGAAATGAATCGGGCTGAAGAAAATGACGAATAACGGAAATACTGACAGAGACGAGAATATTCTGGAAATAGAGGATCTGGCGGTTTCCTTCGACACGGAAGAGGGGGAAGTCGAAGCCCTGGACGGGGTAACTTTCTCCGCCAGAGGCAAGTCTGTCACCGGTTTAATCGGCGAAACGGGTTGCGGTAAAAGCGTGACAGGACTTACGGTGCTTGGATTGCTGGACCAGAACGCCCGGATCAAACGCGGAAAAGTTATCTATAAAGGAGAAGACCTCCTGGATAAAAGCGAACGGGAGCTGGAAAAGAACTTCCGCGGAAAGGAAATAGCCATGATATTTCAGGATCCCGGCTCCTCGCTCAACCCCGTCTTTACCGTGGAAGAGCAGATTACGGAAGCGATCAAGATGTACCAGAATGCCGGGCGGGAGAAGAACAGGGATCTGGCTGTGGAAATGCTGGAGAAGGTCAAGTTGCCCGATGCCGTCCAGCTGCTCAGACGCTACCCCCACGAACTAAGCGGTGGCATGAAGCAACGCGTAATGATAGCGATGATGCTGTCCTGCAATCCCTCCCTGTTGATAGCGGACGAGCCGACTACGGCGCTGGACGTCTCGATCCAGGCCCAATTTATCAAAGTCCTCAGAGAAATCAAAGAGGAATTGGGTACTTCCATCCTCTACATTACACACGACCTGGCCGTTATCAGTGAAATCTGCGACCGCGTGTCAGTCATGTACGCGGGACGGATCGTCGAGAACCTCTCGGTTATGGAACTCTTTCACGAGCCACTGCACCCCTATTCCAGAAAGCTGGTCCATTCCGTGCCGGGCGTGGAAACCAGCCTGAGTGATCTGGAAGAGATCCCGGGCTCCGTGCCCCGCCTGATCAACCCCCCGACCGGCTGCCGCTTCCATCCCCGGTGTGAAGAAAAAGGTGAAAATTGTTCCGGAGAGGTCCCCCGGTTAAAACGAGTCGGGCCCGACCACGAGGTCGCCTGTCATAAAATCGAGGTTCAAGAATCGGAAGGGTCGCCATGAACGCCATATTAGAATTAAGAAACCTGAAGAAATTCTTTGATTCCCCGGAAGGTACGGTCAAAGCCGTCGACGGGGTCAACCTGAAGGTCTACCAGGGAGAAACACTTGGCCTGGTCGGCGAATCGGGCTGCGGCAAGTCGACTCTGGTCAGGGCGGCGCTGCGACTAATCGAACCTACGAAAGGTGAGGTCCTCTTACGGGGAGAGGATGTGGTAAAATTCGATAGAAAGCGCCTGGTTGAAGCGCGGGGCCAGATGGGGCTAGTTTTTCAGGATCCTCATTCCTCCCTGAACCCGCGAATGACGGTGGCAGAAATACTGAGGCGACCGATAAAGATCCATGATTTATGCGACAGCGAGGAGATGACTTACAATCGGATCGTCGAATTGCTCGAGACCATGGGGCTAAGCGAGGAGCACATGATTCGGTACCCGCACGAGCTCAGCGGGGGGCAAAAACAACGAGTAGGTGTGGCCAGGGCCCTGGCCGTCGAGCCGGAAATTCTATTTCTGGACGAGCCCACCTCGGCGCTGGACGTCAGCGTTCAGACGAAGATACTGAAGCTGCTGCGAAGGACCATGGACCAGTTGAGTTTAACCTACGTCTTCATTTCCCACGACATCAATCTGATTCGGACTATCTCGGACCGGATTGCCGTGATGTATCTGGGCAAGATCGTCGAAGTGGGCGATACCGGGGAAGTTTTCTTCAACCCGCTCCATCCATACACGAAAGGGCTTTTCGAATCCGTCCCTCTTCCGGACCCGGAGCACAGGATCGAGGAAGTTCCCCTGCCGGGAGACGTGCCCAGTCCGGTCAACCCTCCTCCGGGCTGCAATTTCGCGCCGCGGTGTCCGAAAAAGATAGATAGATGCGAAGAGGAAGAACCGGAACTGGGGGAACACGAAAACGGTGTACAGGTGGCATGCTGGGTGGCGTAGTATTGCTGGGAGACAGTAATGCCCCGCCATGTAAAATTGGACCTTCAAAAGCCCACAGTGGTTTCCCGGGCAAAACTTGAGGCCCGAGTTCCTTATTTAATGACTGAGAGCCGGCCGGCGATTTCAGGATAACATTTTAGCGACTCCTTCATTAAAGCGAGGCTAACCCTATCCTCGGAGGTGTGAGCATAACCTTCTTCGCAGGGAGAAAAGCCGATAACCGGTATTCCGGCGTCGTCAAAAAATCCCGCGTCGGTCGCAAAATCCCACCATGAGACGTCAACTTCTCTCTCAAGAACTTTTTTTACCGCTTTTTCCGCCTCCTCGACGGCTCTGTGGTCGGATTCGATATAGTAGGGTTGTCTTACCCCTTTCTGCCTAAACGTCGTTCCCGTGTAAGTCTCTATCTCGTTTTCCACCACCCTTAGTTCACCTCCGGAGGGTAAGATCTTTTCAACTCTTCCCGTCACTTCCGTCTCGGTTTCACCCGGGATCGTTCTCCAGTCGATTATCAGCGAACACTCGCTCGGTATCACGTTCGGGCTTTCCTGATCCGTGGAAAATAACGTAGGGGCCGCGCTGGAATTTCTCCCCGCCGCACTTTTCATTTCAAGCGCCGCAAACTTTGACATAAACTTCGCCATCGGAAAGTGTGGGTTTTCTGCCTTTTCCGGTACACTCGCATGGGCAGATTTCCCCTTCACTTTGAGCTCGAGCTCGATCCTGCCCCTGTGACCTATCCTGAGCTCGTTCGCAGTCGGCTCGCCCAGAATTAGATAATCCAGGTCAGATTTATCCAGCTGCTCCGACCCGAAGCCTCCTACTTCTTCCAGTACCACGAATACAACGTAAACGTCGCCGTGCTCCGTCTTCGCCTCGTCGAGCAATCGCGGGAGATGCAGCTGGGTTGCAATAGCACCCTTGGTGTCGCTCGCCCCTCGGCCGTGTATGTAGCCGCCGGACCTTGCTCCGGAATAAGGTGGGAATTCCCACTTGCTTTCGTCTCCCGGGCTTACATGATCCATATGCGCCGAGAACCCGACAGTTGAGAGTTTCTCATCCCCTTCAACCTTTCCGATCACGTTACCGACTTCATCCCGCCTGACTTCGTCGTAATCCAGCTCTTTCATCCTCCCTTCCAGAAAATCAGCCAGCTCTTTCTCCTGCCCGGAAAGACTGGGTATCCGGATGACCTCCTGACAGTCCGCAACTACTTCTTCCCACCAGTCAAACCCTTTCTTCATTTTACCTCCTCGTGACGGCACTTTCTGAGAGATAGGGGGAAGGACAATACCGGTCCGGCAAGCCTCCCAAAATTACATCCCCCTCTGTCTCGGGGGATTTGAGCTCCGCCAGGGGCCGACATCTGCAAAAACACCGGCGGAACCTACCAACAGAATACCGATATTTTACTGCAAAATAAAGAACTCTCTCGCCGGGCAAATTTAAAGGGGTGAATACCGAAGTGGAACAGAATACTTGACTCCCCGCAGGACAAAGATTTTCACCAATCTCCACCCAAAATTTGCATCATTTTCTTAAATATTTTATAATACATTTTAATCTACAGAGGGGAATTTTTTCTCTTAATCATCGAAATGGGCCCGTTAACTTTACACTTTGCGGCTCTGATCGCTTTTTCCTTCGAAAAGCCCAATAACTTTCGCTCTTACTTCTGCTCATAACCTCTGGGGACAGTGCCGAATACCTGTGGTTATTCGGAGCAGACGGTATAACTCTGGAAGATAGTGGAACCACTTAAAAAGTCAGTCTTCGGGGCAATGGATAAAATGTCCTTCGAAAAGTTCGAATCCACAAAAAAGTCCAGCTTCGTCCTGGATCAGCTTTTGGAAGAACTTAGTTCCGACAAATACGGGGTGGGAGATCGTCTGCCCACTGAAGACAGGCTCGCCCAAATGATGGGTGTCAGCAGGACCTCCGTCAGGGAGGCGCTGGCAGCTCTTCGGTTAACAGGAGTTATCACCAGCAGAGCCGGGCAGGGGACACATTTGAGCAGAAATATTGGCAAGAAAAACGGCGCACCCCAGAAGAAAGCCCTGCTTGTACTGAGAAAGAACTCCAGCCCCGGTGAAATGTTTGAAGCGAGGGCAACGATCGAAAAACCGGTCGCGGATTTGGCCATGGAGAAGATGGAAAACTCGAATCTGGAAGACTTAGAAGAAATTCTTGAACGGATGTGTCGGGCGGCAGACAAACAGGCCGTGGAGAAGTACATATCCTTCAATAAACAATTTCATCTCTTAATTGCGGAAACAACGGACAACACGGTATTAAAGAGTATTATGAAAAGCTTGCTCTCCTATATGGACGAAGAGCTCTGGCAGGAAGAAAGGCGTTGCTACTATGAAGAAAATCCGGAAAGATTCGACCGGTCTCTGCGGATTCACAAAAAAATATTTCGCTCTTTTAAAAACGAAGACAGTGCTTCTCTTGCAACTGCCATGTATACCCACTTTAGCTTTCTTTCCGGCAAAGGCGAGCAAAGAAATAATTGATTTTTACTTTCCACAGGGAGGTGGTAGGGCCAGAGGAACTCAAGCCGGTAAATTGGAGAAACTCACAAAACCCCGAAAAAAGGGAGGTCGAGAATGAAAAATTACAGGTCAGCTTTGGTAGTTTTCCTGACGATCGCATTGGTAATTTCTCTCGCGACAGCTGCACTCGGTCAGGACAAAGGTGTCATTCAAAAGGTAAAAAAGTCGGGAGTTCTCAAGGTAGGCTGCAGGGAGGCGGCAAGGCCATTTGCTTACGTCGATGAAAACGGGGATATGGTAGGTTTTTCCCAGGACATGGCTTTTCTGCTTGCGGACAAACTGGAAGAGAGAGTCGGGAGAGAGGTAAAGGTCAGGCAGATTCCCTTCGCCGGAGCGAGTCGAGTCCCCATAGTTGCCCAGGGAACGATTGATATAGAGATGGGTTCTTCCACTCACACTGCTCCCAGGGATGACGTGCTGGACTTTAGCCTGCCCTATTTCCTCTCCGAAACGGTCTTTATGGTTCGAAAAGGGGAAGGAATAGACTCGCTGGAAGACCTGGACGGCAAGATAGTCGGTTCTATGCGCGCTACGACGAATTTAAAAGCCCTGCAGGAGAAAGTTGACGCGGGCGAGATAAACCCCAGAAACGTCGTAGTAGTAGAAACACACGCCAGGGGTTTCCAGGCACTGCGGACTAAGAAAGTAGATGCCTACTTTACCGATACCAGCCTGCTCACGGGACTCAAGGCCAGTGCCAAAAACCCGGAGGACTACGTTATAATCAAAGAATCCATCCACGCAGAACCGTACGGCTGGATGATGCGGGAAAATGATTCCGACTGGAAGGATTTTGTCAACAACTTCTTGATCTGGACTTTAGACACCAAGTGTTCCGCAGAACTGGACACCCTGTCCGAACTCGGGATCATGGACGAATGTGAAGAACCGCAATTCACGATCTTTGACGCAATATACGACAAGTGGATGGGGCCGGATACGGCCACGCCGATACCGAGAACCAGGGCGTTCAATAATCTTTTGGACGGAATGAAGTTCCCGGACGTCGATCAGGTCTGGCCAAAGAAGGAGTAAGTCATAGATAAGAGGAGGTAAAAGAAGAGCAGGGGGGTAACTCCCTGCTCTTCATAATAATATGGGGTATCAATTTGACTGGGGCGTCATTGTCAGAGAACCGTACTGGCACTGGCTGCTGAACGGCTTTTTCAAGACTTTGATTCTTGGGTCAATTAGCTGGGGCATCGCGCTTTTCCTCGGGGTCATCATTGGAACCATAAGAACCCTCCCGATCAAAACAGCCCGGGCGATAGGAAAAATTTATGTGGAGTTCTTCCGCAATATCCCTCTACTGGTTCAACTTTTCTTCTGGTATTACGTAATACCCCCGATGGTCGGGCAATGGTTCAACCGCATGCAGAACCTCCCGTGGATAATGGCAATATTCGGACTGGGCGTTTATACGGCATCCAGGGTGGCAGAGCACATCAGGTCCGGGCTCAACTCAGTACCCAGGGGGCAGCGCCACGCCGGCCTTTCGACCGGTTTGTCCAATTTCCAGCTTTACAGACACATAATAATTCCCTATGGGTTTCGTTTAATGATTCCGCCTATCACGACGGAGTTTCTGACGGTGTTTAAGAACTCGGCACTCGCCATGACAATCGGCGTGCTGGAGCTTTCCGGCCAATCCTATAAGATCGGCACCTGGACCTTCCACAGTTTTGAATCCATCACGGCGGCAGTAATAGGATATCTGATAATCGGGCTGAGCGTAATTGGTTTCATGGGCTGGGTTGAAGAAAGGTTAAAGATTCCTGGACTTCTGGGAGGAGAGTAGCCGTGGGGCTTGATTTATCGGTAATTTCGAGAAATTCCACCGTACTGCTGGGTGGGTTTTATACGACGATAAAATTATTCGCTCTGGCATTAGCCGGGGGGCTTCCGTTGGGAATTTTGCTCGGTCTGGGTAGATTGTCCTCCAGGAAGTGGATTTACTATCCCGTAAGCGCTTACATTAATTTCATCAGGAACGTGCCCCTGCTCATGGTGATATTCTGGATATACTTTGCTTTACCCATAGTCACCGGGCACAATATCGGTCGTTTACCCTCGGCGATAGTTGCGTTCATCGTATTCGAGGCCACCTATTTCGGGGAAATAATCAGGGCCGGTTTTCAATCAGTCAAAAAGGGAGAAATGCAGGCCGCCTACTCTACCGGCCTCACCTACACTCAGGTCGTGCGCTATATCCTTATCCCGATTGGCCTGAGAAGGGTGATTCCCAGTCTGATGACTCAGACGATAGTAATATTTCAGGACACCTCGCTCGCTTACGTGATAGGTTTGCGGGAATTCGTCAGAGCTTCCACCGTGGTGAATGCAAGAGAGGTAAGATCACTGGAGATATTCGGCTTTGTCGCGGTGGTATACCTGGTTATATGTCTGGCCGGATCGATGATCTCCAATCGGTTAGAAGTAGAAGGAGAGTGAGTAATGGCTAACGAAGAAGAAGTTCTCATAAATATCGACGACGTGAGCAAGTGGTACGGCGAAGTCCAGGCCCTGGATAGAATCTCGCTCGAGATTCACAGAGAGGACGTCAGTGTTATCTGTGGACCCAGCGGCTGCGGTAAAAGTACTTTATTGCGCTGTATCAACGGGCTGGAGGAATTTCAACAGGGCGACGTTATCGTCGACGGTGTTTCTGTAAAGGAAGTTCAGAATACAAAGAAAATCTACAAGCTCCGGTCTAAAATAGGTATGGTATTCCAGCACTTCGAACTATACCCTCATCTCACCGCCCTGGAAAACATCACTCTGGCCCCGAGAAAAGTGTTTAACATGAGCAAAAAAGAAGCAAGAGAAAAAGGTATGGAGCTCCTGAAAAGGGTTGGTATACCGGAACAGGCGGAAAAAAAACCGGGAGAACTATCCGGCGGGCAACAGCAGCGGGTCGGCATAGCTCGGGCAATCGCTATGGACCCGCAGACCATAATGTTTGACGAGCCCACTTCGGCCCTCGACCCTGAAATGATCAGGGATGTCCTCGAGGTTATGGCCGATCTGGCTGAAGGTGGGTTAACCATGATAGTGGTCACCCATGAAATGGGTTTCGCCAAGGAAGTTGCGGACGAGATAGTTTTTATGGAAGACGGTCAGGTCGTGGAACACGAGGGAGTGGAAACTTTCTTCAAAAATCCCGAATCCGAACGAGCCAAGGAATTCGTCGATAGAGTGCTCGTGCATATTAAATAGACTGTGTCCCGCATAACAGGGGGCGGGGTTAGACCGAAGTTAAGCTTCGCCGAATTGCTGCCGGCTGAAAAGATAGGTTGGCTCCCCGGTTCTCAAAAAGGAGGGTAACATGAGGTTGAGAGATAGACTGTCGGAAGTGTTGTGTGAGCACAAAAACGTAAGAGAAGATCCTCCCCGGGAATCGCTGATCCGCCAAGCGGTGGACCGGGGAGAGGCATTCGTGAGCAAAAACGGAGCCCTGGCGACATGGACCCCGCCAGAATCCACCGCTAGAACCCCGAAGGACACGGTAATAGTAAGGCGAGCGGAAAGCTCGGAGAAGATTGACTGGGATTCGCCGAATAACATCCCGATAAGCGAGGAAACTTTTGATATGGCCTTCCGGGATGGGCTAAAGCTCCTGAAAGGGAAAGAGGAGCTCTACCGGACGGAGAGGACGATCGGGGCCGATCCCTCATTCACACTGCCAACCAGTACAATTACCGACCATGCCCTGACCGCCCTCTTCACCTATAACATGTTCAGACCCCTCCCCGAGACCAGTGAAAAAAGTGTTTTTGCCGGCCGCACTTTCGACTTCCTCGTCCTTCCCTACGACAAACTCAAAGGCTCGAAGTACGAGGGCAGGCTGCGGAAGCTTCCCGGAGGGGAGACCTCGAACGTGATTGTCGCCATGGACTTTGACAGGCTCCTCGGCGTGGTGGTCGGTTCCGCCTACCTCGGTACGGTAAAAAAGCTGATGTTTACGGTGATGAATTACCTCCTGCCGGAGGAGGGGGTACTACCGCTTCACTGCTCGGCCAACGAGGGCGAGACCGGGGAGTCCGCCCTGCTCCTCGGGCTATCCGGCACCGGTAAGACGACCCTATCCG
>Ga0207797_1000471_pt1 | contig 31150 bp, 30 predicted proteins | sample PRCRCaboRojoPR_6_FD_187275 | JGI IMG/M metagenome (GOLD analysis project Ga0207797, IMG submission 187275) | Marine sediment microbial community from Cabo Rojo, Puerto Rico - PR CR 10% Liquid 1 (SPAdes) | ecosystem: Environmental > Aquatic > Marine > Coastal > Sediment | place: Cabo Rojo, Puerto... | reverse complement strand
CGAGCCGGTCTTCGACTGCGTCTACCTCGCCGACGCCCGGCTCGTCGGCGACGCGGTCGACCTCGCGGACGCGCGGCGCTACTCGTTCCCGGCCTCGCGGCTGCGCCCCCGCCGGGACGGCCGCGAGGTCCGCCTCGAACTCCTGAACGTCGAGGCATCGGCCGACGCCGGCGACGCGGGACGCCGGCGATCGGAGCCGCACGCCGGGAGCGACGCCGGAACGACGCAGTCGTCCCTCGTCGGGTCGTCGTAACGTCGCACGCCCTCCCGGGCCTCGCCGGACCGCCGTCGGTCGTCGGAGCCCCCCGGAGGCCGGGACGGCCATCGCGGACCGACCGCGGCTCGACACGCCGACCGACGACCCGCCCACCGGCCGTGTCCAGCCCGTGCAGGACCGGACACTGGATTTATTCGTCCACGGCGAGTGACGACTGTCGATGGTCGACTGCGACTACTGTGGGGAGTCGTTCCCCGACGAGGACGCCTACCTCGAGCACCTGGGGTCGGTCCACCGGGGCGAACTCGGCCGGATCGACCGCCGGCGCGTCGAGTCGGCCGAGGGCGAGGACGACCAGCCGATCGGAACCGGAACGATCCTGCTCGCGGTCGGAGCGATCGTCGCCGTCGCGGCCCTCGGGGGCGCGGCGCTCCTGGCCGGCGGCTCGGGCGGCGGCTCGTCGGGGGCCGGCGGGGAGCCGACGAACCTCGGGAGCGTCCACTACCACGGTACGATGGAGGTGGTGATCGACGGTGACCGGATCGACTTCAGCCGGTCGCGCTACCAGCTCCAGGACAACGCGTTCCACTACGAGGCCGGCGACGGGAGCCAGTGGCACGTCCACGCCCGGAGCGTCACCCTCGGGTACGCGCTGGGGACGCTCGGCTTCGACGTCAACGCCACGAGCGTGACCGTCGGCGGGACGACCTACCGGGACGGCCAGGACGGCACGTCCGTGACGGTGACCGTGAACCGCGAGTCGGTGACGCCCGACGACTACGTCCTCCAGGAGGGCGATCGCGTCCGGGTCGTCGTCGAGACCTGACGACGGGGGCGGTCGCGCCGGTCCGCGGCGGCAACAGCCGGGACGACAGCGGCGGGGACGGGCCTCACTCGAGCATCACGACGGCGTCGTCGACGGTGATCGCCCCGTCGCGCAGGGCCGTCAGGACCGACCGGACCTCGTCGTCGTCCGACTGTTCGTTCTTCCCGCCGTCGCCGTCGCCCCCACCGAGCGCCTCCGCGAGGGTCACCTTCTCGGAGTCGCCGACGAACTCCGCGAAGTCGGTCCCCTCGGCGAGCGCGGTCTCCTTCTTCACGCGGTAGCTGCCGGCGTCGGTGGTGTAGAGGTCCGCGGGGTGGAAGAAGTACCAGTCCTCGCGGTCGAACCGGACGGCGATCCGTGGCTTCGCGCCGAAGTTGCGCGCGAAGTAGACGAGCGCCTCGACCTCCTCGCCGTCGAGGTAGATCGGGTCCCCCGACGACGACTTCGCCTCGATGGCGTAGAAGACCTCGCCGTCCCCGGCCAGCGCGTCCGGCAGCTCGCGGGCGGTCGAGCTTCCCGAGGCGGGCGCGCGCATCACGGCGAACCCGGCCTCGTCGAGCCGGTTGACCAGCTCGCGCTCCCGGCGGTCCCCCTTCGGATTGCCCGGCATGCCCCCTACTGTGCCCCGGGCCGGTAAAAACGGCGCGCCACGCGGCGGAACTGGTCGCGGGGAGTGCCTGCTCGGGAGGGGTCGGCGCCGCCCGGGCTCGGTCGGGGCCGCCGCCGTCACCGTCTTCGTCGCCGTGGCCGATTCACAGGGTCGGTTGTAATTCAGTTCCGGTGTTCGACGGAACGGTCGTCGAATCACCGGGAAACGGTTACAACCGACCCGATCAGTGGCGGAGCGGGGCACCCCCGCCGCCGGATCCCGATCCGGGGCCGCCCGACGACGTGACGACCCTCGTCGCGTCGACGAGGGAGCCGACGAGCGTCGAGACGGTCCCGAGGGGTCGCGTCGAGGGCGCCGTCGGCCGCGTCCATCGGAAAGCCGACACGGGACCGAGGGTCGAGAACCCGGGACTGGACGGCACCGAGCCCGGAGCAGCCCGGTGCAGCCCGTAGACTGAAACCGACCGTTCAGGTCCCGTGCTGCCAGGAGTCCATGTACTCCCGCTGGGCCTCGCTCAGGTCGTCGATCTCGATCCCCTCGGCCGCGAGTTTCGTCTCGGCGACCTCGCGGTCCAGCTCGTCGGGGACGTCGTGGACGCCCGCGTCGTAGTCGTCCCGGTGCTCGACGAGCTCCCGGACGGCGACCGCCTGGACGCCGAACGACTGGTCCATCACCTCGACCGGGTGGCCCAGTGAGACGGGCGCGGCGAGGTTGACCAGTCGACCCTCCGCGAGCACGTTCAGCCGGCGACCGTCCGCCAGTTCGTACGTCTCGATCCCGTCGCGGGGCGCGTACCGGTCGACCGCCAGGTCGGCGAGGTCCTCGAGGTTCACCTCGACGTCGAAGTGGCCGGCGTTCGCCAGCAGGACGCCGTCCGGCATGGCCTCGAAGTCCTCGCGGGTGACGACGTCGCGGTTGCCCGTCGTCGTCACGACCACGTCCGCGTCTGCGGCCGCCTCGCGCATCGGGGCGACGTCGTACCCCTCCATGTGCGCCTCCAGCGCGCGCCGGGGGTCGACCTCCGTGACGACGACGTTCGCGCCGAGCCCGTCGGCCTTGCGCGCGACGCCGCGGCCGCAGTAGCCGTAGCCGCCGACGACGACCGTCTTGCCCGAAAAGGAGAGGTTCGTCGTCATGGCGATCGCCGACAGCGCCGACTCGCCCGTGCCGTGGACGTTGTCGAACAGCGTCTTCATCGGCGTGTCGTTCACCGCGAACACCGGGTACTCCAGGGCGCCGTCGGCGTCCATCGCCCGGAGCCGGTGGACGCCCGTCGTCGTCTCCTCGCAGCCCCCGACGATCCCGTCGATCAGCTCCGGGTGGCGCTCGTGGATCCGGAAGACGAGGTCGCCGCCGTCGTCGACCGTCAGGGCGGGGCCGTGGGCGATCACCGCCTCGATGGCGTCGTAGTACTCCTCGTCGTCGACGCCGCGACGGGCGTACGACGTCACGCGGTCGGTCGCGTCCAGCGCGACGGAGACGTCGTCGTGCGTCGACAGCGGGTTACAGCCGGTGATCGCCACCTCCGCGCCGCCCTCGGCGAGGAGCTCCGCGAGGACGCCCGTCTTCGCCTCGACGTGCATCGCCATCCCGATCGTCAGCCCCTCGAAGGGCTGCTCCGCCTCGAACGACTCGCGGAGCGCCGCGAGGATCGGCATGTGCGCGCGCGCCCAGTCGAGCTTGCGTCGTCCCTCCGTCCGCGCCGCCTCGGGGTCGTCGACCCGGTCCGTGATCGGCGACAGCGCCGTCTGGCTCATACCCGTCGGTTGGCGAGTCGACGCAAAGGCCTGTCGGGACGGGATGCGGGAGGACGGGCAGGACGGAGTGGGACGCGAATGCGACCGATCGGGACCGCCGGACTCGGGTCCCGAAATGGTAGGAACGTTGAAACGGGAGCGGACTAGATCGTCGGCAAATGCGCGGACGTGGCCAGTCCGAAGCCGTCGGGACCGTCCTGATGGCCGGCATCGCGGTCGTCGTCGTCGCGGGGCTCGTCGTCACCGGATCGAGCGTCGTGAACGACGCGCAGCGCGACGCACCGTCGGCGGCGCTCGACGTCCGGGCCAACGGGACGAGCCTCTCGGTGACCCACACGTCCGGCGACGCGCTCGCGGCCGACGAGGTGACGGCGGTCCTCACCGGCGACGGCTCGACCCGCCGGCTCCAGCTCTCGGCGTTCGACGAGCGGGGCGACGGCGACGCCCGGGTCGTCAGCGGCGAGACGTTCCGGACCACGTACACGCCCCCGTCGACTTCGTTCACGCTCCGGCTCGTCCACGGCCCGAGCGAACTGGTGATCGCCGAGCGGGCGCTGTCGGTCGCGCGGCCCGGGATCGACTTCTCGGCGGGCGGGAGTCACAGTCCCAGTCAGACGCCGTACAACGTCAACGACCCGTCGGGCTCGGTGACGGTGACCGACGGTGGGTCGACGGTGAAGATGGAGGGGAACCGCTGGGCAGAGGTCGACTACAGCTACACGATCACCCCGGAGACGGTCCTCTCGTTCACGTTCGAGAGCGACAACGAGTGCGAGATCCACGCGATCGGGTTCGCCGACAGCCAGAACGAGCGGCGGATGGTGCGCGTCTTCGGGACCCAGAACTGGGGGACGAGGGTCGACACGTTCGCCGGCCAGCAGTACTACGACCCGGCTGACGGCCGGGTCGACTACACGGTGCCCATCGGCCAGCTGTACGACAGCAACGGTCAGCTCGGCGGCGACGACGAGCTCGACGCGAACCACGTCGTCTTCGTGAACGACTGCGACGGCGGCGGTGCGGTCGACTCCCGGTTCGGAACCGTGCGGGTCTACGAATCGAGCTGACGGCGTCCCGGCGAACCGCTCGCCGAACGCGTGTCCCCGCGCGTCGAGTCGACGCCTCGGGACACCCTCATCCGACCACGCCTCGGTACATCCTCACCCGGTCTCGGCCCGCTCGACCAGCGCCCGCGCCCGCTCGGTCGCCCGCCGCTGGACGGCCCCGACGTCCATCGTCAGGACCTCCCGGTCGCGCATCAGGACTCGGCCGTCACAGACCGTGTGTCTGACGTCGCTCCCGGACGCGGCGTACGCCAGGTGCGAGACGAGGTCGTGGGGCGGCGCGAGGTGGGGGGCGTCCAGGTCGACGACCGCCAGGTCGGCGGCCCGACCCGCCTCGAGCCGCCCGGCGTCGAGCCCGAGCACGTCCGCGCCGCCGGCGGTCGCCATCCGGACGACGGCGCCCGCGTCGACCGCCGAGGCGTCGCCCGTCGACAGTTTGCCGACCATCGCCGCGTCGCGCGCCTCGCCCAGGAGATCGAGGTCGTTGTTCGAGGCGGCGCCGTCCGTCCCGAGCGCGACGGGGACGCCGGCGTCGAGCAGCGCCTGGACGGGCGCCGCGCCCGAGGCGAGCTTCATGTTCGACGCCGGACAGTGGACCACCCCCGTCCCCGTCTCCGCGAGCAGGTCGACCTCGACGTCGTCGAGGTGGACGCCGTGCGCGAGGAAGTCGTCGACGGTCGTCAGTCCGCAGTCGCGGGCGTACTCGAGGGGACGGCAGCCCCGCTCCGCGACGATCGGGTCGACCTCGTCGCGGGTCTCGTTGGCGTGGTAGTGGACGGGCACGCCGGCCTCGCGGGCCGCCGCGGCCGCGTCACGGAGGACGTCCTCCGAGACGGTCGTCAGCGAGTGGGGCATCAGCGCCGTCCGGACGCGCCCGTCGGCGGCCCCGTCGTACTCGCGGGCGACCGCGATCCCCTCCTCGAGATCCGCCGCGGCGGCCTCGTCGTCCTTCCCGACCGTGATCACGCCGTGGCCGACCGTCGCCCGACAGCCCGCTTCGGCCACCGCGTCGACGACCGCGCCGACGTGGAAGTACATGTCCGCGAACGCGGTCGTCCCCGACCGGATCAGCTCCGCGATCGCGAGGTCGGTCCCGGCGCGGACGTCCGCGGGCTCGAGTTCGGCCTCGACCGGCCAGACCGCCTCGCGGAGCCACCGGTCGAGCGGCAGGTCGTCGGCGAAGCCGCGCAGCAGCGTCATCGCCGCGTGCCCGTGAGCGTTCACCAGCCCCGGGATCACGAGTCCGCCGGTCGCGTCGAGCGTCGCGTCGGCGTCGCCGGCGAGGTCCGGCCCGACCTCGAGGATCGTCCCCGCCTCGCGGTCGACGAGGACGTCGGCCTCGACGACCGCGTGACCGGGCCGGAGCACGCGACCGCCGGCGACTGCGAGCGTCGTCATGCGCCGGGGTTGGCGGGGGCGCGTCCTGAACCCTCCGGTCTCCGGGACGCGGCGGGCGGACGACGGCCCGACGAGTGGTCCGGCGTCGCCGTCGCCGCTCGCCGATAACGATCCGATCCCGCAGGGAGTATCGGGGCCGAAGGGAGCGGAGCGTTCCGTTCTCGCGCGTCCGACAGCAGCTGACGACGAGACCCGTCCGTGGTGTTGCAGTTCGTTCCTCGTACGGGGCTGTCGCCACGGTGCGTACGCGCTGTGCGTCAGGCACAGCAGTTTTTTCCAGCGGTCGAGCAGATCGAGTCGGACCCGACAGGAGGCCTGGACGCGGTCGCTGGTCGCCACGCGACTGGACGGACTGTCGCTCGCCGACGCGATACGCGAAGCACGACGCGAGAACGACGCGTGCTCCCGCCGATCACTCGCCCTCGGCGTGCTCGCGGGGACCACAGCCGGCTGTAGAGCGCGTTCCGCACGCGGTCCGTGGGGTGACGCCGTCCGCCAGCGCGCCGAAAGGCAGTTGACGGGCGGCCGCGACCGACGAGTATGCGCATCGCGGTGCCCAACAAGGGCCGCCTCCACGAGCCGACGATGGAGCTGCTAGAGCGCGCCGGCCTCCACGTCGTGGACGGCGCCGACCGGAAGTTGTACGCCGAGACGGTCGACCCGGACGTGCAGGTGCTGTTCGCGCGCGCGGCCGACGTCCCGGAGTACGTCCGGGACGGCGCGGCCGCGATGGGCGTGACCGGCTACGACCAGGTCCGCGAGTCCGGCCACGAGCTGGCCGAACTGGTCGACCTCGGGTTCGGCACCTGCCGGCTGGTCCTGGCGGCGCCCGAGGACGGCGGCATCGAGTCGGCCGCCGACCTCGAGGGGCTGACGATCGCCACCGAGTTCCCGCGGATCACCCGCGAGTACCTCGCCGACCGGGGGATCGACGCCGAGGTGGTCGAGGTGAGCGGCGCGACGGAGCTCACCCCGCACGTCGACATGGCCGACGCCATCGTCGACATCACCTCGACGGGGACCACCCTCGCGGTCAACCGCCTGGCCGTGATCGACGAGGTACTCGCCTCGTCCGTCCGGCTGTTCGCCCGGCCGGACGCGGTCGACGACGCGAAGGTCGGGGAGGTCCGGACGGCGATCGAGTCGGTGCTGGCGGCCGACGGGAAGCGCTACCTGATGATGAACGTCGCCCGCGAGGACCTCGAGGCGGTCCGCGAGGTGATCCCCGGCATGGGCGGGCCGACGGTGATGGACGTCGCCGGCGGCGACGACGTGGCCGTCCACGCGGTCGTCGACGAGCGGGACGTCTTCGCGACGATCAACGAGCTGAAGGCGGTCGGCGCGCGGGACGTGCTCGTCACCGAGATCGAGCGCCTCGTCGAGTGACGCGGCGCCGGGGTCGCGCCGGGCCCGCGCCGCACGATCCCCGAACCGCTACTCCTGCCACCGCAGCTCCGGCTCGACGACGCCGGGATCGAGCCCGACCGCGCCGTAGCGCCACCGGACCCAGGCGACGATCGCGGCGATCCCGACGAGCAGCGCCGCCACGCCCAGCAGGCCCGCCTCGGGGCCGAACGACCCGCCGGTCCAGACCGTCGGTCCGTCGACACCCGTCTCGAGGAGCGTCGCCGCCGGCCGGAGCCCGGAGACGGGAAGCCCGTAGACGACGCCCAGCGAGGCGTTCCAGGCGACGTGGAAGCCGATCGGGACGGCGAGCTCGTCGGTGAGGAGGTAGCCGAGGGCCAGCACGACGCCCGCGAGCGAGACCGTCGCCGTCGAGACGGCCGTGGCGCCGGGGTTCGAGGCGTGGGCGGCCCCGAACAGTCCCGAGGAGAGTAGCGTCGCGAGGGCGACGGCGGCACGGTCGCCCAGCGGCGCGAGCCCCTCTGCGACGTTGGTGAGGAGGTAGCCGCGGGCGAGCAGTTCCTCGTAGACGCCGACGAGGACGAACAGTGCCAGGAGCGATCCGAGCGTGGGGGCGAACGCGCCGCCCGTCGAGACGAACGTGCCGCGGACGGTCAGCCAGCCGGCGGCCGCCATGACGCCGGCGACCGCAGAGACGAGCGCGACGCCGAGCCCGAGGCCGAACGCGCAGTCGATCGCCCAGTCGCGATCGAGCCCCAGGCCGTAGTCGCGGAGGCGACGCCGGTCGAGCAGGACCGCCGAGACCGCGACGACCGCGACCGTCGCCGTCGCGGCGATCGCCGTCCCGACGAACTGGCCGGCCGTCGCGGACGCCGGTCGGCCCACACCCGCGGCGAGGAGCCCGGTACCCACGAGGAGCGTCGCGACGACGAAGACGACGGCCGCGAGCGCGAGCCGCCAGGGGGCACGGAGCCGGCGGCGGTCCGCGTTCCAGACCGCGGCGACCGCGAGCCGACGGGTCGTCGCGAGCGGGCCGTCGGCACCCGGGTCGCCGGCCCGCGCGGCAGTCGGATCGGCGGCGCCGTCGTCCAGGGGGACAGAGTCGTCGCCACCCGGATCGGCGGAGCCGTCCCGATCCGGATCGACGGCGCCATCGCCACCGATGCCGGCCGGGGCGTCGGACTCCGGAGGATCGGCGTCGTCGGGCATGGTGCTGTCAGATCGGTGCCGAGGAGATGATCGCGAGCAGTCCGAAGACGATCGCCCCGGCGATAATCGAGACGACGACGTGGATCAGGGTGATGTAGGCGACGAGCCGCGGCGAGCGCTCGAAGAGCAGGTAGAAGCCGGCGGCGTCGACGAGGATCGCCGCGCCGAGCGCGAGGAAAGGGTTCACTCCGAAGGTCGGGGGCAGCGTCGCGAGCACGGCGGGGCCGGGACCGACGCCGAGGGCCTTCACCGGGTTGACGTCGCCGAGGACGTTCCGGGCGGCGACGAAGGCGGTCGCGGACAGGAAGAGGGCGAACAGGGCGACGGTGGCCGCGACGGCGGCGGGGCTGGCGAGCTGGAGGACGGGGGTGGCCACGCTACTCTAGCAGTCCGAGCTCGCTCAGTCGCGAGACGATGACGTCGACGGCCTCCTCGGCGTCCTCGGGTCGTTTTCCGCCCGTGACGACGAGTTTCCCCGAGCCGAACAGCAGCGCGACGACGCTGGGTTCGTCGAGCCGGTAGACCAGCCCGGGGAACTGCTCGGGCTCGTACTCGATGTTCTCGAGGCCGAGCCCGATGGCGATCGCGTTGAGGTTGAGCGTGTGGCCGAGGTCGGCGCTGGTGACGATGTTCTGGACGGTGATCTCGGGGTCGTCGTCCACCTGGATCGACAGCTCGCGGAGCTTGTCGAAGACGATGTGGAGGCTCTCGTGGACGTCGTCGGTCGACTTGGCCCCCGTGCAGACGATCTTGCCCGACCGGAAGATGAGTGCCGCGGACTTGGGGTTCTGCGTCCGGTAGACCAGCCCCGGGAACTGCTCGGGGTCGTAGTCGGCACCCTCCAGATCCATCGCCACGCTCTGGAGATCCAGCTCCTGGCCGATACCCGTCGAGGCGACGACGTTCTCGATGTTGATGGTCTCCTTGGGGTCGGTCATCAGACGAGTGAAGTCTCGTATTTAAGGTTTAAAAAGGTTGGTGGGGCCCGTCCCGCACCGGACGACCGTGGGGTGTGACGGTTCCGTGACCGTCAGCCAGCCGTGAACGTCGGCGTCCGAACGGCGGTCGTGGACGGGACCGCGGCCGGTCGTGGTCGGCGTCGCGGCCGGTCGTGGACGGTGTCGACGACCGGGCGACCGTCCACGCCGAACGGCCGTCGATCGACAGGCCACGCCGAACGGTCCCCGGTCGCCGGGCGCGGGGACCGGCACGGGGGCGGGGCCGGCCACCCGGAACTGACTCGTACCCGGACCTCCGAGACCCGGGCGTGTACGGACTCGAGTTGGCGGGCGAGGACGACCGCTTCGCGGCCGCGGAGGCGGCGACCGCCGCCGCGGGCGTCGCGGTGGTCGCCCCCGGGCTGGCGACCGCCGGCGCCGTCGACCGGGCGCGACTCCGCGGGCTTGCGTACACCCACCGGGCGCTCGAACTGGTGGGACGGACGGCCGCAGATGTGGCGAGTACGCGGGCGCTCCTCGCGGCGGCCGACCTCGGCGACCGGACGGGGACCGTCGCCGTCCGCGCCCGCGACGTCCGGGCCGCGACGGGGACGTCGACCGCCGCCCTCGAGCGCGAACTCGGGGCGGTCCTCGTCGATCGCGGGTTCGCAGTCGACCTCGACGATCCCGATCACGTCCTCAGAGTCCTCCTCTCGGGGCCGGGCGGGGAACTGCCGGCGACCGCTCCGGGGACGGGTGACGGGGAGGGGGACGGGGAGGGAGGCGACCCCGCGACCGCGAGCCAGGACCGTTCCGTCGCCGACGACGCGCGCGACGCGACCGGTCCGGCGGCCGCCGGACCGACCGGCGGCGAGGGACCGCCGATCCGGGACGTCCCCGACGAGGGGGTCTGTCTGGTCGGCTGGACCGTCGCCGAGAGCGTCCGGGACTTCTCGGCCCGACTGCCGACCGACCGGCCGTTCTTCCAGCCGGGCAGCATGGACCCGAAGGACGCCCGGGCGGTCGCGAACCTGGCGGGCACGCGGCCGGGCGCGACCGTCGTCGACCCGATGTGCGGGACGGGCGGCGTGCTCGTCGAGGCGGGGCTCGTCGGCGCGCGGGTCGTCGGCCTCGACGCGCAGTCGAAGATGGTCCGCGGCGCCCGCGAGAACTGCCGGGCGTACCTCGACGCGCCGGGCGAGGGACCCGCCGCCGGGACGACCGCCGTCGCCGACCCCGGCGACTACGACGTCGTTCGCGGAGACGCGACCGCGCTCCCCCTCCGGGCGGACGCCGCCGACGGCGTCGCGTTCGACGCGCCGTACGGCCGCCAGTCGAAGATCGAGCGCCACGGCCTCGACGATCTGCTCATCGGGTCGCTCGCCGAGGCGGCCCGGGTGGCCCCGCGGGCGGTCGTGGTCGCCGATCGACCGCTGCGCGCGCTCGCCGTCGACGCCGGCTGGACGGTCCGGGGCGTCTATCCCCGTCGCGTCCACGGCTCGCTGGTGCGGTACTACCACGTACTCGACCGCGACTGAGCGCGGCGAGGCGAGGCGGGAATCGACCGCGCGATCGAGGGCGGGATCGCGTCACTCCAGCCGCGCGAGCACCGTCTCGCCGGCCCGGACCCGGTCGCCCGTCGACACCCGGAGGTCGTCGGCGTCGAACGCCGGCGGGAGGAGGACGTCCGTCCGGCTGCCGAACGCGATGTGTCCGATGCGCTGGCCCGCGGAGAGAGAGGCCCCGTCGTCGACGTACGAGGTGATCCGACGGGCGAGCGCCCCCGCGATCATCGTCGTCTCGACGGCGACGGCGCCGCCGGGCTCGCCGCCGGTCGCGGTGGCGTTCCCGGTCTCGACGTCGCTCCCGGCCTCGGCGCCGCCTCCGATCCCGGCGTCACCACCGGCGAGGAACCGGACGTGCAGCCGCTCGTTCCGCTCGGACTCCTTCGAGAACGCCGGCCAGTGTCCCCCGGGGACGTGCTCGACGGCGTCGACGACGCCGGCGACCGGCGCACGGGTGACGTGGACGTTCGCCGGGCTCATGAACGTCCCCACCCGGACCCGGTCGTCCTCCTCGCGGACGACCGAGACCCGGCCGTCACACGGCGCGAGGACGACTCCCGGCCCGGACGCGTCCGGTGTGACGTGCCCGGGCGGGGATCCGGCCGTCCCACCCGGCGTGACCCCATCCGTCTCGCCCGACGCGGATCCGTCGGCGTCCCCGTCCGTCACGCCCGTCGTTCCGCCGTCTGGGGTCACCTCGGCGGGGGGCGTCCGCCCGGGATCCCGGTAGAACCAGACGACCGCGGCGCCGAGTGCGACCAGCGCGGCGCCGGCCGGCGGGGCGAGCACGGCCGCCGGAACGGCGAGGACCAGGGGCGGGACGGCGAAACGAGCGACGCCGGGGGCGAGTCGCGGCCGGAGCGCGGTCGGCCACATCAGTCGGCCCGCGAGCCGGCCCGCGTGCGGGTTGCCGCGTCGTCGGTACCCCAGCGCGCGAGCAGGTGGACGACGTGGAGCGAGTCGTCGGTCCCCTCGGTGAGGTCGAGGTCGATCCGGCCCGCGAGCCGGTGGAGCCGCGCGAGGTCGGCGCCGCCGTGGCGCTTGCGCGCGACGCGCAACAGCTCGCGGAGCAGCTCGGCGCCGTCGTACCCCTCGTCGTCGAGCAGTTCGTCGACCGCCTTCCGGGCCGACCGGACGTCGCCCGACTCGGCGTCCGCGAGGATCCCTGCGAGCGCGTCGTCGCGCCCGACGTCGTCGAGCGCCTCGTAGGCGGCGTTCATCGTCACCTCGTCGGCCTCGACGGCGGTCGTCTGGGCCGCGAGCACCGCCTTCCGCAGGTCGCCGGCGGCGTAGCTGGCGACGAACTCCAGGCCGTCGTCGTCGTGGGCGACGCCCTCGGCCTCGACGATCCGGCGGAGGACCGCGATCGTCTCGTCGGTCGACGGAGCGCGCATCGGGACCGTGAAACAGCGCGACCGGATCGGCGGGATCAGTTTCGACGGCTGGCGGGTCGCGATCACGAACTGGGTGGTGCGGTGGTGCCGCTCCATCACCCGCCGGAGCGCCTGCTGGAAGTCCTCGCGGATCGCCTCCGCGTTGTCGAGCAGGATCGTCTTGAAGTCGCCCGACATCGGCGCGTACGCCGCCGACTCCTTGAGGACCCGGTTGATCATGTCCCGCTTGGCCATCCGGCTGCGGCCCGTCAGGAACGACTTGAACCGCGGGTCCTCGCGGATCTCCTTTTTCGTCCGGTCGAAGAAGTCGGCGACGTTGATCTCGATCAGGTCGTTGTCCGGGTCGGCGTGCGTCGTCCGGGCGAGCGCCCGTGCGGCGGCGGTCTTGCCCACGCCCGGCGGCCCCTGGACGACGAGGTTCATCGGCTCGTCGACCGCGCGCTCGAACCGCTCGATCGCGTCCGCCTGCGGCAGCTCCGACAGTGACGGCGCGTGCGTATCCGTCCACAGCGGGGCGTCCATCGACCGCGAGTAGCGGTCGGTCGGGTATCAATCGGTCGGTCGCCACGGGACGAGCACGAAAAGAGCGGGACGCGTCGTCGGCCCGGGGGCGATCCGCTCGGGACCGACGCCGGAGAACCCGGTCGACGACTCGGCTTCAGGAGTCGTTCTCGTCGTCCTCGTTGTCGTCCTCGCCGTTGTCGTCCTCGTTGTCGTCCTCGCCGTTGTCGTCCTCGTTGTCGTCTTCGCTATCGTCTCCGTTGTCCTCTCCCTCGTCGCTATCGTCGTCCCCGTTCTCGTCCTCGTCGTCCTCCTCGAGGGAGACGTCGGCCACGTCGACGACCGGGAACCCGTCGACTGCGTAGGCGCCGTCGTCGGCCCCGCCGGTCGCGACGAAGTCGAACTGTTCGTCACCGTCGGTGTCCTGGTGGGCCATGCCGACGAGGAGCTGGTCCCGGGTCAGTTGATCCTGGTCGAACGTCGCGCCGGGGACGTCGAACAGCTGGACCTCGACGTTCCGGTGGAAGCCCGGCTCGAGGTACTCGGACGTCCCGATGACGCTCCCGACCACCGCTCCCCCGAAGATACGGCCGTCGTGCATCACGGCGTAGCCGCCCTCGGGCAGGTAGATCGAGTCGACGACGACGCTCCTGCCGTCGGATTCCTGATCCTGGAACGAGATCGTGGCGGTCGGTGGTGCCTCCACGTCCAGCGTGGCGAACTGACCGCTCTGGCCCGCGGTCACGCCGTGGATGTACTGCCCGCTCGGGAAGGCAGCCGTGTCGAGTTCGAACGTCACCGTCGCGGTCCCGTCTTCCGCGTCCGCGGGCGTCACGCGGACCGAGTCGAAGACGTTGGCACCCATGCCGGGCGGCTGGACCCAGTAGTTCACCTCGACGCTCCCGGGCGCACCTGCACCCGGCTCGGGCACCTCGATCGTCGCCTCGACCGTGACGACGTCCCCGATCGAGGCCTCGCTCGGAGCGTTGAGCGCGGCGACCGTCGGTACGTTCGCGCCCGGCTGGTTGGTCCCGGGCTGGTTCGTCGCCTGCGCGGACGCGACGCCCGCGGTCAGGACCGGCGCTCCCGACAGCACGACCAGCAGCGATACGACGACAGCTCCGAATGGTCCGTGTCTCATACCCGTGGCGGAGTGTCGAAATGATTCGACATAAACCACCAAGACCGTTCAGACTGTTTTACCCGAAAACAGAACATTAACGCCCTCTACCCCGAGAACGTATCCGAACTCGACTGGACCACGTCCGAGGTATTCAATCCGACACTTCACTCGCCACTCCCCGAAAGTGGTCTGATTCGAACAGTAGATCCCGACGGACAATCCCGTCCGGTCGAAGGTATCCACCCGGTCGAAGCGGGCCATCCGGTCGGCAGTGTCCGGCGGACCGGACCCGCCAGCCGCGGAGCGCAGTCCGGTGGGGGAGCCGTACGGTGGACCGCCGCCGGTCGGATCGCTCAGTCAGTCGTGGGGCACGCCGTCAGTCGTAGTCGAACTCGCGTTCGCGCTCCCGGTCGCGGTCGACGTCGGCGTCGGCGTCGGCGTCGGTGTCGACGCGCTCGCGCTCCCGGCGGGTGAGACGGTCGCGGGCAGCCTCGAACGTCTCGGTCTCGAGCAGCGCCTCCAGTTTCCGCTCGAACTGCTCGTCGGAGAGTTCGCCGCGGGCGTACCGGTCGCGCAGCGTCTCGAGGGCGTCCCGATCGTCGTCCCGGTCGGCCTCGCGGTCGTGGGCGGGGATCCGGTCGCGGCTCCGCCGCCCAGCCCGTCCGGGTGCGGGCGACCAGTCCTCGTGTTCGTCGGCCTCGCCCGTCAGGATGCCGACGATGGGGAGGAGGACGGCGAACCCGAGGACCCAGACGAGCCAGAACCAGTTCAGTCCGGCGAACATGGCGACGAAGCCGGCCCCGAGGATGAGGAAGACCAGAAGGCCGGTGACGTTCTCCCGGGCACGCTCCATCGGGGTGCTCATACGTCGATAGATGCCTCGCACGACATTAAAATCCGTTCGGACCGCGGCGATCGGACGGCGTCGACTGTGGCGACGACGAACGCGCGGTCGGTCGAACGCGTCGCGGACCCGCCTCGCTCCCGTCGACGCGTCGCGGACCCGCCTCGCTCCCGTCGACGCGTCGCGGACCCGCCTCGCTCCCGTCGACGCGTCGCGGACCGTCGCCGCTACCGGCCGGCGTACAGCCGCGCGTACAGCGGTGGGACGTGCGGCTCGGAGACCCGCCCGTCCTCGGGGTCGTACGCGAGCACGCCGGTGCTCGACAGCACCGGGAGGTGGAGCTGGCGGAGCGCGACCCGCTCGGCCTCCACGACACGATCCGGGTGGGGTCGCGACAGAGCGCCTCGATCGCCTCCCACTCGGGGCCACCACGCCCGGCAGAGTCGGGAGGGTCAGCGCGGCCGGGACTCCCGGCGGCGTCGGTCGCGTCGACGATGGTCCGGATCTCGCGGGGACGGGTCCGTCCGAGCGCGAGCCCGGCGGCCGACCGTTCGACCAGGCCGGCGACAGACAGTTTCGGGAGGTCGACGTGTCGGAGGGCCGTTCGCGTGCGATCGTCGACGTCCGGGGGAACCGACCCGACGGTGACGCCCCGCGCTCGAGCGACGCCCCGTCGGGCGACCGCCGGGCCGTCCGGGGGTCGGTGCCGGACGGCCGGTCCGGACGGCCGGTCCGGACGAGCGTTCCGACACGCGTATAGCCGGGCCGCCCGACCGTCCGTCCCGAATGACGATGCGCGTGACGTTCCTGGGGACGAGCGGCGCCGTCCCGACGACACAGCGGGCGCCCAGCGCCGTCCTCGTCGAGCGGGAGGGCGAGCGGCTGCTGTTCGACTGCGGCGAGGGGACCCAGCGGCAGATGATGCGCTTCGCCACCGGGTTCGACGTCACACACCTGTTCGTCACGCACCTCCACGGCGACCACGTGCTCGGGATCCCGGGGCTGGTCCAGACGTGGGACTTCAACGACCGGGACGCGCCGCTCGCGCTCCACGTCCCGCCGGGATCGCGCCGCGAGATCGAGTCGCTCGTCCGGGCCGCGGGCCACCGGCCGAGCTATCCGGTCCGTATCAACGAGGTGTCGCCGGGGTCGGTCGCGCTGTCGGCCGACGACTACGAGGTCCGGACGTTCCGGACCGAGCACCGCACCACCTCCCAGGGGTACGCGCTCGTCGAGGGCGACCGCAAGGGTCGGTTCGACCGGGCGAAGGCCGAAGAGGAGCTCGGGATCCCGCCGGGGCCGGCGTACGGCCGGCTCCACGAGGGCGAGCCCGTCGAGCTGGAGGACGGGCGGGTCATCCAGCCGGAGCAGGTGGTCGGCCCGCCACGCCCGGGTCGGCGGCTGGTCTACACCGGCGACACCCGGCCCGTCGAGACGGTCGTCGAGGCCGCGACGAACGCCGACCTGCTGATCCACGACGCCACGTTCGGCGACGAAGAGACCGGGCGAGCCCGCTCGACGGGACACTCGACGGCCCGGGAAGCCGGCGAGGTGGCCGCACGGGCCGGCGCACGCCGGCTCGCACTGACCCACATCTCCTCGCGGTACGCCGGCGGGGCCGACCGGCTCGGGCGCGAAGCGCGGTCGGTCTTCGACGGTGACTGCTTCGTGGCCGAGGACGGTCAGGTCGTCGAGGTGCCGTTCCCCGACGCCGACGGCTGAGGTCCGGACGGGGACCGACGGACGGGCGTCAGTGCGAGCCGGCGGGGGAGGCGTCCGCCGGGTCGTCGACCGTCGCCGCGACGCCGCACTCGTCGAGCGAGAGCGTCACCGCCGACACCGTGGCGTGGAAGCGCTTGCAGTGGTAGCCGTCGGGGTCGACGGCCGTGTCCGTCTCGACGAGACCCGCCTCCTCGAGGGCGTCGAGCCGCCGATAGACCGTCGGCTTCGACGCCTCGCACTCCTCGATCAGCGTCGGCGCGGTCTTGGGCGCCGTCGAGAGTGCTGCCAGCAGTTCGCGGGCGTAGTCGTCACCGAGGAGCGACAGGAGCGTCCCGGTGTCGACGTCGTCGAGGGCGCGTGGGGGGTCGCAGTCGGTGCCGGCGTCGGGGGAGCCGTCGGCACCACGGAGGGACTGTGCCATCACGGGTGGGCCGAGGGGTCCGACGTACAAGAGCCGGGGCCCACGTTTTCCGGCCCGGAAAACGAACCCGGCCGGCCGTCGGCGGACCGGGGTAGCTGACGCCGGGACGGGACGGACGGCGGACCGGACGGGACCGACGGTGGACCTGACGGGATCGACCAGTGGCAGCAGTGCTCCGCAGGGACGCGGTTCAGCCGGCGAGACGCGGCGGGGACTTTAGTGCCGACCGGGGGTGTACCGACGAGCGGACGTCGACGGCGGTGCCCGTCCGCCGACGAACCCGACCCGACCCGACCCGACCCGAAACGAACCCACCCGCCCGGACGCACACCCGTCCCGGCCGCGATGGCCGGGCGGGGGCGCACCGGACCGGGACGCGCCCGTCCCACCGGTCGTTCACGGCGACGACACGGCCGCCCACAGCCGCCACGACACGACTCTGCCAACCGATGACCGACCCGTCGTTCGATCCGTGCGATCCCAGCGAATCCGTCCTCGTCGAGGGCCTCGAGGGGCGTCCGCTGCTGGCGCCGTCGAACCGGACCCGGGGGCGCTGTCGGCGGTGTCTCAGGAAGAACACCGTCCGCCGGGAACTGGACCGCGAGAACCTCACCGTCGACCCGACGTTCGCCGACGGCGAGCGGGTGGTCCTCGACGTCGTGGCGATCGACGACGGCCCGTCGACGGCCGTCGACGGGTCACGACCCCCCGAGCAGGTCTGGACCGTCACGGCCGCCTACCACGAGCGGCACCCCCAGCGGTCCCGCGAGGTCGTCGCCCGCCCGGACGTCGCGCAGGCGCGACTCTCGGCGACGGTCCGGGCCGACGGGTGGATCTACCAGCGGGAGCCGGACGTCGCTGCGGGCGCCGAGCACGTCGCCGACGCGCTGGTGCTCCACGACGTCACCGTCGCCTGGCTCTCGCCGGTCGGCGAGGGGACGCCGCCCACGGTCCCGACCCCCGAGGGGAGCGACGAACTCCGGCTGCTCGACGCCGGGGACCGACGCCCCGACTGGCCCCCCGAAACGAACCGGTGGCGCGCGCGACTCGTCGAACGGACGAGAGGGGAACGAGAAGGGCGCGGGGAGAACGGTGGCGGGGGAGCCGACGGCGACGGCGACAGCGGTGAAAGCGCACGCGGTGGCACGGGTCCGGACGACGACTCGGCGAGCGAGCCGCCGCCGACGCGCGACGAGGAGTGAGCGCGAGCCGGGCGTCGGGAGCAGAGCGGTCGAGTCGACGACGGGGGTGGAGAACGGAGCCGGACCGGAGCCGGAGGCGAGTGGCGGGCCGAGGGCGTCAGGGGGACGGGCGTGACGGCGGCGGGCTGCCGTCACGACTCCGTAGTCGGGTCGCGAGTATAACCCCCGCCGACGGGTTTCACGCCGGGAAACAGTGCGATCGCCCCCGCTCCGGGTCGAAAGGAGAAGCGGGACGGTCACCCCGTCGGGCCGCGTCGGCCCCCGGTAGCGGTCCCGAGCGGGAGCCGAGTCGCCTCACCAGCCCCGTGAGGAGTCGATATCGACGGTCGATTCCGGCTCTGCGTCCGCCTCCGGATCGGCGTCAGTCGTCGAATCGACGTTCGTCGTCGGATCGGCGTCGGTCCACCCTGGCGCCGGGCCGTCGGCTCCCCGGACCGCGGCGTCGTCGGCCGCGCAGTCGGCACAGTAGACGTTCTCGCCGCGGTCGAGTACGACGAGCGGGACGCCGAGCGCGACCGCCTCGCGGACGTACTGCCGGCGCTCGCCGCCCTCCACGGTCGGACCCTCGGCGCCACACGAGACGCAGGGGCCGTCGCCGGCTCCCGCCGGGCGGGTCAACACTCGCGTGCCGGTGCCGACGCGCGTCCGGTCGTACGCCGCCGGCCGGGTGAGCGTCCACGCGAGGCCCGCCGCGAGCCCGACCGCGAGCGCGAGCACGACCAGGCGGCCGATCGGATGGACGGCGAGCCGGAGCAGGACGACGGCGACGAGTGCGGCCGCCAGGAGCCCGCCGGCGACCACGAGCGGTCGAGTGCGAGACGACACTGTCGTGACTGCCGGTTCGGACGCGAGCCGCAAGAAGCGACCGGTCGGGGACGGGAGACCGGGTCGCGATCGGACGTTACGAGCCGGTCGACGACCCCGACGACCCCGGCGAACTCGACGACCCCGACGACCCGCTCGCCGTCGCGTTGGCGGGGACGGATCCGTCGTCGGACTCGAGCGTCCGGACGAACTGCGGGTAGCCGTTCGCGCCGACGGGGATGTAGACCGTGTCGGTCTCGTCTAACCGTTCGATGTACTTCTGTGCGAGCACCTCGTCGGTGAGCGACCGGCTGATGATGCGGTTCGCCTGGGCGGTGCCGTTGGCCTCGATGCGCTTTCGCTGTGCCTCGAGGCGCTCGACCTCCAGCTCGTTCTCCTTCTGCTGGCGGCGCTGTTTGGTGATCTCCTTGCGCTCGACGGCCTGTGCGTACTGGTCGGGGAGGTCGACGTTGCGGATCTGGACCGCCTCGAGAATGATGCCGGCCTCGGCGAACTCGTCTTCCAGTTCGGACTCGGCGGCGGCCTTCAGCTCGGTCTGACCCTCGCCGGTGTAGATCTCCGTGACGGGGAGTCGACCGGCCTCGGTCCGGAGCACCGACCGGATCGACGGCCGGATGAGCCTGTCCTCGGCGGTCTCCAGGGTCCGGTACTGCCGGTAGAAGGTGATCGCGTCGGCCTGGTCGATCCGGTAGCGAACCGTGATGTCGATGTCGACCTGCAGCCCGTCCTCGGTGAGCACCTGGATGGCGTCGTCGCGGTTCGCCTCCGCACCCTCGCCCTGCTGGGAGGACATCGTGTACGACTGGGGCCGCACGGGGAGGCTGGTCGTGGACTGCGTGACGGGGTTGATGAGGTGGGCGCCGGGGTCGAGCGTCGTGCCCGTGGTGGCGCCGAACTGCTTGACGACCTTCACGTTCCCCTCCTCGACGGGCTCCCACGCGAGGAGGCCGACGACGGGGGCGGCGACCACGAGCAGTGCGAGGACGCCGACGACGACGAGCTGGCGCAGCGACGAGAGGTCGAGGTCGGGCGGGTCGATACCGGAACCGGAGGAGCCGCCGGAGTCGGAACTCGGGGGACCGGGCGGGTCGATGTCGGAACTCATCGGGGGACGGTCGTTCAACGAGGGGCCGAGGTATGACTGTTTGGAATCCATCCGGTCGTCCCCGTCGACGTCGTCGCCCTCGGACGGCCCGCACTCCCCGGACGGCCCGCACTCCCCGGACCACCTGAACGTATCGCAGGCCCGAGGTGTGTCACGCCCCGCCGTGGGGTATAAATCCGGCCACTCCCTACCCGTCCCCGTGAACGACCGGACGAGCGCGCTGGACACCCTCGTCTTCGGCGTCGACATCCAGAGCGGCGACGTGCGGGGCGACGCGCCGTCGTACGCGCTGGTGGCGTTCGACGGGGACCGGCTCGACCGGGACGTCGTCTCGTTCCGGAAGCTACGCCGGCTCGTCGAGCGCGAGGAGCCCGCCATCCTCGCGACCGACAACATGTACGAGCTGGCGGCCGACAAGGACGACCTGGTCCGCTTCCTGCAGTCGCTCCCCGACCGGACGAAGCTCGTGCAGGTGACCGGCGCCGAGCGGCCGGAGTCGCTCTCGCGGGTTGCCTCGCGCCACGGGGTCACGTACGGGAAGAAGCCGATGCAGGAGGCGGAGGCGGCCGCCCGGCTCGCGGCGGCCAACGTCGGCCACGAGGTCGCCGCCTTCACCGACACCACGCGGGTAAAGGTCTCCCGGGGGCGCTCGACCGGCAAGGGCGGCTGGAGCCAGGACCGCTACACGCGCCGCATCCACGGCAACGTGAAGTCGACGGCCCGCGAGGTGGCACGGAAGCTCGACGAGGCCGCGCTCGACTACGAGCGGGAGGTGACCGAGAAGTACGGCGGCTACGCGAACGCCGTCTTCGAGGTCCAGGCGCCGCCCGGGGAGCTCCCGGTGTCGAAGCGCCGGTCGGGCGACGTCCGGATCGAGGTCGAGCGCGTCCGCCGGGACGGCATCGAGTTCGAGCCGCTGGCGAAGCGGCGCGATCACGTCTTCGTCGGCATCGACCCCGGGACGACGACCGCCGCGGCGGTGGTCGGGCTCGACGGCGACGTGCTGGACGTCTACTCCTCGCGGACGGCCGACACCGCGGCGGTGATCGAGTGGCTGATCGAGCGCGGCCGGCCGGTGGTGGTCGCGGCGGACGTGACGCCGATGCCCGAGACCGTCGAGAAGTTCCGGCGGAGCTTCGACGCGGCCGGCTGGACGCCCGAGTCGGACCTCCCGGTCGACGAGAAGCTCCACCGCACCCGCGAGGCGAGCTACGAGAACGACCACCAGCGGGACGCGCTGGCGGCCGCGCTGTTCGCGCACGACGCACACGAGGACCAGCTCCGCCGCGTCGCCCGGAAGATCCCCCCGACGGTCGACCGCGGGGAGGTGATCGCCCGCGTCGTCGCCGGCGAGGAGTCCGTCGAGGCGGTCGTCCGGGACCTGACCGACGAGGACTCCCAGGAGGACGACGAGTCCACGCACGAGCCACGGGAGCTCACCGACGAGGAGAAGCGCATCCGGGAGCTCGAGCGGCAGGTCGAGCGGCTCGAGGGGCACGTCGACTCGCTGGAGGCGACCGTCGAGGAGAAGGACGAGCGCATCGAGGAGTACCGGACCGAGCTCTCGACGGCCCGCCGCGAGGAGCGCCGCGAGGCGCGCGAGCGCCGCGAGGTGACGCGCCTCCAGCGGGAAAACGAGCGGCTAGAGCGGGAACTGGAGGGCGAACGCGAGCGGGCCGAGGAGCTCGACCGGAAACTGGAGCGGCTGAAGGCGCTCTGGAAGCTCGACCACTCCAACTTCGCGGACGTCGACGTCGACGGCGAGCTCGTCCCGGTGAAGGTGATCGAGCAGTTCACGAAAACCGCCGTCGACGCCACCGACGAGCAGTACGGGCTCGCGGCGGGCGACGTGGTCTACCTCCGTGACGCCAGCGGCGCCGGGCGGGCGACCGCCGAGCGGCTCGCCGCGACGGACCCCCGGATCGTGCTCCGGTCGGGGAACCTCTCGGAGGTCGCCGACGAGGTGCTGTTCGACGCCGAGGTCCCCGTGGCGCCCGCCGAGGACGTCACGATCCAGGAGATCGACGAGCTGGCGGTCGCCCGCGAGCGGGAGGTCGACGCCGCGATCGACGACTGGCACGACCGCGCCCGCGAGCGCCGCAAGGACCGCAAGGCCGAGATGGTCGACCAGATCATCTCCGAACACCGCGCCGAGAGCCGGGGGAGCTGACGGTCGGGTCCCCGATCCCGCCGGATCCGGGTGGTACCGCCGGGGCGCCGGACGCGTCTCGTGATAACGATTAACACGTCGGGCGTCGAGATACGAACGGTGCTCCGACGAGGACCGGGAGGCGGGCGCGAGCTGTCGGCCGGAGCGCCACGTCCGAGGTGAGACGATGGCAACACCCGAAGCAAACAAGGAACTCGTCCGGCGGTACCTGCACGCGTTCAACGAACGGGATCGGGAGACGATGGCCGACCTCCTCGCGGAGGACGTCGTCGAACACGGGACACACGAGCGGCTCGAGGGGTTCGGGGAGATCGAGGCGTTCCTCGACGCGCACTTCGAGACGTTCCCGGACTACGAGGGCGAGACGGAGGCCATGATCGCCGAGGGGGACACGGTCGCGGTACGGTACCGGGTTCGCGGGACGCACACGGGGGAGTATCAGGACGTCGAGCCGACCGGCCACACGGTCGAGTGGAGCGGGATGGCCATGTACCGGATCGAGGGCGACGAGATCGCGGAGGTGTGGCTGGAGGCCGACCGGCTCGGCCTGCTCAGACAGCTCGAGGTCGTCGACCCGCCCGCACACCTGCGGCTGTAGCCGGGCGTCGTCGGCCGGAGCTGTCGGCGGAAGGCTTACAACTGGCGCCGACAGACCCGCCGACCGCAATGGTTCCCGCACTCGCCTCCACCGCAGTCCCGCTGTTCCCCGGCATACCCGGGGGGCCGGAGCTCCTGGTCATCTTCCTCCTGTTGTTCTTCCTGGTCCCGCTCGGCCTCGCGATCGGGCTCGGCTACTGGGTCTACCGGGACGCCACACGGCGCGGCGACGACTCCGCAGCCCTCTGGGCCGTGCTCGTCGCCGTCGGCTGTCTCGTCGGGATCCTCCCGGGGCTCGTCGTCGCCGGCGCGTACCTGCTCACGCGGGAGTAGTGTCGGCGCCCGGCCGACGACTCACGGTCACGCGCCTCGCGGAGAGCCCGTGTTCACCACGTGAAGCCGTTTCACCCCCTGCAAGTATTTTATGAAGAATCATGATATAGTAGCACGGTCAAACGGTGGGCGACCATGGGAAACAGAAACCACCTGCACGTCTGCCAGCGCTGTGGCATCGTCCAGGCGACCTCGTCGTCGACCGCTCCGAGGAGGTGTTTCGTCTGTGACGGGCTGACCTTCAGCGAGTACGAACCGGACGGAGACCCCGCCGAGCGTGTGGAACTGGATCCCCTGACCGAGTAGGGAGCGATCGGACCGGCCCCTCGCTCGCGTGCCGGACTCGCTGCCGCGGAACACCCACCGGGTGCCGAAACCGGAGTCCGGGCCCGAACCGGGGGAGTGGCCGAAGCCGGAAGCGTGACCGAACCCGGGGGAGTGGGTGTCGACGCACGCGGCCGGCTCGCCTCGAGGACCGGACGCAGGGGGTCCGCACGCTCTTCGCCCCGGGCCCCGGACCCGTCGACCGGGACCCCCACGCTCTTTACCGACCGCCGCCCAGGTCCGTAGCAGTGCCGCGCTTCAGGTATCCCTGCCCGGACTGTCGGTCGACGAACAGCCTCCACGACACCGGCTGTCGGTTCGAGGGGATCCCCTGGCCCGAGATCGAGAAGGCGTACGTGGACCTGGTCGCCCCGCTCTCGGCTGGCGTCCGGACGGAGACCGCCCTCCAGGAGGAGATCCACGGGGAGTGGGACGCGCTCCACGCCGCGGCGCTCTCGCGGCTGAAGCGCGACGGCCGGGTCGACGCGGCGCCCAGCGGCCGGCTCCGGCTGCTCACGGCCGAGGAGTTCCGCGAGGAGGTCTCCGAGCCGACGAGCGAGCCGATGGCCACGCTCTACCGGCGGGGGTCGGTCCCGGGCTGTCACGACAACGCGGTGTTCGCCATGATCGCCTGGTACGAGATGGTCGGGCTCTCCTGGCCGGAGACGCGCGAGCGAACCGTCGAGTGGCTCCGCGAGTCGGGCGCGTGGGACCGCGGCGGCTTCGAGGAGGCGACCCCCGAGCAGCTCGTCGAGAAGAAGCGCCACGTCTACGAGGCCGGCTACGGCTGGAAGGAGAAGGCCGAGTCGGCAAAGCGCGTCATCGAGCGACACACCTGACCCGGCCGCACAGGCCACCGATCCTCGCGGGCGGACGCAGGCCGCCCGCGGACGGACGCTCCACGACCCCGACTCCGGCGACGCGCCGTACCGGCACGGCTGTCACCGGCCGTCACGGAAGCGGTATGCCCACCGGGCGCCTCTCTCACACGTGTCCGACGACGGCGGAGCGGGAGCGACGACCACGACCGGGAGCTCGAGCGCCGAGCACGGCCCGGACGGACGGAGTCCACCGGCGGGAGGGCCCGGCACCGACGACGCCGGCTCCCGTCGCGCCCTCGCGGCCGTCGTCTTCGTCGTCTTCTTGGACCTCGTGGGGTTCGGGATCGTCATCCCGGTGCTCCCCTTCTACGTCCGGGCGTTCGACGTCCCGCTCGTCGTCTTCGGGACGGACGCGGCCGACGTGCTGATCGGCCTCCTGGCGGCGTCGTACTCGCTGGCGCAGTTCGTCGCCGCGCCGGTTCTCGGGCGCCTCTCCGACCAGTACGGCCGCCGGCCCGTCATCACGCTCACGCTGCTGGGCGGGGCCGCCGCCTGGACCGTCTTCGGCGTCGCCGGGGAGCTCGCTGGCGTCGTCGGGCTCGGCGTCGGCCTGGTCGCGCTGTTCGGCTCCCGGGTGCTCGCAGGGGCGATGGGCGGGAACCTCTCGGTCGCGCAGGCGTACGTGGCCGACGTCACGCCCGTCGAGCGACGCGCGGGGGCGCTGGGCCTGCTCGCGGCCTCCTTCAGCCTGGGGTTCATCTTCGGGCCCGCGCTGGGCGGGCTGGCCGCCGACGAGGGCGTCGTCGCCGTCGTCCGCGACCTCCTCCCGGCGATCGTCCCCGTCGACCAGTTCTCGCTTCCCTCGTTCCTCGCCGCGGGGATGAGCGTCGTCGCGTTCGCCGTCGCGCTCGTGGTGCTCGACGAGCCGGCGCGCACGCGCCCGACCGGCGGCCGGACCGGGCTTCGAGCCTCGTTTTCGGTCGCGCTGCGCGAGCCGTCGCTGCGCGGGCTGACGCTCGCGTTCTTCCTCGTCTCGGTCGCCTTCTCGGGCGTCCAGGTCATGTTCGTCCCGTTCGCGGCCGACTTCTACGGCTACACGGCGACCCAGACCGCGCTGTTCCTCTCGTACATCGGCGCGCTCGGGGCGTTCAACCAGGGCGTCCTCGTCGGGCGGCTCGCCCGCCGGTACCCCGAGACCCGGCTGGCGACCGTCGGGGCGGTCCTGCTGACCGTCGCGCTCGTCGTCCTCCCGTTCTCGCCGGCGATCGGGGCCGCCCTCCCGCCGGTCGGCGGTCCGGCGTGGCTGACCGGCGGGCTCGTCGTCCTGCTGCTCGACGGCGTCCTGCTCTCGCTCGGCCTCTCGCTGGTGAACGTCTCGCTGTCGACGCTCGTCTCGACGTCGGCCACCCGGGAGACGCAGGGCGCGGCGTTCGGCGTCACGCAGGGGGCCGGCTCGCTGGGCCGGACCGTCGGCCCGCCGGCGATGGCGGCGCTGTACGTCGTGGCGTTCTGGTCGCCGTTCGTGATCGGCGCCGTCGTCCTCCTGCCGATCCTCGCGGTGCTGGCGGGGCTCGTCCGACAGCAGGCCCTCCGGGACGCCGACCCCGACCGCGAGGGCGTCCGAACCCGGGTCTGAGGTCCCGGCGACGGTCGGGGGAAACTCCATCGGCCCATCGGCGACCGCCGGGACGGATCCCCGTCGGCGCGCCCCGAGCGAACGCGACGGCGCACGTCAGCGAACGTTCGAGCGTCGGCGCACGTCGAACGTCACCGAGCGTCGAACAGCGACGCGAGCGCGTCCGCGCCCGGCGTCGAGACGGTCGTCCCGTCCGCGTCGGGGTCGAGGTGGACGCCGACGAACCCGGCGTCGCGCGCGCCCTCGGCGTCCGCCTCGCGGTCGTCGCCGACGTGGACGTACGCGCCCGCCGGCAGCCGGTCGCGGACGGCCGCGAACGCCGTCGGCGCCGGCTTGTGGGCGCCGACCTCGTAGCTGGTGACGACCGCGTCGAACCGCGCTCCGAGCCCGACGGCCGCGAGCTTCCGGCGCTGGAGGTCGGGGAGGCCGTTGGTCAGGACGGCGAGCCGGACGTCGGAGGCGGTCGCCTCCCCGGACGCCGCGGACGCGCCGGTAGCCTCGCCGTTCGGGACGGTGTCGCCGTCCGAGACGGCGTCCAGCAGTCGTTCGACGCCCGGACGGACGGTCGTCGCACCGATCTCGTGTTCGTAGATCGCGTCGACGACCGCGTCCGGCTCGGCGTCGAGGCCGTGCTCGTCGAGGACCGCCTCGACGGCGCCCCTGACGGGCTCGGGTTCGAGGGCGTCGAACAGCTCGAAGAACGTCTCGTCGTACGTCCGGGCGGTGGCCTCGGTCGCCGGCAGGCCGCAGTCGGCGAACGCGTCGGCACGGAGCTCGTCGTACGGCCGGTCGAACGAGACGAGCGTCCCGTCGAGGTCGAACGAGACGGCGAGCGCGGCGTCGGGATCGGACGGGGGATCCGGATCGCGGGGACGAGGGGACACGCTCGACGGGTCGCCCGGGAGCGTCAAAGGGCTGGCCCTCCCGGGTCTGGCCGCCGGGCCGATCCGTGGGTCCGGGGACCGGGAGCGACCAGGACGGGAGCCGGGAGCAGTCAGGACATCCGGGACCAGTCAGGACGGGTCGGCGGCCACGTCGCCGGCCCGACCGACGCGCAGCCACGCGAGGGCGGTGACGACCGACAGCCCGACGAGGGGGACGAACAGGAGTCGCATCGCCGAGGCGATCCCGGCGCCGTCGGCGACGAACCCCATCACGGTCGGCACACCGGCGATCCCGACGGAGGAGACGACCAGTCCGACGGCGTTGATCGGCGCGCTGTGCTCGGGGGCGTGCTCCGTCGCGTAGGCCAGGAGGGTCGGGTACAGTCCCGAGAGGGTGAGCCCGACACAGAAGACGCCGACGAGCGCGGCGAGCCCCGACGCGAGCAGGAAGGTGAAGGCGGCCGACAGGAGACAGAGCGTTCCCAGGCCGAACGCCAGCGGGACGTACCCGAACCGCTCCGAGAGCGACCCCGCGACGAACCGCCCGGGGACGTAGGCCACCAGCAACACGCTCAGGGAGACGGTCACCAGCGACTCGGGGAGCCGGCCCTCGGCGTAGGTCGTCAGCCAGGTGAACAGCCCGCCCTCGACGCCGGTCGTACAGAGGATCCCGGCGGCCATCACCAGCACCGCGGGGCTGCGACCGATCCGACGCACGCCCGCGAGGGTCAGCGGGTCGTCGCCGCCGGCGACGGACGGGCTCGGCAGGAACCAGACGAGCGCGACGACCGGGAGGAACGACGCACCGAGCGCGTAGTACGCGAGCCGCCAGTCGCCGGCCCACAGCGCCGCGGTCACGACGACGGGGCCGAGGGCCGCCCCCACGGCCCACATCATGTCGTAGTAGCCGAACAGCCGACCGCGCCGGTGCGGGTAGAGGTGGCTCAACAGCGGCCGATCGCTCCCGCGGCCGACCCCGGCGAACGCCCCCCGGACGAGGAGCGCGACCAGGAACAGCCCGAAGGAGGGCACCGTTCCCGTGACGAGGACGCCGAGCCCGGTCCCGACGACGCCGACGAGCAGGAGCGTCCTGGTGTCGTACCGGCCGACGATCGCGCCGGCGGCGGCCACGAAGACGAGGAAGCCGATCGTCCCCGCGGGTGCGACCAGTCCCAGCTGCCACGGTGGCGTGTCGAAGCTCTCCCGGAGGACGGGGACGAGCGCGCCCTGGACCTGTAACGTGGCCCCCTCGAGCGCGACGAAGGCGAAGACGGCGAGCGTCCACCAGCGACGGCTGTCGCCGTCGGTGACAGTCTCCATGTGCCGGCCACGACGGAGTCGCGGAAAAGGATTTTGTAGACGGTTGTACAATCCTCGACCATGTCCGACGACGCGCTCCGCGCCGACCTCGTGGCCTTCGGCCTCTCCGAGAAGGAGGCCGAGGCCTACCTCGCAGTCCTGCGGTCGGGGGAGGCGACGACCGGCGACGTGGCACGGGCGGCCGGCATCTCCCAGGGGTACGTCTACGAGGTCGCGACCGAGCTGTCGGACCGGGGGCTCGTCACGGTCGACGGGACGGCGACCCCGACGCGGCTCCGGGCGCGCCCGCCGGAGGACGCGCTCGGGAGCTTCACCGAGCGACTCGACCGGTTGGGCGAGGGGATCGAGCGACTCTATCGGCGCTCGGACGCCGGCGGACCCGCCGTCGAGATCGTCCACTCCCGGGTGACGGTCCGCAAGCGCGTCGTCCGGGCCATCGAGGGGGCGGACGACGAGGTCGTCTCGATCGTGCCGGCGTCCGAGTTCGCGCACCTCCGCGACGCGCTCGCCGACGCACGCGACCGTGGCGTCGCGATCTACCTCCAGCTCGTCGCGCCGGTCGAGCAGGTCCCGGCGGACGCAGACTGGGAGCGGTTCGGGCTCGCCGTCAGGACGTGGGACGCGACCCCGCCGGTGACGGTCGTCGCCGACGAGCAGACCGGGGTGATGGGGGCACACGGCGTCCTCTCGGGCCGCCACGGGTCCGCGTACGCGCTCGCGTTCTCGCAGTCGGACATCGCCGGGGCGTTCTTCGGGAACGCCGTCAGCAACTTCTGGCCGATGGGCGAGGAGCGGTACGTCGCCGATCCCGACCCGTTGCCCGCGACGTACGACCACGTCCGAACGGCGGTGACCAACGCGGCGCTCCACCGGGCCCAGGGGCGCGAGCTCGTCGCGGACGTCACCGTCCGGGCGGTCGGGGCCGAGGAGACGACCACCTACGAACGGGTCCCGGTCGTCGGCGTCCGCCAGAGCCTCGTCGGCGAGCCGACCAACGAGTTCCCGATCGAGAACAACCTCGTCTTCGAGACGCCCGACGGACGGATCGCGACCGGCGGCGGCGACGGGAGCCTCCTGCCGTTCTACGAGGGGTACGCCGCGGTGTCGGTGACGCTGTACGACGGATCGGCCGTCCGGTCGTAGTCGCGGGCGAGCCCGGTCGCGATCGGGCGATCACGCTCCGTCCGCCCGGGGGCCGGGCTACTCCGACTGGATGCGCGGCGCGAGCATGTACGTGACCTGCCCGTGCCCCTCCGCGAACTCGTAGTGGAGCTTGACGGGGAACTCCTCGCCGAGGTCGACGACCACCTCGGCGTCCTTGGGGATGGCCTTGTTCATGTCCTTGAGGTAGTCGAGGGAGAACAGCGAGTCGGCGGGGCCGACCCGGAGGTCGATGAGGTCGTCCTCGCCGAGGTTCAGGTCGACGTCGTCGGTGTCGCCCTCGGCCTCGATGACGAACGCGGGCGCGTCCTCGTCGACCCGGAGGCGGATGTGATCCGAGACCATGTCGGCGGCCGTGACGCCGCGGTTCAGCTGTGCGCCCTCGACGGTGATGCGTGCGGGCAGCTCCAGGTCGGGGATGTTCGGCTCCTGGCGGATGGAGTCGGGGTCGATCAGCGCGAGGGTGTACGAGAGCCCGTCGATGCGGATCAGGAGCTTGCGCGTCTCCTCGTCGAGTTCGAGGTGGATCAGGTCGCCCGAGTTCGCCATGCCGGCGATGTCCTCGAGGCGGGCGAGGTTGACGCCGATGACGCCGCCGTCGGCCTCGTAGGACTCGAAGGCCGTCGCGTCCAGCGAGAGGTCCACCATGCCGACGTTCGCGGGGTCGACCGCCCGGATCGCGAGCCCGTCCTCCTCGAGGCGGATCTTGCACTCGTCGACGAGCACGCTCACCGAGTCGAGCGCGTCCCGGAGCGTCGACGCGTCCACGATCGCGTTGAACATGTCCTCTGGTACGGACACCGTCTTAAAAATCCCCGCGATCCGGTGGTCCGCCGGCTGCCCGGCGCCGCCGGGAGAGACGGGCGACGAGCGGGGAGGAACGCGGAGGAGGTGGGGACCGGATACGGGTGCGAGGGACGCGAGGGAGCGAGGGATCCACGAACAACTGGACCCACGAACGACCGGACCCACGAACGACCGGACCCACGAACGACCGGACCGACGGCGCCCTCCGGCGGGGGCGAACCGGCAGGCATTATGGTGCCGGAGGCCCCTCGTCGGGACGATGGAAGACGTGCGACCGCCGCCGCCGGTCTGGGCGATCGTCGTGCTCTCGTTCGCCGTCGCCTTCGCGGCTGGCGTCGTCCTCTACTTCCAGCTGGGGACCGTCGGCCTCGACGCGCTGGCCGTCGCCACGGCCGCCGTCCTCTCGTCGCTCCTGGTCGCGCTCTACTACCGCCAGTCGGCGGTGGCCGCCGAGCAGACCGAGCTCCAGCGCCGCCAGCTCGAGCTCGTCGAGCGGCTGACGGACCGGGTGGGGACGAACGAGGACGAGCGGCCGCCGGCGTCCGAGCGTTCCGTCGACGATCCGACCGTGGGTCCGGCGTCGATCTCGCGGACCGGCACCGACACCGACCCCCGACAGAACCAGTTCAGGACCGAACCGGAACCGAACCCGACCCGCAGCCCCGGTCGGGAACCGCGCGCGGCGCGTCCGGCACTCGAGTTCGGCGCCTACGAGTTCCGCGGGGACGAACTCCGGGTCGACCTCGCCAACGCCGGCGACGCGCCCGCCACCGACCTCCGGCTCGTCGTCGACGTCGCGGTTCCGGCCGAGGGACTGTGGGGCGGGACCGCGACGACCCCGCTCGACCGAGGCGACACGGGCAGGGATCCCACCGACGCCCAGCCGTCCCGCGACCGCCCGTCCGAGGCAGGGGAGAGCCGGGGCGACGCGACGCGCCCGACCGATCGCCCCGACGACCCGCGTCCGTCCGCCGACGGACCGGCGGCCGCGCGCGAGCGACGGGAAGGGGG
>Ga0207797_1000470_pt1 | contig 31172 bp, 27 predicted proteins | sample PRCRCaboRojoPR_6_FD_187275 | JGI IMG/M metagenome (GOLD analysis project Ga0207797, IMG submission 187275) | Marine sediment microbial community from Cabo Rojo, Puerto Rico - PR CR 10% Liquid 1 (SPAdes) | ecosystem: Environmental > Aquatic > Marine > Coastal > Sediment | place: Cabo Rojo, Puerto... | reverse complement strand
GCAGCGATTCCTCTCCGTGGTGCTCCAGGGCCTGGCGGCCTCCTCCGAGCCGCAGGGGCCCGCCTCCGGGAGCCAGACATGAACCCAACGGCACGACGGATCACACTCCTGCTCCTCGGCCCGCTCGCGGCGCTCCTCGTCCCGACCCGACCCGCCGTCGCCGAGGACGCTCAGGCCGTGGTGGAGGCCGGTTTCCACTACTATCGCGGCGACACCTCGATGAGCACCGTGGACATGACTGTGCACCGCCCGGACTGGGAGCGGGTCTTCACCATCAGGGCCTGGACCCGGGGCGAGGACCGGAGCCTGTTCCGCATCCTGGCGCCGCCCAAGGACCGGGGAAACGGCACCCTGAAGAAGGGCAGCGAGATGTGGATGTACAACCCCAAGGTGAACCGGGTGATCAAGGTCCCCCCCTCCATGATGAGCCAGTCCTGGATGGGGTCCGACTTCTCCAACAACGACCTGGCCAAGAGCGACAGCCTGATCCACGACTACGATCACGAGATCGTGGGCACCGAGACCCACGAGGGGAAGACGGTCTACCTGATCGAGTCCCACCCCAAGCCCAGGGCCCCGGTGGTCTGGGGTATGCTCAAGCTGCGCATCCGCGAGGACCACATCTTCCTGGAGGAGACCTTCTTCGACGAGGAGATGGAGCCGGTCAAGACCATGTCCTCCAGCGACATCCGGATGATGGGGGGCAAGCTGTTTCCCGCGACGTGGAAGATGCAGAAGGCCGACGCGAAGGACGAGTACACGCTCCTGGAGTACGAGGAGATCGCGTTCAACGTCTCTGTCCCGGACAGCGTGTTCACCCTCTCGAACCTGAGGACGCCCGAGAGATGATCGCGTCCCAATGAGCCGGAAGCCCTGAGATCTGCCCGTGCCGTTTCAACAGGTCATAGCGATACCAGCGGCGCGTGAGCGGATCCTTGCGAATGCGTCAAAGACCGGCTCGAGAGATACATCCCCATTTCTGCCTGATTGACGCCGTTGAGAACAACCGGGACGAACCCGAGCAGAGGCCCCCGGGGAAAAGGGCAAAGCCGTGAAGTCGTTCACCACCCAGATGGCCTGGCGGAACGTCTGGCGAAACCCGAGGCGGAGCGTGCTGACCATGGCGGCCGTGGCGTTTGCCGCGGTGATCCTCATCTTCATGCTCTCCTGGCAGTTCGGCTCCTACGACACCATGATCAACACGGCCGTCTCCATCCACACCGGGCACCTCCAGGTCCAGGCCGAGGGGTACCGGGACAAGCAGCGCATCGGGCAGGTGGTGGAGCAGCCGGAGCGTGTGGCTCGGGTGGTGGCCCGGACCGACGGTGTGGCCGCCCACACCGCCCGGGCCGGCGCCTTCTCCCTGGTGAGCTCCGAGGACCGGACCTACGCGGCCCTGGTGGTGGGAATCGACCCCGAGCGGGAGCCGGCGGTCTCGACCCTGGAGAGCCTGGTGCGCAAGGGATCCTTCCTTTCCCCGGACGACCGGTACCGGGCCCTCATCGGCCGCCTCCTGGCGCGCAGCCTGAAGGTGGACGTGGGGGACGAGATCGTGCTCCTCGGCCAGGGACGGGACGGCTCCATCGCCGCCTCGGCGGTCCGCGTGAAAGGGGTGTTCGAGAGCGGCCAGGACGAGTTCGACCGCTCCACCGTTCAGATCCCGCTGACCGCCTTCCAGGAGGTGTACGCCATGCGCGGGGCGGTCCACGAGCTGGTGGTGCTCTGCCGCGACCTCGAGGACGTGCCGGTGGTCAAGGAATGCCTGGCGTCCGCGCTCGGCGCCCTGGACGAAGGCCTGGTCGTGCTGGACTGGAAAGAGCTCATGCCCGGGCTCGTCCAGAGCATCCAGATGGACCTGGCCGTGGGGTTCATCTTTTACGTGATCCTCATCCTCGTGGTGGCCTTCAGCATCCTGAACACCTTCCTCATGGCGATCTTCGAGCGGAAGAAGGAGTTCGGGGTCCTTCTGGCCCTGGGAAGCAGCCCCGGGAGGATCTCACGCATGATCCTCGTCGAGTGCGGCCTGATGACCGGCCTGGGCATCGCCGCGGGGATCCTGCTCGGTGCGGCGGTCACCCTCTACTTCGAGTCCCGGGGCATCGCCTTCTCCGGCGCCGAGGAGGTGTTGAGGCAGTTCGGCCTTCCCGAGCGGATGTACCCCGAGCTGTCCTTCCTCTCCACGGCGGTCGGGGCGGGCGTGGTGCTCCTGATCACCTCCTTCGCCGTGATCTACCCGGCCCTGAGGGTCCTCAGGCTGCGGCCCGTGGAGGCCATCTCGACCATCCAGTAGGCCGCGGGCGGGCAACCTCGAACGGGGAAACCGAGACATGCACTTCCTGATGGCGTGGCGAAACATCTGGAGAAACCCTCGGAGGACGCTGGTGATCCTCGTCGCGGTGGTGATCGGCGTCTGGAGCATGATCGTTCTCGGAGGTCTCATGCGGGGGGTGTCCGACCAGTTTCTGGAGATCGGCATCTCCACCCTCACCGGTCACATCCAGGTCCATCACCAGGACTTCCGCAGCGACCCCGTGATCCAGAACCGCATCGACCGCCCGGACCGGGTGGCCGGGGCGCTGGAAAACGTGCTGCCGCCGGGGGCCCACTGGACGGACCGGATCCGCGTCAACGCCATCGCCAACAACGCCCGTCACGCCCAGGGGGTGACCCTGGTGGGGATCGACCCCGAGCGGGAGGCCCGGGTCTCCTTCATCGGGGAGGCGGTGAAGGAGGGGCGCTACCTGGAGCCCGACGACCCCTACGGCATCCTCGTGGGACGTGCCCTGGCCGAGGAGTTCGAGACCCGGCTCGACCGCCGGATCGTCCTCATGTCCCGGGACACCGAGGGCGAGGTGGCCTCCCGCGCCTTCCGGATCCGGGGGATCTTCCGGGCCGAGATGGAGTCCACGGAGAAGAAGTACGTGTTCGTCACGCGATCCGCGGCCCGCGCCATGCTCGGCCTCGAGCAGGGGATCTCGGAGGCGGCCGTGCTGCTGCCGGCCCACGACATGACCGAGCCGACGGCCCGGGCGTTGAAGGGCCGGCTCCCCACGCCGCCCCTCGCCGTCCAGACCTGGAAGGACCTGCTCCCCCTGGTGCGCGTGACCCTCGAGCTCCACGACACCTTCATCTTCCTCTGGTTCCTGGTGGTCTTCGTCGCCATGGCCTTCGGCATCGTGAACACCCTGCTCATGGCCGTGTTCGAGCGGATCCGGGAGTTCGGCCTGCTCAAGGCCCTGGGCATGAAGCCGCGCGGCATCGTGCAGGGGGTCCTGGCGGAGTCCTTCTTTCTGCTGCTCATGGGCACGGCTGCGGGCAACGCGCTGGGGGTCCTGAGCGTGAGCCTGCTCTCGGAACGGGGCATCGACCTCTCGGCCATGGCTGCGGGCCTGGAGTACGTGGGCATGCCCCGGGTGGTCTACCCGGTGCTTCGAGGCGGCGACTTCCTCCTGGCCAACGTGGTGGTGTTCGCCCTGGGCATCCTGGTGAGCCTCTACCCGGCCGTCAAGGCGGCGCGGTTTACCCCGGTGGAGGCCCTGGCGCACACGTGAAAAGAGGAGAAGAAAGGCATTTCATACCGCTCAGGGCGAAGTGTGGAGGCGTGAGCGGAAATGGGAGAGAAGGATTGAGGCCCTCGAGTACGGAGAGATGAGCGCATGGACGCCCAAGCCATTGCATCGCTGAGCAACGTGACCAAGACCTACCGCCAGGGAAAGGTTCAGATCACCGCCCTCGACGGGGTGAGCCTGGACGTACCCCAGGGGGACTTCATGGCCCTGGCCGGTCCCTCGGGCTCCGGAAAGACCACCCTGCTCAACCTGATCGGTGGGCTGGACCGGGCGGACTCCGGGAGCATCCGGCTGAACGGGAACGACCTGGGGGCCATGAGCGAGTCCGATCTGGCGGGCATGCGGCTTCACAGGGTGGGGTTCGTTTTCCAGTCCTACAACCTGATACCGGTGCTTTCGGCCGAGGAGAATGTGGAGTACGTGATGCTCCTCCAGGGGGTGGGCGCAAGAGAGCGGAGGGAGAAGGCCCGGGCCATCCTGGACGACGTGGGCCTGGAGGGGCTGTACGGCCGCCGTCCGGCGGAGCTCTCGGGCGGGCAGCAGCAGCGGGTCGCGGTGGCCCGCGCCGTGGTGTCCGGCCCGAGCATCGTGCTGGCGGACGAGCCCACGGCCAACCTGGACTCGAACACCGGCCGGTCCCTCATGGACATGATGCGGAGCATGAACGAGACCAAGGGCGTGACCTTCGTCTTCTCGACCCACGACCGCATGGTCATGGAGTACGCCGAACGGCTGGTCCGCATCCGGGACGGGCGCGTGGCCGGGGAGGAGAGGAGGGAGGGGGGAGCGGGATCGTGAAGCCGGCTCGTCACCTCCGGAGGATCGGCACGCTTCTCGGCCTCCTGGCGCTCGGGCTCGCCGGGACCGCGGGCGCCGCCCGGGCGGAGTCTCAGCCCTCCCCGCCCTCCTCCCTGGACGCCAGGTGGGGAGGCCACCTCAAGCTCCGGGGGGCCGTATCCGACGTGGAGGAGCGGTCCCTGTACGGCCTGGTGGACGCGGGCAACTATGCGGACGGGGCCTTCGAGGGACGGCTCACGAACCAGACCTTCTTCTCCGACGCCTTCTACGGGGAGGTCCACTACGAGCTCCTCGTCTCCGGCGGCGACACCCGCAAAACCCGGCAGGAGCTGGGGCGCCGCTTCCCCCGGCTCCTCTCCGGCACGAACTACCTGACCTCCGGCATCGAGGACGACCGGCGATTCCTGGACCTCACCCGCACGCTTCGAGCCCGGGACCGCTACCGGGTCACCCACCGGATCGACCGGCTGTTCCTGGCCTGGACCCCGGGACGGGCCGCGATCCGGGTGGGTCGCCAGGCCGTCACCTGGGGCAACGGGCTGCTTTTCAACCCCATGGACCTCGTCAACCCGTTCGCGCCGTCGGACATCGAGCGGGAGTACAAGGTCGGGGACGACATGATCTCGGTTCGAACCCCCTTCCTCGACACGGGCGAGGCCCAGGTCCTCTACGTGCCGAGGCGCTCCCTGGAAGACGGGGAGGTGACATGGGACCGCAGTTCCCTGGCCGCCAAGGTCCACCTGGCGCGCGGCACCCTGGAGCTCGACGTCCTGGGCGCGCTCCACTACGGGGAGGAGGTGATCGGGCTGGGGGCCGCGGGATACGCCGGAAGTGCGGCCTGGAGACTGGACGCCACCTGGACCTTCCTGGGAGAGGAGGAGGGGCAGGACGGCTTCCTCTCGCTGGTGGCCAACGTGGACACCTCCTGGGTCTGGTGGGATCGAAACGTCTACGGCTTCCTGGAGCTCTACCACTCCGGCCTCGGCGAGCACGAGCCGGCGGCGGCCTTCGGCAACCGGGGGCTCATGGACCGGCTGGCACGGGGGGAGATCTTCACCCTGGGCCGCACCTACCTGGCCGGCCACCTCCGCGTGGAGGCCCACCCGCTCCTGAACCTGCTCGTGACCGTGATCCACCGACTGAACGAGCCGTCGGGGCTGATCCAGCCCCGGGCGGTGTGGGACGCGACGCGGAACCTCCAGGTCACCGTGGGCGCGGACATCCCCTACGGCGGGAACGGCACCGAGTTCGACGGGTTCCCCCTGCCCGGAACCGGACGGCTCACGCCCGCCCCCGAGCGGCTGTTCGTCTGGGCCACCTACTACTTCTGAGCCCCGGCCATTCCCCCCACCCAGGCGCCCTGGGGAGCCGTATAGGGCCCTGAACCTTGAGATCTGCCCTCTGAATATCAATAGCTTATGGGGTTTCCTGCGGCGGGGGAGCGGGTTCTTGCGAATCCGTCATTCCTGGTTTCTTCGAGACAAGGATGGTGTTCCCGAGTGGTTACAAAAAGTCAAAATTCAAGACTTGACCCCATTGGTAATTCCCAGCACGGCGCGGATGCGGGCCTCGAGGTTGAGCCGGTAGGCGGCTTCGGGCTGGCGGGGCGGCGGCATGGGGTCGTACTCCAGGGCCTTGACGCGCTCCAGGGTCTCGGGGAGATCCCCACCGGTCTCCTCCCAGATGCGCTCCACCAGGGCCTGGAACTCCAGCGTCATCCGCGTGGAGCGTCGAAGGAAGGCCGTCGCGTCGGGACCGGTGAAGACGTAGTGGTGGGCCTGACAGAGCACGTCCGCGCCCAGGGCGGCCAGCCGGCGCAGCGAGGTCAGGTAGGCCTCGAAGTCCACCAGGCACTCGCACACCAGGTAGTCGTTCGGGTGCAGCACGCCCACGGCCTCCGAGGCCACGAGGATGGATCGCTTCGGCACGTGGAAGCTCAGGAAGTCCCAGGTGTGGCCGGGGGTGTGGAGGGCGCGCAGGCCCAGGTCCGGCCCGAGGGGGAGTTCTCCGTTCGGCTCGATCACCCGGTCGACGGCGCAGGGCTGGAACGGCTCGTCCGTCAGGAGGGCCGGATCGATGCCGTGAACGGCGTCCGCGGCGTTCCGGTTCAGCTCCCGGATGAGCCGGACCGCGTTGGGCCGCTCGAGGATCTCCCTCGAGCGCTCCGAGCCGGCCACCTCCATGCCCGGGAACGCGCGCTTGAGCCGGGAGGCCGCGCCGCAGTGGTCGAAGTGGACGTGGGTGAGGCAGAGGAGGGCGGGCGAACGGTCGCCCAGGACCTCCCGGATCGCCTTCACGTAGACCTCCCCCAGGCAGGTGAGCCCGGCGTCGAAGATCACCGGCGACGGCCCGTCCAGGAGGTAGACCGGAACGGCCGTGGCGCCGAGCATGTAGAACCCGTCGGAGACGCGCCCCGTTCGGTCAAAGATCATTCGGGCCCTCAGCCATGGTTTCCTCTCCCGTCGAAGGGCGGGGCGCTTTTCGTTCCCCCGCCTCCGCCGGACACAGTGTATGCAACCCCGCCGGGAGCGTCAACCGGGCCGGTCGTCCGGTTTTCCCTGGACCTCCGGAGCGGCCGTGCCCTAGAGTGAACGGCATGGATGCCTGCATCACCACGGACGGGATCGTTCCCGCTTTCCTGCGCCGGCGGGGATTCGTTTTCGTCATCCTGCCGGGAATGATCCGGGCCCTCGAGGGGCACGGGGAACTGGAGATACGGCTTGACGAACGAAACGCAAGAAGGTCCGCTGGAAGCCGGCGGGGACGCCGCACTGGAAACGGGCGATGAGACCCGGTGGATCCATCGCATCGCCCTGCTCGCCTTTCTTCTGAACCTGGCCCTGGCCGCCGTAAAGGGCCTGCTCGCGGTGACCTCGGAAAGCCTCGCCGTGACCGCCAGCGCCATCGACTCCGCTACGGACTGCATCGCGTCGGTGGCCCTCTACGCCGGCCTGAGGCTTTCCTCCCGCAAAACCCCCTCCTTCCCCCTGGGCCTCTACAAGATCGAAAACCTCATCTCGGTGGTCGTCGCCCTGTTCATCTTCCTGGCGGGGTACGAGATCGCACGAAAGGCGTTCACCCCCCAGGCCGGCACGCCCGACATCTCCCTTTCGGTGGTGCTGTTCATGGCCCTGGGGACGGCCGCCACCCTGGCCTTCGGCCGGTACGCGCTCCGCGCGGGCCGGCGGACCGGCTCGCCCACGCTCGCCGCCGAAGGGCGGCACCGCCAGGTGGACGCACTCTCCTCCTCGCTGGTGCTCGTCTCCGTGTCCCTGGGCTACGCGGGCGTCCACGTCGAGCTCTTCGGCATCACCCTGGATCAGGCGGCCGCGGCCCTGGTCCTGGTCTTCATCGCCCACGCCGGCTGGGAGCTTCTATCGGACGGCATGCGCGTCCTCCTGGACGCGTCTGTCGATCCCCAGACCCTCCTGGACGTGCAGGGGATCATCGAGGAGGAGCCCATGGTGGCCGAGGTCCTCTCCCTGGTGGGTAGAAACGCGGGCCGGTTCCGCTTTCTGCAGGCCACCGTGACCCTCCGCACCGACGATCTCCAGAAGGCCCAGCAGGTCGGCGAGCAGATCGAGCGCCGGGTTCGCGAGCACGTCCCCAGGGTGGAGCGACTCACACTGCACTTCGAACCCCAACGCCGGACCCACATCCGCATCGCCGTGCCCCTGGCGAACCGCTCGGGCGATCTCAGCGAGCACTTCGGCGAAGCCCCCTGCTTCGCCCTGGTGGTCCTCCGCCTGTCCGACCGGGGCGTGGAGTCCGAGGAGATCGAAGAGAACCCCTGCACCCGGGTCGAGAAGGCGAAGGGCATCTGCGTGGCCGAGTGGCTGGTGGGGCGGAACGTGGACGAGGTCCTGCTCAAGAGCGAGATCAAGCACCGGGGTCCGGGGTACGTCTTCTCGGACGCGGGCGTCGCCGTCCGAGAGGTTCGGGGCTCCGACTTGAGGCAAGCGCTCGCGGAAAGGGGAGCGGACCGGCCCTGAACCCGGAACCCGGCCTACCCCGAGGGTTCCGCCCCCTCCGCGTCCCGATCCTTTCGAAGGTCGTCGATGATCTCGAGGATCTCCTCCCGCCACTCCTCCGGGGCGGTCACCACGCCCCACCCCTTCTGGGCCTGGAACAGCCCGTCGTAGGCGGTGTCGTGATAGCTGCGAAGGGCATAGGGGATCCCCCGTTCCTCGAGCACCGATTCCAGCAGCAGGGCCTCGATCTCGTTGTCCAGCGTGGCCACCTTGACGTGTCCTTCCATCACCTGCTCCTCCCGTCCCCCTCGAGGGGAAGCCCCTTCGTGGTGCCGTCCCGATGTGCCTGAAACCAGGGGGGCCCGTCCCGGTCGCCCCGGCGGGTTCCGGCGATTCCCGCGGCGGCTGGCAGGACGCTCCAAGCCGTCGCTCGAGCGTCGAGCCGGCGGCTTCAGTCCCGAACCAGGCGATGGAGCCGGCTGCACAGGTCCAGGTAGGCCGGATCCTCCCGCGCCCGCGGCCTCGGGAGGGCCACGGGAATCTCCTCGCGGACAAAACCGGGCTCCTTGCCCATGAGAAGGATCCGGTCGGCCAGGACGGCCGCCTCGTTCACGTCGTGGGTCACGAAGAGAACGGTCTGCGAGAGCCGCCCGCGCAGGGAGAGCAGCAGGGACTGCATCTCCTCCCGTGTCTGGGCGTCCAGGGAGGCGAACGGCTCGTCCATCAGGAGCACGCGCGGCTCGAGGATGAGCACCCTGGCCAGGGAGACCCGCTGCTTCATCCCGCCCGAGATCGCCTGGGGCAGGTAGTCCCGGAACTCGGTCAACCCGACGAAGGAGAGGTAGCGCCTCACCGCGCGCTTGCGGGAGGGCCGATCCAGGCCCTTGACCCGCAGCCCGAACCCGATGTTCTCGCCCACGGTGAGCCAGGGAAACAGGGCGTCCTCCTGGAAGACCACGCAGCGCTCCGGCGAGGGTCCCCCCACGGGCCGTCCCTCGAGGAGCACCCGCCCTGCGCTGGGCCTCAGGAAACCGGCCAGGATCTTGAGGAGCGTGGACTTTCCGCACCCGCTGCGCCCCAGGATGCAGATCAGCTCCCCCCGCCTGGCGTGGAAGCTCAGGCCCTCGAGCACCGTGACGAACCGCCCGCCCACCGGGAACACCTTGCGCAGGTCCCGAACCACCAGGAGCGGCTCGGCCGCTCCCGGGGACGGCGTCCCCACAGCCTTCAGCCGCGGCCTCACGACAGCCTCCGGGCGCTCTTGAAGCAGACGCGGAGGGACGACGTGAGCAGGAGGTCGCTGCCGCGCCCCATCACCGCGATCAGGATCATGCCCACCACGATGATGTCGATCCGGCCCAGCATGCGCGCGTCCATGATCACGGCGCCCAGGCCGTCCGGGACCCCGGTCAGCTCTCCCAGGACCAGGTAGGCCCAGGAGAGCCCCAGACCGAGCCTCAGGCCCGTCACGATGTGGGGCATGGCCGCGGGCAGGAGAATGGCGAAGGTCCCGCGGAACCGGCGGACGCCCATCATGGCCCCCGCCTGGAGCAGGAGGGGGTCGACCCGCCGGGCCCCGGCCGCCGCGTTCAGGTAGACGGGGAAAAAGGCGGCCAGGGCCACCAGGAAGACCGTGGTCCCCATGCCGATCCCGAACCAGACCATGGCCAGGGGCAGCCAGCTGATCCCGGGGACCGCCCGGAGGCCGTTGACCGTGGCGCCCAGAAGGCCCTGGACCGGCGCCAGCCGCCCGGACAGGATTCCCAGGGGAATGCCGACGGCCACGGCCAGGGCGAACCCGCACGTCACGCGCACGAGGCTGGCCCGGGCGTCCTGGAGAAACCGGCCGGCGTAAGGCGCCTCCCCCGGGCTGCCGAAGACGTACCGGAGAGCCGCGCGCCCGACGTCCTCCGGAGGCGGCAGCAGGTACGCCGGGATCAGCTCCAGCCGGCCGGCCAGGGCCCAGGCCAGGAGCGCGGCGGCCGGGATCACCCAGGGAAGCAGGGTGGATTTCACTTCGCCGCCTCCGACACCCGCTCGACGAACCGCAGGTCGATGAGCCGGCGGTAGTCCGGCTGCCGCTCGATCACCCCCAGGGCCTCCATCCGCTCCCCCAGGGCCCTCACCCTCCGCACGAACGCCTCGTCCATCTCCCAGGCGAGCTCCATGTTGGGGGCCGCCTTGCGGAGCACCTCCAGGGACGTGCCGAAGGCGGCCGCCCGCTCCAGCCACGCCTCCGGCCGGGCCTGGAGGTACCGGGTGGCCGCCGCGTGGGCCCGGACGAGCTCGAGGACCCGGTCCGGACGGTTCTCGACCGCCTCCCTGCGGACGAGCATGCCCGCGTTGACCGTGCCGACGGCGTCTCCATAGTAAGGATAGGAGAGGATGCGCCCGTAGCCCTGGTGCACGGCCAGGGAGGGAAAGGGTTCTCCCGACAGGAAGGCGTCGATGCCGCCTCGGGCCAGGGCCATCCCCATATCGAAGAAGTCCACCCGGGTCAGCTTCACGTCCCGTTCCGGCGAGAGCCCGTGCTTGAGCAGGGTCTCCCGCAGCAGGATCTCGTGCATGGTCCCCGGCACGTATCCGATCTTCCGCCCCTCGAGGTCCTCCACGCGTCGAACCGGACCGTCCTCCCGCACCACCAGGGCGGAGCACTTGTTGCAGAGCGCGGCGACCACGACCACGGGCTGCCCCCGGCTGGCCGAGTGGATGGCGTGCGCCAGGGTCGTTCCGCACATCTCCAGGCTCCCGGCGAGGAGGGCCGACTTCTGGTCTGCGGGGTTGGTGAAGGGGAACACAGCCACATCCAAGGACGGCGGCAGGAACCGCTGGTAGAAGAAGGGCTGGATGGTCTGGGCCGTCTTCCAGGTCCCCACGGCGACCGGCTCGGCAACGGCCGGACCGGGCGGGGCGAGAAGGCAGAGCAGGAGGAGCCAGAGAGATGCGGGCACCGGACCGGGAGAGGATCGTTTCATGGGGACCCTCCGTGGGAGGGCTTCGACCGGACCCGTCCGGGACGCGAGGCACCTTCCCCCAGGACGTTGGAGGGCCGGTCCGGGTCCCAACCCATCTCCCGGTGAAGCCTGCGGCAGTCCCGAATGCCCAGGCCCCGGCCCTTTCCCGTGTCCGCCTCCCCGTCCCGGGGGCTGGCCCCCACCTCCGGGAAAAAGAGGTTGGCCCCGGCCAGGAGCGATGCGGCGTGGGGCTCGTGGGTGCAGTGGGCCCGGCAGACGTTTCCCATGACCAGGCGGCTCACGGCCACCATGCGGGCCATCTCCAGCTCCGAGATCATGCCGAAGCGCGCCATGGGGGAGCCGGGGAAGTTGATCCGCCGCATGATCCCGCTGTAGACGGCCCCGTGCTCGCGGGCCAGGAACATGCGGTCGAGGATCTCGTCGATCCCGTGCTCGGGCCCCACCGGCTCGACGCAGTTCATCCAGAGCAGGCCCACGTCCCCGAGGACCTGGACGGTGCGAACCCGGCGCTTCACCCGGAAGGGCGTGTCGCGGCCCTCCCCCAGCCGGACCGCGTGGTAGGCGCCGGCGAAGCCGGCCTCCAGGAGCCTCTCCCCCTCCTTGTGGACCACGTCCCGCGTGTTGGCCACCAGCGGCGTGGAGACCGCTCCGGCGAGCAACCGGCCGATCTCCAGGAGGCGCTCGAAGGAGAAGGTCCCCGTGGTCATGATGTTCAGCCCGTCGGCCCCGGCCGCCTCCGCCTCCCGGGCCCACGCCAGGATCTCGGCCTCGGAGAACTGTATCTTCTCCGTGAAGATGCCGGCCTCGGCGGTCAGCGAGCAGAACCGGCAGTCGAAGGGGCACGGCTCCACGTTCACCCCGATGTGGAAGTGGTTCTCCCCCTTGCCTTGGAACCGCTCCCGGGACAACCGGTTCGCGGTTTCCATGAGGGCGTAGGACTCCCTGGACTGGAGGGGGACCCGCATCAGGTCCCCGGCCTGCTCCCGGTCGATCCCCTCGCCGTCGCCGCCCCGGTTCAGGATCTCCTCGATCCTCGGTGTGATCCTCCAACCCATGCCCTTCGCCGTTCCCCTGCTCTCAGGATCCGTAGGTTCTGAGCACGCGCCGCACCTTGCCCGTGTCCGTGCGCTGAATGCCGCCGGGAGAAACCAGGTCCACGCGGACGGTGATCCCCAGCGCGTCCTTGACGCGGGCCTCCACCCGTTCCGCGAGGCCGGCCTCGTCCTCCGGCCCGACGTCCGGGCCGCGCTCCACGGTCACGTCCAGACGGGTGTAGGGGGAGGGATGCTCGACCACGATCTGGAACTCGCCCGTCACCTCCGGCACCAGGGTCTCCAGCACCCGGGCGACGCCGCCCGGAAAGACGTTGATGCCCCGGACGTGCAGCATGTCGTCCGACCGACCCACGACGCGGAACCGGAAGCCGGTGCGGCCGCATGCGCAGGGGCCGGTCCCGGTGATCTCGAGGATGTCCGAGGTCCGGTACCGGACCAGGGGCTGGGCCTCCTTCCGGAGGTGGGTCAGGACCATCTCGCCCACGGCCCCCTCGCTCAGGGAGACCGCGCTCTCGTCGCCGGGGTCGATCAGCCGGGCCAGCAGCACCCCCTGCCCCAGGAAGTGGAGGTCGGGGTTGTCGGTGCACTGGGCGGCGAAGTTGCAGAGGACGTCCGAGACGCCGTAGTTCGCGTTCCGAACGGTCAGGCCCCAGGCGGCCTCGATCCTCCGCCGCAGGTTGGGGTCGTCGAGGCCCGGCTCGCCGCCGAACAGGCCGAGCCGGAGCCCCAGGTCGGGGGGCTCGACGCCCAGCTCCTCCCGCACCACGGGCTCCAGCACGTTCGGGTAGGACGGGGTCGAGGAGATGGCGTCGATGCCCGCCTCCCGGATGACCCGGACCAGCTGTCGCGAGTTGCCCACGCCGTACGGGAAGACCGTCGCGCCGGTGGTCTCCAGGTTGGCGTGGTCCGTGTACCCGCCCATCCAGAGGCAGTAGTTGAGGCAGTGGACCACCCGGTGACGGGGCCGGAGCCCGGCCGCCCAGAAGGCCCGCGCCCCGCAGTCGTGGGTGGCCTCGAGATCGCTCCGGGTGAGCGCCGTGTAGACGAAACGCCCCGTGGTCCCGGAGGTCCGGTGCACGCGCCGGACCGCCTCGGGGGAAACGGCCAGGAAGTCCCCGAAGGGGGGCTCCCGCTCCTGGGAGGCGCGGAGGTCGGCCTTCGTGGTGAAGGGGAGCTCGGCGAGCCGGTCCGGATCCCGGAACCGGCTGGGGTCCGGGGCCAGCCCCGCGGCGGACAGCTTGTCGCGGACCATGCGGCTGCGGGCGAAGACGTGCTCCAGCTGCCGGGGGAGCCTCTCCCGCTCCATCCGATCCTGGTCGGCCGGGCCGACGGCCTCCATCTCCGCGTTGAACATGGAACGGTCCGGCATGGTCCCCCCGCTGAGTCCTCAGCCCTTGCCCATCCTCTCCAGCTTTCGCCGGACGTAGTCCGCCTGGTTCTGGGACTGGATGCAGATCATCAGGTGGCTCGCCTCCAGCTCCAGGGTCTGCTCGAAGGTGGCGTCCAGGCCCTGGTCGATGGCGATCCTGGAGAGCCTGAGGGCCAGGGGGGACCGCTCCTCGATGGTGCGGGCCATGGTCAGGGCCTCCTCCATGAGCCTCTCCCCGGGGACCACCTTGTTGACGAGCCCGATCCGCTCGGCGGTCTCCGCGTCCACGAACGCGCCGGTGAAGACGAGCTCCTTGGCCTTGCCCAGCCCCACCAGCTGGGTCAGCAGCTTGGTCCCCGCCGTGGTGACCGTCAGGCCCACGCTGGTCTCGGGGAAGCCGAACACGGCGTCCTCGGCGGCGATCCGGATGTCGCAGCTCATGGCGAACTCGCACCCCCCGCCCAGGGCGTAGCCGGAGACGGCCGCGATGAGGGGCTTTCCCAGCCTCAGGACCAGGCGCTGGACCTCCTGGAGGCGGTCCGTCTCCTCCATCCAGACGGCCAGGTCCTTTCCTTCCCCCGTCTCCTTCAGGTCCTCGCCCGCGCAGAAGGCCCTTCCCTCGCCGGTGAGGACCACCACGCGGGCCTCCCCGTCCGAGCGGGCCTCGTCCAGGCAGGCCATGAACGCCCTCAGGAAGGCCGTGTTGATGGCGTTCAGACGCTCCGGCCGATTGAAGGTGATGATGCCCGTCTGGTCTTCTCGTCGATAGTGGACGGCGGCTTCGGACATGGAACAGGCCTCCCGGTACGTCTGCGGATGCAGGGTCTTTCTTCTGCTTATAGTGGATCGGCGTGATCCTTGACAAGGGCGAAATGGGGAAGGAACGCCGAGGGCCTCTCAGGGCGGGACGGGAAGGAGGTATCGGGCGAGCATGTCGGTGAGCTCGGCGACCAGCCGCTCCTCCCCGACGGAGGCGTCGTGGATGACCGCGCGGTCGGCCGTTTCCTCCACGGCCAGGTAGACCAGCTCCGCTGCGGCCTCCAGGTCGCTCACCCGGAACAGGCCGCGAAGCCCGTGGAGAAACGCCTTCAGCTCGTCGAGGATCCGCTGCTCCCGCTCGCGGTTGAACGCGGCCGCGTCCGGGTCCAGCAGCTGGAGCACCAGGACCTCGCGGTGAAAGCCCCGGTGCGCGCGATGCGCCTCGATCGAGAAGCCGATGAACGTCTCGAGGAGCGCCACCGGATCCCTCCCCTCACCGGCCAGGCGTCGCCCGAAGCCGAAGATGCGCTCGCGCATCCCCGTCTCCACCCGCACCCAGACCGCCATGAACACGGCCTTCTTGTCCCGGAAGTATCGATAGAGCGTCCCGGTGGCGACGCCGGCCGCAGCGGCGATCTCCTTGGTGTTGGTGGCGTGGTACCCCTTTTTCGAGAACAGCTCCAGGGCCGCATCCAGGATGCGCTCCTTTTTCTCCCGGGCCCGCTCCTGCTTGGGCTCGTACTCGCCGCCGGCCCGGGTCACGACCGCCCCGGAACCGCGCTCCGGGCCAGGACCGCGCATCGCTCGCGAAACACCCGGGGCCGGGCCCGCTCCGCGAACCCCGCCTCCCGGGCCAGGCCGACCTCCCGTTCGAAGGCCTTGCGCCCCACGTGCCCGGCCGGCTCCATGACGAAGAGGCAGCCCTCCGGCCTGAGCCGGTCCCAAAGCTCGGCAAAGAGCCCGGGCAGGTCGGGCATCTCGTGGAGCACGTTGCAGGCCAGGGCGAAGTCCAGGTCCAGATCGAGCCCCAGCGCGTCCGGCCGGCAGAGGTGCGGCAGGATCCGGTGGTCCACCCCGGCCTTTCGGGCCCGGGACAGGGTCTTCTCCAGCATCTTCTCCTGGAGGTCCGCGGCCACGACCTTTCCGGCGTCGCCCACCAGCCGGGCCATGCCGATGGAAAAGTGCCCGAACCCCGCACCCACGTCCACCACGCGCATGCCCTCCCGCACGTAGCCCCCCAGGATCTTCCCAGGGGGGTGGACCAGGCGCCGGACGGGGTTGTCAAAGGTGTAAGCCAGCCACCAGGGGCAGACGTGCCCCGATACCCGTTTCGAAACGGCCATGGTCTCCTCCATGTCGTCCTCCTCGTCGTGATGACGCCCTGTAACATGAACTTTATTTCATGTTTTGTCAAGACAAAGATGTACCGGGGTTCGCATGATTCTCTTGACAACTGACTGTCCGGTCAGTCATTCTCGGGCATGCCCAAGCCCACCTTCGAGCAGATCGCGCCGGAGAAGCGTGAGCGCATCCTCGAGGAGGCCGCTCGCCTCTTTGCCGAGCGCGGCTTCAGCAGCGCGGACATGGCCGAGCTGGCCCGGCGGGCCGGCGTGGCCAAGGGCTCCATCTACAACTACTTCGACAACAAGGAGGCGCTCTACGTCCACGTCTGCCGGGACGGCCTCGAGCGCTCGAGGCGGGCGGTCTACGGCGCCCTGGACCCGGACTGGGACATCTACCGCCAGGTGGACCACATCTTCCGCCGCGGGGCCCGGTTCGCCCGGGAGCACCCCGAGTACGTCACCCTCTACCTCAACGTGGCGGCGGCGGGCATGGAGCGGTTCGCCGACCGGCTGTCCCGGGACGTGGAGAAACCCACCGCCGACCACCTCAAGCGCCTCATCCGGCGGGAGCAGCAGGCGGGCCGCGTGCGCGCCGACCTGGACCCCCGCCTGGGGGCCCTCTTCATCAACAGCCTCTATGTCCTGGTGCTGGTCTCCCTGGTCTCCCGCCACTTTCAGATCCGGCTCCGGGAGTACCTCGACCTGGACGGAGACCTGAGCGAGCAGGCGACCCGGGCCCCCCTCCGGCAGACCATCGGCATGATTCACCAGCTTCTGCGCCCCGGCCCGGACGGGCCGGGCCGGATCGAGAGGAGAACGCAATGAGCGGAAAGACGACGGGCGGGGAGCTCCTGGCCCGGATGCTCGAGCAGGAGGGCGTGCGCACGCTCTTCGGGATCGTGGACGGCACCTACACCCAGCTGGTGAAGCACGCCGCGGACCGGGGCATGCGGCTGGTCACCCCCAGGCACGAGTCCACGGCCGCCCACATGGCCGGGGCCTACGCGCGCCTGACCGGAAACCTCGGCGTCTGCATCGCCTCCAACGGCCCCGGCGTGGCCAACGTGCTCTCCGGCGCCTGCGTGGAGCAGGTGGAGGGGAACCGGGTCCTGCTCGTCACCAGCCACCGGCGGACGCCCATCGCCTACCCGGACCGGGGCGGCGGCTACCAGGTGTTCGACCAGGTGGGGGTGATCCGGAACATGGCCAAGTTCTCCTGCGCCGTCCCCTCCTTCGAGCGCCTCCCCGAGATCGCCCGGAAGGCCTTGCGGGCCTGCTTCGAGGGACGTCCGGGCCTGGTGCACCTGGACGTGGCCGAGAACATCGTGAACGGCGAGGGCCCCGACGGGCCCGTCCTGGAGCCCCGAAGGTATCGGAGGACCACGCCCATCGAGCCGGCGCCGGTGGACGTGGAGCGGGCCGCGGACATGCTGGCCCGGGCCCGGCTGCCGCTTCTCCACGCGGGGAGCGGGGTGCTTCACACGGCGGCCCACCAGGCCCTGGAGGTCCTGGCCGACCTCCTCCACGCGCCGGTGACCACCTCGTGGGCCGCCCGCGGCGTCTACCCGGAGAGCCTTCCCCAGTCCATGACCATGGTCCACATCGACGCGGTGAACAAGGCCCGGAACGAGGCCGACCTGGTCCTCTGCCTGGGCTCCAGGCTGGGCGAGACCGACTGGTGGGGCAAGCCCCCCTACTGGGCGCCGCCCGACAAGCAGCGGCTCATCCAGGTGGACGTGGACGAGGCGGCCATGGGCCGCACCCGGCCCGTGGACCTGGGCGTCATCGGCGACGTCAAGGTGTTTCTGGAGCGGGTCGTCGCGGCCCTGGAGACCCGACGGGACCGCATGCCCCTGGAGGAGCGGCGGAACAAGGTCGCGTCCCTGGCCGAAGCGGTCTCCTCGGACCGCGCCGAGCTGGACAAGAAGCTCGAGGACACGGCCGCCCCCATGGTCACGGCCCACGTGGCCAACATCTGCCGGGACGTGTTCGAGGACGACGCCGTCGCGGTCTTCGACGGGGGCAATGCGGCGGTCTGGGCCAACTTCTATCACCGGGTGCGCGTTCCCGGCACCCTCCTCACCACCAACCACATGGGCCACCTGGGCGCAGGCGTGGGCCAGGCCCTGGGGGCGTGCGCGGCCCGGCCGGGCAAGCAGGTCTACTGCATCATCGGCGACGGGGCCATGGGCTTTCACCCCCAGGAGATCGAGACGGCCGTCAGAAACGGGTTCCGGCCCGTCTACCTGGTGGTGGCCGACCGCCAGTGGGGCATGGTGAAGGTGACCCAGAGCTTCGCCCTCAAGTTCTACAAGTCGCTCTGGAACCTCAAGCTCAAGGGCCGGGCCCTCGACCCGGAGGAGACCTACAACACGGAGCTGGGGGAGATCCGATGGGACGAGCTGGCCCGCTCCATGGGGGCCCACGGGGAGCGGGTGACGGACCCCTCCGAGCTCCGTCCCGCCCTGGAGCGGTCCCTGGAAGCGGGAACCTGCGCCGTGATCCACGTGGAGGTCGACCCGGTCAAGCACATGCTGGCGCCGGGCCTGATCCACTTCAAGAACATGCACCAGGAGCCGGGGTCGTAAGGAAGGCCCGCAGGGGAGGAACCATGGACCCAGCCGCCGTCGACGCCATCCGCCTGAACTTCCGGCCCCAGGACCTCGTCCTGATCAACGCGGTCATCGGGCTCATGATGTTCGGCATGTCCCTGGATCTCAAGGTGGGGGACTTCAAGCGCATCGCCCTGGCCCCCAAGGCCCCGGCCATCGGGCTCGGGGCCCAGTTCCTCCTGCTCCCCTTCTTCAGCTTCCTCCTCACCCTGGTCATCGACCCGGTCCCGTCCATGGCCCTGGGCATGATCCTCGTGGGGTCCTGTCCGGGAGGAAACCTCTCCAACATCGTCACCTACCTGGCGCGGGGGAACGCCGCCATCAGCGTCTCCATGACCGCGGTCTCCACGGCCGCGGCCATTCTCATGACCCCGCTGAACCTGGCCGTCTGGGGAAGCCTCAACCCGGCCACCGAGCCCATCCTGAGGGCGGTCGCCCTGCGCCCGCTGGACGTCCTCACCACCATCGTGCTGATCCTGGGGATCCCCCTGGCCCTGGGCCTGAGCGTCTCCCGCCTGTTCCCCGGCCTGGTGGAGCGGGTTCGAAAGCCCTTCAAGATCCTGTCTGTGCTCATCTTCTTCGCGGTGGTGGTGCTGGCCCTGAAGAAGAACTGGGAGGTCTTCCTCGCGGTGATCGGGCTGGTGATGCTCGGGGTCTTTCTCCAGAACGCCATGGCCCTGGGCCTGGGCTACGGCGCGGCCCGGCTCTTCCGCCTCCCGAACCGCGACGCGCGGGCCGTGACCATCGAGGTGGGCATCCAGAACTCCGCCCTCGCCCTGATCCTGGTGTTCAACTTCTTCGAGGGCCTGGGCGGCATGGCCATCATCGCGGCCTGGTGGGGGGTCTGGCACATCGTGGCGGGGCTCGCGGTGGCCGGCGTCTGGAGCCGCCGCATCCCGGGGGAGGCGACCTGATGGCCCGGCGCGTCCTCATCACCGGCGCGGGCGGCTACATCGGACGCCTGCTGGTTGGAGCCCTCTCCCGGGAGCCGGGGGACCTGGAGCGCATCACCGCCGCGGACATCCGCCTGCCTCCCGGGCCCGAGCGGCTCGAGAACGTCACCTACGTGGAGGCCGACGTCCGCGACCCCGACCTGTCCGGGGTCCTGGCCCGGGCGGGGACGGACGTAGTGGTCCACCTGGCCGCCGTGGTGAACCCCGGACCCCGGCCCGACCGGGCCTTTCTCCACAGCGTGGAGGTGGAGGGCACCCGCAACGTGCTCGACGCCTGCCTCCAGGCGGGGGTCCGCAAGGTCGTCTACACGTCCTCGGGCGCGGCCTACGGCTATCACGCCGACAACCCCGACTGGCTGACCGAGGACCGGCCGCTGCGGGGGAACCCCGAGTTCGCCTACTCGGATCACAAGCGGCAGGTGGAGGAGATGCTCGCGGACTACCGGGGGCGGCACCCCGGGCTGTCCCAGCTCGTCTTCCGGGTCTGTACGATCCTGGGGGAATCCACCAGGAACCAGATCACGGACCTCCTGGACGCGAAACGGGTGGTGGGGCTCCGCGGCGCCTCCACGCCCTTCGTGCTCGTCTGGGACCGGGACGTGGTGGGCGCCCTGGTCCGGGGGATCCGGGAGGACCGGGCCGAGGGGATTTACAACCTGGCCGGGGACGGGACCCTGACCCTGGCCGAGATGGCCCGCATCATGGGAAAGCCCTACCGGGCCCTGCCCGTCTCCCTGGTCCGGGGCGCGCTCCGGCTGCTCAAGCCCCTGGGCCGCACGCCTTACGGTCCCGAGCAGGTGGACTTCCTCCGCTACCGCCCGGTCCTCGACAACACCCGGCTCAAGGAACGGTTCGGGTACCGGCCTCGAAAGACCACCCGCGAGGTGTTCGATCACTTCCTGGCCGGCCGGGCGCGGCTCACAGGTCGTTGATCCGGTCGATGAGCTCCACCAGCCGGCCGAACTCCTGCCGGTCGAAGTCCATCACCAGGCGGGGAAGCGAAAGGAGGTCCGGCTCGTCCCGCTCCACCGGCAGCGGATCGGACAGGGCCAGCCCGCCGCCGGGGACCAGGATGTCCGAGAACTCGGCGCGGAGAACGTCCGCGGGGAACGGATCGGGAACATCGGTCATGCGGATCACCAGGCGGGGTCCCACGTAGCGCAGGCTGTGGTAGCGGCGATAGAACCGGTCGATGCGTTCCACCGCGGCCTCCGGGGATTCCGTGCGGCGGAACAGGACGAAGTCCGAGGGGCTGACCGCACCCCTGCCCAGGAGCTCCTCCCGCATGAGCGCCTCCCACCGCGCCCAGTACGTTCCACCGGGCACGTCGAGGAGGACGATCGGGAGCGGGGCCCGCTTTCCCGTCTGGACCAGGGTCAGGATCTCCATGGCCTCGTCCAGGGTGCCGAACCCGCCGGGGAACAGGATCACGGCGTCCGCCTCCTTGACGAAGGCGACCTTCCGGTTGAAGAAGTACTTGTAGTTGATGCTTCGCGGCAGGCCTTCCAGCACGGGGTTGGGTTTCTGCTCGAAGGGCAGCCGGATGTTGACCCCGAAGGCGTGGTCCGGTCCGGCCCCCTCGTGGGCGGCCTGCATGATGCCCGGTCCCCCGCCCGTGATCACCATGCTTCCCTCCCGCGCCAGGAGCTCCCCCAGCCTCCGGGCCATGCGGTAGATCGGCTCCTCGGCCCGGTTGCGGGCCGACCCGAACACGGTGACCTTCCGGACCGACCGGTATGGGGCGAACACCTTGGTGGTGTAGCGCATCTCCTTGAGCGACATGTTCATCAGCTTGAGGTCGGCCCGGCTCTCGCCCTCCACGCCGGCCTTGAGCGCGGCCACGATCATCTCCCGCACGATCTCCGGGTGCTGGACGTCGCCCGCCAGCGCGAGGAGCTCATCGATGGCCCGGTCCACCGGACCGCCGGTCCGGTCGAAGCTCAGGAGGGGCCCGCACTCGTCCCGGGGGTTCTCGTTGTCATCCATCTGGTTCACTGCTCCTTTCCCTTGTCTGTCCCCTTGCACTCGAGTCCTGTATCCGGGGATTTGCCTTTCTTTGGCTCCGGAGGACGGGACTTTCCTCCGCTCCCTCAGCTCCCGGCCTGGTCATTGCAGACAGTTACGCCCGGGGGCATTCCTGCCCCCTCCGCGTTCCACGACCGCCTCTCGCGCAGCACCCTGCACGAATGCTTCTCCTGTTCAAACCTTCGCTCACAAGCCGGGCTCTTCTCAGGCGGTCGATGGCCGCGGTTTCCCCCGGGCGTAACCGCCGCAATGACGAAGGCCTCCCGCAATGTCCGCTCCGGAAAGACCCGCCCTCCTGCGCCTCGAAACGCCGGAGTTCCAGACCACGCTTGTACGGTTCGAGTCTGAACAGCGCCATTCACGGCCGCAGTCGTCCGCACCTGGAGCGCAGGCGCCGGGGGCTGCGCGGCCGGCACCTCTTCCAGGGGTCTCCGGAAGGCCGGGCCTTCTTCCGCCTCGAGCCGCGGCATCCCTCCCAAGATGGGGGCTATTGCCGTGCGCTTGCGGGAAACACCTCAACAGCTCAACACCTCAACAGCCAAAATGTCAGTCGCGGAGGGCCGTCTCCAGCCGCCGGAACCGGGCCTCCAGCTGCCCCTTTGCGGCGTCCCCCCGGAACTCGGACCGGTAGTAGGCCCGCACAAACGCCTCGGCCGCCGGCCGGAGCTCCGGCTCCCGCGTCCCGAACCGGTCGGCCAGCTCGTGCAGGGTTTCTCCGGGCTCCCTGCGGGTGCCGCTCTTCTCCAGGAGGCGAACGAAGCGCTCCCCCCACCCCCTCGGCCGCCCTTTCCACCGCCCCCGAACCAGGCGCAGGACCGGGACCAGGGCCAGGGCGAGGACCGCGGCCCCGCCCGCCGCCAGCATCTTCCGCACCGGGGGGAGGCTGGACCCGATGCCTTCCGACCGCACCGACTCGAGGGCCGAGGCGGTCCGGCGGGCCAGATCCAGCTGCCGGCCGAGATCGTAGGTCACCACCCACCGATACCACGTGTAGCGCAGGAAATCGATCCCCTTGGCCAGCTCGTGCCTCCAACCGGGCGCGGTTCCGGGCCCGCGGGCCGGCGTGGGATCGAAGACGGCCCAGCCCCTCTCCGGAATCCAGGCCTCCACCCAGGTGTGCGCCCGGCTCCGGCGGACCAGCAGGTACCCTCCCAGCTCGTTCCACTCGCCCCCCAGGTAGCCGCCCACCACCCGCGCCGGGATGCCCGCGGTTCGAAGAAGCAGCGCCATGGCCGAGGCGAAGTACTCGCAGTGGCCCCGCCGGGTCTCGAAGAGAAACCTGGCCACGGGCTCGGCTCCTCCGGAGGATCCCGGGGCGGTGTCGTAGGCGTACTCCCCTTTCAAGTGGGCTGCGACGGCCCGGGCCGTCTCCCCGGGCCCGCTCCGGCGAAGGGGTTCCACCAGGCCGGAAAGCCGCGCCTCCAGCTCCGGGGGCACCGACAGGAACCGTGAGGGGGCCTCCCCCGCGGGCAGGCCCTCGGGGAGGACCGAGACGACACGGTAGGACGTCCGCCTCTGCACGGAGCCCGCCGCCTCCAGGGTGTAGGCCGCCGTGACCCGGAGGTCCAGGGAATCCGAACGGGCCTGAACCGGAGCGCCCAAAGCGAACAGGGGTTTCGCGCCGGTGGGCTCCAGCAGCACCTCGTAGGAGACCGTCCTCCCCGGAGGAACGTCCCCGGGATTGCGGTTCCCGGCCGTCCTCTCCCACACGCCGTCCCGGTAGGTCCCGTAGACCATGCCGCGCCAGCGGAGGATCTCGGGTGGTTCTCCCCGGAGCCACCGCACCCGGAAGGCCGGGGACCGGTCCTCGAGGATCCGCTCCACCTCCCCGGCGCTGATCCGGTCCCCGAAACCGGTCCGCGAGGCCGCGCCCCCTTCCCAGCCGAGCAGGGCGGCCGTGGGCCTGGGCAGGATCAGGAAGAAGACCAGGGTGGCCGGCAGCAGCCCGAGGGTGATCCACCCGCTCCAGGCCAGCAGGTGCCGCGCCTCGCGGCTTCGAATCTCCGCCTGCTCCTGCGATCCGTAGAGGAACACCAGCCCGGCCACCGAGAGAAACGTTTCCGCCAGCACCAGGGCCCCGTACTCCAGGCCGAACCGGCGCAGGGACGCCGCCGCCACGATCAGGAGGTTGAGGAGGAAGATCTGGAGGACGTCCCTTCCCTCCTTGGCGGAGACCAGCTTGGCCGACGCCGCCAGCGCCAGGGCGCCGAGCATCCGGCCGTAGAGGTTCCCCGCGTGGACGCCCGCAAAGGAGCCGAGGATCCCCAGCACGGCGGCGGCCACCACCAACGCCGGGGGAAGGACCGGACGGGACAGCCTCCCCGAGTCCAGGCCGGCGCCCGCGAGAAACGCCGCGGCAAAGACCGCCAGGACGGGAAGGGGAAGCTCCGGCGCCACCGACGCCACGGAAGCCGCAAGCCCGGTGTAGGCGAAGAGGAGCGACAGGCTCCGCATGGACACGCTACGCCTCACTCAGCACCTCCAGGAGCGATCGTCTGTGGGCCGTTCCCCGGGCCGGGGCCACCGTGCGCTCCGGGAGGACCAGCGCCACCCGCAACCCGAGGCGGGAGGCCTCCAGCACGAGGTGGCAGGCCCTGGACAGGGCGGCCTCCCTCGAGCGGGCCGGTCCGGAGAGGTCGATGGTCAGGGTGTCCCCGGCGATGCGATCGAACTCGCGGACGATCATCCGGCCCCGCCGCGCCGTGGCCTTCCAGTCGACCCGCTTCAGCGGGTCGGTGCGCCGGAAGATCCGAAGCCCGTGCACCTCGTCCCCCGGCTCCCCTGCCCCGACCTGCGGATGGGACCCGCCTGCGATCCCGCCGAGCGGCGGCAGGGCCTGGTGGATGGGGCGTGGGTAGACCAGCACGTCCAGGTCCAGGCGGCGGGCGTGCAGCCGTCGAAAGAACCCCAGCGGGAACCCCGACTGGATCTCCACCGCCTCGATGCGCGCCCGCCCCCTCTCCGGGAAGGTCAACCAGACGGGAGCCCGGACCTCCCCCCGCACGGAGGGGAGAAAGGCGCGGCCGAAGGGGGTCTGAAACCGGAGGAAGAAGGAGCTCCCCCGCCGCTTCCGGACCCGGAGGGTGAACGCGGCCGGAACGCCTGCGAACAGCTCACCGGGGGGTTCCATCGAAACGTCGAGGCCGCGGAGGTTGACCAGCGAGCTGAGCCCGGAGAGCAGCATGAGGCCGAGCATGAGGCTCGCCATGAGGTAGAGGAGGTTGTTGCCGGTGTTGGCCGCCCCCACGCCCAGGGCGATGGTGAGCCCGATGTAGATGAACCCGGAGCGGGTGATCTTGACCTGGTACCGGCCGGCTCTCATAGGGGCACCGGAACGCCCCCCAGGAACTCGTCCAGGTAAGCCTTTCGCTCCTCGGACAGCATGTCGGCCGAGGGGTGGAGCCGGTGGTAGGCCACGGGCGGGAAGACCGTCTTGACGTCGTCCGGAACCACGTAGTCGCGCCCCGCCAGGAAAGCCACCGCCTGGGCCGCCTCCTTCAACGCGATGGCACCGCGGGTGCTGAGGCCGAACCGGAAGGCGCCCGGCTCCCGGGAGGCCCCGGCGATGTCCAGGATGTACCGGACGATCTTCTCCGCGGTCTTCACCCGCCTCGTCGCCCCGTGGAGCCCGACGATCTCCTCGGCACCCATGATCCGGGAAAGCTCCCGGGCCTGGTCGTAGAAGCCGTCCTCCATGACGATGGCCGCCTCGTCCGATCGCTCGGGGTACCCGATCTCGAGGCGCATGAAGAACCGGTCCAACTGGGACTCGGGCAGCGGGTAGGTCCCGTACAGGTCCATGGGGTTCTGGGTGCCGATCACGAAGAAGGGCTCGGGCAGCGGAAAGGTCCTCCCCCCCAGGGTGACCCGGCGCTCCCCCATGGCCTCCAGAAGCGCGCTCTGGGTCCTGGGTGTGGCCCGGTTGATCTCGTCGGCCAGGAGGATGTGGGTGAACACCGGCCCCTTCCGCACGCTGAACCGCTCCTGGGAGGAACGGTAGATCTCGGTGCCCAGGACGTCCGAGGGCATGAGGTCGTTGGTGAACTGGACGCGCGTGAAGTCGCACCCCATGACCCGGGCCATGGCGATGGAGAGGGTGGTCTTTCCGGTGCCCGGCAGATCCTCGAAGAGCAGGTGTCCTCCGGCCAGGAGGGCCGCAAAGGAGAGCTCCACGATGCTCTCCCGGCTCCTCACCACCGAGGAGACGGCGTCCAGGGCCCGTCTCAGCGACTTGTCGTCCATGCATGGTCCCCTTAGACTGGAATCGGCCCTTCCGGGCCGGTCAGAACACAAGATAAGGACGCCGGCAGGGTTTCACAAGGGGCGGGAGGGTTCGGGCTCACGAACGCGGAACGGAAAGGCGACCCGAAGGGTACAGAAGGGCCCGGATGCGGTGGCTCCACTGCCTGGGACTGCGCAGGCGTCGCCACGCCCGGAGACCGTTTTTCCGATGATCCGCGCCGGGCTGCACGTTCGCGTACAGCTCCCGGTTCACCAGATCCACGATCAGGAGGATGTCGCCGGACAGGTGTTCGAAGCGGCCGGACAGGCGGGTCCCGTACTCCAGCGGGGTCTCGGCGGCACGGCGCGGCAGCCCGGAGCGCGCCCCCCACGCCGACAGGCGGCCGAAGAGCCGGACCGGTCCGGGGTCGCGAAGCCCCCTGAGGAGACCCGCGGGCGAGAACCGTCGGACCCGGTCCAACCACCCCCTCAGGAGGTCGAGGATCGAACCCCGCGTCCGGGGAAGGTTTCGGGTGCGCCGGGTCTTCGCGAGAAGCGCCTTCAGCCCGAGGAACAGGACCGCCGCCGCCAGGGCGGCGAGAACCGCCCCGAGCAGGCCCGTAAGACCCCACCCGAAGATCCGGTCCAGGAGGGACACCTCCATGTCGGCCGCCCCGGGGTGCAGGTCGCTCCCGCCCGCCTCCGAGTGCGCCTCTCGAAGGCGAGGTGCGCGCCGGTGGGCGAGGAGGAACCTCAGGAGCCGGACCAGCACCGGACCCACGGGGGAGGTGGTCGTCTCGAGGGCTTGCTTCCCGAGCTCCGCCCCCGCGGTCAGGAGGGGCATGAAGAGGAGCACCGCGCCCGCGCCGAGGGCCCAGATCAGCATCGGGAAGGCCAGGGCGGTGAGCGGCCCGATGCCGGGAAACGCTTCTGCGGGAACGCCCTCCGTTTCCGGAGGGGCCGCCGTCCCCATGGCCGCCACGCTCAGGACGAAGAACAGGAAGAACAGGGGAAGCGCGGGGCCCCACTCCGCCGGATATCCCCACTTGACCTGCAGGACGAGTCCGGTCAGGAGGATCAGGCCGAAGGCCGCAACCCCCTTGTCGAACTGGGAGCAGACGCGCTCGTGGGTCCCGCGGTTCCCTGCGAAGGCCGCCCCCTTCACCCACAGGAACCCGAGCCAGAAGGCCGACTGGACGAACCAGCCCCAGCCCCGCCAGTCCCCGCCCGGCGGGACCCATCCTCCGGCCGCCCCCCGGTGCAGCCCCCAGGCCAGGCAGGCCGTCAGCCCCGCGACGTGGACGGCCAGAAGAGCCACCCTTCGCCAACCCCGGCCCCGCGAGGCCCGGACGACGGCGGCAGCAGCGGAAAAAGCCGCGGCACCCGCCGCGAACGGAAAGGGCCTTCCCGTCGTGACGTGAACCAGGAACCCCGCCAGCGAGAAGATCCAGAGCCCCTCGGCGGCCGCCCGGAAAAGAGGGAACAGGTAGTGTGGGTGCCCTCCCCTCATCGCGCGCACCCCCCGGCCTCGCGCAGATCCTGGACGAACACCACATCCCGGCCCGACGCCTCCTTCTCGAGCGGCTCCTCACCCCGCCGGGCCGCCAGGAACGAGACCGGCGTCCGACGCTCCGCGAGGTGCGCTCCGAACGTCTCCGCCGCCTCGTCCAGGGTGTGGACGAAGTGAAGGCACCCGGTCCCCGAGGTGCGGGAAAGGACGCGACCGGCCGGGGCGATCAGGTCCCCGGCCGGCTCCATGGTCATGCGGGCCATCCGCTCCAGGATCGCGGGCAGCTGCCCGGGGGCCGCCGAGACCGGCACCGCCGGAGCCGCGGCCCCCACCAGCTTCGCGTTCGTGATCAGGCCCACGGAAACGCCGATCCGGACCAGGCGGACCGCGATGGAGGCCGCCGCCTCCAGGGCCTCCTCGAACGCCCTTTCGTCCTCTGCCTCGCGGAACCCCCGAACGTCCACGCTCAGAAGGACCCGTGCCCTCCGGCTCGGCTCGAACACCTTTTCCTGGAGCCGGTTCAGCCGCACGCTGGCCTTCCAGTGGATGGCGCGGGCGGGACGCCCCGGCTGGTACTCCCGCGTTCCCATGAGGTTGACCGGGTCCTCGATCAACCCCTTCGCGCGAATGGCGCCGAAGGGATCCCTCGCCTCCCCGAAGGCCGGGACGATCGGGAACCGCCCGGGGTAGACCACGAGCTCGAGGGGCTCACCACCGGGGATCACCCGGCGAAAGAACAGGCCGAAGGGGTCGCCGGTCTCGGTCACGGCCGGCCCGACGGCGTACACCCCCCGGCCGGGGGCCTCCACGGCCCACTCGAGCCGCCCCCTCCGTCGGCCCCGGATCCTGCAGGCCCGCGCGCCCGATGCGTCCCCGGCCCCGGAGAGGTCGGCGACCCCGGGGAGCCTGGAGCGGACCGCCACGGGCAGGACGGACCCGTTCTCCGCCTCCACGGCGAAGGCCAGGGGCTCGCCGGGGGAGGCCCGGAGCGTTTCCGCCCGGAAGCGGGCGGAGACCCGGACCGCGCCCACGCGGCTCCAGAGCTTGGCCCCCGCGGAGAGCAGCAGCAGGGTCAGGCAGAAGGCGGCGAGGTCGGAGCGGCCGAACAGGAGGGCGACAAAGAGCAGGAGCGCCAGGAACACCCGGGACAGGGGGTCGACGAACAGGCTGGGGATGCGCAGGTCCGGGACCCGCACCGGCGGGGGGCTCACGAGGCGGCCTGCTCACCCGCTTCCACGGCCGGGACGGGCAACCGGTCGAGCAGCTCCTCGAGCATTCGGCCCGCATCGTTTCCGCGGAGCCGCTCCTCCTCCGTGAGGATGAGCCGGTGGCCCAGGACGCAGGGAGCGAGGGCCTTGATGTCGTCGGGAAGCACGTAGGAACGGCCCCGGAGCAGGGCCAGGGCCTGGCCGGCCCGCATGAGCCCCAGGGTGCCCCGGGGGCTGGCCCCGTAGCGAAACACCCCGCCGGCGCGCGTCGCACCGCCGATCTCGCCGATGTAGTCCAGAACGGGTGGGGCCGCGTGGATCCGCCGGACGGCCTCCTGCAGGGCGGTGACCTGGTCCACGGTGGCCACCGGCCGAAGGTCCTCGAGGGGGTCCCCGGACTGGAACCGCCGGAGGATCTCCACCTCCTCGGCCTTGTCGGGATAGCCCATGCGGATCTTCAGCAGGAACCGGTCGAGCTGGGCCTCGGGCAGGGGGAAGGTGCCTTCCAGCTCGATGGGGTTCTGGGTGGCGATCACGAAAAAGGGGCGCTCAAGGGGGAGGGTCTGCCCGTCGATGGTCACCTGGCCTTCCGCCATGCTCTCGAGAAGGCTGGACTGGGTGCGGGGGACGGCCCGGTTGATCTCGTCCACCAGGAGCACGTGGGTCATGACCGGCCCGTGCCGCAGCTCGAACCGCCCCGCCTGCTGGTTGTACACGCTGAAGCCGGTGATGTCCGCGGGGAGCAGGTCCGGCGTGCACTGGACCCGCTTGAACGCGGCGCTCAGGCTCCAGGCCAGGGACTTGGCCACCAGGGTCTTCCCGAGCCCGGGGACGTCCTCGATCAGCACGTGTCCCTCGGCCAGGAGCGCCACCAGGAGCCTCTCGACGGACGCCTCCTTGCCCACCACCACCCGGGAGATGTTCTCCCGAATCCGCCGGCACGTCTCCGCGTTCGTCATGATCCCGCCTCGTCGCCCGCCCCGGAAGGCTCCTCCTCCGGGGGTTCCTGCCAGGGAAACCGGACCGTGAAGACCGTGCCCCCGGACCGGATGCACTGCTCCGGGGTCTCGATGTGGGGGCAGTCCGAGATCCGGCCGCAGCAGTCCCCGCCGCCCGCGAGGTAGACGCACCGGCTGGAGTCGAAGTCCAGGTCGAACACGCCCTCCTCCGCCAGCAGGCGAAGCCGCATGAGCTCCAGTCCCTTGCCGCCCGCCCCGAAGTCGAAGGGCTTTCGGGTGGCGTAGAGCTCGGTGGGCTGGGTGTGGTAGAACCCCTGCCAGATGAAGTCCCGGTCCGCAGGCTCGATCCCCACGCCCCGGTCCTCCACCCGCAGCACCAGCCCCTCGGGCTCCGGGGCGAGGGAGACCGTGATCCTCCCCTCGTCGGGCGTGTTCTCGATGGCGTTCTTGACCAGGGTGTGGACCACCCGATCGAGCACCGCCGGGTCCACGGCGTCCGTGTGCACGGGGTCCAGAGAGGAGAGGAGCTCTCCGTGGCGGTGGACGATCCGCTCCCGCAGCCGATCCAGAATCTCCTCGATCACGCGGTCCACCTGGATGGCGCGGGGCCGATAGGGCTTCGGGACGGCGATCTCCTGGACGATCTCCTGGATCTCCATCAACCGCTTGAGGTTCCGCTGGACCCGGTCGAGGATCCTGGCCTTCTTCTCCGGCCCGAGGTTCGGCTTTCCGAGCTGCTTGAGGGAGGCCTCCATGAGGGAGATCGGGGTGACCAGCTCGTGCGACAAGTGGTTGACCGCCTTCTTCCTTGCCCGGTCGAGGGACTTGAGGGCCGTGATGTCCCGGAGAATGAACGTCATCCCCGAGATCCTCCCGTCCGGATCGTGGTAGGGCGACGCACTGATGCTGACATCCAGGACGGTGCCGTCCCTGGCCCTTCGGCGGGTCTCGAAGCCGCTCACCGACTGTCCCTTCTCGAGCACGCTCTCCCGAAGGAAACGATCGGTCCCGGCCTCCCCCTCCGGCGGAGGCGAAGCCGTCCCCCGATTCAGCTCCTCCAGGGTCCAGCCGAACATCCGCGTAAACGCGGCGTTCACGTACTGGGCCCGTCCCTCGCCGTCGTACACCACGATGGCGTCCACCGTGGAGCTCAGGAAGGAGTGGTACAGCTCCTCCTGCCGCCTGGACTCCCGGTACAGCTCCTTGTACCGCTGCTCGCTCTCGCTGAGACCCTCCAGCGCACGCTTGCGCGTGATCTCCACGGCGGCCAGGTTTCCGAACAAGGACAGGGTGTCGAGGTCCGCCTTGGAGAAACGGGTCTTGACCCGGTTGAAGGCGAACAGCACGCCGAAGTTCTGAGCGCCGATCTGGACGGGAACGGCGATGCCCGAGATCAGCCCCTCGGTCCTCGTGACGTCGTGGAGCTCGGGGCCGATCTCCCGGTAGTAGTCCTCCACGATGAGCCAGTGTCCGCTCCGGGCCACCTTTCCCGCGAGCCCCATGTTCAGGGGGACCCTCAGCCTCTTGAACGGCTCCGACCGGAGGCCGGAGGAGATGTGCCAGCAGAGCTCCTGTGCCTCGTGATCGTTCAGGGCGACCCAGGCGGTGTCCGTTCCCAGGAGCTCCCGGCTCTCGTCCACGATCACCGACAGGTTCTCGTCCAGGGTTCGATCGCCCACCATGGCCAGGGCCAGCTTGTAGAGGGCCTGGAACTTCTTGAGCTGGCTCTCGACCTGCCACCCCGCCTCGATCCGGTCCGTGACGTCCACCAGGGTGCCCAGAACCGCCGGGCGGCCTTCGAACAGGATCCGTGCGCCGTAGGCCTCCACGTGGATGAGCTCGCCG
>Ga0207797_1000469_pt1 | contig 31309 bp, 40 predicted proteins | sample PRCRCaboRojoPR_6_FD_187275 | JGI IMG/M metagenome (GOLD analysis project Ga0207797, IMG submission 187275) | Marine sediment microbial community from Cabo Rojo, Puerto Rico - PR CR 10% Liquid 1 (SPAdes) | ecosystem: Environmental > Aquatic > Marine > Coastal > Sediment | place: Cabo Rojo, Puerto... | reverse complement strand
CGGGGGCTACATCTTCGCGCCGGACGTGGGGTTCCACGAGGACGTCCACGAGCTCGACTTCTCCTCGCTCTACCCGAACATCATCTGCACCCACAACGTCAGCCCCGAGCGCATCCGGTGTGACTGCCACGCCGGCCGCAGCGACGTGCCCGGGCTGGGCTACGCCATCTGTGACGAGCCGGGCTATTTACCAGAGGTGCTCCAGCCGCTCATCGACGACCGCGACGACTTCAAGGAACAGCTCGCGGCGGTCGACGACCCCGCTGAGCGCGAGCGGCTCGAGGGGCGCCGGGAGGCCATCAAGTGGATTTTGGTGTCGTGTTTCGGCTACCAGGGCTTCTCGAACGCGAAGTTCGGCCGGATCGAATGCCACGAGGCGATCAACGCCTTCGCCCGCGAGATCCTCCTCGACGCCAAGGAGCGCCTCGAGGCCGGCGGCTGGGAAGTGGTCCACGGCATCGTCGACAGCCTGTGGGTGACGCCCCGGCCGGACGCGACGCCGGAGCCACTCGACGAGCTCGCCGCCGAGATCAGCACGGCGGCCGAGATCCGCCTCGAGTACGAGTCGGCCTTCGACTGGCTGGCGTTCGTCCCGCTACGCGACGGCGAGGCGGGCGCGCTCACGAAGTACTTCGGCCGGAAGACCGATGGCGGATACAAGTACCGCGGGATCGAGGTGCGCCAGCGGAGCACGCCGCCCTACGTCGGCGAGGTCCAGCAGGGGCTCATCGAGGGACTCGACGAGCACCGGACGCCCGAGGCGGTCTGCGACCGGCTGCAGCGCTCCCTCGCCGAGCTGCGCGCGGGCCGCGTCCCGGCCGCGTCGCTCGTGATCGATACGAAGGCGTCGAAGCCGCTGTCGGAGTACACCCAGGCGACGCGCGGCGTGGCCGCGCTCGAGCGGGCGGCGGGCCACGGGCTGGACAAACACCCCGGCCAGCACGTCCGGTACGTCGTGGTCGACGACGACAAGGCGGGCCGCGCCCGGGTGAAGCTCGCCGACGAGGCGTTCGAGCCCGGCGAGTACGACGCCGACTTCTACGCCGATCTCCTCGTTCGGGCGGCCGAGAGCGTGCTCTCGCCGCTGGGGTGGCGGCGGGCGGACATCACGGCCTACCTCGCCGACCACCGCGAGGTGGGCCTGCCGGCCTTCGATTGATCAGCGGCTGCGGACTTCGATGCTGCCGTCGTCATCGGCTGCGATTTCGGTGTCGAACAGCGAGGTGATCGCGCCGACGTCCTGGGGGGTGTGGGCCGTTGGGTCGAGGTGGAAGTGGGCCAGGGCGTCCACTGACTGCAGCTGCGCCGTCAGGACGTGGAGGAACTTGTAGACGGGTTGGAGGTCCGTATGGAGCAGGAGGGCGGTGATCGAGTCGAAGCAGACGAGGAGTTGGGCGTCGCGCTCGCGGTGATTTTCGAGGTAGGTGGAGATGGCGATACCGAGGCCCGTGAGGTCACTGGGGGAGGAGACCGCGTCGGTCGTGACCGTCACGTCGGCACCCGCGGGGGTGGACGGGTCGGGGCCCGACACGTCGCCCGCCGTGATGATGTGGAGCCGCTGGGGGAGCGGCCCGACGGTGTCGCGCCAGCGCTGGATCCGGCGGTCCGGCGAGTCGGAGATCGAGACGAGGATGACGTCTCGTCCGCGCGGGCCCTCCCGGTCCAGGAGCTCACCGCACGTCTGATGTTCCCGATCGTCCATGCTGGGGAACGAGACGAGTACGTTGGACGGATCGTCGATCGAAGCCCCCCGTCCCTCGATGGCTCCCCCGAAGCCCGAGGTGGTCATGTTGTGGACTGATACCGGGTGACTCGGGGATCCCACAAGAAGCTGTTGGTCGGGACCGATGCGTGAAAAACTCGGTGACAGCGCCGACCTGCTCGATATCGAAGGTCGCCGATCAGTCGACGGCGGTGACCTCGGTTTCGGGGACGACCTCGATGAGGTGGCCCACGGCCTGGGGGATGGTCTCCTCGCCGCCCACGGTGCCGATCGTGAGCATGCCGAAGGGGGCGATCTCGAGGAGCTGCACCGTCGCGCCCGGTTGGATGCCGAGTTCGCCGAGGAAGCGGAGTTCGTCCTCGCCCTGGTGATGGATGCGACGAACGACGACGTCGGTCTCGAGGCTGACCTCGTCGAGCCGGGCGGTCTCGCCGCTCTCGGGGAGCTCGAGGTCCGGGTCGGGGATCGGATCGCCGTGGGGATCGGCCGCCGGATTCCCTACGGCCTCGGCGATGCGCTCTTCGAGGCGTTCCGTGACGTGGTGTTCGAGCCGGTCGGCCTCCTCGTGAACCTCCGACCAGTCGAAGTCCAGGTAGTCGACGAGGAACTGCTCGAGCAGGCGGTGGTGACGGATGATCTCGAGGGCGACGACCTCGCCCTCCTTCGTGAGCGTGACGCCCTCGTACTCCTTCCGATCGACGAAGCCCCGCTCGTCGAGCTTCTGGACCATGCTCGTGACCGAGGGGGGTGCCCGGTCGAGCCGTTCGGCGAGCGCGGAGGTGGAGACCCAGTCGCCGGATTGTGACTCCAGCAGGTAGATCGCCTTGATGTAGTCCTCCATCGTCTCGCTCAGGACGGTCATTGGCCGTGATACCCGCCAGATACGGTTATGCTTATCCCTTGGTCGGGGGTGAGGCGAACGCCAAAGCTTTCACGAATCGAACGGCGGCGTTCGGGCGGTCGAAATCGAGCGGTGAGCATCAGCCCACCTCCACCGACCCGACCATCCCCGTGCTCTCGTGGGGGATGCAGAAGTACTCGTAGGTGCCTGCGAGATCGAAGGTGTGGGTGTAGGTCTCCCCCTCGCCGATAAGGCCCCCGGTCACGTCGTTCCGGGCGGCGCGTTCGGAGCCGAAGCCACCACTGGCGAAGTAGGTCGCCCCCTCGGGGATCCGATCCTCGTAGGCCGTGACCGTGTGGCCGACCGAGCCGACGTTTTCCCAGGTAATGGTCCCGCCTTGGGCGACCGACACCGCGTCGGGTCGGAAGGCGAGGTCGTCGGTCATCTCGACCGTTTTCGAGCTCGCCGGCGACCCGCCGAGACAGCCGGCGACCCCGCCAGTGAGCGATAGCGCCGACACCTTGAGGACCTCGCGCCGTCGCATGCTCAGAGGGCGACATACAGGTCGGTGGCGTACATCACGACGAAGCCGATCAGGAACCCCAGAAGGTTCGAGGCGGCCGTGAGCGTTCCGGCCCGGCGGACGATGCCCGCAATGTCGAAGATCACCTGGAGGAGCGCGCCGACGCCGATCGCGAGGAACAGCGCGCCGAGCGTGGGCGAGAACGCGAGGTTCCCGAGCCAGCCGCCGGCGATGGTCGGAACCCCGGCGAGGGCGCCCATCCCGATGAAGTGGGCGACGGCCGGGCGGTCCCCGCGGGCGAGCGGCGCGACGATGGCGGGGCCCTCGGTGACGTTGTGGACCATGAACCCGATCACGAGGAAGGCCCCGAGCGAGACCCGGCCGAGGGCAAACGAGCTGCCGATCGCCAGTCCCTCGGCGAGGTTATGGAGGCCGATCCCGAGAGCAACTCCGTAGGCAATCACCAGCGACGATGGGTGGTCGCCCCCGGCCCGATCCATGGCCGCCTGGACCAAAAGGAGCGAGCCGACGATCCCGAGGACGACCAGGATGGGCCCCTCATAGGCGCCGGGCACCTCGGCGGCGAATTCGAAGGCCTCGAACCCCGCATCGAAGACGAGGAAGGCCAGGATGCCCGCCGAGAACGCGAGCACGGCGTGGAGCGTCCGGTCGGCCATCCGTTGCATGGCCGGGAACCAGAGCATGCCGATGGCGACCGGAATCACGCCGACGAAGACGCCGATCAGGGCGAGCGTCCAGAGAACGGCGGAAGTGGCACCCGGTGTCTTGCTCGCGGCGACGACCGTGTGGTGGAAGGTCGCCCCGTTCGACGCCACCAGAGCGATGTCGTAGTCGAAGCCAGGGGTCACGTGATACGGAAGGATGAGCCGGGCGCTGCCCATCGGTTCGAGCGTCCGATCGCCGCCGGCACCCGCCATCCTGAACTCCCAGTACGCCTCGTCGACCAACACCTGCGAGATCGTGATCGGGTCGGGGCCGTTGTTGACGACGTGAACGACCATGATCTCCGTGTTGGGGATCGTGACCTGCGTGATCGACACATCGGGGAGCGGCTCGCCCGCCTGGACGCTAACCGTGCCCAGGGGGTTCCAAACGACGAACGCCACCAGTAGGAGGACGAGCAGAACGATCGGGAGGATGGCCGAGAGCCACGTCGGGAGGCCGCCGGTCGATCGATCGGATGGCTCCCCCTCGGGTTCGCTCATCCGTCGACCACCTCGAAGAAGCTCATCCACCCCAACTCGGCGAACTCGGAGACGTGGGCGTGGAACATATACAGGCCCGGCTGGTGATCGGCGTAGTCGAGCTCGATGATCCCCCGCTGCGCCTGGGCCTGCATGATCGTATCGATGGTTTTGTGGGTCGGTTGCAGCGTGGTGCCGTGATCATAGTAGTCGAAGAACTGCGAGTGGGTGTGAAAGGAGTTGATGAGATCGAACTCCGTCGTGTTGATCAGATAGACCCGCTGGCGTCGGTTCTTGTCGATCCGGATGGGATGGATGGTTTCGCCCCCTTCCCACGACCCTTCACCGTCGGTGTCCGCTAGACCGTAGGCGAACGCCCGGGTGTTCGCCGCGTACACCTCGTTGTCGCCGTCGAAGTTGGTGTCGAAGGAGTTCATCACGATCACCATCTCATTGACGGCGTCGTTTTCGGGGTACTGGTGGTTCCGGGTCTTGGCCTCCTCGACCAGCATCTCACGGTAGTCGTCGGTGATCGGCCCCTGGTAGTTGACGTATTCGCGAGGGTTTTCCCGGACGCGCTCGGGGTCCGGATCGACGATGATTGCCCCATAGAGACCGCGATGGATGTGATCCTTCAGCGGGAGCGAGTGGCAGTGATAGAGGTGGGCACCCGCGGGCTGTGCGATCCATTCGTAGGTGAAGGGATCGTCGGTCGAATCGATCGAACCCGGACCGTTCGGTGGGATACCATCCATCGCCGGATTCAGGTTCTTGAGGTGGGGGTGGATCGTGTGGTCGTGCAGTCCGAGGTTGTTGAAGGTGACGCGGATCAGGTCGCCCTCGACGGCACGGATCGTCGGCCCGGGCACCTGGCCATTGAACGCCCAGGCGGGGAACTCGACGCCCGGAGCGATGGTGATTGTCGTATCCACGGCCGTGAACTCGAAGTGGCGGACGCGCCGTCCGTCTTCCTCGTAAACCCGTTGTTGGACGGCGTCCTGGCCCGACTCGCCGGTATTGAAGGTCGTGAGGTAGTCGTGGGGATCGAACTTCAGATCGCGGTATTCGCCGACTTCGGCGAAATGGCCGTTCTCCTCGAATCCGTAGGCCTCTGCCCCGGGGCCGTCGGTGGAGTGGCCGGCGGCGGTGCCGGCGACGGCACTCCCGGTCGCGGCGAGTCCGCCGAGGCCTTTCAAGACGGATCGGCGGTCGAATTCCGTGTCGAGACTTTCGAGGAGTCGATCCTCGAGGCGTTTCGTCATTTCTGCTGCTCGGTCGTAATCTATCGGCGGCATGTGCATTCCTCCGAAACAGGCTCGGTGGTTAGCTGTCGTGTGAAGAGCCACATATATAAGTTTGATTGTCATAATCGAGAAATTAGGGGCATCGAAATCCCCATCGTCAATCACAGCGGATGGATATTGGCAAGCGAGATCGCCACCGTCTCGCAAGGTTTATCGGCACACTCGACGCCCCTGAACGCGTTGGCTAAACACGCGGTGTCTCGTATTCCGCCCCCCACGCACACCCGCCCGGCCAGGTGATCCCGATGCCACGACATGCCGTCCGCCTCCACGCCGATTGGATGGTCCAGACAGACGATCGAATCCTGGAGTACCTTTCCCAGATCGGCCCGGCCACCCCCGCCGAGCTCCACGGTGGACTGTCCGACCTCGGTCGAGCCATCGGGGTCAGCCCCGCCGTTGTCGTCACCCGGTGTCGGTTATTGGATTCCTATCGGCTCGTCGATTACGAGGGAGAGCACACCTTCTCGTTGTCATCGATCGGGGCGGCCTACCTCGCCGGTGACGTGGACTGTTCCCGACTCGATCAATGGTATTCGTACGATCCGGCGGCCGATTTGGAGGAGGGGTCTTCGGCCCCCGATGCGCTAGGATAACGTCGGGTGCAGGCAGCTATTCCTCGTCCTCGAGAACCGAGTCCACATCGACGCCCTGATCGGCTGCGATCGCCTCGATCAGCGCCCGTTGTTCGGCCTGCTCGGCTTCGATCTTCTGGACCGTCGTGTTCGTCTTTTCGACAGTCGTTTGGAGCTCACGGAGCTGTTCCCTGAGCTGGTTCATCCGCTCGTAGAGCTCCTCGGCGAGATCCACCATCTTCTGCAGCTTCTTCCCGGCGTTCCCGAGCATTTAGTCAGCCTTGGCCCACCGGCCGTTTGTGCGTTCCGCCTTCTTTTTGCCCACGCTCCCGGAACTTCGACCATGGAGCAGGAACGGGTCGCCGGCTTTACCGGGATTACCGCCGCGGTACTCGTGTTAATCCTCGGGTCCGTCCCGTATCTCCTCGGGAGCCCGGCGGCTGTCAGCGCGTACTACACGGGCGCACCGGTCGGCCCACCGATGGTGGCGTTGTTCGCTATCCTCGAGGTGATCGTCCTCCTCGCCGGATTGCGCCGGCGGTCGGATCCGGCCACGGTCGCGGGGATCGCGGTCGTGCTCGGCCTGTTCGCGGCCGTCATCGCCTGGTGGTGGGCGTTTACGATCGAGGCCGCCCTAGCCGGCGGCGTCACCCAATTCGATCTCTTCCGGAACCATCGGTGGGCGATCGCTGGCGCAGCGAGCCTCCAGGCGATCGCCGGCGTCATGTACGGCAATGCCGTCCTCCGGTAATCCAGTCGAAAGGCCCTTATGAACCTGCCGGGTAGTCCTCGTGCGGACTAGGCCGGGCGGTTAGGCCCCGCTCCCTCGCCCGCCACACGGTCTTCAGCGGGGGCCGAACCTCGGGGGCGTCCGGTCAGACCGACACGGGCCCCGGAAACCGACAGAGAAGCCTCGTCCGCCGGGGATGGCGGTCCACGGTGTGCACCCGAAGGGGTGTTCCATCGTGGTTAATCGGTGCCAACGGGCCAGGCACGGAAGTGAGCAGCCCAGCACCGGACACCCATCGCTCGACGGGTCGCGGGGTGGAGGAGGTGCCCGGGACTACCCGCGTCGGAACGCCGGGCAAGTCCGACCCGTCCGCGCTTTTACGTTCATGAGCCGCTGGCTCGCCGATCTAGTTCACGGTGAGCTCGACTGGAGAACTCCAGGCCATTTCGCCGTCGACCTGCATGAGACGGACGTAGTAGTGGTGGGTCCCGGAATCGGGATCATCCTCGAACGCGACGGTGACGTCGGCCTCGCTACAGGTCCCTGTTCGGTTGAGTTCGAGCCGGGCATCCAGATGGCCGGCGTCGATCATGGTCCCGTCGAGTTCGTCGAGCCTGACCGACGTCCCGGCATGTGGCGTCCCGACCGTCAGCGTCGCCGTTTCGGGGGCTTCGACCGCCAGCCGGACGCCCTCGTAGTTCCCCGAGGTGTAGGCCTCCCACTCGATATCCGAGTCGCTCCGATACTGGATGCCTTGATCGGGATGGTCGAATCCGAAGGCTTCAGCGTCGACGATCCGACCACGATCAAGGCTCGCCCCGCCAGACCAGTCGATGAGCTTGTCACGGGTCCGGCCCTTGGCCCCGGTCCAGCTGATCTCGATCAGATCGGTTCCGGTCGCGAAGGAGGTCGAAGCGACCCTGGTTCGGTCGCGGAACAGGTCAATCGTCTGGACGGGCGCCGTCCCGTGGGCCTCGGCGGTCACCTGTACCGGGCCATCCGATTTGCCAGCCTCGCCCATCGAATACCCCGAAATATCCACGTCGAGGAGGATTCTAGCACCGGTCGTCGCGTAGACCCGTTTCGACGTGAAGGCCTCCCAGAGGCTATCTCGGGAGAGCCGAGTCGCTCTCGCCGCCATCAACCCCCCAGAAACGTTGTGCTTGGCGAGGTTGTCCGGCGGGGCCGTGCCCGGCCGACCGCAGTGGTCGTCGCTTCCTCCCACGAACCCGACGTGGCCGAGGTCGAGGGCGTCCTGAGCGAACGATTCGAACACGCCCCAGACCGAGGTGATCTCGACGAACGGCGAGAGCGCAGGATCGAACGCGTCGAGGGCTGCCGGCCGACCCCCCTGATGGGGAATGATCAGGACGTCCTCCCGATCACCATACAGATCATAGAGTGCCTGGATCGGCCGGGTCCCGGCGGCCCGATCTTCGGGATCAACGAGCCACTGCGAACTCCGATTGAGCTCGGGGTTATCACCCTTGAAATAGACGTTGTGGTCACCACCGATGGACGTGTTGGCCGACCATTCATAGCAGTGGAAAGTCACGAACGAGCCGGGGGCATGGAAGTCTCTGACGGCGGTGGTGATGTCGTTCCAGATCTCGTCCGTGATCTGGAAATCGTTCCCGGCATGGGCGGCGAAATCGAGGAATGCAGCATTACGCCCGAAGGCGAAATAGTCCCTCACGGTCCCCGTCCCGACCGTCTCGCCGGACTGTCCGTGCACATCGCCCCAGTAGGTCCGCCTCCCGGGATCCACCGTACACCGTACGGGATTCGTGGTGGCTGACAGCCCTCGCCCGGGGTCCTCGACGCTGATCCGGTGAATTCCCGGTGAGTCGAATCGGAGGTCGGTCGAGCCCGTACCGCCCTCGAGGTGCACCGTCTCCGATTCGGACGAAACGTTGACGGAGGCCTCGTACTCGGAAGCGACGTTACCCCAGTAATCCTCGGCCCTGACCGAGAGCGTTGCTCTCTCGCCGGGTTCGATCGTTGACGGCAGGACTGCTGCCAACCGACACGCATCGCCGGCGACGAGGTCATAGGTCAGTTCGCCCGATGATTCCTCGTAGTCACCAGTGTTGTGTGCGTCGACCAGCACCCGAAACCGGAAATCCCGCTCGACGAAGGACTGTGCCTGCAGCCCCCGACTACCCTTCGACCGGTCGCCAAGGCGCACCGAAATGGTCTCGCCGGGCGCCAGTGACCCGTCCTCGACGTCGATCACGATCGCGTGTTTGAAGGGACGAACGTAGCCCTCCGGATCGTACGACCCCGAAACGGTGGCTTCCCCGTCGGTCGAGACGGAACAGTAGTTGTCGTCGCGAGGATCGCCAAACTGTGGGGTGCCCATGTCGCTCGTCTGGCTGAACGCCACGAGTACGGTGCTTCCGTCGTCCACACCGAGCTCGCCGACGGTGTAGTCGACCGTCCACGACCCGTACGTCCCAACCACCACCACGTCGTCCGGTGTCAACGATGCCGTTCCGAAGACGGCAGACGACTCCGACATGCGTCTCGACAGGCCGGGGCACCCAAATAAACCTGCGCCAGTCGTCGCGGTCGCCCTCAGGTTTCCCGGACGCGCTTCACCCGGTAGTTCAGCCCGACCTCGTTCGTGGCGAGATCGGCCGCCCGCTGGCTCGCCTCCCTCCTGGTCTCGAATGGACCGTCCACCTGCTCGTCGCCGAGATAGACGTAATAGACCGATGCCATCGCTTACACGCGACTCGGCGACGACGGCTTAAAATCCTTCCTCGGGGAGGAATCGATCGATCGCCGTCCGGACGAAGGTGAGGTCGGCCCCGAGCAGGAAGAACCGATAGCCAGCCTCGATCCGCGTGACCACGTCATCGGGGGTCCGTCCCGCGATCCCGGGGTTCACGCCATTGTCGATGGCGAGCTGTCGGACGGTTTCAACCGCCTCCGTAACCGGTTCGTGATCCGTCTCGCCCGGGTGACCCATCGACGCCGAGAGGTCGTTCTCGCCCACGAACGCGACGTCGATCCCGTCGACGGCGAGGATATCCGCCGCGTTTTCGATGGCCCTCACTGATTCGAGCTGCGTCACGATCAGGGTCTCCTCGTTCGCGCTTTTCACGTAGTCGTCGAAAGCCATGCCGTACCGGTTGGCGCGGGTCGTGCTCGCCACTCCCCGCTCGCCAGCAGGTGGAATCGAGGCCGCCCTGACGGCCCGGCGGGCGTCGTCGGCCGTTTCGACACCGGGAACCATCACTCCACCCGCTCCGGCGTCGAGAGCGTGTTTGGACGCCCCCTCGACTGCCGCCTCGACCGAGGGGACCCGGATGATCGGCGTCGCGCCGCCGTGCTGAACCGCCCGAACCAGTTCTTCCATCGACTGCGTGTCGATCGGGGAGTGTTCCATATCGATCCCGACCCAGTCGAGGTCGGTCGCCGCCAGTACCTCGGCGGACCGGGGGCTCATCGACAGCGCCCACGCCCCGAACACCGGGTTCCCGACACTCAGTGATGCCTTCGCCTCGTTCGAGATGGTCATTGGTGTGCCCTTTGGCGGGGGTGGACCACAAAAAACCGCCGTCTCCGGATTCTCGAGTTATGGCTGGACCAGTTCGCCGCCGATCTCGATCCCGCCCGTGAGCTCGTGATGCGGGTAGGGGATGTCAATCCCGGCCTCGTCGAAGCGTTCCTTGACGGCCTGGACGTATTCGCCCCGGATCCGAGAGAAGTCGGCTCGACCCGGGTTGGCGATCCAGAACCGCGATTGGAGGCCGATCGACGAGTCGCCGAGTTCGACCAGTCGAACCGATGGCTCCGGATCGTCGAGGATGTCTGCATGCGCTTCTGCCTCCTCGACGATGATTTCCATTGCCTCCGAAATGTCGTCGTCGTAGCCGATACCGAAGACGAACTTGAGCCGGAGCGTGTCCTTCGCAACGGGGTTTTTGATGACGCCGTCGGTCAGGTGGCTGTTCGGAACGGTCAACAACTCGTTGTCGAACGTGCGGACGCGCGTAACTCGGAGGGAAATGTCCTCGACGACACCCTCGTTGCCGTCCCAGACGACCCAGTCGCCGATCCGGAAGGGGCGGTCGGTGAAGATGAACACGCCGGCAACGAGGTTCTTCAGGACGTCCTGCATGGCGAACCCGATTGCGAGCGTGGCAGCCGCCGCGATGGTCGCGAGCGACTGGAGGAATGACCCGTAGCCAGCCGCCCCGAACGCGACGGCGACGGCGACGAAGATGATCGCAAACCAACTGAGCTTCCGTAGCGGTGCCTTTGCGTGACGATCCAGTTCCCGCGCGTCCATCAGCCGGTCGAGGATCGGGAGGATGGCGAGCTTGCCGATGAGGTAGATGCCCACGAAGACCAACACGAACGCGATCAGGTCGCCGGCGGGGTCGGCAATGGCCGCCGGGACACCCGCGCCCCTGAGCAGTTCGCCGATGAATCCCATGTCGGGGAGCGACTGGAGGACGATCATCGGTAATATACCGCGGTATTCCCACGGGTTTCGACGAGTTCTGCCCCTACCCGATCGGCCAACTGCTCTGCGAGTTCGTCCGTCGACGTTCCCCCTCTCGCTGCCCGAAGGAATTTCACTTTGACGAGCTCATGCTCGTCGAGCTGTCCATCGAGTTCGTCGACGACGGAATCAATCCCACCCTTGCCGACCCGAACCGTGGCATCCAGGTCGTGGGCGGCCGCCCGTCGGTCCTGTTGATCCATATCCGCCGACTACGGAACGGAACGGTTCAATCTTGGCGATTTGGCTTCTCGTATGGGTATCGGGACTGAGCCCCACAATCACAGGTGACGACGACGTAGCCGACCTGTGTTCGAAACCGCGCGTTCTCCCCGGGGATGAGGTAGCGATCACAGGCATCGCAGGTGAACCGCTTGAACTCCCGGGGGAGGGGAAGCCGATTGCGCTCGGCGATGCGTCTCGCCCGTCGGACGTAGGTTCGCGCCCGCTCGTCTTCACCGGCTTTGGCGGCTTGCTTGGCCAGGTCGGCTAGCCGGTCGATCCGTTCCTCGGCAATCATGTCACACTGCTCTTTGAAGGGTCCCCACGACACCCGGCTTCACGGGCCCGGCTAAAGGCGTTACCGGGTTCGGAAGACCGCGTGACGGGAGAGAGGTCGGTCGGTAGGCTTAACGGGGCCGTTCACGTTTCGCCGGACGGTGCGGGTCCTAAATTACCTCGAGTTCGCCTCCCGGCTCGAGCGGAGTGGTATTTATACTGCGGCTCAGCAGCAGCGGAAGGCGCTTGAAGAATCCCCGATCGAGCTATTGGAGGATCCCTGGCCGGGCAATGGCCCGCTCGATGGGCTCCGGACCGGGACCTTCGTCGACGACTACGACATCGCTCATCTCCACCTCTTCGGCCCCGCCTCGATCCTCGTCGCCAGACACGCGCGACGCACGGGTCGTCCCCTGATCCTCCACGCCCATACACTCCGGGAGAATACGATCGAGAGCTGGCGGGGGACGGGCCTCATCGCCGGGCCACTCGAACGATACCTCCGGTGGTTCTATTCCCAGGCTGACCTCGTGCTCTGCCCGAGCCAGTACGCGGTCGACTGCCTCCGTGACTACCCCGTCGAGGTTCCGATGGAGGTCATCACGAACGGGGTCGACCGTGCCGCGCTTGAAGGCTATGCTGACCTTCGAGAGGAGTACCGGGAACGGTTCGATCTCGACGGAGTAGTCGTCTTCGCCGTCGGGAACGTGTTCGAACGAAAGGGGCTTTCAACCTTCTGTCGACTGGCCCAGGCCACCGACCACGAGTTCGTCTGGTTCGGTCCGTACGATACCGGTCCGCATTCAAGCTCGACCGTCCGTCGGTGGGTCGGAAACCCGCCACCGAACGTCCAGTTCACCGGGTGGATCGACGATATCCGGGGGGCGTACGCCGCGGGCGACATCTACCTCTTCCCGACGAAAAACGAAACCCAAGGGATCACCGCCCTCGAGGCGATGGCCTGTGGGAAGGCCGTCGTCCTCCGCGATATCCCCGTGTTCGACGAGTACTTCACCCACGACGAGGACTGCCTGAAATGCGACTCCTTCGACGAGTTTCGATCGGCGATCGACCGGTTGGCGGGTAACCCCGACCTTCGTGAGCGGCTGGGCGAGGCCGCGAAGGAAACCGCCGCTGACCACGACCTCGATCGCGTCGGCGACCGCCTCGAAGCCATCTATGCCCAGGTCGGGCCCGCAGACACAACGCATTAAGCCGCTGCCGTGATAGCCGGCGCCAATGCCCGCCGTTGCGGCCTTTACGGATACCTATCTCCCGACCGTCAACGGCGTTTCCTACACGCTCTCAACCTGGCGGACCTACTGGCGGCGGCGGGGCCACCGCATGGATGTGGTCTATCCCAAGGCGGCAGGCCATCTACCCGCTGATGGTGAGGTCCCGGTCCGGAGCCTACCGTTCCCGTTCTACGAGGGCTTTCGGCTGGGACTCCCCGTTATTCCGGAGGCGGTTCGCGATGTCGAGCTCGTTCACGTCCATACCCCGTTCACGCTCGGCGTCGCGGGCCTCAGACTCGCCCGCCGGGCCGACCTCCCTTGTCTCGCGTCGTATCACACACCGACCGCCGAATACGCCGACTACATTGCCCCGACGGACCGGTTCGCCGCGACACTTCGCCGAGTGAGCGAGGGGTGGGAGCGGGCCTTCTTCGGACAGGTGGACAGGGTCCTCGTCCCGAGCGGTATCACCCGGGCGCAACTCGTCCAGGAGGTGGGCATCGACACGCCGGTCGAGGTCCTCCCGAACGGCGTTGACATCGAACACTTTCGACCGGTCGATCCGGCGACTTTCCGAGCCAATCATGACCTCGAAGATACGATAATCGTCGGCTATACCGGGCGACACGGTTACGAGAAGTGCCTCGACGAACTGCTCGAGGCAGCCGCTGGCCTCGATGTCACGGTGGTCCTGGGCGGCGATGGCCCTGCTCGCGAGGCCTTAGAAGCTCGGGCTCCCGCCGACAACGTCCGATTCCTCGGATTCCTCGATCGCGAAGAGCTCCCGGCGTTCTACTCGGCGATGGACGTCTTCGCCTTTCCGAGCCCCGTCGAAACACAGGGACTCGTCGCGCTTGAGGCCATGGCTTGCGGCACGCCGGTGGTGGGGGTGAACCAGGGGGCGCTCGCGGAGACGATCGACGATGGTGTCACGGGCTACCACTACGAGGCGGGCGATATCGATGGCTTCAGGGGGCGGATCAGACAGGCGCTCGATGAACGCGATCGCCTGAGGGACCACTGCTTGGAAAAACGTGAGGAGATGAGCGTGGAGGCCACGCTCGATCGACTCGATGAGATCTATCGGTCGATATGACAACGAATCGGTAGTATCGGTCAGTCGTCTTCGAGAGCGTTGGCGATCCGTCGGAGTTCCCGCGTTGCCTCTTTGACCTCGTCTCGAAGGAGCTCGAGCTCGCGCTCGATCGGTTCGGTGTCGACACTCGGGCCACCACGGCCACCGCCGCCCATGCCGCCAGGGCCGCCACCCATCATGCCGCCCATCATCTGAGCGAAGGGGTTGCCGCCGCCCATGCCGCCGGGGCCGCCACCGCCGCCCATCATCTCTTCCATGCCGCCGCGGGGCCCACCGCCTTCGCCCTCCTCTCGCTGTTCGCGGATCTCCTCAACGCGGTCGCGGAAGGACTTTTCCTCGTCCGATTCGTCGGAATCTTGCTCCTCGTCTGCCATGCCGGAGGCTTCGCCGGCCGACGGAAAAAGATTGGTATCTCACCCGAAGGCGCCGAGGTTCGCCTGAAGTTCTCGGTCGGCTGCCTGGGCCGTCACATCGTAGCCAACGAGGTCGCGAAGGTCCACTGCATACCGGCCGCCATTCCGCTCGAGGACGAGCAGTCGGCCCTGTGTGCCCACGACCGTCCCCGTGAGCAGGGTCTCCCTGACCGGTTGTTCGGTGAGCGCCAACTCGTACTCGAACTCGAAGGTCCGGATCAAGTCATAGCGGTCAAGCAAGCCTTCCCAAGCACCCCGATCGACCGTACGATGGAGGCCGGCTACCTTCGTATCGACCGGGACGCGATCGGGGACGCTCTCTGCCAGCTCGGTCTCGATCCGTCGGGCCAATCGGCCGGTGGAAACCGCCTGGAGATGCGCCCCCCGGTCGGCTCCCTGTTCCCGGAGCCGTGTGGCCAGCCGGTTGAGTCGGGTGACCCCGACCTTGAACGTCGAAGGAGCGAAGGCGGCGAGGTAGATCGCGTGTTCCTCCCGGCAGGCCTCGATCGGCAGGTCACACTGCCCTCGACAACTGGCACACGGCCAGTCGTCGTCGTGTACCGGGCAATAGGGTGCACCGGGGTTTGGACAGGGGGTGTGACCACCGTTGCTGATCGACCCCGCACAGTGTCGCTCTCCGAGGGTATACTCCAGGCCAGTCCCGGGTTTGAGTTCCACCCGCGAGAGCATCCCCTCGTTGGCCATGAGGAGGGCGGCCGGTTCGACCGACCCGGTGATCCCCTCGGCGGGGTTGTAGCCCAGGTCGCGGATCCCCGAATCGTACCCGACGATCTGCACGCTCCCGGGTAGGCAAGCGCTGGTTAAAGGAATGCCGGGCTATGTGTACTGCCTGACCAGTTCACCCGTCGCTCGTTCGACCGCCTCGGTGCTCGAAAGCTCGGGTTCCCAGCCGAGGTCGACGAGCCGTTCGATCGCGAGCCGCATCTTGGGAACATCACCGACCCAACCCCGGTCGCCGCCCGTGAAAACGTAGTCTGGATCGAGGTCCATCGCGTCGGCGACGATGTCCGCGATGGTCCTGACGGCGGTCGTTGACTCGGTCCCGAGGTTATAGACGTTCAGGGGTTCGTCAGTCTGCTCGACGACGTAGCACATAGCGTCGACGCAGTCGTCGATGTGCATGTAGGACTTCTCCTGTCTGCCGTCGCCGAGGATCTCGAGTGTCGAGGGATCGGCCTGGAGCTTCTGGATGAAGTCGACCATGACCTGTCCCGGCGTCAATCGACGGCCGACGATGTTCGCAAACCGGAAGGCCCAGACGGTGAACTCGCGGCTATGGGCGTACACCGAGCAGAGCGACTCCTCGGCCACCTTGCTGGCCCCATACACGCTGATGGGCTCGAGGGCGGCCGTTTCCGGCGTCGGCCGCTCGGCCTCCCCGTACACGGTCGAGGAGGAGGTGAACGCGAGATTGGTAACTCCAGCATCGGCCATCGCCTCGAGGACGTTGTAAGTCATCGTCGTGTTGGCCTCGAACTGCTCCCGTGGGTTCGGGTCGTTGACGTCCTTGCCCGCAGCGAGATGGAAGACGGCGTCGAGGTCATCGGTGATCAGGTCGGCGACAGCCGATCGATCCCTGAGATCGATCTCGACGAACTCGGCGGCCGATGGCACCCAGTCGGCCCGACCGATCGAGCGGTCGTCCGCGACGACGACCTCGTTTGCCCCGACGAGGCGATCAGCGAGGTGGGAGCCGACGAACCCGGCACCGCCTGTGACGAGCAATCGTCGCCCCGACAGGTCCATGAGCGGGCATCCCGGGCAGCGAGTAAGTGGTTTCCGATCACTCGATCATCGCTTCGCTTTCGTCCCAAAGCCGTTGGGCGAGCTCGTCGTCCCGGGCTAGCTCGGACGGTTGTCGGGGCTCGCATTCGACGAAGTACTTGCCAGACGTCCCCCCGACTGACTCACCAGCGGCGAGGTAGACCGACGTCTTGGCGGCTGCCACGGACGACGTAGCGAATCGGACGACCGGGTTGGGCAGCCGGTCGAGGAGCGCCATGACCATTCGGATCGGGAGGGCGGCGTCCCGCCAGAGCCCGCTTCCCGGTACGAAGCCCGGGTGGAGACAGTTCGCGTCGATATCAGGTTCCCGACGGGCCAGCTCCCGGGTGAACAGGATATTGGCGAGTTTCGAGCGAGCGTACGCCGAAAAGCCGTCGTAATTATCGACGGCTCTGAGCCGATCGAAATCCATCGACCCCCGGCGATGGACGCGAGAAGCGACGGTTACGACCCGGCCACCATCCGGGATTGCCGGCTGCAGCTGCTTCGTGAGGAGGAACGGGGCGAGGTGGTTGACCAGGAAGGTCAGCTCGATCCCGGCCTCGTTCACCTGTCCGGTTTGGAAGTGGGCCCCGGCGTTGTTCACGAGGACCTCCAGGCTGTCGACCATATTCTTCACGTCCGCCGCAAGGTCCCGAACCGCTTCGAGCCTCGAGAAGTCGGCGGCGAAGAACGTTGCCTCGGTCCCGAGCCCGCGGAGTTCGGCCACCACCGCCGATCCGCGGTCACGGTCCCGGCCATGAACGAGAACGTCAGCCCCCAGCCGACCGAGTTCGACCGCCGTCTCCCGACCGATTCCGCTGGTCGCCCCGGTCACCAGCACCGTCCTCCCGCTCAGGTCGGCCTCCAGCGTCGGACAACCCATTGCAATCCATGATGGGATCGCTGCCAAAAAATGCGCGTCTTCCGAAACCGGTTACCGAGTCGGGGTTCTTGTCGATGTCATGCAGGACACCCCGGAGGTCGCGGTACTCCGGCTCGGTCACCGGCCGGGCCGCGACGAACGCATGACCACCCACGTCGGGCTGACCGCCCGCGCCTTCGGGGCGAATCGGGTCATCCTCCCAACGATTGCCGGCGAGGCGGTCGAGACGGTTCAATCGGTGACGGCCCGCTTCGGAGGCCCGTTCGCTGTCGACACGGTCGAGCCGCCGAGAAAGGCGCTCCGTGACTGGGACGGACGGATCGTCCATCTCACCATGTATGGCGAGCGGCTCCAGGATGTCGAAGCCGCGATTCGGGAGGCACACACGAGAGAACCGTTGCTCATCGTCGTCGGCGGTGGGAAGATCGAGTTCTCCGTCTACGAAGCCGCCGACTGGAACGTGGCGGTGACCAACCAACCTCACTCAGAGGTGGCCGCCCTGTCAGTCCTCCTCGATCACCTGTTCGAGGGGGCTGAACTCGACAGGGAGTGGGTCGACGCCGACCACGAAATCATTCCGCAGGCAGTGGGGAAACGGGTCGAGCCGACCGAGTGAAAGGTTTAAAGGCGACCGCGCACCGACATTCGGTAATGGCTTTTGAAGGGCTCCTTGAGGATCCGGTCATTCAGAAGTACCTCCACGAACTCGTGGGGCCCCGGGGCATGCCGGTCGCGGCCGCCCCGCCCGATGGCGAGGTGACCGACGAGGAATTGGCCGAACGCCTCGATCTCGAGCTCAACGACGTCCGGCGTACCCTCTTCATCCTCTACGAAAATGATCTGGCGAGCTACCGGCGGGTTCGAGACGAAGACTCCGGATGGTTGACCTACCTGTGGACCTTCGACTACGACAACATCCCGGAGAACCTCGAGGACGAGATGCACCGGCTCCTGACGGCCTTGGATGACCGAGAAGACTACGAACGCAATCACGAGTTCTACCTCTGTGAGGTCTGTTCGATCCGGTTCGAATTCGGCGAGGCGATGGACGTCAACTTCGAGTGCCCCGAGTGTGGTTCACAGCTCGAGGCCATGGACAACGCCCACCTGGTCCAGGCGATGGAGGAGCGCATCGAGGCGCTCAAACGGGAACTCAACGTGGAGACCGTCACCCCACCCGCCGAATAATGGTCGTCTTGGCGACGAAAATTTACGTCGAGGGAGCGGCCCGTGAGCGGGCCATGCGCTCCCTCGAGTCCCTCGTCGCCAACCGGATCGGCTCGCTCGAGGTGGACTGGTCCGTCGGCCTACGACACGACGAGTTCCCGACCGTCACGATCGAGGGGCCGGACGCCACCGCCGCCAGGAACGGCCTCCGACAGGAGTGGGGCGAGATCACCCCCACCCTCGAGCCAGACGAGGAATACGTCGGGACGCTGTCCGGGTGGGACGAGGAGGGTTTCGTGCTCGATGCCGGCCAGGACGTCCAGGTCCCCCGTGACGAGCTCGGGCTGGGCCCCGGAACGCCCGCCCAGATCCGGGAGCGGTTCGGGCTCGTCCAGCACATCCCGCTTCGGTTCGTTTTCGGGTCGCCAGCCAGAGTGGCCGAGTCGGAGCATGACCGCCTTTACGACTGGACGCGGGGTCCCGGTCGCGTCAACGTGAATTCGGCGACGAAAAGCGAGGTCAGGGCAACGGTCAACCGTGCCGGCCACGCCGATGACATCGTGGGTATCGATCGGCTCGGCCTGTTGGAGCAGAGTATCGTCTGTGCCGAGGGGACCGACCCACCGGGCCTGCTGGCGTCGATCGGCGAGTACCTCCCGTCGGAACTCCTCTGCGTCATTCCATGAACCGGCGGGCGATCGCAATGACGGCCGTCCTGGGACTGCTCCTCCTCGCCGGCTGTTCAGCGTTTGGCCCGGGCGACGTCAATCGGGAGCGGCTCGATACCAACGCCACCTATACTTGGGACACGCGAGCCAACGTCACGTTCACGCTCGAACAGTCCCAGTACAAGGCGGTCTACCGGATCGAGAACCAGTCGACGTTCGAAATCTACCGGTTCCACCGGCTCAACAACCGCCGGCCCGTCGATCCCGCGGCCGTCAAGTTCCGGTATCCCAACGGTCGCATCGTTGGTGCGGCCGAGATGGAGTTCGAGAAGACCCAATCCGGGACCGAGATCACGCTCCCGAACGAGGACGGCCAGCTCGCCATGAGCCTTCCCAAGAACGGTAAGCGGATCAGAGCCCCGGCGGTGCTTGAGGGGGATTACGAGGTCATCCTCCCCGAGAACGCCCGAGTTGGCATTCCGCTGCTCGGCCGAGTCGTCCCCCGGGGATACGAACGCACGACGGTCGACGGACAGGTCCACCTCTACTGGGAATCGGTCCAAGGAGACCGCGTCGTCGTCCGATATTATCTCGTCCGTGACCTCTACCTGTTCGGTGGCCTCCTCGCGCTGTCGACGGTGATCCTCATCGGCGGCGTGGCCTTCTTCTGGATCCAGCTCAAGGACTTGCGGGAACGACGGGAGGAAGTCGCCCTCGAAGGCGACGGTTCCTCGTAGCACGACGGCGGGCTTTTAGCCCGGCTCGCCGAATCAAGGCGCATGCGGGTCGCGGTGATCACGGTCGGCGACGAACTCCTGGCGGGCGATACGGTCAATACGAACGCCGCCTGGCTCGGGAAGCGGCTGGCCGAGCGGGGTGCAATCGTCGACCGGGTAGTCGTAGTCCCAGACCGGATCGACGCTATCGCAAGAGAGGTCAATCTATGTCGGGCCGAGTACGATGCCGTGATCGTGACCGGCGGGCTCGGGCCCACCCACGACGACCTCACCATGGAGGGGGTAGCGGCGGCCGTCGGCGTCAGGGTCGCCGAGCACGAGGGGGCGGTCGACTGGCTCGAGCAACACGGTGAGTACACGTTTTCCGAGCTGGTGGATGGGACCGCTGATCTCCCCGTCGGATCACGAATGCTCCCCAACGAGGAGGGAGTCGCCCCGGGGGCGGTCGTCGATGGTGGGGATGGTGTTCCGATCTACGTGCTTCCCGGTGTGCCCGACGAGATGAAGGGTATGTTCGAACGGATCGGCGATGAGTTCGACGGCCACGTACGGACGCGGGCGATCCTCGAAACGGACGAACCAGAGAGCGCGCTCGTCGACCGCCTTCGAGCGGTTCGCGACCGGTTCGACGTCACGGTCGGGAGTTACCCCGGTGACGGCGTCCGGATCAAGCTCGAGGGGGCCGATCCCGATGCCGTGGCCGCGGCCGAGGCTTGGCTCAGAGAACGGCTCGATTAACGGTAGAGATAGGCCAGCCAGGCGGCAGTGATCACGAGACCCAGAAATGTCACGGCCCAGCCGCCGGCGTCGGCCGGGAAGGCGGCGGTCGAGAGGATCATGCCCGTGGTTTCTGGCCGGGTGGTCTTAACCGTTTGAGGTTATTCCTCCGGGGGCCGGTAGAGGTGGCGACTGTGGAAAATCCCCCGGAGGATATCCCTGATCGACCTGAGGAGCCGGCGGAGACGAGACTCGTCCTCGGTGTCAGTGTGTGACTCCTCGGGCATGAACGGCGGGACGGCCGGGGATGGCAAAGGGTTTCGCCCGGTGGGTTTTTTCGCCGTGTCCCCCCATCGGAGGCCATGCGCATCGGCTTCGTCGTGAATCCCATCGCTGGGATGGGGGGTCGAGTCGGACTGAAGGGGACCGATGGCGTGGTCGACGAAGCCCGGAAGCGGGGGGCCGAACCACGGGCGACCGACCGCGCGATCGAGGCGCTCGAATCGCTCCGGGAGTGGGGAAATGACGTCACCATCGTTACACCGCCGGGAGTTCTCGGGGCCGAGGCGGCCGCCCGCGCAGGCTTCGACCCCGAGGTTCCCCGGGACATCGAGAAGAAGTCCCTGTATGAAACCACCGCCGAAGACACACAGGTGGCCGTCAGGACGTTCATCGATCGCGACGTGGACTTGGTCCTGTTCGTGGGTGGCGATGGGACCGCCGTCGACGTCGCGAAGACGCTCGAGGAGGTCGGAACGCGGACGCCGATGCTCGGCGTCCCGGCCGGGGTCAAGGTCTATAGTTCGGTCTTCGGGGTGACGCCCGGGGCAGCCGGCCGGATCGCCGCGACCTTCGACGGCACGGAGGAGCGGGAGGTGGTCGACCTGGACGAGGAAGCCTACCGGGACGGGGAGGTCAGGACCCGACTCCACGCGGTGGTTTCGGTGCCCGTCGCCGAGGACCTTCAGGCCTCAAAACAGCTCGCAGGCGGTTCGATCGAGGGCCTCGCGGCCGGGGTCGCGGACGAGGTCGATCCGGACGTCACCTACATCCTCGGTCCGGGGTCGACGGTCGGTGCGATCAAACGGGCACTGGGCTTCGAAGGGTCACCCCTCGGCGTCGACGTCTGGCGCGACGGTGAGGTGATCGTCCGCGACGGGGCCGAATCGGACGTCCTCGATGCCCTCGGCGAGCGAAACGTCATCATCGTCTCACCGATCGGCGGGCAGGGATTCGTCTTTGGGCGTGGCAACCAGCAGCTCTCACCGGCCGTCATCGAGCGATCCGAGATCGTCATCGTCGCCTCGAAGCGCAAGCTCGACGAGACCGGCGTTCTCCGAGTCGATACCGGCGATCCGGCCCTCGACGAGGAACTTCGCGGGTGGCAGCGGGTTCGCGTCGGCCGGTTCGAGCACCGGATGATGCAGGTGAAATAGCGGGCCTCCAAACGCCTTAGTGAATCGAGGATGCATATAGTGCCATCTAGACAAGATTAAGGGCGACAATCGATATATGATCTAATATGGAGACACGGAAGGTCCAACGGTTGGGGCCATCGACGCTCGCGATGACCCTGCCAGCCGAGTGGGCCCAGGAATATGGCGTCGAGAAGGGCGACGAAGTCTCGATCCGGCTCGGCGGCAAAGGATCGCTGACAGTCATGCCCGAGTCGGTACACTCCGGTGATTCAGAAGCGACGATTTTCGCCAGCGGGCTCGATGCGGAGGCGGTCGAGCGGGCAATCATCGCGCAGTACGTCCTCGGCCGTCGCATCATCTACGTCGAGAGCGAGGAAACTCTGGACAGCGAGATCATCAACGCGGTCTACCGGGCCGAGACCCAGCTGATGGGCCTCGGCGTCATCGAAGAGACTCCCGAGCGGATCGCGATCCGCTGTTCGGTCGATCCGGCCGACTTCTCGCTCGACAACCTTCTCGAGCGCCTCGAGAAGACCGGGAGCACGATGCGCGGGGAAGCGATCAAAGCGCTCGCTCACGGCAATCCCGATCTTGCCGAACGCGCGCTGAACCGCGAACGCCAGGCCAACAAGATCTTCGTCCTCCTCCTTCGGCTCATCTTCACGGCCTATCAGAACCCAACGCTCGCGCGAGCCGTGGGCCTCGACGACGGCTTTCCCCTCATCGGGTACCGGTCGATTGCGAAGAACCTCGAGCTCACGGCCGACAACGCCCAGCACATCGCCGAGATCGCCCTCGAAAACGACGGGGAGCCCTTGGACGTAGATCAGTCGATCATGCGCCGGATTCGGGAGTTCAATGATCAGGTGGACCAGATCACCGAACTGGGCGTTCGATCTGCTGTCGAGCGCGATTTCGACCTCACGATCGAGGCGCGCGACCTCTTCGGCTCGATCGGCCACCGCGAACAGGAGATCCTGAACGACCTTCCGGAGATGTCGAACGAGGACCTCCTCAGGGTCCGTGAAGTCCTCGTCAGCCTCCAACAGACCGCCGGCTATGCCATGCGAAACGTCGAAATCGCCACGAATCTCGCACTGAACGAGCAGTCCGAACACGTCACCATCAGCTAACGGCCGTCTCGCGATTCGACCCAGATCGAACAGAGATCAAACACTTCATCCCGCGTTTTCGGTGTGACGAGAATGCCGCCGACCAGCCATGGGACCCCGGCGCCGCCAGCCATCCCGAGCAACCCGACGCCGATCATCAGCACGCCGATGGTCCAGACTGCAGCCTGTCCCACGCGCGTGCCCGACCCCACATCGCCGCTCATACCCCGACGATCAGGCCGGTGAATTGTAACCTTGTGGCATGATTAGAATGAACTAAGTGACGACTGAGTGCAGGTATCGATATGGCTGAAACGAGCTCGAGTACACGTGACCGCGGCGTCGGGTTCACGATGGGGGCGGCCATCCTCGCGCTCGCGGGGGCCGTGGTGATGTATCTCAATCCCGAAACCGCCCTCGGCGGGTGGGGGTTCGCGCTGGCAATGACGGCCGCGATCCTCGCAGTGATCGCCGCACAGCTCTACTGGTAACCCGGCACGACTCACCGGTCGAGAAACCGTTTTGTATCCACGGGACGTTATCTATCTTAATGAGCGACATTACCGACGAGGACCGTCAAATCCTCTCCTATCTACGGGATCAAGTCGCTCGGGGGGAGCGGTATTTCCGCGCCAAACACATCGCCGCCCAGATCGGGCTTTCGGCCAAACAGGTGGGGGCCCGCCTCCCACGGCTCGCCGAGGAGACGGAGGATGTCGAGATCGAGAAGTGGAGCCGCGCCCGCTCGACCACGTGGCGGGTCAGCCCGAGTTGAATCGCGCCTACCTTTTTAGCCGGACGCTTCGAAGCCACCCCCGATGACCGTCCGGGTTTCACGGACCTTTGACATCGCGGCGGGAACCGAGGCCGTCTGGACCTTCATCGCGGATCCGAAGAACCGGGCGGACGCCATCAGCGTCGTCGAATCGTGGGAACAGGACGGGGACGAGTTCATCTGGTATCTCAAACTCCCGATTCCCGTCGTCGACAAGACGGTCGCCGTCCGCACCCGGGATGTCGAGCGGGTCGAGAACGAACGGGTGAAGTTCGTCGGACGGTCCCGGGTCATGAACGTGACGGGGGAACACATCTTGACGCCCCAGGACGGGAGTACACGCGTGGAAAACCGCTTCGTCGTCGACGGCCGCCTCCCCGGTGTTGAGCGGTTCTTCGACCGATCGTTCGGCGGGGAACTCGACAACCTTCGGGCCGCCCTCGAACGCGATCTCGAGGTCGATGTCGATACGTCGACGCAGGATTAAAACTCGCCGGGATCGCCGGGGTTTTACTTTCCGAGACCCTTGTTACAATCGCCCTCAGCTTTTCACTGAGGGTCACCCCTCGAGCGCCTCCAACTCCCGGCCCAGCCCCCTCGTCCCACCCACTCTGAAACCGGTTAGTCGTCGGTCTTGATGTCGGCCGACAGTCCCTGGGCCATCTGGATCTCTTTCGAATTGTTTATCGTCCAGGCTGTCCGTTCGGTTACGGCCTCGATGACCTCCCGGGCGCTGGGGTAGCCGTTCCCGGACTTCTTGACGCCGCCGAAGGGGAGTTGGACCTCCGCGCCAATGCACGGAAGGTTGGCATAGGCGAGGCCCACTTCGGCGTGATCGCGGAAATGGTTGATCTGGCGGTAGTCCTCGGAGATGATCGCCCCCGTCAGGCCATACGGGGTATCGTTGTGGATCGACATCGCCACATCGATATCGCCGTCGTACTCCATGAGCGCGACGTGTGGGCCGAATACCTCCTCGTGGATACACCGGAGGTCCGGGTCGTAATCGATCTCGTAGGCGAACGGTCCGACCCAGAACCCGTCTTCCATGCCATCCGGGATTTCGGCCGAATCTAGCTCCTCGCGGTCGACCAACACATCGGCCCCTTCGGTTCGGGCGAGTTCGTTGTACCGGGAGAACTTCTCGACCTGATCGGCATCGACGACCGGACCCATGAAGGTGTCCTCCGAAAGGGGATCGCCGACGGCGACCTGCTTGGCGACCTCGACGAACCGCTCTTTGAACTCATCATAGACCTCGGTATGGACGATGAGACGCTCCGACGAGACACACCGCTGGCCCGTTGTCTTGAACGACGACATGATCGCCGAGTGAACGGCGATATCGAGGTCGGCGTGTTCGGTAATGATGATCCCGTTCTTGCCGCCCATCTCGCAGGCGGCGATCTTGCCGGGTTCGCCGCCCACCTGGCTGGAGATCTGATGGCCCACCTCGGCCGAGCCCGTGAACAGGACCGTCGAGACCCGCTCGTCATCGACGATCGCCGCACCGGTGTCGCCAAAGCCCTGAACCATGTTGAACACGCCCGGAGGTACGCCGGCGTCGTCGAGCATTTCGGCGATGACCTGGCCACACCACGGTGTCTGTTCGGCCGGCTTCCAGACGACGGTGTTCCCCTCGACCAATGTTACTGCCATGTGCCAGAACGGAATCGCGACCGGGAAGTTCCATGGCGTGATACAGCCGACAACGCCGCGCGGTTTGCGACGCATGTAGGCGTCCTTGTCTGGAATCTCGGAGGGTACGACCTCGCCGTGAGGGTGCCGGGCATTCCCGGCGGCCCACTCCACCATGTGGGCGGCCTCGACGACATCGGCCCGGCCCTCGCTGATCTCCTTGCCGCACTCCTTCGTGACGATCTCGCCGAGTTCGTCGGTTCGTTCGCGGAGCTCGTGGTAGACATCCCAGAGGTGCTCCGCACGGTCGATGTAGGAGAGCGATCGCCACTCCTCGAGGGCCTCGGTCGCCGCGGCCAGTGCATCATCGACCTCCGCCGGCGTCCCTCTCGGGAACTCCCCGAGCGACGTGCCCGTGGCGGGGTTAATACTGTCAAACGTATCGCCTTTGCCCTCGACCCACTTCCCACCGACGTAGTGCTTTGAGACGGACTCGCTGGCCTGCTGACTCATGCCCGAAGGGTTTGGCGGCGACGGTAATAAACCCCGTTCACCCCTGCTCACGTCGCCCGTTTTTCGATCTCGCCCTTGACCGTCGCCCCGTCGAAATCGTGGTCCGGTCGGATATTGACGAAATCGAGGAACTCCCGGGCCTCAAGGAGCTCCTCCGGCGAGTAATACTCGAGGGACGCGTCCACCGCCGATCGCGCTCCGATCACCGGGACCAATACGCCGAGTGCGCAGGCAACGTCGTACGCCCGGGCGCCCTCGATTCCGTCCTCGCGGACGTTCGTCGCGTCGATGAAGTAAAGCTGGTCATCACGAACCAGGACGTTCTCCGCCCGCAGGTCGCCGTGGGCGAGCCGGGTTTCGTGCATGGTCGAGAGCGCCTCGAACAGGTCGGGGGCGAGGTCGGCCACGCGCTCGGGGTCAAGCTCGTCGAGCGGCGTGAGATCGGCCAAATATTCCATCACGACCACTCCCAGGCCGTCGACCTCGAATGCCTCGATGGGTTCGGGGGCATTGACGCCGTTCTCCCGCATTCGCTTCGTGGCCTCGAGCTCGTGTTCCGCCATGTCGAGTGGCGTCCCGAAATGCTCGAAAAACCCTTCCGTCCCAGAACTGAACGCGCCGATGTTCCGGGCGCCGGTGAAGAGGGCGTGCACCAACGAGTTCTGGCGGCTGATCACCTTGATGAACCATCGGTGATTGACGACACAGGGGGTCGAAAGCCAGTTGTCGGCTTCGAGAAACTCGACGTGGACGACGGGCTCGTCGTACCGGCGGGCGAGTTCGCGGAAGACCGATTCGAGCCGTTCCCACTCGACGGCCCCCCGAAAGAAACGCCTGACCGCCATGCGCTTCGGACGATGTGGCCTGAGCGTAAAGCCATAACGGGCGCCGGTGACGACCGAGAATGGCCTGAAGACGGCGTGCGTCCGTCGATTTTATGGCTCACCCTTCCGATCCTCAGGCATGGACTTTGAGCTTCCCGACGAACACCGCATGATACGGGATTCCGTTCGGGAGTTCTGCGAGGCCGAAATCGAGCCGATTGCCCAGAAGATCGAGGAGGACCACCGGTTCCCGGCCGAAATCTTCGAACAGCTCGGTGACCTCGAGATGATGGGCGTGCCGGTCGCCGAGGAGTACGGTGGGCTCGGCGGTGATCAGCTCATGTACGCCCTCGTCACCGAGGAGATCGGCCGCGTCTCGGGAAGCATCGGCCTCTCCTATGCCGCCCATGTCTCGCTGGCGTCGAAACCCCTGGAAACCTTCGGGACGTCTGAACAGAAGGAGCGGTGGCTCCGACCGCTCGCCGAGGGTCGTCACCTCGGAGCCTGGGCGCTGACCGAGCCGGGAAGCGGCAGCGACGCCTCCGATATGGACACGATGGCCACCCGTGAGGGTGACGGATGGGTCCTCAACGGGACGAAACAGTTCATCACGAACGCCTCGGAGGCGGGATCGATCCTCGTCAAGGCCGTCACGGATCCCGACGCCGGCTACGACGGTATCTCGACCTTCATCGTTTCCCCCGATGACGACGGGTTCGACGTCTCCCACGTTTGGGACAAGATGGGACTCAAGGCCTCGCCCACCTGCGAACTCCAGCTCGACGATTGCTGGCTCCCCGAAGATCGACTGCTCGGGGAGCCGGGTGACGGCTGGGACCAGACGAAGAAAACCCTCGACGGCGGCCGCATTTCGATCGCGGCGCTCTCGGTGGGTTTGGCCCAAGGCGCGTTCGAGGCCGCCCGATCGTATGCCGGGGAGCGCGAACAGTTCGGCCAACGGATCTCCTCGTTCGATGCTATTCGAGACAAGCTCGTCGGGATGCATCGGAAGGTCGAGCGGGCCAGGCTGCTCACGCACCGATCGGCCTGGCTGTACGATCAGGGCGAGGACGTCACGCGGGAAAGTTCCCTCGCGAAGCTCGATGCCTCGGAAGCCGCCCGGGAGGTCGCAGAGGACGCCGTCCAGGTGTTGGGCGGCTACGGATACACCGAGGACTTCGCTCCACAACGGTTCTACCGTGATGCGAAACTCATGGAGATCGGGGAAGGGACCAGCGAGATCCAGCACCTGATCATCGGTCGCGAACTCGGCCTCTAACCACGGTTCGTGGCCGACCCGACACCCTCCGAGATCGAGGTTCGCGTCAGATCCCGTCTCCTTAACCACCATCGGACGCTCCTGCGCTCGATTGTGGATTCTGCGGGAGACGTTATGGCCGACTCGGGTGGAGAGACGACCGATCGATCGGCGGTGGTCGAGGCCCTCGAACGGGAACTCACCGCCCGTCGCGTTTTGCCCCGGGTCCCTGCTGTAATTGAAGACCTCGCCTCGGCGGCCGGCCTGTCGCTGGCTGCGTCACCGGTCGCCGCACCGCCCTACGTGACCGTTACTGGCGGTGGCCTCGTATTCCGCCTCCCTACATCGACCCAGCGGGTCGTCATCACCGTCCGAACCTTCTGGATCGGTCGCAACCCCCTACGCTATAGACGATTTGAGGGCGACCTCGGGGAACGACTCAGCGTGGAGGTCCGGCAGACTCCGTGAAACTCCCGGGGTTCAATCGGCGTGTATTTCGGCAAATTGGAGGGCCGTTCGAATGAAGTAGTTCTTCTCGACGGGGTCGTCGACCGCGAGCGCAGACTGGAGATTGCGCTCGACGGCTTCCAACAGGTCGGTGGATTCGTGGCGTTCCGCGGGTGCGGAGTTTGCCATACTGAAAAAATACGTCGTCAAAACGGATAGTGTGGTTGCTTCGAGACTGAAGCCGTTCAATTATTTCCCAGAATCGATGGCTGTAATTATCAACAACGTGGCAGGTTAGGCCTCCGGATGGAAACCGGGCGACGGCGATGTTGTGGGGGCTTCAGGTTCTGAACGACTCGCCACAGCCACATTCGCTGACGACGTTCGGGTTTTCAACGGTGAAGCCCGCTCCTTGGAGGCCGTCCTCGAAATCCAGCACCGAGCCCTCGATATAGCGCATCGAGGCGGGGTCGACGAAGACACGGAGGCCGTGATGCTCGTAGATCGTATCGTCCTCCTCGGGTTCCTCGTCGAACCGCATGCCGTAGGACAGCCCGGCACAGCCGCCCTGTTGGACGAACAAGCGGAGGCCGGCCTCGCCGGTATCCAATCCTTCGCTATCGAGAAGCCGGACGGCTTCGCTCGCCGCGTCCTCCGTGACCTCGATCTCGACCTGCCCCTCGGTCGCGGCACTCATAGCTCCCGATTGGGTATCAAGGGTGTTAATCTTGACGCCGGTGTGGGAATCTCGCATCGACGCTCGCGGCGTGGGCTTCGAGGCCCTCAGCCCCTGCAAGCGTCGTTATCGTGTCCCTCAGTTCCTCGAGCGCCGAAGATTCGAGGCGCTGGACCGTTGACGCCCGGAGGAAGGTGTCGACGGACAATCCGCCGGTGACCTTGGCAGCACCACCGGTTGGGAGCACGTGGTTCGTGCCGCTGGCGTAATCGCCGGCCGCCACGGGAGTAAACGGTCCGAGGAAGACGCTTCCGGCGCTGTCGATCTGTTCAAGGATTTCCTCGTCGGCGGTCGCCTGGATCGAGAGGTGTTCGGCGGCGTACTCCTCAGCGAACTCGATGGCCTCGTTCATGGTGTCGGTCACGAACACCCCGCTAGCATCGTTCTCGATGGCCTCCCGGATGATGTCGGCGCGGGTACGATCGTCGACCTGCCGGTTGATTTCCTGGACGATCTCCTGTGCGAGGTCGGGATCGGGCGAAACGGTAACGACCGAGGTCGCCGGATCGTGTTCGGCCTGCGCCACCATGTCCGCAGCAACGTAGCCCGGATCGGCGGATTCGTCCGCGATCACGAGGATCTCGCTCGGTCCGGCCAGGAAGTCGATGGCGACGTCGCCCTGGACTACCGCCTTCGCGGCCGTCACCCAGCGATTTCCGGGACCGACGACCTTGTCGACGGCTTCCACGCTCTCCGTCCCATAGGCCATCGCGGCGATCGACTGGGCACCCCCGGCGGCGTACACCCGGTCAGCTCCGGCGAGGTGAATGGCGGCGAGGGTGATGGGATTCGGCTCCGCGGCCGGTGGGGTGGCCACTTCCACGCGGTCGACGCCGGCGACGACGGCCGGGATGATGCCCATAAGGGCGCTCGACGGGTAGGCCGCGGTCCCCCCCGGGACGTACACTCCAACCCGTTCGATCGGTCTGAACCGCCGACCGAGTTCACGGCCGTCCATTGTCATTCGCCAATCCTCGGGGAGTTGACGTTCGTGGAATTTCTGAATGTTTTCCGCCGCTCGATCGATCGCCTTCCGGATATCCGGGTCGAGGTCTGAAACGGCTGCAGCCGCCCGGTCCGTGATATCGATCTCCTCCTGTGCCACTCCGTCAAACTCCTCGGTGTAATGCAATAGAGCAGCGTCGCCGCCGGCGTGTACCCGATCGACGATAGCCTCGACGTCATCAAGGATCTCATCGATCCCGGCATTGCGATCGACGATCGCCGAACGCTCTTCGGGCGACAATTCGACCAATCGGCGGGCGTCCATGATCCCGATTCGATACCGCGTCGAAAAACGATTGCCCTCGGTGACCGGCGTACACCTCACGATGGCGATGGGGGTCAACGGATCGTGAGACCCTCAGTCCGAGGCGTCATGCAGGAGTCGCACAATGGCGGCCGCCGCATCCTCGAAGGCCGCAATATCCATGGCATCGGCTGTGAACAACACCCCCGCATCGTCCACGATGACCCTGACCACGAAGCCTCGGTCGTGAACACGAATGGTGAAGTGGTATGGGCCGATGTCCGACCCACCTTCCCGCTGGGCGATCGCCGTCCGGATCGGGCCTTCCGCGAACCCGACCCGTTCGAACTCTACCAACTGGGATTTCGCTTCGTGAATTTCGTCCGATGACCCATAGAGGTCCTGGCGGACGTAGAGAACGTCGAAGGCCGATGGCGTAAAGTAGATCACACTCCGGACGGTGTCACCGAGGGAGGTCCGGACAGCACTGACGATCGCATCATTTACGCCTGCCGCATCTGTCGCTGTTGATCGCTTGGCGTTCATGATAGGAATAGGCGTCCTGCAGTATCAACGATTGCGGTGCTGGTGATGTCACTACTCAGTCAGTGGTCGGAAAACCTGTAGCCCGGAACACTAACTGCCGGCGTCATCGCAGGGCGGCGTGCCGCCTCGGCCGGATAACCCTCGTGCCGGGCCTGTCGCGCGCCGGGGTTCTCC
>Ga0207797_1000468_pt1 | contig 31330 bp, 25 predicted proteins | sample PRCRCaboRojoPR_6_FD_187275 | JGI IMG/M metagenome (GOLD analysis project Ga0207797, IMG submission 187275) | Marine sediment microbial community from Cabo Rojo, Puerto Rico - PR CR 10% Liquid 1 (SPAdes) | ecosystem: Environmental > Aquatic > Marine > Coastal > Sediment | place: Cabo Rojo, Puerto... | reverse complement strand
CGCACGATCTCCAGCCCCTTGTCCTGGCAGATCTCGTGCAGCTTCCGATAGACGATGGGGAGCTCGATGTCCGGCGTGCCGCCCATGCTATTGACGAAAGCCAGTACCTTGTCCCCCTCCTGGAAGGGCGGGTCAACGAGCTCGATCTCGACCCACTCCTCTTTCTCCATATCCCACTCGCGGACGGTGCGCGTGTACTCCTCGTCCTCGATGATCCCGAGGGCGAGTCTTTCGGTGATCTCATCGGCTGATTCGAGCTCGATCCGCTTCCGTCCCGGCTCTCCGTGGATGCCGATCCCGATCTCCATCTCGTCCTCTTCGAGATCGAAGGTCGGTTCGCCGGCCGTCGGCACGGTGCAGGGCGTCAGCGCCATGCCCATGCTGCGCCCGTTGATGTTGACCTTCCGGCACAAATCGGCGCATGCCTTCAGATCGTAGCCCTTCTCCGCCGCGGCGCCCACGATCTTCTCCGCCAGCACGGTGGTGCCGACACCGCGTCGGCCAGCGGTGTAGAGGCTGTCCTTGACCGCTACGTCGTCGTCGATGAGGATGTTGAGCACCTCGATGCCCTCACCGCGAGCCATATCGGCCGCCATCTCGAAGTTCATGACGTCGCCGGTGTAGTTCTTGACGATGTAAAGCACGCCGGCACCGCTGTCCGTCGCCTTGGCGGCTTCCAGCATCTGGTCCGGCGTGGGCGAGGTGAAGACCTCGCCGGGGCACGCCGCGTCCAGCATTCCGGGGCCGACCAAGCCTCCGTGCATCGGCTCGTGACCGCTGCCGCCGCCGGAGATCACCGCCACCTTCCCCTCCACTGGGGCGTCGGCGCGGTAGACGAAGTTCGGCTCAAACGCTACCTCGATGAGATCCGGGTAGGCTAGAGCCATACCCTCCAGCTGCTCGACGACTACTTGTTCCGGATCGTTGATCAGTTTTTTCACAGTTGCCGTTCTCCTTTCCTCATAACGTCAAGAGGCATTAGAAGCAGCCGAGCTTGTCCCCTCTCGCGCTAGAGCTCCGTCTCGGACTGCCTTCCTGTGGGCTCAGCAGTGGGCAGGAACGGGCTGACCAGCCAGTCATAGGTCAGGCAGCCAAAAGCACCGCCCAGAAGCGGGACGAGGACCGGTGGTATGAGCCAGTATATGCCGTCGAAGAGGCCCTCTGTGCCCGCGATTAGACCGAAGATGCGGGGGCCCAAGTCACGGGCCGGGTTGATGGAGTAGCCGCTCGGCCCGCCCAGGGTCAAGCCGACGGTGACGACGACGAAGCCGACCGCCAGAGGGCCAAGGTTCGCACCGACGCCCACGTTCTTCGCATCGCCCGTGCCGAGGACGCCCCAGAGGAGCACAGCGGTGCCGAAGAACTCAGCAATGGAGGCATTCAGGAGCGAGTACGATCCTGCAGCGTCGGCACCGGCGCCACCCCAGAACGCCGTACCGAACACCGAACCGGGGCCGGTGCTCCAAACATTCGGCATACCAGCTGCCTGCAAGCCCTCCATGTAGACCAGGAAGACGCCGAGGGCGCCGAGGAAGGCACCGATGAACTGGGCGATCCAATAGGGGATCACTTTGCTCCAAGGGAAATCACCCTTGACGGCCAGACCGAAGGTGACGGCCGGGTTGATGTGCGCGCCAGAGACGCCGGCGGTAACGTAGACGGCCAGGAAGACGGCGAAACCCCATCCCCAGGCAATCGTGTTCCAGTTGTAGGCCGGCGCAGCCAGTCTCGGTGCCAGGCCGACGTTGGCGACGACGCCGTCACCCAAGAGGATTAGCAGAAAGGTTCCGAAGACCTCACCGATGAACTGTCCCGTCAGATTGTCCTTTTCCATCTTTGCCCTATCTCCTTGTTAGATATTATGAGTTTCACACTGAACCGAATGCAGATGCGAGGATGTCTTGAGCCTGGACACTGCTATGTTCGCTCGGGCAACCACCTCCTTTGCTCCACACGGCTCTCCATCGCCGACGAGGTCTTCACGCGGGGCGTAGACACAAAAAAAGCACCCTCTCCCCAAGGGATCAGGTGCCTTTACGAACCGCGGCCACGAACAACAAGGAAGGACCACATACCGCACCCCTCCAACCGTGCTGTCCGCTTCTCCGCCCGCCCAATCATAGTGATTCTTTAGACTGACTCTCTCCGTGTCACAGCCTGAGACTCACCGATAGCAAACATCAAGCGTCATTATACGCCTTCACGGTCTCTGGTGTCAAGCATTTGGGTGGTTTCGTTTCAAGATGATACATATTGAGCTGGGTGGTTGTTTCATAATGGAACATAGCGCTTAGTTCAGAGCGCGTCTAGCCCCGGGCTAGGACTCAGATCGAATCACTCTCCTCTTCCTCTCCTTCGGGCACCGCTGCCTCCGGCACCTCCTCCACTCTTGGGGGTCCTGCCAGATCGCCAATCAGTCCATTGGCGGCCAGCAGTTCCTCGCCGCTCAGCCGATCGAGCGCGTCGATCAGCTTCTCAAGGGTCGCTTCGTACCCCTTCTCCTTCTCCACCGCTTCGACCCCAGCCTCGGTGGGCCAGTAGCCGGCGTCTTTCAGCGTCTGAATAGCTCGTCTTTCTCGCTCGTCCCACGTATCCATCGGACCCCTTATCTCCTTCCCTCTCTACTCGCTCATTCCCTCCACGACGGACCTGTACTTCTCGTGGATCATCTCCCGGTCGAACTCATGCATCTCCTCCAACATAGCTTCCTGCTCATCGGCGTCGAAGTATCTCATGGCAGCCGGAAAGAACTCGTCATCCTCCTTCTTAATATGCTTTGGATACAGCTCCAGGAGCGCGCCGATCTTCAACAGGACCGTATCCAGCGCATCATCATTCCCCTGCAAGTACGCCTCCTTCGCCTCGACGAGTTCCCCCACGGTCTCTCGGGCGTAGACGTGCTCCTCGACCAGCTCCTCCATCCTCTCCTGATCCTCTGGCGATAGCTCCTTCTCCTTCAGCTCCCGGAAGAGGATGTCCTCCTCCTTACCGTGATGGGTCCTGTCGGCATAGGTGCGGAGGAAGTCTACCGCCGTGTCGATGAAGACCAACTCGGAGTCCTCCTCCATCGTGACCTTGACCGTCTTGTCTCGGATCGCCTTCACCATCTGATCGATGAGACCGTGCTCTATCTTCAGCGGAACGATGGGCTTCATCGCATCATACCTCCTGGATGATCCTCCGGCCGGCAGAGCCACGCACGGTGGCCCTGCCGGCCCTATTCCAAACCCAATCTCTTGCTCCTGCTAGATCCTACGGCTTCTAACGTCCCGCACGACACCAGTGCGAATTCCCCTCATACGGCCGAGCGGCCCACACGGGTCTCTCCACATCCTGGGAAACCGCATTGATAACAGAGACGGACGGCCCATCCCATCTTCAGCCTGATGGAGCGATGGCTTCAGATCGATGCCCGGATCTACAGGACCCTCGACAGCATCCAGCGAGCCTGGGGTTATCGTCCCTGCCCATCGTGGTCTACGCCTATTCCGCCTCCTCCGCCGCCACCGGCTCCTCCGGCGTAGGAAGGCCAGGAGTGATGATCCAATCATACGACATCGCCCCCAGAGCACCTCCAATCAGCGGCGCGATGACGGGTGCCAACAGCCAATACCAACCCTCGAAGAGCGCCTCCGTGCCCACAAGAGCGCCGAAGATCCGAGGACTGAGATCCCGAGCCGGGTTGATGGAGTAACCGCTGGTGCCGCCCAGCGTGAAACCGATGGCGGCCACGCCGAAGCCGATCATGAATGGCTGGAGATTCCAGTCGAGGACGCCGAGGTTTTTCATGTCAGTCGTCGAGGTGACGATCCAAAGCAGCATAGCCGTGCCGAAGATCTCGGCGAGGACGGCGTTCCACAGCGAATAGGTTCCTGTACCCTGAACCCCCGTCGCCCCCCAAGCCGGCGTGCCAGGGAACCCGCCAGGGGCCGTAGACCATACATTGGGCATGCCAGCGGCCTGCAAGCCCTCCAGGTAGACGAGATAGACGCCCAGCGCGCCGAGGAAAGCACCGATGAATTGGGCGACTATGTAGGGAACCACCTTACGCCACGGGAAGTCGCCCTTCGCAGCCAGTCCGAAGGTGACCGCGGGGTTGATGTGTGCGCCGGAGACCCCGCCGGCGGCGTAGACGGCAAAGACGACGGCGAAGCCCCACCCCCACGCGATGGTATTCCAGTTGTACGCCTCGGAGGCCAGCCGAGGAGCCACAGCGACGTTAGCGACGACCCCGTCACCCATCAGGATCAGGATGAAGGTGCCGAAGATCTCTGCGATGAACTCTCTTGCAAGGTTTTCCTCTTCCATTGCTTACTCTCCTTGTTGTCTCATCTCTGACGTACAGCGAGGATGTCAGGTTCTCGCAAAGCCCACCTACCCTGTCCTTCGGCTTTCTCTCGTGCGGACAACCTCCTTCCGATTGGCGAGCAACTTGACGCGAAGGTGCAGCAACCCTTGGGTTGGCCTCCCGTATGTGACGCTTCAATTGTGGAGAGTGGCCGGCGCGAACCTCCGCCACCTCCACCAGGTTGCGGAGAACATCGGGCGGGCTTCTGGCGGCATCGCATTCGATATCGAAGCTCCCCTCGGGCCGGAACCAAGATCGCAGCGTGCTACCCGGACTTTTTGGTGCGCTGATGTATTGGTGGCAGATGAGGTAGCTCGGGCCTTGCTGAGAACAAGACACCAGAGTATCCCTGTCACCTAAGCCTAGGGTATCACAGAATAGGAGTCGCCAGGGGTTGGGTTTGGTTTGACTTGGCTTTGAGTCTAGTTGGGGAAAGTTTGAATTAGGTTGGGGAACAAGCTAGCTGTGGCGAAGGCCGGCACCATCGTTCCGCTTGAAGGAATCGGCGGACAGATCGTAGGTCTTCATCTTCCGCCACAAGGTGGTGCGTCCAATGCCCAGTGCCTCCGCCATCTTGGTCACGTGGCCCTCCAGGGCCTGGCCGGCGCGGATAATGGCCTGTCGTTCCGCCTCCTGGAGTGTCAACACCTGCTCGTCCTCGTTGCCGCCCACCACGGCCCGCCGCAGCTCCTGGGGCAGGTGTTCCACAGTAATCTCCGAGCCGTCGGCCATATGCGTCGCCCACTCCAGCACGTTCTCAAGCTCACGGATGTTCCCGGGCCAATGATAGGATTGCAGGAGCGCCATGGCTCTGGGTGAGATACGCACGGACCGTCCCAATCGGCGAGACGACCTTTCCATGAAGCGGGCGATGATGAGTACCAGATCGTCACCCCGCTTGCGGAGGGGAGGTATCGTGAGGGTCATGGCGCGCAAGCGGTAGAAGAGATCAGCCCGGAAGCGCCCTCCTTTGACCTCACTGGCCAGATCCGGGTTGCTCGACGCGGCGATGAACCGGACCTCGAGCGGAATGGTCCGGTTCCCTCCCAACCGCGTGATCTCCTTCCTATCGATGACCCGCAGCAGACTGGCCTGAATGTTGGGCGGAAGGCTATCCACGTGATCGAAGAAAACGGTACCCCCGTCGGCAAGCTCCAATTTGCCGGGGCGCCCCTCTTCCACATCGATGGCACGGGTCTCCTCGTAGCCGAAGAGCTCTCCACTTATCAGGTCGCGCGGAACCGCGGCACAGTCGACGGTGATGAACGGACCATTGGCGTAGTCACTGGCGTTGTGAATCGCCTGAGCGAAGAACTCTTTCCCGGTGCCGTTCTCCCCCAGAAGCAGGACAGGTGACGTACACTCGGCAATCGTTCTCGCGTAGTAGAGGACGCGTCGCATACTGACACTCTGCCCCAGAATATCGTCGAAAGTGAAGTGAGCCTTCGCGCCAACCATACGGTGCACCAGTCGTTTCGCCTCGGCGGTCCGCTCTAGCGTGAGGACAAAGCCTGGGCCCTGAGTTCCCTGCTCCAGCAGATCAACTCTCATCAGGCATCGGCGAGGCTGACCATCAACCTGGAACACAACCTCCCTCTCATCAAACGCCGCCTTCTCGGCCATGGCTGTCACGAGCTCCGGTGGCGGTGCGACCAGGGCGTCAAAACGGCGTCCCATCGCCTGGCGAGGGGATATGTGCAGGATGTCACCGGCGCTGGCGTTCATGTGACTGACCGTGCCGTCTGAATCGAGGAAGACCATGCCGTTTCCCATGGCCTGCAGAGAGGCGTTTAGCTCACCGAGAAGACGATGGGCATCGACCAGGGATCGATCGGCCTGAAGCTGGTTCTCAATGGCCCGGGCCGCGGCCATGACGATTCCCAGTGTATGAGGATGACTGTTCTCCTCGGGTGCTACAAGCCCAATGACGCCCAGCATCTGGCCCGTGGTAGCGTGAACGGGGGCCGCCGTGCCGGTTAAGAAGTGAAACGAGTCGTAGAAGTGCTCCGCTCCGACAACCTGGACCGGGACGCCCTCGTTGAGGGCCATCGCCGCTGCATTCGTGCCAACCGTACTTTCCCGCAAACTCACACCCGGGCGAAGGCCTATCTCGGCCAGCTCTTCGAACAGACGGCTGTCACCCAACCAGTCAACAGTACAGAGCGTCTCGTCGGTCAAGTAGAGTGCCATATTGGACTCGCCGGAGAACTGGTAGATGTCCTCCATAAAGGGACGAGCGAGAGCGATCAAGTCGAAAGAGGCCTGTCGCCGCTCCTCGAGACCCTCTCCCTCGCAGTACGCCAGTTCTGGGCTCTCACGAGGTCTCATCCCACTGTCATAGCACGCGGACCAAGAACGCTTGACCGCGGGATCCAAGGGATACGATGGGAGAATCCCGTTCGCCGCGAAGGTCTCCCAAGCGGCTTTCAATGCCTCACGATCGCAGGGGTAGGATGACGGTAGCATATGGACTCCAGAGGGTGGTCGATGCAACCGACTTCAACTCATTGGCGTCACATCTGCCAAGCAGTATACCCGCAAAGCTGTAGTTGTCAAAAAGGAATCGACCGGGGCTTTCGCAACAGATCATCTTCTTATGCGAATCGGATAGAGATTCACGGCCCAGGCCAGCTTATCGAGGGTTGGACATTAGCCCTTCGCTGTGGGCTCCCGTTTCAGGGGCGGGTCCACGGTAGTGGAGTTGCCCGCTGGTCACAGAACAGTATACTAGCGAGGTCGACTATCACGTAACCGTAGCGTATCCGGCAGAACCAGGAATCCTGAGCTTCAACCCGCTTGATGTCTACTTGCCCATAGTCGCACGTATCAGCCAGTGACCTACGAGACAATCCGAGTTTGATGGCGGACCGAGGAGTTAAGGAGGGGTCAGCATGAACGACGCAGTGCTGCGAGAACAGCTGCTGGAGCTGCTGCAGGGCGGGCACGCCCACATGTCCTTCGACGACGCGGTCAAGGATTTCCCGGCACGAGCGATGAACGAGAAGGCACCGAACGTGAGTTACACCCCCTGGGAACTGCTGGAGCATATCCGGATTGCCCAGTGGGACGTCCTAGCCTTCATCCAAGATCCGGATCACGCCTCCCCAGACTGGCCCGACGGCTACTGGCCCCCAAAAGGCCAGGTAGCGACGGAAGAGGAGTGGGCAGAGACGATTCGCCAGTTCCGGGAAGACAGAGAGGTCCTGGTGGCGCTGGTCAGGGACCCAGACACAGATCTGACAGCACCGTTGCCCCACGCGCCGGACTACTCAGTGGTGCGTGAGATCCTCACGGTGGCAGACCACAGCGCCTACCACCTGGGCGAGTTCTCCCTGATGCGTGAGGTCATGACCACCTGGCCCGATACATGAGGAAAGCGGGCCTGGGGATGCGGTTCAACTGTGCCGAGAGACGCGTGGCCCCTGTCCCCGCTGCTCTAGGGCAGAACCGACCCTCGGATCAGTGTCTGCGATGCGCTTCAACGCCCGGTGCCAGGCACCTCTGTCAGAAAATCAAGCCGCGGGACGAGAAGCCCGCCCGAAGCCTCGTCCGCACGGGCTCTGGTCAGAACTACCTGGCACCGGAGCGGCTAGTGAAGGGAACCCATACGGCGTTAGGAGGCTCTCCCTGCCGATCTGGGGGCGTGGCGCCGGGCGGGGACTACTCCAGCCGCCACACACGCAAGTCGTCCAGGCAGACGGTCACGTCACTGTCTTCGTAGCTGGCTCCGCCGATTCCGATCCGACCGGTTGGGAAGCGGGAGCCGTCGGCTTGGCCCACGAGCACACTGTTGATGTAGACGGATATGACGCCGCCCACACGTTCCATGCTGAGGAAGTTTCCGCCCTCAGGGTCGATCGCCTTCGACTCCGTCCAATCGACCAGCATATCCTGCCAGGTGTCATCCTCTAAGAGGAAAAGGGCAAAACTCTGACCGTATGGAGATACCTCGAACCAGTAGAGGTTGTCGGCGTCCGGCCCGAAACCGATTCCGCAGCTGGCGTCGTTGACAGCCTCAAGAGTGCAGTAGACCTCCGCCACGAACTCGTCTGTCCGGAAAGGTTCGTACCACTCCCAGGCCGTCCAGTCCGGGCTCTTAATCAGGGTACAGAATTCGCCGCCGGACGGAGGCATCCAGGTGACGTGCTCGTCTCCCGTGGTGGAGCCCCAGTCGTTGCGGTTGTCGGAGAAGTCATCCTCAAAGCGGAGCACAGCGTTGCTGGGCAGAAGTGTCCTGCCTGTCACATCCCAGGTGCGCGAATCAGAAATCCCAACGTCATAGGCTATTTCGATCGTCTCCTCATCGGCGTTGACGGCCTGGATGTCGTAGGCACCCGGTGCAACGCCGTGCACCGTGTAGCTGGACCCCACATCGATCACGGCGTCGCCCAGCCAGTCCCCGCCCCAGCTCTCGCTATCGACCGGAGAGATGTAGAGATAGGTGATGACCTCTCCCGAGCCGTTGACCACCTCCAATGCTGCTTGGCCGGTGATGGTCATCGACGTAGCACCTTCCAACCTCGTTTCCCATGCCACTTCGACCGGATCACCATTCTCGTCCTCCATCCTGATGTCGTAGATGCCGGACGGAATGCCTTCCAGGACGTAGGTCTCACCGGCCAGGATCACACTGTCGCCCAACCGATCCTCGCCCCACTCGTCCGACTTGGCCGGTGAGACGTAGACGTACCAAATGTCCCTATCAGACTGGTTGATGACCTCCAACGAGATTGAACCAGATTGCGTATCACCTATCGGTTCCGCCGTCGGCGGTGTTTCTGTTGGGGGCTCGGTTGGCGCCACCGTCGGCGGTTCCGTTGGGTTCGCTATCGGCTCTACGGTCGCGAGAGGTTCGGCGGTGGGAGGAACTGGTGTCGGCGTGCCCCCGGGGGAGATGCACGCCAAGTTAGCCGCCAGCAAGGCGGCAGCAGCTATCAAGATCCAACGGACGTTTTTCGTCATGTCTTCTCCTTCTCTCTTCGGTCTTCGCTGATAACTTGGCCACAGAAGCTTGGCGTGTCGGTGCCTCGATGCCTCTGACCTCCATAGCCACCCTGCGCCCCCGGCCTTCCTTCGATGAATGTCGGTGGGGGGCTTGAGACCCGCCCCGCGTGATTATGCTACAATGAGAGACAAAGGTCAAGACGGTGAGGTGCATAGGCCCGAACCCGCGGCAACGATACACTGACAGCACCATCGTGGCTTGCCGTTGAGGCCGATTGAGCTTACAATGGCCTCCGGCACCGCCCCCCTTCGCCGGGGAGGTCGGCCCAAGAGCCCAGCATACAGGGAGGGTCAATGAAAAGCTACCGCCACGAATTGTGGTTCAACGTTCCGAGCCGCCGTGGGTTCATTAACATCACGCCGCAGGTGGAAGAGTGTCTGCGTGAGAGCGGCATTCAGGAAGGTCTATGTCTGGTGAACGCTATGCACATCACGGCCTCGGTCTACGTCAACGACGATGAACGAGGGCTGTTGGCGGATTACGAGGAATGGCTCGAAGAGCTGGCGCCCCACGCGCCGGTCGGCCAGTACCGCCACAATCGGACCGGCGAGGATAACGCTGATGCCCATCTGAAGCGGCAGATCATGGGCCGCGAAGTTGTCGTAGCGGTAACCAACGGCCGCCTCGACTTCGGACCGTGGGAGCAGATCTTCTACGGCGAGTTCGACGGCCGACGCCGTAAGCGGGTATTGGTCAAGATCATCGGGGAGTAGCAGAGCCGAGTGCCTATGGCATCAACCGTGACGACAGACCGGAAGCCCCTCATCAACGCCAACTTGCGCTGGTTCCTGCTGGCCATGATCCTGGCCAACATCGCGGGGCAAATGGGATACAGCATGCTGTCGCTCTACCTAGTTGACCTGGGAGCCGACGTGGGCCAGGTGGGCCTGGTCTTCACGCTCGCCTCTCTGGTTCCAACGGCGCTGCAGATGCTAGGTGGATGGCTCTCAGACACCATCGGCCGGCTGCGGAGCATCGCTGTGGGCAGCTTCATCTCCGTGTTTGGCTGGCTGATCTTCTTCATCGCTCCCTCGTGGCAGTGGGTGCTGGTGGGACTCTGTTTGGACTATGTATCCAGCTCGGTAGTGAGCCCAAGCTTCAGCGCCTACATTGCTGAACAGTGCTCGGAACAGGAGCGGGGACGGGTGTTTGGCCTGAGCAAGAGCATCTACATGATCGTCACGGTCGTAGGCCCGGCGCTGGCGGGATTTCTTGCTCACCGTCTGGGCTTTCGGCCAATGATGTTCGTGGCCTTCCTCCTATTCGCCGCCGCGACCGGCGTGCGCATCTGGATGGGGACGGCACGGCGGTTCGCCCACGAGAAACGCACATCACGACCTACTCTGGCCGGGCTGAGGACGGAGATGCGCGGGATGTTCGCACTTCTCTTCGCAGGCAGCATCCTGACGTGGATCTGGGTCACGGACGCGATTGGAGACACGACCTTCAATCTGATAGGCCAGCTCTACCCGATCTACTTGGCGGACATCGGAGGACTGAACGTCGCGCAGATCGGCTGGCTAAACGCTACCTGGGGCGCTGCAACGGTCTTCGCCTCAGCCCTGGCCGGTTGGCTAACGGATAGGTGGAGCGAGCGAGATGTGATCGTCGGCGGTTTTGTCATTGAGGCCGTGGGGATGATGATTCTGGTGCGGGCTAGAACACGCCTCGGCTTTCTCGCGGCGATGGCCACCTTCGGCCTGGGCGTCGGCTTCTTGATGCCAGCGTATGATTCGCTAATCTCAAAGGTGGTACCCGAGGATAAGCGGGGATTGGCCTACGGTCTCTTTGGCACGTCACTGGGATTGTTGTCTCTGCCTTTCCCGTGGATCGGCGCCCAGCTGTGGGAACGGATCGGACCGCGAGCCCCCTTCTGGGTCACTGTCGCCGCGTCGCTCATCTCGATCCCCATCGCCTGGTTCAAGTTCGTCCACTCCGATACCGAGACCGTGATGGATTCCCCGTTGGACGGAGAGTCAGCCGTTCAAGAGACATACTGAGCAGGATCAGGCTCGCCAGAAGACACGTCATCGTCAGATCCCAGACCCGGGCTGCCAGCCCACAGGCAGGCATTCCCGGTCATCATCGCTGGTCCAAGACGGACAGGACAAGACGAGTTGAAGGAGGCAAAGACAACCGTGGCGACTATCCGCCGGATGTCCACTGAGGAGATCCTCGAGCCGCTTTTCCGCCTGACCAGCTACGCATTCCATCCTTCGCCGCCGTTTCGCGAAGAGGGCGACTGGGCAGAGACCATCCAGGAACGTAAGGACGCCATCTACTTCGGCATGGTGGAGGGCGAGACGACGGTGGCCGTCGTCGCGAGCTCCCCTATGACACAGCAGGTGCGCGGAAGCCTGTACGACACGAGCGCCGTCTGGGGGGTGGCAACGGACCCCGCTGCCCGCCGGAAGGGCTATTGCCGGCGTCTGATGGGCCGCCTGCTGGCGGCGCACCGCGATGAGGGTCGACCTCTTTCGTGCCTCTACCCTTTCCGCGCCTCCTTCTATGAGCGACTTGGCTACGTCAAGTTCCCGCTTCCTCTCAGAGTGACGTTCGATCCGGCTCTGCTGGCACCGCTGCTTGAGAGGGACCTGGGCGGAGAGGTGGAGCGGGTGCTGATAGGCGAGGGATACGACACGTACCGAGCGTATACTGAACGGCTCCAACGACGCATTCACGGCATGGGTGTCTTCGTCCACGGCGAGAGGAAGCGAGCCAAGAGAACGAACCGGTCCTGGTTGGCCCTGGCGAAGGTTGGCGGGGAGATCGCAGGGCTTATGACGTACCGTCTCGAAGGCCGCGATGTCACCGACTTCGTCATGCGAGCCCCGCGCTTCTACTACGACACGAGCCAGGCCAGATACCTGCTCCTGGAGTGGGTAGCGCGTCATGTGGATCAGGTCTCCCAGGTCGAGCTCTGGCTCCCCCCTTTCGAGCGTCCAGAGAACTGGCTGGCTGATCTTCACGTCTCCGCCGAATCCCCGCCGCGGGCCCCGATGGGCCGGGTCGTGAACGTGGCCGGCCTTCAGGGGATGGAGACCGGACCGGGACGCTTCACGGCCCGGATCATAGACCCACTCTGCCCTTGGAACGAGCGGGACGGTGGAGCCTGGCGATTCGAGACGGCGGACGGTCGACTGCGCATCGGCCCGGCGAGTCAGGCCGACTGCGAGTTAGCCGTCCAGGCGCTGGCCGCGCTGATCTACGGCACCCACGATCCGGCCGATTTCACGTTCCGCGACTGGGGGGATCCACCGGCGGCCGTTCAAGCTGCGATGCGGTCCATGTTTCCCCAGCGCTGGCCCTACCTCCACGAGTACTTCTAGAACTCAATCGGGGCCAGAGGGATTCACCGAAAGAGACCAGCGGTCCTTTCCCGACGGGACAAGAGCAGGAACAGTCCGGCAGATCGGACAGCTGAGCAAGACGTTACGGCCGCGTGGGTAGAGCGCCGCGGGCTGACGGCATGCCGCGCTGCCATAGGACTGTCAGCGCCCGGTGCTGTCCCGACGCCTTTGCGATAGCCGGATCTGACTCGGGTTCCCGGACCCGGCCCGATCAGCTGTTCTCAGACGCTGGCCTTCCCGAGACCTTGCGCAGGTCCATGTTGAAGGGGAAGAGCGCCAACGGGATCAGCTTAAGATGCTGCACCGCGAAGGGAATGCCCACGATCGTCAATCCAAGAATCAACGCCGACGCAAGGTGGGTCATAGCGATCTCCCATCCGAACAGAACGACCCAGACAACGTCGAATAGGAGCTTGACCGGCCCCTGATGCTCAGCATCCACCACTTCCTTGCCAAAGGGAGTGAGGCTCGCTATACCGACCTTGATGGACCGTAATCCGAACGGGATTCCGATGATGGTGAGGCAGAGCAGCCCGCCGCTGACGATGTACTCCAGCGCGACGAGGAAACCTCCGAAGACCAGCCAGACAATGTTACCTAACAGACTCACGTCCCCCTCCTTGGTGCGACCTACGCCAAGTAGTGCCCTGCACGTCGTGCTCCACACATCGGGCTCTCGGCTGCGAACAGCAGCTCGCCACCTCGATAGCGCTGGTGAATACGGGCAGTATAGCACGAAACAGCCAAGCAGCAACGGCTGCCGAGCGCGAGTGGACTGCAGTGGCTCAGCCAGGCCTTCCTACAGGTCGTGACCTTGACAGACTGGCAAAGGCATGATAGGGTCGCTCAATCAGGACCTATTGGGCGAAAGCCTATCCGACGCGAGCATCGACCACCGGCAGAAGGTTTTCCCATGTCAGCGTGATCACCAGAGAGGAGATGGCATGAAGATCCTGCGATCGGCTCTAGACGTCGTCAGGGACGCCAGACGTCCGTTCATGATCCTCCACCTGACGTATTACGGCATCGTCGTGCTGGCCATGGTCTTCACCGTGTTCAACAGATCGCTGCAGCAGCAGTTGCTGGACTCCATCGGCGAAGCGTTTTCCCAAGGTCCGCTGGCTCCCGTATGGGATGCCTACGCAGGCGGGCAGGTTCTCATGGCGGTCGCTCTGACGTTCCTCATCAACTTGGTGCTGGCGAGCTTCATGACCATTACGCTGCCGTCGCTGGTCATCCCTTTCAGCGGTTTCATCATGGGCGGGCTGCGAGCCGCAACCTGGGGCTTGCTCTTCTCTCCGGAGCTGCAGGGTGTGAGTGCCGCAGAGGCAGCTGCCGGGGCCTTCGTCGCCGTCCTGGTGCTTCTGGAGGGAGAGGGTTACGTTCTGGCGCTGCTGGCCGCCTTCGTTCACGGAAGAGCATTCCTTTGGCCTGGAAGGGTGGGTGCCGAGAACCACAAGCAGGGGTATTGGCTCGGTCTGAAGCGCTCGGCGAGGATCTACCTGCTGGTTGCGATCGTGCTTCTGGTTGCCGCCGTGTACGAAGTGCTGGTCGTTGTCGTTGCGTTGCCGAGAATCACGTAGGTTCGGCGGGGGGCGCCGCGAACGGACGCCGCGAGAGGAGAATCACAAAGCGTGAAGGTAACCGTCTGTCACGTGCCAACCGGCCGCCGTTAGGAGGTGTTTTCATGGAGGAGATGCGCATCTATCACCAGCACCCCTTCCAGTTTCTCAGGCTACTCTCGCGGGAGTTTCGAGGAAATCGTGAGAGAAGCCGAACTCCCCTCGCCTCCTTCCCTGCCACTCGGTCACGTCCGTAGGGGCACGATCCCGACAGATTCGATTTCGCGGTACGACGGCCTACGGGTGCTGACGTCTCTCTAGTCCCCCGATCCCATAGGCGCGGCCAACCCCAAGAAGCACCGTGGACGTCAGGTGCAGACCAGCACGGGGACCAGGCTTTCACGCAGGACTTGGTCGACGGTGCTCCCCAGCACCAGCTCCAGAATCGGTCGATATCCGTAGCCTCCCATGACAATCAGCTGAGCACCAACGGACTCGACAGTCTCCAGAATACCCTCCGCAGGAGATCCTGAAGCCGCTATCGCCTCGGCCTCCACGCTGTGCTGAGCCAGATAGCGGCAGGCAGGCTTGAGTGTCCCTGGTTGCAGCTGACCCGGTTCTTGTACCGTCACTACCGTTAGATGGGTACCCCACGCCTCTGCCATATGGGTAGCGACGAAGAGAGCCTCCTCTGCCTTAGGGCTCCCATCATAGGCGATCACGGCGCGATCCGGAAACAGAGGCTCTCGTGGCACGAAGAGCACGGGCCGGGGCGAACGGGAGACGATACTCCTGATCCCCGAGCTGAGTCTAGCCAGAGGCCCGACTCCGGGAGGGTAGTCAAGACCCACGACAACCACGTCTGTCCATCGCGCCAGCCCAATCAACTCGTCGGCGACCTCCCCCTGCTTTAGGGTCAGGTCGCCGACGAGGTCCATCTCCTCCAGGTGATGAGCGAAAGCATCAGCCACCGACTGCGCATCATCGTCACCAAGCCCCGAAGGGAGGATATGCACCCCGTGGACGCGAAGCTCATCGAGCTGGGCAATCAGACCCGCCTGTTGGAGGGCTCGCCAACCGGCGGACTGTCCATCAATGGCGACGAGAACGTCGCGGAACAGCCGCTCCTCGGTGCTGGAAGACCGTCTCTCCTTCGGCCATTCGCCCGGGGGCGGGTTGTCCTGCAGACTAGAGGGGATCAACGAGGTGCGCAGCGCCGCGCTGACGCGCTTCAGAACCGGCCGCCTTGTCCCACCGAACTGCTCAGCCAGGTCCTCAGCAGCGGAAGATGGTGTTACCTCCCAGCCCAGCCTCTCTCGCAGCGCGTGACGATGCTCGGCTACCCAGAGATAGAGATCGGCGTCTGTTCTACCGGGGAAGTCCTCTAGCATCCGCTGTGCTTGCACTACCTCCACCAGCGGCCGGTAGACGTGATCATACCAATGAGCAACCGCCTCTTGGTACGGTACAGGCCTCTCCTCATCCAAGCCCATGAAGTAGCGGTGCACATCGATGTGTTCGAGAAGCTTCCGATGCTGGCCCGGTACACTGACGGTGAAGTCGGACTCCGGACGAAGTACGTCCAGATTGGTCCTGGAGAGGAAGTCACTGTGCTCCGCCTCTATGATCACGTCGTCGGCGTCTGCATTCGATGCCAAGGAGACCCGGGTGCGCACCTTAGTGACGTATGCTTGGATATAGTCGGCGCCGGAGTGCTTGGCGACGGAGACGCGGTGGTGTCCATCCTGGACGAAGTAGACCCCGCCGAGCTCGTAGACCTCGACGGGCGGTAGCCCTGCCAGATCTGCCATCCTAACCTCTGTTCTGGCCCAGCGATCGGCGTCGCTATCTTGTCGAGGAAGGAAGCTGCGGGTGAAGTCGGTGCACCGACCGACGCTGCCGACGATGCGGTCTAGCTCAATATCCTCCAGCTCCTTCCCCGGAGAGAGGGCTCCGTCCAGCTTGTCGCGCACGTCGTCGTAGCAGAGGAGATCCACCGACTTACCGGTGAGGCGAGCGAGAAGAACCTCCAACTCAGCGCGTCGGCGCGCACGCCGGAAATCGAGGAGCGCGGAGGTTATGCCCTGTACTGTCATCAGATCCTCCCGACGACGCTCACCTCTACCAAGCTCAGCACTCTTGAGAGAAGTCCTTCCTTTGGCAACGCTCGTACGGACCGCAACAGCCCCTGGCGCTCCACAACCCGTTGAGGACGAACACCAGCAGACGTGGCTGTCAGACCCCACGCAGCCTATTGTAGCCCGACCTGATCCATTTGTCATGCCCGCCACCGGTTTCTGCTGTCGGACAAAGACGAGACCTAGAGAATCCCTTTCTCGTGGCTCCCCTCCGCAGACTTGACACCGCCCCTGGTTCATTGTATTATTGCAAATGTGCAGCCCTGCACAAGTGGTCAGGGGGCGAGCGGCGTTCCTGACCTCGACACATGGTGAGAGCCGCTGCGGTCGGATCGCATGCGCTCTTCACCAAGATAACCGAGAAGAGAAAGAAAAACTATGCCCATTAGCGAAAAAAGACACCGTTTTCTGTACAAGGTAGCCCAAGCCTACTACGAAGACGAGCTGACCCAGCAGCAAGTCGCGGAGCGCTTCAGTCTCTCGCGGTCAAAGGTCTCACGGCTCCTCCAGGAAGCACGAGACGAAGGTGTCATTGAGATTATCGTCGTGCCGCCGTCGGGAACGATGGCCGAGGCCGAGCGGAGACTTGAGAAGCGCTACGGCCTGGACGAGGTCACCATCGTCACCGTGAGCGACCCGGAGGACCTCGCATCGGTGAAGCGCGAGTTGGGACCAGCGGCCGCGGACTGTCTGCTTCGGTCGTTGGCACCAAACGATGTCGTCACCATCGCCTGGGGTATGTCCATCCTGGCCATGGTTGATGCTGTTCCGTCGCGGTCCTTACCCAGCGTGACAATCGCTCAGATCTCCGGAGGGCTGGGAGGTGGTGGAGAGCGAGATCACTCCTGTCAGCTCACGCTGGAGTTGGCCCGAAAGCTTGGAGCCAAGCCGCACCTCCTCCAGGCGCCGGGCGTCGCATCGACGGTCGGGGCGGCCCAGGCGATTCGGTCGGACACCGTGGTGGCTGAGACGCTCGAGCTGGCAGCGACCGCCAAGGTGGGGGTCGTGGGGCTCGGACTTCTGACGGAGGATTCAATGCTCCTCCAGCAGGGCACCATCCTGTCGGGGCAGGACGTCGAGACCCTGCGCGAAGCCCGAGCTGTCGGCGATATCGCCCTCCGGTATCTTAACCGACACGGTGAACCGATCGACCTGGAGATCAACGAGAGGACCATCGGGCTGACCATCGATGAGATCAAGGAGATTCCTCGCGTGATTGGCATCGCCGGCGGAAAGGCGAAGTCAGACATCATACGCGCCGCGCTGCGCGGCCAAATCCTTGACGTGTTGATCACGGATCACGCTGTGGCCCGGGCGCTGCTCGAAGAACCCGAGTCCTAGATCGTTCAAGCCAAGTCCATAAGCCGAACGTACGCTCGATGGTAGCGAGGGCGGCGCCCGTATGGTTTGGCAGATCTGGTCGGGTTACCCGCCACCGGGGGCTACCGGTCAACTATCAGCCTCCCTCATCATTCTTGGCCGCAGCGAGGGGAGCCGGCAGTCGAAGAGATAGAGGAGCCTGCCAAGTGAAGTCAGAGGAAATGCTTGAGCAAGCCCGAACGCTGATTCAGTCCGAGGCGGAAGCGGTGGCCCGAATGGCCGAGCGGCTGGATGAATCGTTCGCGCAGACCATTCAACTCATCAACGCATGCGAGGGGAGAATCTTCATCGCAGGCTCGGGAACCTCGGGAACGATGGCTCGCCGTATGGTCCATCTATTCTGCTCCTGCGGTGTCGCCGCGTTCTTCATGGACCCGGCCACAGCCTTGCACGGGCCGTCGGCCATCATCGCCCCCGGAGATCTCGTCATTGCCATCTCCAAGTCGGGCAAGTCGGAGGACCTGAACGCCTTTGTCTCCATCGCCCGCCGCCGCGGAGCCATGGTGGTCGGGCTCACCTGGGCGCCGGAGTCCCCTCTAGGCCAGCTCAGCGACTATGTGATAGACGTGAACTCCGGCGTGGACGGTGAGGGGGAGGGCGTCTTTCCCTATGGCAGCACCCTGGCGGTCGGCGCTGTCGGTGACGCTCTCTGTCTCCTGGCACGCCGCCAGCGAGGGATCGAGCTCAAGGAGCTCACGGAGACTCACCCGTCAGGAGCGACCGCCGAGCTGGTGAGGTGACAGACGCTCCAACCTTGAAGGCCCGCGCGCTGTAGGAAAGCCAGCAAGCGGAGAACCACACTGCAAAGGAAAAGCCCTGTGCCGCTTACCAATGCGAACAAGATCCTGAACGATGCGCGAGGTCAGCGATACGGCGTGCTCAGCCTCTTGGGGGGCGATCTGGCCATGGTGGCAGGCCTGATTGGAGCGGCTGAAGCGAAACGCGCACCTCTGATCCTGGTCTACAATGAGGATGTGACCCCCAAGATCCGAATGGAGCTCGCCATACCTATGCTGGTGAAAGCCGCTGAGGGAACGGACGTTCCCGTCGCCGTGATCCTGGATCACGGCAGGGATCTAAACCACGTTACCCGCGCGATCCGATTGGGATGTTCCTCGGTGATGTACGATGGCTCCGCCCTCCCCTACGAGGAGAACGTCGCTCGTACGGCCGAGGTGGTGGAGGTGGCCCACACCGCTGGCGTCGACGTGGAGGCCGAACTGGGCAGCATCGCCGGCTCTGCCGTAGACCTGGAGAGCAGCGGACCAGAGGCCTCGTTCACTGATCCCGACGTCGCCGCTGACTTCGTCGAACGCACCGGCATCGACGTTCTGGCCGTCTCATTCGGCAATGTCCACGGTGTCTACCGAGGAGAGCCTCAACTCGACCTGGAGCGGGTCCGAGCGATCCACCGTAAGGTGACCATCCCCCTCGCGATGCACGGAGCATCAGGGCTCGACGATGAGGACTATGGGCCGATTATCGATAGCGGGATTAGCAAGGTCTGCTACTACACGGCGATGGGCATCGGGGCCAGCGAATCCATCCGCGACTTCCTCGACCAAGCGGGCGAAGGAAACGCCGTCTACCACGAGATCCAGTCCCTGGCGGTGGACTACTTCCAGGTCGAGACGGCGCGCTTGATCGACTTGGTGGGCTGCTCCAACACCGTGCCCCTGTAGGGTTCTGATTGAGCCTACCATGGATCAAATCGCCGGTGTCATCCTGGACCTCGACGGCTTGATGCTCGATACCGAACGCGTGGCACGCAGAGCGTGGCGCCGCGCGGCCGAGCACTTCGGAAAGACGATTGACGACCCCCTATACGATCGCATCATCGGGCGCACGGAGCGAGACACGGGACGCATTCTTGTGCGAGCTCTGGGGGACGACTTTCCGTATGACGAAGCGAGACGCCGACAGCAGGCGATAATGGACGCGATCATCGAGACGGAAGGTCTGGAATGGAAGCCTGGTCTGGCTGATTTGCTGAGGACGATGGAGACGCTAGACCTTGCCGTGGCAGTGGCGACCTCTTCGGGCCGTGCGTCGGCCCGGCGGAAGCTCTCTGCCGCCGGCTTGGAGGCGAAGTTTCCGACCCTGGTGTGCGGCGACGAGGTAGCCGCCGGCAAACCAGCGCCCGACATATTCGTGGAAGCTGCAAGACGGATGACGATTCCTCCTCGCCGGTGCGTCGTGTTGGAGGACTCCCACGCCGGCGCGCAAGCCGCCCGCGCTGCCAGCATGCGGGTCATTGTCATCCCCGACCTGAACCCACCTTCTCTCGAAACAACGGAGATAGCGTGGAAAGTCCTCCCCTCCCTGGAGGACGCGGCGCGCTTCCTGGCCGTCGAATGCCAGAAGAAGGTACGGAACGGATAGGGTAGAGCCCGCAGTCAGAAGGAGTTACTCAGTATGAGCGTCGAAACAGCAACCGCAGCGATGAAGCTCTCCCGAGAACGAGCCCTTGACCTCCTCCGACAGATGTGGGAGATCCGGATGTTCGAGAACAAGGTCTACGACCTCCTCGGCCGAAACTTGATCAAGGGCGCGTCCCACCTCTATGCGGGCGAGGAGGCAGTGGCCGTGGGTGCCATCTCCGTGCTGAAGAATGATGACCTAATAACCAGCACCCACCGAGGCCACGGTCACTGCCACGCCCGGGGCGCAGCCCTCACCGGGTCCGATGAGGAGCGGCAGGAGCACATCAACAAGATGTTGGCTGAGCTCTGCGGCCGCGCCACCGGCTACTGCCGGGGTCGAGGGGGCTCAATGCACATCGCTGACGTAGAGAATGGCAATCTCGGTGCCACCGGAATCGTTGGAGGGAATATCCCGGTGGCGACAGGCGCGGCCCTGGCCCAGAGGATCAAAGAGACTGGGCGCGTTGTCCTCTGCTTCTTTGGGGATGGGGCTAGCAATACCGGCAACTTCCACGAGTCGATCAACCTGGCTGCAGCCTGGAATCTGCCGGTGGTGTTCGTCGTAGAGAACAACCGCTACGGTATGTCGGTCCCCATTGAGAAGGCCGCGGCCAAACTGGACCTGTCCGACCGGGCCTGCGCCTACGGAATCCCGGGCGTCACCACGGACGGAATGGATGTGGTCGCGGTCCGGGAAGCGGTCGGCGGGGCCGTGGAACGCGCCCGTCGCGGTGAAGGACCCTCCATCGTAGAATGCCAGACCTACCGGTGGTATGGCCACTCGCGATCAGATCCGCGGGCCTACCGCACCGCCGAAGAAGAAGCAAGCTGGAAGGCCCGCGATCCGATACCCAACTTCGCTGAGCAGTTGATCGATGCCGGCCTGGTCAGCCAGAGTGACGTGGACAGCGTTGAGGACGCCGTGGAGGCCGCAATCGACCGGGCAGCTGAGTTCGCGCTGGGCTCACCCACCCCGCCCATTGAGGAGTTGGAGGCCTACGTCTACGCACCTGGGACGTGGAGCGACGAGGACGTACGAAGGGAGCGGGAGCTGCGAGCTCTCTGCTGGAATGCGAACAGCGGGTCGACACAGTCACCTGGGTCGACACAGTCACCTGGCACCCGGGAGATCACGTACCGGCAGGCCATTCAGGAAGCGCTGCGGGAGGAGATGGAGCGGGATCCGGACGTCTTCGTGATGGGAGAGGACGTTGGACTCTATGGCGGAGCCTATGGGGCTACGCGCGGCCTCTTCGAGACGTTCGGAGAGGAGCGCGTCCGCGATACGCCGATATCCGAGGCAGCCATCGGCGGTGCCGCGGTGGGGGCCGCCATGTGCGGCACACGGCCGGTGGCGGAGATCATGTACGTCGATTTCACTCCGCTGGCGATGGACCAGATCGCCAACCAGGGGGCGAAGAATCGCTATATGTTTGGGGGCAAGACCACGGTGCCGATGGTCATCCGCACCGAAGGAGGCGCCGGCCGCTGCATCGCCGCCCATCACTCGCAGTCCCTGGAAGCGCTCTGGACGCATTTCCCGGGCATCTACGTCGTCATGCCCTCGACGCCCTATGACGCGAAAGGACTGTTGAAAGCCAGCATCCGCGACGATAACCCGGTGATGTTCATCGAGCACAAGATGCTCTACGGCGTCAAAGGGTACGTACCGGACGAGGACTACGTGATTCCGTTCGGCATCGCAGACGTCAAACGGAAGGGCTCGGACGTGACGGTCGTCACGTATTCGCGGATGGTCCATCGCGCCCTGGAGGCAGCCGAAACCGTGGCCGATGAGGGCCTCAGCGTCGAGGTGATCGATCTCCGCACCCTGAAACCCCTCGATATGGAGACCCTGGCGGCATCGGTGCGCAAGACAGGGCGGGTGGTAGGGGTGACCGAGGCGTATAGAACCGGGTCCTTCATCAGTGAGGTCGTCGCCCGCATTCAAGAGGAGGTGTTCGATTGGCTCGACGCCCCCATCGTCCGTATCGCTGCCGCCGACGTCCCGGTGCCGATGAGCGAGCCCCTAGAGGACGCAGCGATACCTAGCGTCGAGCGAATCGTCGCCGGCATCCGTCAGGTCGCGCGCTAGAGGCGAGGAAGGTCCTCCTTCGTGGAGGTCTGAACGGTTGAAGGGTTTGTAACAGCCTGTAGGGAGAGAGCGAGCATGGTCAAGGAGATCATCCTGCCCAAGCTGGGGCAGACGATGGAAGAGGGAACGATCATTGAGTGGCTCAAGGAGGAGGGTGACCGCGTCGACCGCGGCGAAGTCATCTTCGCCCTGGAGTCGGACAAGGCAACGCTCGACGTTGAAGCCGCCGATAAGGGGTTTCTGCGGCAGATCCTGGTTCCAGCTGGCAAGACGGTGCCCGTACTCACCGTCGTAGGGCTCCTGACGAAGACGCGGGATGAGGACCTGTCGGGCTACCAGATCGTAGGAACAACTGCGGCATCCACCGTTGAGGCATCAGAGACGCAGGGTTCACGCCCCGATAACGGTGGAGGACGCTCGCCCGGCACGACGAAGCAAGAGCGAGAGCGGATCTTCGCCTCGCCGCGCGCCCGCCGACGCGCGCAAGAGGAGGGCGTGGAGATAAGCGAGCTGAGTGGGACAGGGCCGGGCGGTCGCATCGTAGAGCAAGACGTCCTCGGCTATCTGGCCGCGCGGCCGCAGGCAACCCCGGTGGCCCAACGATTAGCCGCCCATGAGGGAGTTGATCTGGCAGGACTGGATGGCAATGGCCCGGGCGGGCGCATCACAAAGGCCGACGTTGAGCTCGCGATCAAGGCGAGGAACTCAGCCCTTGCCCCGGTGCGGACGACGGAGAGGTCACGCGTCGCTATTGCCGAGGTGCCGATGCGCGGCGTGCGGGCGCGCATTGCGGAGCGGATGCACGAGAGTCATCAGACCACCGCTCCGGTGACGTTGACGACAGAGGCCGACGCAACGGCTTTCGTGGAAGCACGGGAGCGTCTCAAGGTGAAGCTGGCGGACGAGCTCGGCTTCAACATCGGTTACAATGATATGCTGATCCAGCTTGTCTCCCGCGCTCTGCGGACGTTCCCGTATATGAACGCCGTGCTCGAATCCGAGAAACCTGAAGGCGAGTCGGTGATCCGACATCTCAGCCGGGTCCACGTGGCTCTGGCTGTCGACACCCAGCAAGGACTGCTCGTTCCCGTGATCCAGGATGCGGATCAGAAGGCGCTGAAGGAGCTGGCGCGCGAGCTGCGGGAGACGATCGATCGGGCCCGGAGCGGTGAGGCGCTGCCCGACGAACTGAGCGGCAGCACCTTCACCATCACCAATCTGGGCATGTATGAAATCGATGCGTTCACGCCTATCATCAACCTGCCGGAGGCTGCCATCCTGGGGGTTGGTCGCATCAAGGAACGTCCCGCCGTTGTGGATGGCGAGCTGTGCGTCCGACGAAGCGTCTGGCTGAGCCTCACCTTCGACCACCGGCTCGTAGACGGTGCTCCAGCGGCCCGGTTCCTACAGCACGTCAAGGACTTGGTTGAAGAGCCCTATCTGCTGCTGGCCTGACGGTTGGACGAAGCACCCGCCCCGAAAGAAGCTTTAGCCAACCTGACGGAGAAGCAGGATCTGCGCCGGTATTGCACAGCCATCCTCCACTGTTGACGCGGCAGCGCCAAGGCATTGCCCACCGGCTGCTGTCCCGGGGGACCGGATCGCGAGCCACCGAGGAAGATCAGAGTTGGCGCTGCAATGGGATCAGCGTCGGGTAGAGCTGCTTATAGACCTGGTACACCTTGTCATACGCGTCTGCCGTGTTCGGGTTCGGCTCGATCCGCCGCCGGAGATGGACGGTTTGCTCCACGGCCTCATCCAGATCGGCATACGCACCGGCCCCAACGCCGGCCAGTAGCGCAGCGCCGAGACAGGCCGCCTCCGTCACCCGAGGGACGCGGAGCGGAACTCGACAGATGTCGGCCTTCAACTGGAGCCAGAGCGAGCTGCGGGCCCCACCCCCTACCGCGTGTAGCTCCTCAATATCGATCCCCGCCTCGTCGAGCAGATCCACATTGGCCCGCAGCTCAAACGTGAGCCCTTCAAGAATCGCTTTCGCGATGTCCGCGTGGGTGGTGCCGAAGGTTAGACCCACGATGGCGCCTCGGGACGACGTATCGAACCCCGGAGTCCCTTTGCCTGCGAAATGAGGAAGAACCAGCAACTCTGTGGGTCCGTCCGGTGCACCTTCCAGGATCAGGTCGTAGGCGTCCCGGCCCGTAGCCCGAGCACGCTCGACGACCGCCGTCGAGAGCGTGTCCCGGAACCAGCGGAGAAGCAGCCCTCCGCTGTGATTGAGCGTCATCGCGACGTAGAGCCCGGGCACGACGTGACGGTAGACGGAGATATCTCCCTGGCGCAGCTCCTCGGCGAGGGTCGGCGAGTCCATCGCCACCTCGACTACCTCAGCCGTGCCTGTCGAATCCATGGCCAGTCCAGCCTCCACCACCCCGCTCCCTAGGGCAGCGCAAGCCTGGTCGTGGCCTCCGCTAACCAGCAACAGATCGCCACTGAGACCTAGCTCCCGAGCCAGATCCGCCCGAAGGGTGCCTACCACGCCGCCCCCCTCCGGTGCCAGAGCGGCCAGCCGCTCACGGTTGATCCCGCACTCATCGAGTAAGTCATCGGCCCAGCGGCCGGACACGAGATCGTACATCTGCGTCCGGGATGCCAGGCAGTGGCTGATGCGGGCTTCGCTGCCCAGCCGACGGAGGAAGAAGTCCTCGTAGAGCAAGAACTGATGGGCACTGCGCCAGAGGTCAGGTTCGTGACGCTGAATCCATAGCAGCTTCGGCAACGTGTTCACTGTGTGCACCGGCATGCCTGTCCGCTGGAAGAGCTCCTCTGCGCCAAACTGATCGGTTAGCCATTCGTTCTCCGCCCCAGTGCGGGCGTCCATGCCCAGGATCGCCGGGCGCAGCGCCCGACCTTCCTCGTCCACAGGAATCACGGCCTCGCCCTGCACCGAGAGAGCCATAGCTGTAGGAGGATCCCCCTCCGCTGAGGAGACGGCATCGCCCAGAGCCGCCCAGGCCAAGTCCCAGACGGCCTCGGCATCCTGTTCAGCCCACTTCGGACGAGGCGTGAGCACGGGGTATTCTCGAGCCGCCTGGCCCAGCACCTCGCCTTCCCCACTGAAGACGATAGCCTTACAGCCTGTCGTGCCGACATCCAAGCCTATGATGGACATCAAAGCCCCCTCCTTCTGGTCTTCCTTGAGAGTGCCGAGTCGCTTGGGTTTGGCCCTCCAGCGCCTTCACCGCGGGCCCCCAGAGGGCGTCTGAGCGACTAGAGCCTTTCGAGGCTGCACAAATGCGCAGCGTTGCGCAGACAGGCAGATTATACGAGAGAAAGCAGAGCGTTGTCAAACCTGAATCGCGCCGCCCGAGAGGAATGGAAAGAACGTGGCCCGGTGCTAGTTCGCACTGGTAACAGGCACCATGTGGACCAACGGGACGTTGTCAGAGTTTCTGGGCAGCTCCAGGCCGGTGATCTTCCACACAAGAGGCATCCCTCAGCCAGATCGTCTGACGGTCTCCAATCTGGACAACGGCGACGTCCACGCCGTAGGTCCGCGACAGATTCTCCTCTGTCAACACCAAACCCGTCGCGTCGGCGGCCAGCACGCCGCCTCCGGATATGAGGATGACGTGGCTTGCCAGGCTTGCAGCCAGATTTGGATTGTGGGTCGTGAAGGCAACGGTGACCCCCTCCCCAGCCAGCCGGCGCACGACATCCAGCACCCGGCCCTGATTGCCCAGATCCAGGTGAGCCGTGGGCTCGTCCATCAGAAGCAAGCGTGGTTCCTGGGCCAGAGCCCGAGCGATGGCGACCAGCTGCTGCTCTCCGCCGCTCAGCGTGTCCAGCGAGCGGTCCTTCAAATCCTCCGCCCCCGTCGATCGCAGCGCAGCGCAAGCCACCTCCCGGTCTCGACCGGTGGGGGTCTGCAGCGGGCCCAGGTAGGGAGCCCTGCCGAGGAGCACGTACTCGAGCGAGGAGAGGTTAAAGGCCAGATGCTCGTTCTGCGGCACCAGGGCCATGAAACGTCCCATCTCCCGTCGGGAGTAATGGGACTGCAGCCGCCCGTCCAACCGGATGAGCCCCTGGTTAGGATGGAGGAAGCCCAGGATGAGATGCAGCAGTGTCGTCTTTCCTGATCCGTTAGGACCCAGAATAGCCGTGATAGAGCCATCGGGTATGTTGACCGACAGGTCGCGAAAGACGGCCTTGCCCGAGCCGTTGTAGCTGAAAGCCAACCCCTGAGCAGAGACCAGCGTCTGATGCTCTCTCATCCCAGTCTCGGTGCTTTTCTAGTTAGGAGTAGAAGAAACAGCCCCGCTCCAAACAGCGAGGTCAGGATACCGAGGGGGATCTCACCAGCGATGAGGGCACGAGCCAGATTGTCGCATGCTAGAGCGAAGATGGCGCCGGAGACAATCGACACCGGCACGGCACCTTGTGCATCGGCACCCACCAGGCGCCGCGAGATGTGAGGCACGATCAGGCCGACCCAGCCGACGACCCCGGCCACCGAGACCACCGCCGCCACGGCGACAACGGCAGCCCCCAGCAGCAAGGTGCGCTCTCGCCCGGGAGCCGTGCCAAGCGAGAACGCGATCTCATCCGGCAGGCTCAGCAGGTTCAACCGCCACCGCATCAGATAGATCACGAGCAGGGCCGGAGCTACCATCGGCGCGATGTAAAGCACGTCCTGCCACGTGATGCCCCACAGTGCCCCCAGGATCCAGAAGACGATGGCTGGAAGCTCGGTCAACGGATCGGCCAGGTACTTCAGCAGGCCAAGCCCGGCCGAGAAGAGAGCCGCGACGGCGATCCCGGCCAACACCAGGCGGAGCGTCCACCCGCCGTAACGGATCCGGCGAGCCAGGAGATGCGAGAGAAAGAGTCCCAAGCCGGCGAAGACAGTCGCCGTCGCCTCAATCGCCAGCGGCCCGCCTCCGAGGAACAGGATGCTGACGGCCGCTCCGAAAGCCGCCCCCTGCGAGACGCCCAGAAACCCCGGCTCAACCAAGGGGTTCCGGAAGATCATCTGGAGCACGGAACCCGCCCCCGAGAGAGACGCTCCCAGTAGACAGGCTGTCAGGACCCGAGGAAGGCGGAGGTTGAGAACCAGACGCCGCGCCAGGGGATCGTCTATGAGCAGCGAGATCGGCATCCAGTAGGGCTGCGGATACCGGCCCAGCAGCAAAGACGCCAGGAAGAGGACGAGGAATGCGCCTACCAGCACGAACAGGGTGCTCCGCGCGGTCACTTGGTCCTACTTCCAGTCCCCCTCTAGATGGGGAACAATATCGTTTTCGATGACGTTCTCTTCTAGACGGTACATCTCCTCGAAGAAGGTGAACAACTCCGTCTCGATATCCACATCACTGAAGCGTGCTGGATGCATTCTCTTGGCCAGCCAAGTCAGTCCCAGAATCCAGCGCGGGTCAGGCTGATCCCAGCTGTAGAAGTCTTTGGGAAACCCGTACAGCTCGCCTTCTTGGACTGCCGCGAGGCTTTGCCACTTCGGGTCCTCCCTCAGCTTCTCGACCACCTGGTCGACACCGGAGAAGTAATTCACCACGAACACCTTGTCGGGGTTCCATGCGGCGATCTGTTCGAAATTGACCACCGTCCATCCCCCTCCCTGGGCAGCGTCCGTCCATATCGGCCGGCCCCCGGACCGTTCAACCAGCACAGTCTGGATCCACGAGGCCGGTGGGACGTTGAAGGCCACCTCACCGCCCCTATCACTGTACTGGAGGAGGAGAACGCGCGGCTCCTCCTCTCTACTCAGGTCGCGAAGACGCTCAGTGACCCGTTCCTGTTGGGAGTCATAGTACTCGAGGATGTCGTCAAGGCGCTCCTCTTCGTCAAGCAGCTTCGCCAGAATTCTCAGATCGCGGGTATACTGTTCAGGGGTCTCGAAATCGACGTAGACCACGGGAATGCCCAACTCCTCCAGCGCCCTGCCGACCTGGTCGGCCATGAAGCTCTTCATGAGCACCACATCCGGGTCGAAGGAGGCAATCTGCTCGCCGCTGGCGCTCCATTGGAATTGAGGCTTCTCCTCATAGTTCGGGTCCAGCAATGATAGGAAGACCTTCGATTGGGCCTTTCGCTGGCCAGCCTGGGGGAAAGCGGGTACCTGTTCGGCCCCGCTTTCGAACAGGTAGATCGCCTCCATAATCATCAGGTTTGCCTTCCCGCTGACCAGAACGCGCCCGGGCGGGTGCTCGAAGTGAACGGTTCGACCCCGTGCATCGACAACGTCGAATGCGGTGTCGGACGAAGCTGGGGAGCTTGCGCCGTGACGCGATTCGGGGGCCAGAAGCGGAACTCGGGCGCAGCCCGCTAGAGCGAGACTGAGCAGAGTTACGGTGACGACCAGTCGGTATCTCACGAAGGCTCCTTACTAGAGTTAGCAGTGAGTGCGACAACGATACGCTTTCGCTTACTATTCATGGCGCGAGTATTCACGCTCTGAGTATATTGTAAGCCCCCTTATGTGTTTTGCCAAGTCTAGCCGGTCACAGAGGAGCAGCCCGTTTCAGAATCGAGCGGGGCGGATAGAGGTGGCGTAGGAGAGTACGAGGAGGGAGACGCCTCAACCGCGGTCTCACCAGCTTCATCTCCCTACAGAGATTCGGCGCCCTGGACCGTAGTCGGCACGGCCTGCCTCAGGACTAGCATCGGCCACATAGAGAAGCCGATGCTCCCTCCGAGGAACGAGCCGCGCCGACGCAGGCCCAGGAGCTGGGTTTTCGTCTCACCGTCCCTTGACTCGCTGCTACGCACGTCAAGGGACGAACTGGAGACAACAGGTCAATCGAGCAGGGCGTTGGCGACGTCCAAGAACCTCTCCAGTGCCTCTTCCAGCTCCTCCTGCGAGCTGGCAAAACAGAACCGGAGGTGACTATCACAGCTCTCCCCGAAGGCGATCCCGGGAACGGATGCCACACCGCCCTCTAGGAGCAGCTTCTCGGCCAGTTCCATCGACGAGAGGCCCAAGCCTGAGATATCCGGAAATGCGTAGAAGGCCCCCTGAATAGGAGGACAGGTGACACCGGGAATGGCTTGCAGGCCCTGCACCATAACGTCGCGTCGCGCCTCAAACTGGGCAACCATACCTTGGACTTCATCCTGCGAGCCCCGGAGAGCCGCCGCTGCAGCCTTCTGACCAAAGGACGGAGCGCACGTCACCGAGTGTTGGTGGATCTTGAGCATGGCATCAACAACACTGGAGGGAGCGGCCATATACCCAAGACGCCACCCCGTCATGGCATAAGCCTTCGAGAGACCGTTGATGACCACCGTCGAGGACTTCATCCCGGGCAGCCCGGCGATGCTCACGTGTTCATGCTGATCAAAGAGAAGCTTCTCATAGATCTCGTCGGAGATGACCCAGAGCCCCTCTCTGAGGGCGAACGATGCCAGCGCCTCGAGCTCTGAAGGCGTCAAGACACGCCCGGTGGGATTGTTCGGTGAGTTGACGATGATCAGCTTCGTCCTCTCGGAGACGTAGTCGTTCAACAGCTCCTCAGTCACCTGGAAGTTGTCCTCTACGCTGAGAGGCACCGACACGGGTTCAGCGCCGGCGAGCCGGATGCAGGGTTTGTAGGAGACCCAGGCCGGCTCCAAAACCAACACTTCATCACCTTCTTCAACCAGCGCAAGGATGGTGGAAAACAGCGCTTGCTTTCCACCGACGGTCACCACCACTTCACGTTCAGGATCGTAGCTGAGCCCGTTCTCCGCCTGGAGCTTGTCAGCGATCGCCTGACGCAGCTCGCCGATGCCGCGGCTGTTCACGTAGTGCGTGAAACCGCTTCTCATGGCGTCCTCCGCGGCGCTGATGATGAAACCGGGCGTGTCGAAGTCCGGCTCACCAATCGATAGATCGATGACCGATCGTCCCTCCGCCCTGAGCTTGGCCGTCCACTCACGGAATGCCACGGTGGGAGAAGGATTTACACGCTCGGTTCTACTCGAAAACGTCAATTCCTGGGGTGCTGTGTCCGTCATCTTGCTCCTCTCGAAGAGGGCACCAGGGCTCGGCGACCCCGTTTCCCCCTCCGCCTGGGGCACGCATTCGGTTGACTCGTCCGGTCACTCTCGGCGCGTACCACGTTGGTTAACTCATCGGCAGGTCAATGCCTCACGCAGGTCGAAGTCGACAGACCTCTAAGAACTCTCGTCAGATGGACCGGAAACGTTGAGTTAGGTCAGTCCCAAACGCTCCCGGACGTCTTCTACCGCGCGAACGCGAAGAATCTCGCCGTAGTAGATGCGGTGGAAATCCCCGCTGCCGTAGTAGCTGGTGACAATCTCTGGAGCAAGGCTCGCGTTGACCAGGTCATTGACGTGTACGATCTCGCACTCATACACCACCGGGGATTCGGCGATGCCGGGCGTATCGACTGTGTCACTAGGTTCAGCGGCTAGGTCACACTCGGCGAACTTGTCGTAGTCGCGTCCCGAGCGCGTGCCGCAAAAGTTCACGGCCTTGTGAAGCTCAGGCGTCGGGAGGTTGACTGTGAAGGACTCGCTCTGCTCCAACCGGCTGAAGGTGTATCGCGAGGGGCGCACCAGGACGGTAAAAACCTCCCGTCCCCAGATGACGCCAACGGTCCCCCACCCTATTGTCATCGCATTAGGGATGCCGTCTGTTCCTTGAGAGACCAGGAGGAGGCCGGGATCGGCGAGAAGCTCCAGCGTCTCATCGAGATAGGCGGTGTAGTGAACGGTTTTCTTGGGCATTGATGGTAACTCCTATTCTTCGGCGTGATTCGGTTCACCCGTCACGAGGGTCTGTATCGGCATCCGGACGGAGTACATCTGTGATACTCCCTCTTCGGCACTGGCAGACTCTACGATCAGAGCCAAAGGGAAGACGAGCAGCGCACTGACGTGCCGCTGGTACGTGGGCAGTCTGTCTGAGAACGTCATCACTCTATCACGCGCTGCTCAGTATGTCAAGACTCGCTGCACCGAGCACGTGAGCAACCCAAGCTGTTCAGCTCAGATCAGAGACTCTCGTGCACCCCGAGCAGGGTCCGGGGGAGAGATGTCTCGACCAGGCGGGT
>Ga0207797_1000467_pt1 | contig 31336 bp, 33 predicted proteins | sample PRCRCaboRojoPR_6_FD_187275 | JGI IMG/M metagenome (GOLD analysis project Ga0207797, IMG submission 187275) | Marine sediment microbial community from Cabo Rojo, Puerto Rico - PR CR 10% Liquid 1 (SPAdes) | ecosystem: Environmental > Aquatic > Marine > Coastal > Sediment | place: Cabo Rojo, Puerto... | reverse complement strand
CCTTGCCGGAGGAGGGCAGGACCACCACGAACTCCTCCCCCCCGTAGCGGACGACCATGTCGGTGCTTCTGGTGGCGTCCTCCAGTATCTCCGCTATCTCCACGAGGGCCATGTTCCCCGCCTGGTGGCCGAAGCAGTCGTTGTAGCGCTTGAAATCATCTATGTCCACCATGATCAGCGCCAAGGACCTCTGGTGGCGGTCGTTTCGCTCCATCTCCCTGGGCAGGTGCTCGCTGAGGTAGCGGTAGTTGTACAGGCCGGTGAGCTCGTCGCGGTAGACCGAGGCCTGTGTCTGCTGGAACAGCTGCAGCTCTATCACCTTGGGGCTCTGCAGCTTCCTGTCCACGCTGACGAAGTAGTGGACCAGGGCCACCCTGATGTCGATGGGAGGTCCCACGGTATCCTGGAGGTGCCTGCGTATGCCCAGGATCCGCCTCCAGTGCTCCTTGGCCTCGGCCGGCGGGATGCGGAGGTGCGCCAGCACGAAGAGCAGCTCGGCGTAGACCCCGTCGCCGTAGACCTCTTCCAGCCTGGATATGCCATCGGTGAGCTTGGAGAAGGCGGTACTCGAGTCGGCTACGACCTCGGCCACCTTCTGAGCCAGAGACGCCTCTTCGCCGGTGCCGGTGCTGTGGATGCCGCCGGCATGGACTTCCGCCTGCTGCATTGCCTGATTTCCCCTCCGGATGCGGGCGACGCCCGGTTGCTTGGAGAAGGAGGGCGGCCGCCATGGAATGACCCCAGCGGATGCTTCGCTGCACGATATCCGCGGCGGCGGACGCGTGTCAATGGGCGGGCCTGCATTGACGGCGGGGAAGAGAAAAGAGAATGCTGCTGAACAAGGTAGGCGATGAGAGACAGACTGCTCACTGCGACGCTGGCCCTGCTTGCACCGGCCGGAGGGGAGCAGGCCGACGCCCTTCTCCGGTTCGAGGACCTGACCACGCCACCGCCGGTCTGGAGTTACTGGGGCTTTGATTTCACCCCATTCGGCGCCCATCTCTACGAGATCGTGGACTACTTTGCTTCGCTCGGCTCTGCCCCGGGACAGCGGCCCAACTCGAAAGGCGGTCCCACTGAGATGTCAGACGGCTTCCGGTCCCTCTTCGGAGTCATCGTCCGCGGCTCCCGTCTCCCCCGCCCGCCTCAGCCCCAGCTTGGCCGCGATGGGGGCGGAGAGCTCGAAGACTATGGTGGAGCCGATGATGGTGTTCAGTATGAGGGGCCCATGGTGGGAGAAGCCGGCGGCCTCGGAGACGGTGAGGGCCAGGCCTATGGAGACCCCCGCCTGGGGCAGCAGGCCCAGCCCCACGTTGTTGCGGACCTCTGCCGGAGCGCCTCCCAGCCAGGTTCCTGCAAAGGCCCCCGAGTACTTCCCGGCGGTGCGGAGCAGTATGTAGGCGGCTATGAAGCCCGCCGCACCCACGAAAACGTGGAACTGGAAGTGGGCCCCGGCCAGGGTGAAGAAGACCAGGAAGATGGCCTCGCGGATGTGGCTCATGGGCGAAAGGCAGAGGTCGGACTCCTCCGCGGCCACCAGCTTGGACATGTAGCCCAGGACCATGCAGGAGAGCAGGGGGGAGAACTCCAGCCGCCCCGCCAGGCCCAGGGTGAGGAACACGAAGCCCAGTATCACCGGAAGCCGCAGCTCGTCGCTCTCTATCCGGCGGGCGAACCAGCCCAGTGCCAGGCCCAGAGTCGCGCCCGCAGCCAGGGAGAGGCCGATCTCCCTGGCTGCGGTGCTCAGCCTCCCCGCCTCCGCTCCGGCGGCGGTGAGGCTCATCACCAGCGTGAAGAAGACTATTGCCAGCATGTCGTCTATGGCCACCAGGCTCAGCAGCGACCTGGTGAGGGGGCCCTTCGCCTCGTACTCCTCGATGACGGCGATGGTGGCGGCCGGAGCCGTTGCGGAGGCGATGGCCCCCAGCACCAGGGCGGTGCCCAGGCTGAACCCGCCCATGAACAGAGCTCCGACGGCCCATATGCCGGCGGTGACCACCAGAACGGCTCCCAGGGACTGGCCGAGGACTCCCAGCAGTATGCTGCCGCTGCGGCGGCGCAGCCACTGCAGCTGGAACTCCGCCCCTACCAGGAACGCTATGGCTCCCAGCGCGATGTCGGTGAGAACCGAAGACCAACCCCACACGCCGAAGGGAAGGACCGAGCCCAGCAGCTCGGCGCTGAACAGCGCCCCCACGAAGACGTAGGACGCCACCCGGGGTATGCCGATCCTCTCCCCCCAGGTGCCGGCCATGAAGCCGGCGGACATAACCAGGCCGAGGGCGATCAGGTGCTGCACGTTGGCGCCTTCCAAGTCACCCCTTCCCGCGGCGATGAAAGCCCACTATCTCATTCTCGCGCCCCGGCGGGAACGACAGAATGGGGCCAGCCCCGTCAACGGGATGGGGCCTGCCCCGTAGCGTCTGCCGGAGGGTTTCGGTGGAGAAACCGGAAGGTGAGGCATGCCCTACCGCAAGGTCCTGGTGGTGTGGAACACGGTATCCGGCCCGGATACCCAGGACGAGGACAGGGAGGCTGTCCGCCGGTTCCTGGAGGGAAAGGGGACCGATTTCGAGATCCGGGACTGGACCGCCCCGGAGCAGATCCCCGGATGGGTGGAGGAGGCGGAGAGAGGGGACGTGGACCTGCTGGTCTCGGCCGGCGGTGACGGAACGGCGGCCGCGATAGCCGACTGCCTGATACGCCTGGGGAGCCGGGTACCGCTGGCAGTGCTCCCCCTGGGTACGTCCAACCTGCTGGCCCTGAGCCTGGGGCTGCCCCCGAGCCTGGAGGATGCGCTGGAGGTGGAATGGTCCGGGACGGTTGTCCGGCTGGACGCCGGCTACGTCGCCGAGATGGACAGACACTTCCTGGTGGGCGCCTCGGTGGGCGCACATGCCGAGCTGGTGAGGAAGACCTCCCGGGAGCGCAAGCGGGAGATGGGCTTCCTGGCCTACCTGCTCTCCGGCATCCGCACTGTGCTCAGCTTCCGGCCCCGGAAGGTCCGGATAGAGACCGACAGGCGGAGCTGGCGCTGGAAGACCGACTCCATAGAGGTGCTCAATACCGCCGGCTTCCTCCCCGCCGATCACGCCCTGGCCCCCCGGGTGGACCCCGCGGACGGAGTGCTGGACCTGATGGCCCTGCGCACGGGGACGGTGCTGGACCTGGCGGGCCTGCTGCTGTACGCGCTGGTGGGGAAGAGGTTCGACCCCTGGCACACCGAGCACCGGCAGGCGCGAAGGGTGACGGTCCGCCCCCGTAGGGCGCTGGAGGTGCAGATGGACGGGGAGCCGGTGGGGCGGACGCCGGTGACCGTGGAGGTCCGGAAGTCGGCGCTGTCGGTGGTGGTGGCCCCCGGCTAGACTAGCCCAGGGATATCCAGGCGGCGGCGATGCCCAGCAGCAGCCCGGCCAGCACCTGGGGGTAGCTGTGGCCGAGGAAGGTCTTCAGGGCCCGGGGCTCGAAGCCCTCCTCCAGTACGTGGCCCAGACGCAGTATCAGCTCGTTGAGGACGTGGGCCTGACGGCCGGCGGAGCGGCGGACGCCGGTGGCGTCGTACATGACCACCAGGGCGAAGACGGCGGACACGGCGAACAGGGCGCTTCCGAAGCCCTCCCGTATGCCCACGCCGGCGGCGAGGGCGCTCACCAGCGCCGAGTGCGAGGAGGGCATCCCTCCGGAGCCGAAGAGCCTCTCCGGGCACCATCTCTTCTCGATTGCCAGGCATACCAGGGCCTTCAGCACCTGGGCGGTGGCGTCGGCAATTATGGCCGTCAGCAGAATGCGGTTTCCCAGTATGCCGCCCACGTCAGCGCGCGTCCTCCCCGGAGGCCTTGATGGCGCCCCAGGTGGACCGGGAGACCGGTGAGGGGTAACCGTCGTAGAGGCAGGCGGCCCATCCGGTGAAGGCCGGCGCCTCCCACTCCTCCACGACAGTTCCGCCCTCGTCGAACCGGTAGATCATCCCCGTCTGGCCGTCCAGGGCCTCGGCGCTCCAGAAGCACTCCCCGTCGTACCAGAGGCCGCGGCAGGAGTCCCCCGGCGGAGAGAGCACCGTGGGGGAGGCCTGCTGTATGTCGGGCCAGTCCCCCAGGTCCCAGCTGCGCATCAGTCCGTCATCGTTCAGCGTCCAGAGGCTCTGGCCGTCCCAGCACGAGCCCAGGACGTCGTAGTCGAAGTCGGCGGAGGAGTCCTTGGTGCCGTCGGGCAGGTAGCGGTTCATGTCCCACTCGGTGACGTACAGGTACTGGCCGTCCCAGGCCAGGTCGTAGAAGTAGAACAGCGACCAGTCGTCTATCACCAGGTCCAGCTCCCATGTCTGCAGGTCCACGATGTAGGTCCTGGGGGCGAAGGCCTCGGAGACGTGGACCTCCCCGTCCACCACCTCCAGGTCGTTGAACCGGTAGTTGTCGTACTGCTCCCAGTCCAGCACCTGGCCGTCGGTGTCCATCACGTATATCCGGGAGTTGAAGGTCTGGTGGCAGGTAAAGACGATCACCTGCTGCTCCGCCCCCGCCGAAGTCGCAAGAAGAGGCAGCAGCAGCAGAACGCCGATGCTGATTCCGCAATCTGCTTTCCTCATGAGTTCCTTTCCGAATTTGCACTGTGAGGATACCGGAGACGCGGAAGCCCGTCAAAAAGGGCCGGCGGATCACTGCATCATCCACCGGCTGGAGATGGCGGCACAGACGGGCGGATGGACGTCAGCCCCGCCCCTACTCCTCCGGCTCGAAGTCCAAGGCGGCGGAGTTGATGCAATAGCGGAGCCCGGTAGGTTCGGGGCCGTCCTCGAACACGTGCCCCAGGTGGGCGCCGCAGCTTCTGCAGACCACCTCGGTGCGCTGCATCCCGTGGGAGTCGTCCGGCCTCTCTTCGACTCCCCCCTCCTGCGCAGGCCTGCTGAAGCTTGGCCATCCCGAGCCGGAGTGGTACTTGTCGCCGGAGGCGAACAGCTCCGCCCCGCAGCAGATGCAGCGGTAGGATCCGTCATCGTCGCTGCGGTAGTAGCGGTTGCGGAAGGGGGGCTCGGTCCCCTTCTCCTGCGTAACATGGAACTGCAGCGGGCTCAGCCTGCTCTTCAGGTCCTTCCCTTCCTCATCCTTCCCGGCCATGTCATCCCTTCCGTGATATGAAACCCTTGCGGATCGATGCTGTTACCTACTATGCCTGTTGTCCAGGCCTGCGAAAGGGGCGGATCCATCCGCCGGCAGCTGGAGGCGGCGGCAGTCTGGGTCTGGCCCATTGTCTCTCGGTGAACGGAATGCAATGACACACTACAGGACGGCAGCAGCCGCCCTGCTGGCGCTTATGCTTGCCGGCTGCGGCTCCCCGGAGATAACCCGGCCCAACGTGGTGCTGGTAATCATCGACACTTTGCGGGCGGACCGTCTGGGCTGCTACGGCTACGGCCGCGACACCTCCCCGGGCCTGGACAGCCTGGCAGCCGAGGGAATGCGGTGGACCCGCGTCCAGGGCCAGTCGTCGTGGACGCTGCCTGCTGTTGCCAGCATCCTGACGGGACTGTCTCCCAGGGCGCACGGAGCCAGGCTCAACGTCTCCGAGAGGGCCATGTGGAAGGTATCACCTCGGACGCCCAACGCAGTAACCGTCCTGGGGGAAGCGGGCTACCGCACACTGGGCCTCTTCAACGTGGTTCTTCTGAGCGAACATATGGGCTTCCACCGTGGGTTCGACCGGTTCCACTGCAACCGCGAGGGAAACGGCATGGCCGGGGAATCGGTTGACCGTGCACTGGCATGGCTGGAGGGCGAGGCCTCCCGGGAGGAGCCATTCCTGCTGGTCCTCCATCTCTTCGACCCCCACTCGCCCTACGACCCGCCGCAGCCGTGGGACACCCTGTACGCCTCGTCTTCGGAGGGCGACACCGCCTGGACCTTCACCCCCGAGGGGGCCGTCGCCGACACTACCGCCCGGAAGCGCCTGGAGGACCTCTACGACGGGGAGATCGCCTGGACGGACTCCCAGCTCTCGCGGCTGTGGGCCGGCATCAGGGGGATGGGGCTGGCCGACGAGACCCTGGTGCTGGTCACCGCCGACCACGGGGAGGAGTTCCTGGAGCACGGCTACGTGGAGCACGGCAGGACCCTCTACCAGGAGATCACCAGGGTCCCCATGATCGCCTCCGGCCCCGGCATCCCGTCGGGCAGCGTGGGCGAACTGGTGGTCTCGCACCTCGACGTGCTGCCCACGATCCTGGCCGCCGCCGGGGTGGAGGCCCCCGCCGGGCTGCCCGGAAGAAACCTGCTGGAGGCCGGATCCGCAGAGGGTCGCGGGCTTCCAGCCAGCGGCCTGAACACCGGCCCGCCATTCCGGATGGCGGCCCTGCGCAGTGGAGACAGGAAGGTGATCTGGGTCCCGTGCGCCGACAGCGCCGTCATGTACAGGCTGGGAAGCGACCCCCTGGAGCAGCGGCCGCTGCCCCCCGACTCCGCCCTGCTGGCGCTGCTGGAGGACTACTGGGCCACGCCCAGAAGATACCCGCCGGTCCGCTCGGAGATGGAGGTGGGCCCGGCTCTGCGGGACCTGGGCTACCTCTAGCCCCCGGGGCTAGGAGGACTCCCCCCGCACCAGGAAGGCCGTCAGGTAGGTGGCGCCGGAGAGGAGTATGATCATGGGCCCGCCCTGCAGGCCCGTGTACCAGGCCAGAGCCAGCCCCCCCACGCTCAGTACGGCGGCGATGACGGCGGACGCCGCCATCATCCTGCCCACCCTGCCCACGAACATCCTGGCGATGGCGGGAGGTATGGTCAACATGGCGATCACCATGATCAGGCCCACCACCCTTATGAGCATCACCACGGTGAGGGCCACCACGCAGAGAAACAGCATGAAGAGAAGGCCCACGCGAATCCCCTGGACACGGCTGAACTCCGAATCGTAGGAGATGGCCACCAGCTCGCGGAAGAAGCCCGCCACGAAGAGCAGCACCACCAGATCCAGAAGGCCCATGAGTATGAGGTCTCGCCCGGGGACGGCCATGATGCTCCCGAAGAGGTAGCTCATCAGGTCCACGGCGTAGCCTCCGGAGAGCTTGATCAGCACCAGGCCGGCGGCCATGCCTATGGCCCAGAAGGCGGCAATGGCCGTGTCCGCCCGCTCGCGGTAGCGGAGGGAGATGACCCCGATGCCCAAGGCGGATACAAGGCTGAACAGCAGCGCTCCCAGCAGGTGGGGGAAGGAAGCGGCGTAGGCCAGCCCCAGGCCGCCGAATGAGGCGTGGGCCACGCTTCCCGCCAGTGACGACATCCTGTTCACCGAGACCAGCGTGCCCACCACGCCGGCCGCCACCGCCCCCAGAAGGGCCGCGGCGAAGGCATTCTGCAGGAAGGTGTACTGGGCCAGCGCCTCAATCAACGTCGCCCTCCAGGTCCCTCTTCTCCCCCAGCAGCCGGTGGGGGACCCCGTGGGCCAGAAGCTCGATGGGGCAGCCGTAGGCCTCGGCCATGGACCCGTGGTCCAGTCCCTCGCCGTGGCTGGCCAGGCCCACGTTCAGGCAGGCCACGGTCTTCACGTAAGACGAGACAGCTCCCACGTCGTGGGTGACCATGACGATGGTGATCCTGTCGTTGAGCTCTCCTAGAAGGTGGTAGAAGCTCTCCTGGTTGCTGGGGTCCACGCTTGCAGCCGGCTCGTCCAGAAGCAGCAGGTCCGGGTCGGTGGCCAGGGCCCGGGCTATGAACACCCTCTGCCTCTGGCCTCCGGAGAGGTTTCCCACCTTCTTCTCCGCCAGATCCTCTATGCCCAGCATGGACATCCGCTCCAGAGCGGCCTCCCGGTCCTGGCGCGAGTATCCGGAGAAGGGGCGTATGCCCTGCAGCCGTCCCATGAGCACCGCGTCCAGCGCCCGGATGGGGAAGTCCCTCTTGAAGGTGGTGTCCTGGGGCACGTAGCCCATGTGCCTGCGGGCCTGCGCCGGCGGCCGTCCGAAGACCCTGACCCTGCCGCTGTCCGGCTCCAGCAGGCCCAGGACGATCTTCATCAGCGTTGTCTTGCCGCCGCCGTTGGGGCCGATGACGGCCAGGAAGTCCCTGGGCTCCACCTCCAGGCTGACGCAGCGGAGGACGGGATGGCCGGAGGAAAAGGAGAAGGTGACGTTCTCCAGCTCCACCGCGTTTACGCTCACTGCCTGCCCGCGATCCGCCCGGCCACTGCCTGCAGGTTGGAGGCCCAGTCCCGGGCTAGGGGGTCCGCCTCCTCCAGCCGGGCCCCTATCTCCCCGGCCAGTGTCTCGGCCGAGCGCCGGCTGAACTGGGGTGCCACCAGCACAACGGGATCGGATAGCCCCTCGGCCACCTCCACCAGCCCTGCCAGCTCGGAGGGGGAGGGCTCCTGGCCCTGCACCTCGATGGGCAGCTGGTAGAGGTCGAACTCGTCGGCGAAGTAGCCCCAGGAGGGATGGAAGACCACGAAGGTGTCCCCACGGGCCTCCTCCAGTACGGTCCTGATCCCGGTCTGCAGGCTGTCTATCTCCCTCCGGAAGGAAGCCAGGTTGGCGGCGTAGGCGCTGTCCCCCGCGGGGTCCAGTCGGGTGAGGGCCGCCGCTATGGTGTCCGCCTGCACTTGCACCAGCTCGGGAGAGAGCCAGATGTGCGGATCGGGTGAGCCGTGCCCGTGCCCGTGGCCGTGCTCTCCCTCCTCCGCGTGGGCCCCGTACCTGTCTATGGGGCGCCGGTCCACTCCCCGGTGGGTGGCCACAACGGGCAGGTCGGGGTTGGCGGACTCCAGCCTGGGAAGCCAGGCGCTCTCGAAGGGGACGCCTATGGAGAGGTAGAGCTCCGCCTCCGCCACCTGCCTCATCTCCGCCGGCCCGGGCTCGTAGGTGGCGGGGCTGGCCCCCGGAGGAAGGGCCGCCTCCACCTCCACCCTTCCCCCGGCGAGCCTCTCCACGAAGTACTCCTGTGGAGGTATGCTCACCATCACCAGGGGAATGTCTGCGGAGCGGTAGGGCCCGCCCCCTCCGCAGGAAAGCACTGCAATGGACCCAAGAACCGCCAGAGCCGCTGCTGTCCTTGTCACCGTCCTCACCCCTCCTCTTGCATGCAGTCCGGACAGACGCCCAGTCCCCTGAGGTCCAGATGCTCTATCCTGAAGCCGTACCTCTTCTCCAGCTTCCGCCGCAACGGGGCTGAGACCTCGGCGGGTACCCGGGTGATCCTCCCGCAGCGCGCACAGCTGAGGTGGTCGTGCCTGTCGTCCCAGCGTCCGGAGAGACGGTACCGCCTGAGACCGTCGCCGGACATGCACTCCCGGAGGAACCCGGCCTCCTCCAGGGAGGCCAGGCACCTGTAGACCGCTGACAGGTCGCTTCCGGAGTCCAGCATCCCGTGCACCTCTCCGGCGGAGACGCCGCAGGCGCCCTCTTCGAACAGCCCGATGATCCGCCTCTTGAGAGGCGTGATGCGCAGGCCCTGCCGCCTCAGCTCTGCGATGGCGCTGTGCGCCCAGTTATCGCAAGTCATTTGCGACAGTATGGCGAACTCGGCCCCGGGGGTCAAACCGCATCGGTCAGGAGGGGACCCAGACGCTCTTGGCGGCGATTACCTCGGCGCAGGGGGGCAGCGGAAGCTGCTGCTCCGTCTTGCAGTAGAAGGCAAGCCCCCTCCAGGAGGTCAGGTACTGGTTCTTCTTGGTGAAGACGCCCGTCCTGCCAACCACTACCACGGCCGGGTCCGACATCCTGGCGAAGACCTTCTGCATCTCCTCGGGCTCCAGTCTGATCAGCACGCCCGAGGCCTTTACCGCGTTGGCCATCGCCGCCGCAGCGCCTGCCGCGCCCGCCGCCGCGGCACCTCCAGCAGCCGCCATGCGCCCTCCCTTCAGTCTTACGGCCGGGCTGCGGGAAAGCGCCCTGGGCTCCCCGCAGCCGCCCGACAATGAAATCCCGGTCGACCCCGGGTCGGCCGGAGCCATCTGGAAACTGCCCCAATATTCACATATGGTCAAGAAGGAGTGGCGCCGAGCGCGCCTTGCATGTTTCTGGGGAAGGGAGCCGCCGATGAGAGAGGGACTGCTCTTCGGAGATGAGAACGTCCTGGAGCACGAGGAGATCATCCACCTGTACGACGAGATGACCCTGAGCGACGGGGAGGGGCTCATCCACCAGGGTGAGCTCACCACCGCCTTCTACATAGTGGAGAGCGGGGAGCTGGAGGTGGTGGAGGGAGTGGGCGACAGCGCCATCACCCTGGCCAGGCTGATGGACGGAGACGTGTTCGGAGAGGTCTCCTTCTTCGACGGTGGCGAGCGGTCGGCCACCGTGCGCTCCCGCGGTACCACCACCGTGTACGCCATGAGCAGGGACAACTTCCTGCAGGTGGTGAGACACGAGCCGGAGCTGGCCCTTCGCATGCTGGTGGCGCTGGGCAAGGTCTCGGCGGGCAAGATGCGAAGGGCCGACAGGATGCTCTCCGGTCTGGCGGGGAAGTCCGACCTCCGCGACGACCCGTCCATACGCAGGCTGGTCATGGATATCCGAAGCACCATGAGGTAGCCGGCGGGGACGCCCGCGCGCCCCCGCCGAGATGCGGGATCAGCCGAAGTCTATGCCCTGCGCCAGCTCCATTCCGCCGCTGTAGTTGATGGTGCAGGTCTGCCGGCGCATGTAGGCCTTCCAGGAGTCGGAACCGGACTCCCGGCCGCCTCCCGTCTCCTTCTCGCCGCCGAAGGCCCCTCCGATCTCCGCCCCGGAGGTGCTGGTGTTCACGTTGGCTATGCCGCAGTCCGATCCCATGTGGGACAGGAAGGTCTCCACCTCCAGCAGGTCGCGGCCGAAGAGGCTGCTGGAGAGGCCCTGCGGCACTCCGTTGTGTATCCGGATGGCTTCGGCGATGTCCGTGTACTCCATTACGTAGAGTATGGGGGCGAAGGTCTCGTCGCGGACTATGTCCGTCTGCCGGGGCATGCGGACGATGGCGGGGGTCACGTAGCGGGGGCCCAGGTCCTCGCGGACCTTCCCGCCGGTGAGCACCTCGCCGCCCTGTTCCCGGGCGGCCTCCAGGGCCTCCATCATGTCCTTCACCGCACCCTCGGTCACCAGGGGCCCCATCAGCGTGGAGCCGTCCAGGGGATCGCCGATGGAGACGGACTCGTACCTGTTCACCAGGCGGTCCACCATGGCGTCGGAGACGTCGCTGTGGACGATCAGGCGGCGGTTGGTGGTGCAGCGCTGCCCCGCGGTGCCCACTGCGGCGAAGAGTATGCTGTCGGTGGCCAGGTCCAGGTCCGCCGACGGGGTGACTATGGCGGCGTTGTTGCCCCCCAGCTCCAGTATGGTCCGCCCGAACCGCGCGGCCACCGTCTTGGAGACCCTGCGGCCCATCCGGCAGGAGCCGGTGAAGCTCACCAGGGGCAGCCTCTCGTCCTCCAGCATGCTCTGGCCCACCGACCGGCCGGGGCCTGCCGCCAGGTTGAAGATGCCCTCGTATCCCATCTCGGACTGTATCCGGTCGGCCACCTTCTGCACCGCGACGGCGCAGAGGGGGACCTTGCTGGAGGGCTTCCATACCACCGTGTCGCCGCAGACGGCGGCAATGGCCGAGTTCCAGGCCCAGACGGCCATGGGGAAGTTGAAGGAGGTGACCACCCCTATGGGGCCCAGGGGGTGCCACTGCTCGTACATCCTGTGCCGCTCCCGCTCGGAGTGCATGGACTTGCCGTAGAGCTGCCGGGAGAGTCCCACGGCGAAGTCGCAGATGTCTATCATCTCCTGCACCTCACCGTGGCCCTCGGCCCGTATCTTGCCCATCTCCAGCGTGATCAGGTCGCCCAGGGGCTCCTTCAGCTCCCTCAGGGCGTTGCCCAGCCGCCTGACCATCTCCCCCCGCACCGGCGCCGGAACCATCCGCCAGCTGCGGAAGGAGGAGTCGGCGGCCTCCACCACGGTGTTGAAGTCATCGGCAGAGGCCTGGACGATCTCCGCCAGACCGGTGCCGTCGGACGGGCTCTCGGACTCCATTGTCTCCCCGGATACCTCCAGGGGGCCACGGCCCCCGATGTGCGCCCCCGGATTGGGGGAACCGGACTCCACACCCAGTCTGCTCAGTATCTCGTCTGCTCGCATACTCCCACCTTCTCTGCAGGTTGGTCATTCTCGGCCGTGCGGAACCATCATTATTACAAATAGACGTACCCCCAGCAACCTGGCCCGGGGCGGAGAGATGCACCGGGCCACGAGCCCTCAGCCGGCCTCCGGGGCAGGCCGGGAGAGAGTCTCCGCCATCTCCCGGGGGCGGTCGGGGGAGACCACCAGCGTGCGGTCCGAAAGCTCGATAACGACGGCCAGCTTCGGGTCGGTCACCCATGCCCGGTACGGCCCAAGGCTGCTGTTGCGGAACCTGCCGGTGAAGGAGAACAGCCCGCCGTTTCCGAATGTCCTTATCGATCCGGCCATGGCTCCGGGATCGTGGCGGACTCTTCGAAGGCCCTCCAGGTCGACTGCGGTCTCCCACAGCAGCCGCCGGACCACGAGGCGGCCGTCCTCCAGCCTGTAGCCCCGGACGACGAAGGGCAGCGCGGCCAGCAGCAGCAGTACGGGAATCCCCACAGAGACCGCGATCCTGGTGAGGTCACCCTCGGAGGTGACCACACCGGACACTGCCACTCCCACCAGGATGAGGCAGGTCACCGCGGTCATCACCTTCAGGGAGGTTCCCCAGGGCGCTCCGTAGGACATCCCGGTCCGGCGGCTAACCATCGGGCAGTACGTAGACGGAGACGTGGCCGCCGCAACCGTCCCGGAAGGACTGCCCCGACCAGCCTCCCCACCTGTTCTCCAGGTGCAGGCCCGCCAGCTCGGCCATCAGGTCCATCTCCGAGGGCCAGACGTATCGGATGCGCAGCGGCAGTATCTCCACCTGCCGGGAGCCGCCCAGCAGGACCTGGGCGGTGTCGATGGTCTGGCCGACCCCGCTGTGCCGGGAGCACTCCAGTCGGACGGTCTGCCCTCCAGCCTCGATGGTCCGGGTGGTCTGACCACCTTCGAATCGGGTCACGTCGGGGAAGAAGCACTCCAGGACGAAGCGGCCCCCGGGGGCAAGCACCTCGGCCACGGAGCGGAAGCATCGCCTCTGCTCCTCCTGGGTTGTCAGGCCGAAGAAGGTGTTGAACACCACGAAGGCCATGCTGAAAGGACCGCCGGGAGCCGGGTCCGCGAAATCGCCTATGCTAACGTGTATGCCGCCGCCCCCGGGCTTGTCCCTCATCAGCCGGACCATCTCGGGGGAGGAGTCGACTCCGTGGACCTCCAGGCCCCTCTCCGCCAGGGGGATTGCCACACGCCCGGTGCCCACTCCCAGCTCCATCACCGGACCGCTGCCGGCCAGGTCCTCCAGCTTGTCCAGCATGGCGGGGTCGGCCTCGGAGTACCACCTGTCGTAATGGGGGCTGACCGTTCTGCCGTATGTTCCGCTGTCGTAGCTATCCACTGTATCGCTCCTTTCGCTAAGAACGAATATGCCCATCGGGGCGCTGGAGAAAAGGGCCTGCAAGGCAGGGATTTGACCCCGGCCCAAGACCGCTCAATTATCCGGGCAGGTCTTCCGTGGAAGACATGAACCCTGGACTCCGGGCCCTCACCGCCCGGATGATTGGAGGCCGGAATGGAGCAGGCGCTGGAAACCGTGAAGGAGGTTGTGACGGTCTACGGCCTGAGAATAGTGGCCGCTATCGTCATCTTCGTCGTGGGTAGACTGGCTGCGGGAACGGTCCGGAGGATGCTGCGCAAGCTGATGCGCAGGCGGGAGGCCGATCCCACCCTCACCGGGTTCGTGGTAAACATGGCCTACTACGCCCTGCTGGCGTTCGTGGTGGTGGCGACACTGGCCAAGCTGGGAATCCAGACCGCTTCCTTCGTGGCGGTCCTGGGCGCCGCAGGCCTGGCCGTGGGCCTAGCCCTCCAAGGCTCTCTGGCCAACTTCGCCGCCGGCGTCCTGCTGCTGGTGCTGCGCCCGTTCCGGGTGGGCGATTACGTCGAGGCCGGGGGTACCGCCGGAACCGTGGAGGGGATCAACATCCTCACCACGGAGCTCAAGTCACCCGACAACCGGGAGATAACCATACCCAACGCGCAGATCACCTCCGGCAGCATAGTCAACTACACGGCGCGGGAGATGCGGCGTATAGATCTGGTGGCGGGGGTGGGCTACGACGATGACCTGGACAGGGTAAGGCGGGCCCTGGAGGAGGTGCTGGCCGCGGACGAGAGGATCCTGTCCGATCCCGCACCCACCATCGGTGTCCTGGAGCTGGGGGACAGCAGCGTGAACTTCGCCGTCCGGCCCTGGGTCAAGACCGGGGACTACTGGGCCGTATTCTTCGATACCCAGGAGGCGATCAAGAAGCGCTTCGACAGCGAGGGAATAAGCATCCCCTTCCCCCAGACGGACGTCCATCTCTTCGGGGAAGAGGCCTGAGAAAGGGCTCCATTCGGCGCGAAGGGCGGGGAGCGGCCGCTCCCCGCCCCGTCTGCCGGGCTCCTATCTGATGACCGCCACTGTGCGGGAGACGTGGGCGCCGGAGTCGGTTGTCAGCCTCACAAGGTAGACGCCGGAGGCGCTCAGGTCGTAGCTGGCCGGCACGCCGTTCACCGCGCGCCCCGAGGCCACCCGTCGGCCGGAGACGTCCCAGACGGATACGGTACCCGTAGCGCCCTCGGGGAGCATGGGGGTCACGGACACCGTTCCGGTGGAGGGGTTGGGCCCCAGGGTCATCTGTGGGGATCCCGGCATGAGCCAGCCGCCCTCTATGCCCGTCTGCAGGTCCATGAACTTGTCGTAGCGGGCGTTTATGACCTCCTTGTCGGAGCTGGAGTACTCCTGGACGAAGGTGGCCAGGTGCAGGTTGTCCGCTACCCAGTCGGTGATATCGTACTCGGTCTCGTAGTAGACCGTGTCCGGGTATGGCCCGCTGAAGTCCACCTCCGGGCCCGCCACTCCGAACAGGTTGTCGCGGAAGGCCTGGTAGAAGTAGTCGCCCGACCAGTAGCCCGTCCCCGGAACTTCGTCCTCCACCACTGTGGCAAAGAGCCTTATGGGAGCGGTGGTCTCTATCTCGTCCTCCGCAACCAGACCCACGCTGATGGTGCCCGTCTGGTCGTCTCCGTTGCGGGCCACGAAGATGCTGAGGTTCGTGGGCACGTCTATCCTGTTGTTGAAGGCGTTGTTGAGCCCTGGTCCGCTGGTGCTGGCCTTGATCACCCCGTCGAACTGGATCCAGGGAACTGCATTGACGCCGTAGAACGACTTCCTGGCGTTCTGCTCGGTGGGGTTGGCCAGATAGATGGGATCGTTGCCCGAGGGCCAGCTAACGTGGACCCTTATCACCGCCAGGTCACCTGCGGCCAGGTGATCGTTGACGAAGGAGTTGAGCGTGGGCTCGAAGCTCCAGCAGGGCCCGCACCCGCTGTTCGTGAAGTCCTCCAGGAGCACGACCCGATCCGCGGCAGCAGCCACCGCCGCCAGGGTCAGGGCAAAGATCAGCAGCCATTTCATCATCCCCAAAGCCTCCTTCTCTCCAATCGCAGGTGTACAGTCCGACAAGACTGTACAGTGCTTGACTAGGAAATGTCAAATGCGCGGGTTGCGTATCTCCGTTGCTGTAGGGGGTAGGTTTGGCCGATGCCCTCAGGGCCCGGCCCGGGTGCCGGAGGGTACCAGGTCGGAGACATCGATGTAGGCCCGGGGGAGGTCATCCAGCTCGCCCGCCAGCCACTGCACCGCCGGGTCGGGGTGGGAGAGGGCCTCGGAAAGAACTACCCCGTAGATGTCGGCCGCGGTCTGCATCCCGCCGGCGTACACCGGCTCGGTAGCCTCCGGGTAGTACATGTACGCGTAGCATTCCCAGGCCGCCCTGGCCCTGTGGGCGGCCAGGATTAGCAGGAAGGGCTCCAGCGGAGTGTCAGGGTCCTGGCGAAGCCAGGTTACCGCGTGCACGGCCTCCTCCAGGGGTCTCCCTGGCCGGCCCTCCCAGTCCCGGTACAGCGGGGCGGAAGAGGTGTAATCCCTTGCCAGCAGGGGCATGGAGGGACTGTCGCCCAGAACGATGAAACCCCGCTCCAGGCCCGCCATCAGGGCCGCCATCCACTCATCGGTGTCCTCAGGGGTGATTCCCGGCCGGAAGCCGTTGTAGCCGGCAACCAGGTCGGCGAGGCTGGGACGGATGTAGGAGGGGAAGCCCTCCAGCTCCAGCCGCTGGTTCTCCTCCCAGGAGTAGGGGGCCAGCAGAGCCTCTACCGCCGTATCGAAGACCTTCGCGGAGGCGGGCCCGACGGCCAGGCACACCAGGGCGAGAACTGCCAGGGCTCTCATTTTCCTCCCGCTTGCGGGACACATGCTCCATGGGACTCGACTGCCCCAACATAAGCCCATAGCGCAAGGGAACAAGAGCGGACCCGGCCTCAGGAGCTGTGGCCCTCTTCGGTCTCCAGCTCTCCGCCCTTGCCGTTGAGCCAGCTGTCGAAGGCCTCTCTGCCGCAGTCGTCCCAGAAGGCCCGGAACGAGCTCCAGTGGTACTCGGTACCGTTGCGGTTGATGCTGACACCGCCTTTGGGCTTGCCTCCGCCGCCCTTGTGGACGAACTCCCGGTGTCCGGCTCCGAAGAGCACGTGGCCCAGAACCACCAGCCCAACCGCCTGCCAGTAACCCACCTCGGGGAGCCCGAAGATGTCGGGCATCAGCGCGTTCCACAGCCACATCACCAGCAGGCCGAAGATGATGGCCAGGGCCGCCACGGCCAGAACACCCAGCATCACCAGCCCCGCGATCTTGGCCGCCTTGGCCGCCGGAGGCCCGTGAACGACCCTGTTGCCTATCCTGGTTGTACCCATGTCACTCCTCCTTCAGGTGTTGGAGTCGCTTCCTTATCTTCCTGATGCCCCTGTGCTTGCGGGAGAGGAGCGTACCCAGAGGCGTGGAGGTGCGCCGGGCCAGCTCGGCCATGGACATTCCGTTCAGCTCGGTCTCCACCACCACCTGTCGCTGCCGGGGCGGAAGCGACCGGATGGCCTCGAAGATCTCCCTCCTCAGCATCCGCCTCTCCACAGAGCCCCTGGGCTCGAACTTCGTATCCGGCAGGATCTCGTAAAGGCTCGATTGCCCATCCGCCCCCTCCATGGAGGTCACGTCCGGCCTTGCCTTGCGGTACTCGTCGATGATGCGGTTGCGCAGCGCCCGGAACACGTATGCTGATAGGTTGGCGATGGGAGCGGTGACTGAGGGGTTCTCGATGAGCTTGAGCATAACGTCCTGCACCAGGTCCTCGCCGTCCATGTGGGCGGCGTCCGAAAGCTGCGAGCGGACGAACCGGACCAGCCTGTCCCTGTTCTCGGCCATGAACTCGCCCAGCGCTCTGCCGCCCATCTCTCCCTTCCCCTAATCCCCCAGGGGTGTTCATCCATTGCAGACGGCTCAATCCCACGGATATTCCATCGGTGGGTCGAAGTGCCTCCTTGCCTGCAACATAGGGAGATATGCGGTACGTGTGGTGAGGAGCCTGCCCCTCGGAGCCTGACGCACCCCGGGACTCGGTGCTGCCGCAGGCTTCCAGGACCAGGAGGTGGTATCAGGCAGGCAGCTCCTCCGCCAGCTCCCATTCCACTGATGCAACCCATTGCTCCTGTTCTAATTGGCCTAAGACCCGGCAGTTTTGGTCACTTGAGAGGATCACGGCTCTCCGCGCCCCGGGGTCGGCGGCTTGAGACGACATGAGGTATGGGGATGAAAAATGGCTGGCGGGCAGGGACTCGAACCCCGATTATGCGGTCCAGAGCCGCATGTCCTACCGTTGGACGACCCGCCAGCGGGGACGTGAACTATAGACTTTGCCGGCGCGGGCTGTCAACCGTTCAGCGGCCGCCGGCGGCCACCACCATCCTTGCGGTCCGCACGCCGGCTTCCCCACGGTGGACCATCAGGTAGACGCCGGGGGAGAGAGCGGATACGTCCAGCTCCCGGGAACATCCGGCAGCGCCGATGAGCGGAGGCGAGACCCTGCGTCCGCAGAGGTCGTAGACCTCCAGCGCACCCGGGCCGGGCACGGCAACCGCAACCGTCCCGGTGGCGGGGTTGGGCCTGATGCTCAGGCCGGGACTCTGCGGGCGGTCCGGGTCGGCGGACTGGGGGTCGTGGTTGGGGAAGAGGTCGTCCCAGTCCAGCCAGTAGGGGTCCTGCTCCCACGAGGCGGCCTCGTCGGTGGAGAAAGCCAGGCCGATCCTGCGCTGCTGGGGGGCGAAGATCATGGTCTGGATGGTGCCTCCCGAGTTCGGTGTGGGCGGGAAACCGACCTCGCCCATGAGGCTCCAGAAGCGGCCCAGCGTCATGTCCGGGTCGGCGGCCATGGAGTCCACCAGCAGCGGGTAGCGCCATCCCGGGGAGGGGGAATACAGCTTGCGGTGGTGGTTGGTGGCGGCCATGTGGTCAGGGGCTATGGCGGGCTCATCGCCGGCGGACCGTAAGGCGTGTCCGACGCTGTTGTTCACCTCCACCACCAGGCCGGTGTCCCCCTGCCAGGCCAGCTCGGGGTCAGCCACCACGTGGATGATGTACGACGAGCTTCTGTTGTACTCTGTGAGGGCGGCCACCAGGTCGCCGGCGTCGTGGCTGCCGCTGCCGTCGAAGTCCTCATCGCACAGGCCCATGGCCAGGGCCATGGTGATGGGGACGAAGTCGGGCTCCCAGGTGGTGATCCCCTTGTGATCGCCCATGTTCAGGGCAGCGCATACACCGCTCTCGTTCATGCCGGAGAGGGTCCCCAGGTATCCGGAGAATCCGATGGATACGAAGTCCTGGCCCGAGTCCGGGTCCAGCGTCACCAGCAGTTGGGCATCAAGGACGTTGGCGGCGGAGTCCACGAAGAAGTCCAAGTTGCGCGACATGGCCGGGGAGCCGGCCAGCTCCGGCTCTGATGCGGTGGCCTCCCCCCAGGAGGAGACGCTGGAGCAGAGCAGGTCGCCCAGGGGCGTAGCCCCCGAGAAGTCCTGCACCGCAGAGGCCACCAGCACGTCCAGCGTGTCCAGCTCCCGGCCGAAGACGTCAGAGTAGAGGTCCACGGAGTCCGCCATGCCCGCGATGCCTCCGGCGGCGTAGCTGGAGAAGCGGGAGGGCGTCTGGAAGTGCTGTATGTAGAACAGCCGCAGGGCCTCTATGTTGGAGACGCCGCCGGCCAGCTCCACCATGTAGGTCTCGTAGACCAGCTTTATGCGCGGGGCCAGGAGGTATCCGTGGGCGTAGCCCATCTCCTCCCAGCTTCCCCAGAGGTTCAGGACCTCTATGGGGCCCTGTTGCTCCAGGGATCCCTGAACTTCTCCGGAAGGAAACATGGTCAGAACGGTCAGAAGGAGTATCTGGGCGAGCATGGGACGCCTTTCCCAACGGGTGCAGCCACGGGCCAACGTGGTCAGGATACTAAGCCCTACGGGACCGGTCCAGCGGGTGGCTCTTTGTATCCCGTGAGATCCAGGGCGTATATTGGTCCTGCAAGGAAGTTCAGCGGAAGGGAGCGCCGATGAAGAGGCTGCTGGTGTCCTGGGCCGTGGCCGCTGTGAGCATGTGGCTGGTGTCGCTGCTCCTGGGGCCGAACATGGAGTTCGTCAACGGTTGGGACGTGGTGTGGGCATCCGCCCTGGTGGGCCTTCTCAACGCGGTCCTCGCCCCGCTGCTGAACCTGATAACCTGCCCCATCCTCCTGCTGACGCTGGGGCTTTCCCGGTTCCTGGTGAACGCCGTGATGATCCTCATCGCCGACTCCGCGGTGGACGGCTTCCACATAGCCGGCTTCTGGTGGGCGGTACTGGCGGCGGTGCTGATCTCCATCTCCACCACCGTCATCGGGGGGATGATCAGATCTGACGGGGAGGGTCGCCGGCGCTAGCCGTCTGCGGCCCCGGTCACACGCCTGATGATGCCGGCGGGGGTCCGCGCCCGCCCCTGGCCCAGCGGGTTGTCGGCCAGTATTCGGCAGATCATTCCGCCGTCCAGGTCATCCGGATGGACTCCCAGTACGTTCCCGCCCAGGTCGTTGACGTCCACAACCGCCGCTGCGCACTCGAACCTCCTCGCCAGCCTGCGGGCCACTCCCCCGGGGTCCAGGGGAGAGAGGCTCACCGCCCTGTTGAAGGGGGGTATGGTCCCCTCGGTGGGACCGTCTATGGAGCGGGCGCAGGGCCCGGCCACGCGGTAGAAGTCGCCGCGGCGGCCCAGCAGCTTTCCCAGGGCTCCGGCGCAGGCGGCCAGCAGTATCCTGGGCACACCGCACTCCTCCAGGGCGGCCTGCATGGTCTCCGGCATCCCCAGGCCTATTCCCGCCGGGGTCCTGGTCACGTGGCGGGAGAGTATCCTTGCCAGCCGGCCGGGGCGGACCTCGCCCCGGTCCAGCAGGTAGTAGCGGCCCTGGCTGGCCCCCACCGCCTTCTCGCTGACGAAGAGGATGTCGTCGGGTCCGAGTGTCTCCCCGGATGCCTGCAGCCCCTCCCTCAGCGCGCAGGTCAGGCTGTCTCCACGAAGTATCAGCCTGGTGCGCAGGGGAATGCGCAGGTACTCGGCGCCGTCGACCTTTATGCTGCGGGGTGCCATGCCGTATAATCCCTCCCTCGGGGGCGTATATGACCGGCCCGCGGCCTGCGGGCAAGCCTGGAGGTGCCGTATGGAGCTGGCCTCGATGACCACCGGCCAAGTGGAGAGCTACCTGGAGGGACGGACCACCGTGGCCCTGCCGGCGGGCAGCACCGAGCAGCACGGGGAGATGGCCCGGCTGGGGTGCGACGCCCTGGTGGCGGAGTCCGTCTGCCGCCTGGCCTGTGAGATAAGCGGCACGGTAATGGCCCCCGTCCTCTCCTACGGCATGTCCGACGGCCACCTGGACTTTACCGGCACGGTGAGCCTCGCACCCCTGACCATGGCGGCGGTGGTGCGGGACGTGGCCTCTTCGCTGGCCTCCTCGGGCTTCGGGCGGATCATCCTACTGAGCGCCCACGGCGGAAACAGGGGCCCGGCCCTCACCGGCCTGTACGAGGCCGTCCGGGAGTGGCCCGATGTCCACATGCGCTACCTCAGCTACTGGGAGCTGCCGGGGGCGGCGGAGCTGGAGGAGGAGCTCTTCCCCGAAGGAAGCGGCTTCCACGCCACCGCCGCCGAGGTGTCGATGCTGATGCACCTGCGGCCGGACTTCCAGCCGGTGGCCCCGGAAAGCCCGGTGATGGACATGCCGGAGAGGGGCGAGGTGGTGGGGGCGGCTCAGTGGCGCCGGAGGTTCCCCGAGGGGCCCTGCGGAGTTGACCCCGAGCAGGTCTCCGCGGAGAAGGGCCGCAGGCTGCTGGAGCACCTGGCCGGCGCACTGGCCGGTCTTCTGGGGGAGACCGGGTGACAGAGGCCGCCGTATCGATCGAGGACCTTCACGTAAGGTACGGTCGCATCAGGGCCCTGGAGGGCCTTGACATGCGGGTGCCCGCCGGAGGGGTGACTGGTCTGCTGGGCCGCAACGGGGCCGGAAAGACCACCACCATACGGGCCATACTCGGGCTGGTGCACCCCGAGAAGGGTGAGGTACGGGTCCTGGGCTCGCCCCCCTCCCGGGCCACCAGGGAGAGGATATCGGTCCTTTTCGCCGAGCACGGCCTGGTGCCGGAGATGACTCTGATGGAGAACCTGGTCTGCTGGGGCATGATCAACTCGCTGCGCCGGGCCGAGGCCCGGTCCCGGGCCGAGGCCGTGCTCCACGCCCTGGGCACGCTGCACTCCGCGGCAGCTCCCGTGCGGGAGCTATCCTCGGGGAACATGAGACTGGCGGGTCTTGCCCGGGCCTTCATGCTGCCCCGGGACCTGGTGCTCCTGGACGAGCCCACGGCGTCGCTGGACCCGGTGAGGGCGGAGGAGATCCGGGCCGGCATAAGGGAGCTGGCCGGCCGCTCTGCGGTGTTGCTCTCCACCCACAACCTGGTGGAGGCGGAGGAGCTGTGCGACCGGGTGGTGATAATCCACGACGGCCGCAAGCTGGCCGGCGGGACTCCGGAGGAGCTCTCCGAACCCGGGGATGTGCACCTGGTCAGGACCGAAGACGGCGATGCGAGCTTCCGGGGAAACGAATACACTCCCGATGCCAGGGGATTCGTGCGGATCGACTCGGGAGTGTCCGCGGCGGATACGCTGGCCGAGCTGGTGCGGGAGGGAAACAGGGTGGTGGAGTTCCGGCCGGAGCGGAAGTCCCTGTCCCAGACCTTCCTGGAGCTGGCGGAGGAGGAGCGGTGATCGCCGGGCTGGCCCTGCGGGAGATGTACCATACGGCCCGGTCCATGGGGAAGGCGGGCCTGGTGCGCTTCCTGCTGGTCTACGTGGGACTTCTGGGTATGCTGATACCGTGGCAGATGGGCATCCCCGAGGTGGCAATCATGATTTTCGGCCTGCTGCCGCTGTACATCGCCGGGCCGGCGGGGGTGGACGCCTTCGCCGGGGAGAGGGACCGGTCCACACTGGAGACGCTTCTCGCCTCACCCGTCTCTCCCGGACAGCTGCTGGCCGGAAAGCTGATGTTCTGCAGCGGCTTCGCGCTGATGGCCACCTGGGTGGCCATGGGGGTCTACTCCCTTACCTCCGTCCTCTCCGGACGTCCCCTTCCCGGGCCCCTGCCCTACGTCGCGGCCATCGTCCTCGGCGTTCTCACCGCCGTCCTCAGCGGCCTGGCGGGTATGACGGTCTCGCTGAAGGCGAGGTCCGCCCGCAGCTCGCAGCAGTGGTACTCCCTGGTCCTGGTGGGGGTGGCGGTGGGCCTTCCCCTGCTGGCCAGGGCGCTGCTGCCCCATGTTCCGCAGGCTCTGAAGGACGCCGTGGTCTCCGCCTTTGCCGGGGGCTGGGTCTCGCTCGGCAGCCTGGGTGTCCTGGCCATCCTGCTGCTGGCCATCGCGGCCCTGGGCGGGAGCCTGAAGGTGAGAATGCGACGTCTGTGGATAATGAACGGAGGATAGACATGGAGAACGCCTGCCAGGTTCAGACCACCCTCCCAGACCGCTCGACCGCCATGCGGATAGGCCGCGAGCTGGTGGAGCGGGGACCGGCGGCCTGCTTCCAGATAGCCGGCCCCATCACCAGCATCTACCGCTGGCAGGGGGAGGTGCACGGCGAGCGGGAGTGGCTCTGCCTGATCAAGGTCTCGCCGTCGGCCCATGCCCGGCTGGTGGAGATGCTGCGGGGGCTGCACACCTACGAGGTTCCCGAGATACTGACCCTCTCCTGCCGCGCAGAGGATGACTACCGGCTCTGGATGGAGGAGTCATCCCGCCAGGAAGAGTAGCGCTTCCGCCTTCCCCCTTGACATGGGAGACCTTTGTCCTAAATTAGGAATACAGATTCTGAATACCTAAAAAGAGGAGGCTCATGTCCAACCCACTGAGATTCAGCGAGGCCGCGAACCTGGCCGTACACGCCTGCGCCTTTCTGGCGGCCGGCGGCGGGAGGATGAGCGCGGGAAGGCTGGCGGAGCTGATGGACGTATCGCAGAGCCATCTGGCGAAAGTGCTGCAGAGGCTGGCGGCAGAGGGCCTGCTGGAGTCGACCCGGGGCGCGGCCGGGGGTTTCCGGCTGGCCCGTACGGCGCGGGAGCTGAACCTGCTGGAGCTGGTGGAAACCGTAGACGGCCCCCTGGACAAAGGGGGCTGCCTTCTGGGAAAGCCCGTCTGCGGCCGTGACTCCTGCCTCTTCACCGACCTCATGGAGAGGACGGGGAGCATGGTCAGGCGGAAGCTGGAGGCTGTTACCCTGGCTGAGTTCACGCGGGAGATGCCGGGATTCGGGAGAACGGGAAAGAAGGAGGCATAGGATGTTCTGTTACCAGTGCGAGCAGACGGCAAAGGGAGAAGGCTGCACGGTCCACGGTGTGTGCGGGAAAGACCCCGCCACAGCGGCAATGCAGGACCTTCTGGTCTACATATCCAAGGGTATCGCCAGGTACGTCGTCCTGGCCGGGGAGATGGATGTGAACCACCGGGAGGCCGACCGCTTCGTTGTGGAGGCCCTCTTCACCACCGTTACCAACGTGAACTTCGACCCGGAGGTGGTGGAGTCTCTGGTCCGCAGGGGCGCCGACGTACGTCAAGGGCTTCGCAGGGACTACGAGGCAGCCTGCAGAGATGCCGGCACAGAGCCATGGCGGCCGGAGGGGCCGGCTGCGTGGCAGCCGCCCGAGTCCGGCGAGGACCTGATGGCGGAGGCCGCCGCCATCGGCCTGGAGGAGCGGATGGCGCACGAGGGCCGCGACATAACCGGCCTCAAGGAGCTGATCACCTATGGGCTGAAGGGCTCGGCCGCCTACCTGGACCACGCCCGCATACTGGGCCGGGAGGACCGGGAACTCTACCTGTTCATCTCCGATACGCTGGCCTACATCGACGAGGGCCATACCGCGGAGGAGCTCTTCGCCAAGGCCCTGGAGGTGGGAGAGAAGAACCTGAAGGTGATGGAGCTGCTGGACGCTGCGAACACCGGCACCTACGGGCACCCCGAGCCCACCGAAGTACGCGTGACACCGGTGAAGGGCAAGGCCATTGTGGTCTCCGGCCACGACCTCAAGGACCTGGCCGAACTGCTTGCGCAGACCGAGGGCACCGGCATCAACGTCTACACCCACGGCGAGATGCTGCCCTGCAACGCCTACCCGGAGCTGAAGAGATACGAGCATCTGGTGGGAAACTACGGAGGCGCCTGGCAGGACCAGCAGAGGGAGTTCGACGAGTTCCCAGGGGCCATACTGATGACCACCAACTGCATCCAGAAGCCCCGGGAGAGCTACAAGGACAGGATCTTCACCACCGACCTGGTCCGCTGGCCCGGTGTGCAGCACATAGAGGGCTACGACTTCACCCCGGTGATAGAGAAGGCGAAGGAGCTGCCGGGATTCACCGGGGACGTTCCGGAAAAGAGGATTCCCATCGGCTTTGCCCGCAACGCCGTTCTCTCCGTGGCGGACAGGGTGATCGACGCGGTGAAGGCCGGCGACATACGCCACTTCTTCCTCATAGGCGGCTGCGACGGAGCCAAGCCGGGGCGCAACTACTACACCGAGCTGGCGGAAAAGGTCCCCGAGGACTGCGTGATACTGACCCTGGCCTGCGGCAAGTACCGCTTCAACAAGATGGACTTCGGCGACATCGGCGGCATCCCGAGGCTGCTGGACTGCGGCCAGTGCAACGACGCCTACTCGGCCATAGCCATCGCCGGAGCCCTGGCGGACGCCTTCGACGTGGGGGTGAACGACCTGCCGCTGTCTCTGATACTGTCCTGGTACGAGCAGAAGGCGGTGACCATACTGCTGTCGCTTCTGCACCTGGGCATCCGCGACATGAAGCTGGGGCCCACGATGCCCGCCTTCCTCACCCCCATGGCGGTGGACGTGCTGGTGGACAAGTTCGGGATAGCGCCAATCTCCACTCCGGAGGAGGACCTGGCGGAGGCCCTCGGGAAATAGGCTGGAGCTTGACAGCATGGCGGGCGGCTACCGCCGCCCGCCGGAAAGGACACCGATGAGGACCATAGATGCAGACGATGCACCCCGCAGGGAGAATCCCCACGGGATAGATGCCCGAACGCTGAGCAGCTCCCCCCATGCTGAGGCTCTTCAGATAAGGCTGGCCCCCGGGGAGAGGCTGCACCGTCACGTCACCCCGGTGGACGTGCTGTTCTGGGTCTGCCGGGGGACCGGAGTTGTGGAGATCGGCGAAGAGGAGCGGGAGGTGGGCGAGGGCATCCTGGTGGAGAGCCCCCGGGGAGTACCCCACGCCTGGCGCAACGACTCGGAGGCCGAGTTCCGGGTGCTGGTGGTGAAGACGCCCGCACCCTGACTGTCGGACACCAGCCGGTTGCGTTACCGTTGACGTAGCCGCAGGACAGGGGGATACTCGCCCTCACAGGCGAATGCGGGAGGTGCCCACTGGAGGAGCTGCTGCACGGGTTCACCATAAGGGATCCGGTGTTCGTCTTCGGCCTGACCCTGGCCGTAGTCCTGGCCGTTCCCCTGATACTGGAGCGTCTGCGACTTCCGGGAATAGTGGGCCTGATCCTGGCGGGCGTGGCCCTGGGGCCCCATGCGCTGGAGCTGATCCCCGGGGACAGCGTGGTACAGCCCATCGGCGCCATGGGCCTGCTCTACCTGATGTTCCTGGCCGGCATCGAGGTGGACATGCACCGCTTTCGGCGTCAGCGGCACGTCAGCGCGGTCTTCGGAGGCGTGACCTTCGCCATCCCGCAGATAGTCGGAACACTGGGGGCCGTCTTCCTGCTGCGCCTGTCCTGGGCGGCCTCCATACTCATGGCCAGCATGTTCGCCTCCCATACGCTGGTTTCCTACTCCATCGTGCAGCGGCTGGGTCTGGTAAAGGAGAGGGTGGTCACCACCGCCGTGGGCGGCACCGTCCTCACCGACTCCCTGGCCCTGCTGGTGCTGGCGGTGGTGGCCGAGTCCACCATCGGGGAGCTGACTCCCGTTTTCTGGGTGCGGCTGGTGGCTCTGCTGGCCGTCTACGTGGGGTTGATCGTGCTGCTTCTGCCGAGGCTGGGCCGCTGGTTCTTCGGACGGGTACCCTCCGAGAGCGTGGCCGGCTTCCTCTTCGTTCTCGCTGCGGCCTTCGCATGCGCGTCCTCCGCCCCCCTGGCCGGTCTGGAGCCGATCATCGGCGCCTTCCTGGCCGGCCTGGCCCTTAACACCCTGATTCCAGAGCAGAGCAGGCTGATGGCCAGGCTGCGCTTCGTGGGCGAGTCCATATTCATCCCCTTCTTCCTGGTATCCGTCGGCCTGCGGGTGGACGTGGGTCTGCTGGCCGGATCGGGCCGGGCGTGGGCCGTCATGGCCTTCATGGTGGCGACGGCCTTCGTCACCAAGCTGACCGCCGCGGTGGCCAGCGGACGGGCCCTGGGACTCTCCCGGGACGAGACCGGCCTTCTCTTCGGACTCAGCGTCAACCAGGCGGCGGCCACACTGGCGGGCGTAGTGGTGGGAGTTCGCCTGGGCATCTTCTCCGGCGACGTCCTCAACGGCACCATTCTGATGATACTGGCAACCTGCACTCTGGGGCCCTGGCTCACAGAGCGGTACGGCAGACGCCTGGCGCTCAGGCTCTCCCGGGCCAGCCTCGAGAGCTCCGGCGGCCCGGAGCGAATAATGGTCCCCATGAGCGCATCCGGGCAGATCGAGCCCCTGATGTCCCTGGCCCTCATGGTCCGCTCTCCCCGGTCCAGCCAGCCCGTCTACCCGACGATGGTCATATCCGCCGAGGCTGATGAGACCGAGAAGGCCGTGGCGTCTGCGGAGAGGATGCTGGCGGACGCGGTGATCCAGGCGGTGGAGGCGGACACCCCGGTGAGGCCGGTGACCAGGGTAGCCCCGGCTGCAGCGGAGGGAGTTCTGGGCGCCTCCGCCGATCTGCGCATCTCCACCATCATCATGGACGAGACCTTCTCCGGCGAGGGCGAGCTGGAGCACGCGCCCGACCGGATCGTGGAGAGCGGAAGGCATCTCGTTCTGCGTTTCAGCAGACCCCGTCCGCTGAACACCCGCCGCCGGCTCCTGGTGGCGGTACCGCCCCTGATGGAAAGGCAGCCGGGTTTCGGCGCGGCCTGGGAAGTGCTGCGCCGCATAGCGGGCCAGGCGGGAACCCGTATCATGGTCCTGGCCGGCCGGGCAACGCAGGAGCAGATGGCCCGCAGGGGATGGCTGGACACAGGCGATCCGGGCATGGATGCCGTGGAGGTTGCCGACTGGCATGACCTTCCGGAGGTGATGGGCGGCCGCTTCCGGGAAGGAGACCTTCCGGTCCTCTTCATGGCCAGAAAGGGAAGGCTCTCCTGGCAGCCGGTGCAGGACCGTCTTCGGGGCATGCTGGAACGGGCCATCGCCGCCGGCTCCATCCTGGAGGTGTATCCGCCGGAGATGAAGTGGGAGACGGAGGAGCATTCCGAGGTCGGAGGGGTGAGCTTCGAAGAGATCTTCCCGCCCCGGACGGTGCAGCTGGGCATGCCCCGGACATCACTGGCCGAAGCTGCAGAGTCGATGCTGGCCTCGGCCCTGGGCGAACCCTCCCCCGGGCTGATGGACGATCTGAGGCTCCAGCTGCGGGAGTCACCTCTGAGGCTGGCCCCCGGGTGCGTGATGGTTCATACCCACACGGCCCGTAGGCCGGCGCCCATGGTCCTTCTGGGCGCCTCCGCGGAAGGGTTCTCCGGCTCGAGGGCGGAGGATGGAGAAGGACCCGGGATTCTGGTCGTCCTGCTGGGGACCCCGGAGCAGAGCCCGGAGGACCACCTGCGCAGACTGGCCCGCATCGCCCGGATCTTCCAGGACAAGCCGCTGCTGCAGCGCATCAGGTCGGCACAGACCTACGACGAGATCCTATCCGGGCAGATGCCGGGCTCCTGACCAGCGCCGGAGGGTCTTCCGGGGAGGCCCTCCCCGGCCGGCAAGGCCGTGGACCATGGCCCTCCACAGCCAGGGGATCCCTCCGACGCGGCCTGGGCGGAGGCTGGCCAGCGTCTTCAGAAGCGTTCCGAGCCACATCCAGAGGACGAAGAAGGCCCGCTGGACCGGGGTCTGCACAGCGGGCGAGATGATCAGCCTGTTGCGGCGGGAGCAGTACTGGGGCAGCCAGGGCGCCGCTGCGCTGCTGGCCTCCACGTGGTGCAGGACCCCCTCCTCCCCGGGCACCAGCCAGACGCCGTGGCCGGCCTCGCTCATCCTGCGGCAGAGGTCGGCGTCCTCGTAGTACATGAAGAGATCCTCCCGGAATCCCCCCAGGGCCTCGAGGATGTCGGATCTTACCATCATCGCGCAGCCGGAGAGCATGTCCACCTCCACCGGCTGCGAGGGCAAGTCTGCCCGGGTGGGCCAGCGCCGCTGATCGAAGCGCATCAGCCAGGGCTGCAGAAACCCTCCGGCGCTCCAGACCCTCTGCGGGTCTTCGGCATGGAGGATGGGGGGGCCTGCGGCGCCGGCGTCCGGCCTGCTCGACATGAACTCCGTGATGGAGTCCAGAGACCCCGGCGGGAAGACTGTGTCGTTGTTCACCACCATGCACAGCCCCGCGCCGTCGGGACGGGCCTCCCGGAAGGCCAGGTTCATGCCGGCGGCGAAGCCCAGGTTCTCACCGGACCTGTGGTAGCGAAGTCCCGGCGTACCCTTCGCCCACTGCGGAGCCGGGTCGGGATGGCCGTTGTCCACCAGAGTGATGCGGACGGAGACCCCGCGGGAGCCCAGCAGGGAGCGGACGCACCGCTCTGTGAGGTCCCACCTGCCGTAGACCACCATCAGCACCGAGACGTCAACGGCCAATCCGCACCCCCTTTCCGGAGCTGATGGAAGCATACCCAAGCCAGGGGGGAGATCAAAGCTCGGTTTGCACAAGTCGGCTCCAGTGCGCATATCTCCCCCGTACGATGGCCGTATCGCCGCTGCGGAAAGGAAGTACGCCCTGATACCCCAGACAGTTGCCACCTTCGTGGAGGACCTGACCGGTCTGGCCGCCGAGCACCAGGCCAGGATAGCGCTTACAGTGGTGGTAGTGGCCGGCCTGTGGGTGGCCCGCAGGGTGGCCTCCAGGGTGATAGGCCGGCGGGTCACCGAGCCCCGTTCCCGCTTCATATACCAGCGGACGGCGGGCTACCTGGCCATCCTGCTGGGCCTGATCCTGGTGGGAAGGGTGTGGTTCAGGGGGTTCTCCAGCCTGGCCACCTTTCTGGGCCTGGCATCCGCCGGTATCGCCATAGCCCTCCGGGAGATCATCGCCAACGTTGCGGGCTGGTTCTACATAATGCTCCGGCGGCCCTTCGCCCTGGGTGACAGGATAGAGGTGGCCGGAGTCAGGGGGGATGTGGTGGACATCCGGGTGCTGGGCTTCTCGCTGCTGGAGGTGGGCAACTGGGTGGCCGCCGACCAGAGCACCGGCCGCATCGTACACGTACCCAACGGCAAGGTCTTCTCCGAGAGCATAGCCAACTACACCTCGGGGACCGAGCACATATGGGAGGAGGTGGCCGTGCTGGTCACCTTCGAGAGCAGCTGGAGGGCGGCCAGGGATCTGATGGAGGGTGTCCTTGAAAGGGTGGTGGAGGATGCCTCCGAGCTCACCGGCATGCGGCAGGGAGACGACCGCAGGTACCTGATCTACAGGGGAGCTTCCACTCCCATCGTCTATACCAGCGTGGTGGACAGCGGCGTGCTGCTCACCGCCCGCTTCCCGGTACGCCCCCGGCAGCGGCGGGGGGCGGTACAGGAGTTCTGGGAGGGCGTGCTGGACGCCTTTTCCGGACGGGATGACATCGACTTCGCCTACCCCACCACCCGCTTCTACGACAACGCATCCGAGGGCAAGCCCCAGCTGCGCCCGCGGGACTGATCAGCCTTTCCTGGAGCCCTCGTAGATCTCGTACCTGGCCAGGCGGCCGTCCATGGGGCCGTTGCGCAGCGGCCGCTTCATGGATGTTCGCAGCCCCACGCTCTTCAGAAGCTCGCGGCGGCCGGTGTAGACCCAGGCCACCGAGCCCCTGCACCTCTGCTTGAGGAAGTCCCCCAGCTCCCCCATGAAGGTTTCCATGTCAGACCTGCCGATTCGCTTTCCGTAGGGAGGGTTCGTGACGATCTCCCTGTGAGGAAGGCCCTCCAGGTTCTGAAAGCGGCTCACCGCCAGCTCCACGCCGCCTCCCCCCGGAAGACGGGAGAGGTTCTCCCGGGCCGCATCCACCGCTTTCGGGTCTGCGTCGCTGCCGGCTATCAGGCCCTCCGGCAGCGGACGCATCCAGCCGTTGCATCCCCGGCGGACCTGTTCCCACAGCTGGGCGTCGTAGTCCGGCAGCCTCATGAAGCCGAACCGCTCCTGGAGGTATCCGGCGGGGATGCGGCAATAGCTCATCAGCGCCTCTGCCAGCAGGGTGCCCGACCCGCACATGGGGTCGTAGAGAGGGCGTTTGCCCCTCCACCCGGTGATGCGGATTATGGCCGCGGCGTTGGTCTCCCGAATGGGGGCCTCCACCGAGTCCAGCCGGTATCCGCGGCGGTGCAGCGAGCCCCCGGAGGTGTCGATGCGCAGGGAGGCGCGGTTGTTGTGGATGTGCAGGTTTATCCACAGATGGGGGTCCTCGCGGTCCACCGACGGCCGACGGCCGTAGCGGTCGCGCATCTGGTCCACCACCGCGTCCTTCACCCGCAGAGCCGCGTACTGGGAGTGGTCTATCTTGCTTTCGGAGACGTTGGCGAAGACGGCGAAGGTCTGGTCGGGTCCGATGAAGTCCGACCAGTCCACCCGGCGCGCCCTGCGGTAGAGGTAGTCGGGGTTGTGGCAGCCGAACTCGTCCAG
>Ga0207797_1000466_pt1 | contig 31338 bp, 23 predicted proteins | sample PRCRCaboRojoPR_6_FD_187275 | JGI IMG/M metagenome (GOLD analysis project Ga0207797, IMG submission 187275) | Marine sediment microbial community from Cabo Rojo, Puerto Rico - PR CR 10% Liquid 1 (SPAdes) | ecosystem: Environmental > Aquatic > Marine > Coastal > Sediment | place: Cabo Rojo, Puerto... | reverse complement strand
ATTGCTGAGTTTAATTTACTTATATACCCATTGATTTTATTTATTGCCTTGCTATTATGCTTTTTCAGAAAAAAAAGATATATTCCTTATTTTAATTCCAAATTCATCCCTAAAAAATTAGCTACGCTATTCAATAAGACAATCCCGCCAATTTCCGACCTCATTTTATTATCTTTTATGCAATGGCTTTTACTTGGAATTGCTTATATGATTTTTATTCTTAGTGTAGGTTTTAATGCATCGATACTTCCAATATTTTTACAACCCTTAGCTAATAACATAGGTATAATATCCTCATTTACACCCAGTGGTCTTGGTGTACGTGAAGCAGTTATGACTGCCTATTTGCTTTTAGAAAATATTTCGATTAAAGATGCCACTGCTATATCAATCATATCTCGGATTTGGTTTTTTTCAATCGAGATTTTTGCTTTCGTGTGTGGCATTATTATTCATTCCTTCATCAGGAAAAAGTCAATTTTATATTAATATTTTCTTTTATTTATTCCCAATAGTTTATTCCAACCCTAACCCCAAATCCGGACTTTTGCTCTCCATCGACGTATCAATGCTGTTCACAAAACCCCATGATACCGGCTTTTCAAAACTCACATGAAGGCTGTACTCATTGAACGGCAGAGGCTGTACAGCCAGGATCGTCCCGATCTTCTTCAGCTCCGTTCGACCGTTTTTCTGCGGGACATCGCACTGCATGGCGACACGGCGTCCCAGAAGCAGCCGGGCTGTTTCTTCCTGTCGCGTTTCGATCACAAAAGCCAGCCCGCCGGTTGAGATATCCTCCAGCCTGGCTCTGAACGGCCGGCTCGTCGGCTTGCCCTCCTTGTTGGTCATGCTTACGGCCAGGCTTCCGGAGAGCGTAACCCGGGTCTGCTTTCGCCGATCCAGATCCATGGATCGAAGGATCTCAGGAACCTTGTAGCGGCTCTGCCAAAGCTCAAGCAGCTTAGCATGCAGACCGGGGAAGTCCTGCTGCCATCTCTTCAATAACGCCTTGTCCAGCAGATTGGCCTGAACCGGGCTCAGAGGAATGGCTGAGAAGGTGCAGACAGCCGTTCTGGAAAAGAAGGTCTCACCTCCGACGATCTCCCCTGCTCCCACGGTCTTGAGGTGCATCTCCAGGCCGTTCTGCTCGTAGCTGAGCGTAATCTCGCCGTCTTCGATCATGAAGAGATGCTCATTATTCTCGCTTCTTTGGAAAAGCGGCTGATTGATGTCGAAGTGCTCTATCCTCAGCGCGTAGTAGAGCTCATTGGCCTCCTCTGTGCTCAAGCTGCCGTAGAGATCAGTCCACAGAGCCGTATGTCCCGGGCTCATGGACTCGCTCTTGGCCTGCTCGATCATCTCGCCGGCCTTGACAATCTCGTTGATAGCCCCGGGATCGACCTTATAGAGGGAATCCCGCAAGGCCTCGGCGTTGCGGAAGTCCTTGTTCCTGACGCACAGCTGAGTCAGCTCAAAGAGGAGACGCACAGCCGTCTCTTTGTCGCCTGCGTCAATGGCCTCTTGAGCTTTGGCTTTTTTCTCTTGGAAGTCTGTCATGCTCGATCTCTCCAGAATGAACAGATTTATTATCAGCAGGAGATTTTTGCAAACCTTCATATCTGTTTGCGTTCAGCAAAGTGAGTGCGGGCTGCCCCATGCTGAATCCTCCGCCCATATATCCTGAACCCTTTTGCTCGGCGGTTCAGCCCATGAAGGAGTGATCTGTTGTCCGTGATCAGTATGAAGAAGGTCTTTTATCTGTTTCGCCTTTGGCGATGAAGTCAGCCTCCCTGCGATCAGCAGGGAGGCTTTCTTTTCTTTGGATTCGCAAAGATTCCTGAAAAAACTCTCCTCTTCGGAGCCCCTGTAGTAGAGCCCAGCCGGCCAAGCCCTCTACTTCCAGGTCGTCTCCTGCCTGTAAATCACACCATCCTGACCCCTGTAGATCCCGAAGGTCGCCCGGGCTGCCGGATCACTATGCGGGCCGAAGACCGTCGAGTTCCAGTCATACTCCAGCCAGGGCTGGACCGGAAAGAGGTAGTCCACTGTGCCGGTCTGGCCAGGGCCGTTTCCTGGATTCCCAGACTCATGGATGCTGAATGTTCCCCGACCTCCGAACACGGTCCCATTACCGGAAGCAGCCAGGTCGCCGAAGCTCAGGTCTCCGCGAAAGACCGCCCCGCTCCAGTCGATGCTCGAGGCATTGTAGACCGAGCAGGTGTCGTTGCTGCTCACACGAAAGCCGCTGCCATCGAAGTACTCTGCCTGGAGGCTTATGCCACCCAAGGGCAAGAGCTCCGATCCGTGGGCATTGTCCACGGTCATGCGCCCGAAGCGCTGCTCAGTCCCATTCATGGAGGCAATGCGATGGCCGTCGCAAACCCCGTCACCATCCGGATCAAAGCAGACCCCGTCCGCGTCGGTCAGATCCACAGGGCTCAGGTCCAGATGGGCTCTGGCCTCAAATGGCGGCGCCGGCTGGCCGGGCTTTGCGTAGGTCAGCCCCTCGTTGATCAGGGCAATGGTGCCGGTGCCGTCATAGGTCCCGTTCCCGGTCAAAAGGGCCGTGCCGTTCGTGCTCACCGCAAGGGTGGCATTGGCTGTGGCGTTGTTGGCATAGCTCCGCCCGGAGAGGTCTTCGGCCAGCTTCCAAAAGCTTCCAGCATAGTTGTCCGTGGTGGCATTGCTCTCGTTCTTGGCTGTGATGGTCCAGCGGGGGCTGACGGCGAAGCCGAACTCCTGGCCGAGATAGGTAAACCCAGTGCAGCCATGGGCAAAAACAGGGTTGTTTGCAGAAACGGCAAACCAGGCTGGAATGAAACGCCCGACATACGGAACGGACCCCAGAACGTCCTGCCCCGAGCCGAGATAATCGCTGTCATTCAAGGTGGCGTTCAGCGAGATGATGCCGACCTCGTCCCAGGTCAAGGAGCTCTTGGTTTGGCTGCCGCCCGTAAAGGCCGAAAATGTCCCTCCGCTGAATATGCCCGGGCTTCCGGCCAGTGGCGCCACAAGAGCTCGAACCACCTCGGCGCTTTCTGGGACGGCCTCCTGCCCGAAGTTCGGGGTGGCGGCATTGTCGGCCAGCGCGGCGTTCGAGTCCGGCTGCCCGTCGGCGTCCGCGTCATCAGAGCCCTGCCAGGTAACAGCCCGGAGCGTTGCGTTGAAGGGGCTGCCTGACGGAGTGAAAACTGCCCCGGCGGCATCCGTGGCTCCGGGGTTGCCCGGCACCTCCACATGGAAGCCGAAGGGCCGGACTACAAACCGGTTGCTGCTGCCGATCATGAAGTCGCCTGTGGCCGTGCCATTGGCATCGATGATCTCGTGCCGGACGTGGAGCTGCATCTCTCCGGCATCGGGATAGCTGATGACTATGGGGGCCTTGGCGTCACCGCTCCCGTCCGGATCGAAGCGCAGGCTGACCGGGCTGAAGGAACCGGTCAAGGCCGCTCCGTTGTCGTCGCTCGTGGCAATGGCCTGCCGGTTGCCGTTGTTTTCGATGGTAACCTGCCGGCCTGCCTGGGTATCCGGATCCCGGCACTCGGCTCCAAGCTGCACATTGACGTCCGTGTCAGGCGGAAAGGCCGGAACGCAGACGCTCGGGTCGTTGTCCGAGGCTCGAACGGCCTGAAGCCCCAGGCTTCTGGCCTGAGGCGGCTCATCCGAGTCCTTGCCGGCGATCTGGCCCGGGACGATCAGATTGCCGTCGGTATCGTTGGTGAAAACGAAGCCGGCCAGGGAGACCTGGAGAAGGGGGTCGTCGGCTGCTGTTGCGCTGCCGCTGTCCTCAGTGGCCGATCCGTCGCTGACGCCAATATCCACGCTTTCCGGATCGCTTTGCGGGTTGGTGTAATCCAGGGCCAGAACTACCGAGGACTCGCCGCCCGAGAAGGTGTAGCTCCCTGATCCGTCCTGTGGGGTCGGATCGGCCAGGGTTCCGGAACCGCTGACCAGGCTCGACCAGGTTCCGCGCCCTGTGCTCGTGCTCAGATCGAGTATCGTTCCGGCTGACGGATTGACCGGGTTGCCGGCGGCATCCTCGGCCGTGACAGTGATATTTTCGGCGATGCAGGTCACCGCGGTCCCGTCGTGGTCGATCTCGTAGTGATCCACGGGCGATCCGCCGCACGGGTGAGTGGCGGCCATGTCGGCCTGCATGGCTCCCTGGCTGATGACCCGATTGTACATGCGGATCTCGTCGATGCGGCCGTCAGCCGAGCTGCCGCTCATGGCATTGGTGGTATACCAGCTGCGATTATCGCCGAAGTAAAGGGTATCGACATCGCCCATGCTTCCGGTGGAGGCAACGCTCTGATCGGCCGCCAAAGATCCATCCACGTATATCTCCATCCTCCCGGCGGCCAGGTCCCAGGTCACCCCGATATGGTGCCAGGTATCCCTGGCAAAATCGTAGCGGGCCGTATCCAGAGTGAAGTCGTTATCAGCGTCGTCCTCCAGCCCGAACTGCAAGCGGCCGCCTCGATTCCCCGAACCGGGCGGTCCTCCTCCAGGCTGCCCGTCATAAAGGGCCAGATAGAAGTACTTCCGGCCGTTTGCCGGGGTGGAGGCATCAAAGAGCATCCGGTCTTCATTAGGCTGTGCCCACCGGGTATTGGCATAGTACCAGAAGTTGACTGATCCTCGACTGCCCAATTCCGTATCGACATCGACTCCAGTATCCACGGCATCATTCTGCCAAACACCGCTGTTTTGCGCTATTGCGGCCGCGCTGCAGACCTTGCCTTCGGCTATCGTGGTCGCGTCTACATCCCCGACGGTCTGTCCGTCGTTCCCGTTTCCGGAGTCGTCCTGAACCTCCCCCGGAGTCCCGTCGTAGCTGAGCTCATCCAGGCTGTAGTAGGCAAAGCTGCCGGTAAGGCAAGGATGGGTCTCGGCATAGACCCTCTGCACCTGCCCCTGACTTAAGGCCGCGCCATAGACCCGAAGCTCATCGATGAACCCGTTCCAATCATCGCCCTTGGTGCCGTGGCCGATATCCAGGAGCTGGGCCGCATTCAAGGTACCACCGAGCGGGCCCTCGTCATAGAGCTTGGACACCCTGGATCCGTTGACGTACACCTCCAGGGAGCTGCCACTCTCCCAAACCAAGGCCACGTGCTGCCAGTCCGTGGTCTGGAGGCTGCTCTCGGTCTCGATCTGAGTATAGCCGGCCGTGGTGCGGATCGAGGCCTTCAAGCCTCGGGAGCCCCCTCCATACAGGCCGCTGGAGTCGTAGCGAAGCCCCAGGTCTTCATCCTGACCGCCTTTGGGTATGGACGAGAAGATGCCCCCGTCGTAGTCGTCATTGGCGCTCTTGACCCAGGCAGCAACAGTGATGGCGGACAAACCGTTCAGGTAATTCTCGGCATCGGCATCCCGGATAAAATCGCCGGAGCCGTCAAAAGTCCCATAGCGGCAGGTTCCCGGGCTGCCTGATATGGCCGGGTTTGTGCCCGCTGTGGTTGCATCCCCTTGGGCCGTGCCGCTGTGATTGTTTCCCGATCCGTCCGCCACCTCGCCCGAAGCCCCTGACCACCCGCTCTCCTCCATGGCATAGTGGGTCAGCAGGTTGCTGCTGAGCGGCTCGGCGACCTGGAAGTCATCCACATGCCAATAGTCCCAGCCGGGTCCGTCGCCGTTCTCCAGGACAAAGCGAAACCTGAGAGTGGAATGCAGGGCCGCCGCCGGCAGGGAGTAGCTCGGCGTGAAGATCTCCCCGTCCGGAGCACTGCTGGAGAAGGTATCCAAGGTGAACCAACTGCCGCCCGAGCCCTGATACTGCAGGAGCAGGTTCTCGTCCGCAGCCTCAGGGTCCTCGCTGAAGGCGTCATCGCCCTTGCGGACCCAGACGCTCAGATCGGCCGCCGGGACCGAGGCATCGAGAAGCGGCGAGAGAACCGTGTGGGTGTCCCAGCGCAGGTACATGGAGTGGCTGCCCGACTGGGCTGTGTGCGTCCCGATCCCGGCATCACCCTCGCCGAAGGCCATCCAGTCATCCAGGCTGCCGTCCTCGAAGTCGTCGGAAAAAGGCAGGGACAGTGCGGCAGTCGCTGCCTCCTCCGTGAGCAGGACATCGTCGACATGCCAGTAGTCGAAGTCGCTGCCATCGCCGTTTTCAAGGACAAAGCGAAGCTGCAGGTTGGCGTGCAGGGCGTTCGGAGGAAGGTCAAAGCTCGGTGTGAAGACCTGGCCTGGAGGAGCAGCCGTGGAAAAGGTCTCCAAAGTGACCCAGCTGCCGCCTGAATCCAGATACTGCAGGAGCAGGTTTTCGTCCGAGGCCTCCGGGTCCTCGCTGAAGGCGTCGTCGCCTTTTTGCACCCAGAGGGACAGGGAGGCGGCCGGAACAGCCGCGTTGACAGCCGGTGTTTCAGCGTATGCCGTATCCCAGCGGAGAAAGAGGGACTGGCTTCCGGACTGCGCCGTCTGGCTCCCGATTCCGACATCTCCGGGCCCTGTCTCGCTCCAGCCGGACAGCGGCCAGGATCCGGCAAAGTCCTCCCGCAAGAGCACGTCTCCCGGTGCGGCCTGAAGGCTCCCGCATAGGAGAACGAGCAGGAAAGACAGGACTGCCGGGAGGGCAGCCAGAGAGGCTTTGCTGTTTGCTCTGAATCTGATTGGCGCCTCCATAGCCCGCACTCTAATAGCTCTGGAATACAACGCGCCTGCCCGCTGACATGCAAACGCTTGAATGTGACTGGTGGTTTCCACCGATTGCCCAGGCCCGTTACTCAATGACTTGCACCGAGATCTCCCGGGAGACATAGTCGGGGCTGGGGTAGCTCCCATACTCGGCCTTCGAGCGTATGGAGTAGAGGGTATGATTTTGCGCCCCTTCCTGATACGTGCTCGAGGTGCAGTTCACGCTGACCTGGAAGCCCTGGACATCGAAAGCCTGACCCGGATTGCAGGTCGACGCGTTGACCGCCCGGTGAAGGCCCCACTCAATGCCGCTCTGCGCAGCCGCATAGGCCCTGACGCCCTGTTGCGTCAGGCTCGCGGTTCTGCTCTGGACCATGAACTGACTGACCATGAAGGTGCCCAGGGCCGAAAAGACCACCAGAATGAATATGGCCTGGACCAGACTGATGCCTGCCTGCCCTGAGTGCCGATTTTCGTCACGTGCCTGCATCATCCGCCTGAACACCACCGTCTTTTGTGCTTTTCCTTGAAAGGCCCTTTCTACTCGTCGATCCTGCAGTAGACGTGCTGAAAGCCTTTACCGGCGGTCACTGTCCGCATCTGAGCTGACCCTCCGAGCCCATCCCATGTCGATCACGGGGCATTGAGCACATGCACCTGATGCAAAAGCGAGACCTGCTCGCCTTCATCCGCCAAACTGAGCCGCAACGTGACCATTCCCGACCTCGTTGGGGTGCCGGGGAGGTAGGTGAAGGTGCTGTTGGTTACGTGTCTGGCCACGAGAGCCCCCTGGCCCCAATCACCGGGAAGGCTGGAGGATGGGTTGGTGATGGCCGTGCTGTTGCGCTCATAGCGGCGCAGGGTCTCGGCCGCCGGGTCCATGACGTAGCGGACCTGGGAGTCGACAATGAAGAAGCGCTGCTGGGGCGAGGCATAGGGGAAGCTTCGGCTGGCAAGCTCGATCCGGTCCGAGCCGTCGGTGGCGTTGTTGGCCAGGACATCCGTGACTGGGGAGATGTTCGTGCCGTTGTAGGCATTGGCCGGGTACTGACCGGTATTGTAGACGACCACCGAGCCGTTGTGCACCGTCGGGTCGATCAGGCCGGCCTCGTTTCGATGCAGATGCCCGATCACGGCGAAGCTGGTGTCGGTGGAGTTGAAGCTCAGCGCGTCCCCGGGCCCTCTGGCCCGATACCGACCGCCGTCAGCCGCGTGCAGCAGGCAGAGGCCCCGCTGGCCATTGAAGAGTGCTATGCTATTCGGCAGAGCGGCCCGAATATCCCGCTGCATCCGCCGCAGGGCCTGCTCGGCTGAGTCCACGAGCTCCGCCCGGCGGGACATGGCCACGTAGCTCTCCATATGGCGGGTGACCAGCGTGCCGCCCAGGGCCGAGAGAATCCCGACCAGAACAATGACCACGATCAGCTCGACCAGGGTGAAACCGGTTTTAGCGTATGGAGCATTACAGGATTGAAAGCTGTGCATGCTTTGCTTCTTTTTGAATCTCTGTGGCCAAGAGATCTTCTCCGCCACCCGCTCGCAGACTCGCTCGACACACACAGACCCACAGGGACATTATCCCTTCCGCCTGCCCGACCATGGCCAGGCGGAAAATGGCCATCGCTGGCGCGATTGAAAGGCAAGAGCCATCAACCAACAACAAGCTTCTCACCAACCCGCCCGAAGGGTGGCGGAGGCCTTTCGGCCGGCCAGCGTCGGGCGGCCGAAAATCTGTCTCTCGTCCTCTTCCGTCCGTGTGCGTCCGTGTGGGTCTGTGGCCTAAAAATCTTTTCTTTCGACCGCTTCGCTTATCAATACTGTGTTCTGTACCCGGTCACCTGGAAGTCAACGCCTGCCGGATGGCTCACCGTCACAGTGATCTGCTTGGCCGGCGCCTGCATCCCGGCCGGTCCGAAGCTCGTCATGTTGACTGCAACGGAAACAGCATACTGATCCAGGCCGGCGATGGGATTGTCCAGCTGATCCCGGGCCCCGGAGTTGACCAAGCCGTCGTAGTCGTCCACATCGTCGAAGGTGCTGCGCATCTCGCCGGTCTCGCTGCCATCCGGGTCAACATAGTCCCGGAGCATGATCTCCTCCAGGTAGGCATCGGCTATAGCCGCGGCCTGATGCTCAATCATGGGATCGGCGCTGTGCCTGGCCGTGTACTGAATGCCCAGGAAGACGCCGGTCAGGGCCACACTGAGGATGACAATGGTCACCACGAGCTCCACAAGCGTCACTCCGCTCTGCCCGGTCAGACCCGTCTGCTCCCGCTTCGGTCTCATGACCCTGGATCCACGAAACCGGTTTCCTGAACGATGCCAAAGGATCGGCTGCCCACCGTCACGGTCATGTTTCGACTGGCCCGGCCCAGGGCATCGAAGGTGGCGTTGTTTGCGCCGGATGACAGCGAAATGGAAACTGCACTTTCTGCGTTGCTTGAGACAGGATAGGAGTCAGGCAGGGAGGCAAAGCTGCTCGAGCCGCAGTCCGGCTGCGGCTGATGCAGGGAGTAGCCGTGGGAGGAGAAGCGGACGCGCACCGGGCAGCCCCTGGCCACGGCCAGCTTCTGGGCGTAACGGACCGCATTCAAAGTCTCGTCAAAGAAGCCGCGCTCCTTGTAGGCGCCCAGGTCGAAGAAGCGCGGCAGAGCGAAAACAGACAGAATCCCCAGGAGCACCATGACCAGGACGAGCTCCATGAGGGTGAAGCCCTGCGCACATGAATCCTGTTTCCTTCGAATTCCCATGGGGGCCCGCCGATGCGGATCGCAGCGCTTTCAGCACAGAGGAGGCCAGCCCAAGCCCTTGAGCCGGCCTCCTCCAAAGGCTGAGGTAGTTAACTAATTACAATTTGTGGCTGTAATGCTGATATCGGGAGCGTCCCCTCCTGAACCTGCCTCTTCGTAGATCACCTGACAATCGGCAGGAGTCGTCACCCCATTAGGCCAGAACTCGATAGAGTTACCTGTGGTATTGTTAGCAAAACCGCTCACATCCTGCAGCATATTGACAATGCCAGTACCATTTGCCGAGGGATATCCATTCACTAATGTGACGGTATCACCTTCCACTGTTATTGATGTTGAGTTGGCGTCAACCAGAGATTTGGCATGCGCCAGAGAAGCAGCTCCGTGCAAGCTCCCTTTCAGTCCCTGCAAGGTCGAGTTTCTGGCATCAGCCTGCAGATCCACAAACTTCGGCAAGGCAAAGGCCGCCAGGATGCCTAAGATGACGATGACGACCACGAGCTCGATTAAGGTAAAACCACCCTGTCTGTGCATTACATCCTCCTGTTCGGTTTTTTAGGAAATATTCAAGAACAATTGCGAACCGCTTCTGAGCAGGTTTGTGTTTCACTTCAAGACGGTCACCAGGTGTACGGCTCCTGGAGCACCAGACACAGCCTTGGGCCGCAGGCCAGGCTCCTCTCTTGCCCTACTTGCATTTTTCGTGCCGCTTCCAAGCGGAGCCTGATGCGGGGCGGGCCGCTGAGCTCTGATGCAAACCCCGCCGCATTTTTGACTCGGTAGATAAGCATCTGCTTGTCCGTATCGAAGTACCATCGACCTCCTTTGATCTTGTCCGGGTTTACATCGCTCCGCGCTCCGAGGTAGCTCTTCGGGAGCTCCTCCATGAGCTGCATGGGGTTGTCCCCGGGCGCGATATCCTCTCCGGAAGGGTGGACCTTCCGGCTCGTCTGCATGAGCACCGCCCCCTGCAGGGAGCGAATCATACCCTGCACGGCCATGCGCTCGGCCTGACCATGCAGGTCATGGACCTCTCCAAGAATGAAGGTGACCAGAATCAGGATCAGGCAAAGGGCCAGGGGGTACTCGAAGAACCTGAGCAGCTTGCGCTGCCTGGTCCAGGCCGGCCTGCCCTCAGCCATGCCCTCTCCGAAGGTATGCATGCATCAAAGAGCAACCACCCTTCATCCGCTCCTTTAAAAGCTGCCCTTTACGGACACTGAGCACAGTGGGTATCTCACAAAAGAGATTTGAACCGCCCGCTCGCTTCGGTCGCTCAAGGCGCCAAGGACGCCAAGTCAGAATTGATCACAGCTGGGTGAACAGCTGTGATCCGGATTGCCTCATCCCTGGCGGGATGATGAAGATTGTCTCTTCTATACCGCCGATAGGCGGTGAGCACCCTTTGCTCAGCGGTCAACCCCGCAGAGCAAATAAAGCCTTGTTCTTCCTCTGCCCTTGGCGAACTTAGCGTCTTTTCCTTGGCGCCCTTGGCGGTAAAGATCTTTTGCTCGAAAACACCTGCCATCACAGTTTACCCCAGCGCCGCCGTGCCCAGGCTCCACATGGGCAGGAAGACCCCCAGCGCCAGCACGAGGACCATGGCCCCGATGATCAGGATCAGGATCGGCTCGATGTTCGTGGCCAGGTTCCGAATATCGTAGTCCACCTCCCGGTCGTAGAACTCGGCCACCTCGCCGAGCATGGAGTCCACCCCTCCGGTTTCCTCGCCCACGGCCAGCATCTGCAAGACCAGCGGGGTGAAGAGCTTCGAGGCCGCGGCGCTGTTGGTCAAGCTCTCCCCGCGCTCGACCATGTCGCGCATGTCTTCGACATGCCTGGCGATATACTCGTTCCCCACGGACCTGGCCGTCAGATGCAGGGAATGGAGCAAGGGAACCCCAGAGGAGAAGCCCGTAGCAAAGGCCCTGGCGAACCTGGCCAGGCTGGCCCGGAGAAAGATGCTTCCCAGCACAGGGATCCGGAGCTTGAAGCGGTCCCAGCGCAGGCGGCCTTTTTCTGTGGACACATAGTGGCGAAAGCCGACAAGCAGGGCTGCTCCCGCACCGAGCACATAGGGCCAGTAGGCCACGGCAAAGTCGGATACGGCCATGAGAACCCGGGTAGGCAGGGGGAGCTGCGCATCGAAGCCGGCAAAGACCTTGGCGAAGGTCGGGATGACGAACAGGCTCAAGATGGCAATGGCCACGGCGATGGCCACAACCACGAAGGTCGGGTAGCGCAGGGCCGTTTTGACCCGCATCTTGGTTTCCTTCTCCCTCTCCAGATAGCTGGAGATCTCCAGAAAGGCTTGATCGAGCCGGCCTCCGGCCTCGCCGGTCTGAACAATGCTGGTGAAAAGCGGGGGAAAGATCTGCGGATGCTCCTCCAGGGCCTCGGAGACCTGCCGGCCGCCTTCGAGCTCTTCGAGGATGGCCTGCAGGGCCTCCCGCATCTGCCGCTTCTTGACCGTCTCCAGCATTCCCCGCAGAGACCTGATAATGGGAATGCCGGCATGGAGCAGGCTGTACATCTGCCTGGAAAAGAGGATCAGGTCATCCAGATCGGCCCTGTTTCTGAAATCAAGGGCCCGCTGGAGCTTCTCCCCCATCCGGCCCTTCTCCTTGGCCTCGTGGATGGCCAGGGGGATCATCCCGCCGGACTGCAGCTGATCGGCTACAGCCGTGGCAGACTGGGCCTGCATGGCTCCTTTCTGAAGGGCCCCGTTGGGGCCTCTAGCTGAGTAGCTGAACTGGGGCATATCGGCTTAGTTCAAAGAGTTTCAGGTCTGTGGCCAAGAGATCTTCTCCGCCACCCGGCTCATCCCTCAACCTGCTCGGCCATTTCCGACATTTCCTCTGACCCGGCCGATACGGTTTCCTGTCCGGACAGGGGGTCCTCCTCGAGCTGGCCGGAAATGCGCAGGACCTCGTCCAGGCTGGTGATGCCCTCTTGGGCATAATCCAGCGCATTCAGGGTCAACGGCCGGAAGCCCCGCTGCTCTTCGGCCAAGCGGGCGAAAGCCGCGGTATCGTCGCTTCGCAAGGCGCCGGCCAGCCGGTCGTCGATCTCCAAGAGCTCGAAGACGCCGATCCTGCCTTGGAAGCCGGTATTGTTGCAATGGGAGCAGCCGCCGCCCCGCTGAAAGACGATCGGGTCTGCCTCCGGACCCAGGATCGATTGCACCCAATTGCGCTTGATCGGATCATCCAGGGGATCGTTCTGAATGCAGGAGGGACAGATCCTCCGCACCAGACGCTGGGACAGAACCGCCCGCAGAGAGCTGGCCACCATATAGCCCGGCGCGCCCATGTCCAGCAGCCGCAGTGTGGTGCCCACGGCATCGTTGGTGTGCAAGGTGGACAGGACCAAATGACCGGTCAGAGCCGCCCTGATGCCGATCTCCACGGTCTCCTCGTCGCGCATCTCCCCGACCATGAGAATATCCGGATCCTGCCTCAGGGCGGAGCGCAGCACATTGGCGAAGGTCAGGCCGATCCGGCTGTGGATCTGGACCTGATTGATCCTGGGGAGCCGGTACTCCACAGGGTCTTCGACCGTAATGATCTTGACCCCGGAGGTGTTCAGCTCGCTCAGGGCGCCGTAGAGAGTTGTGGTCTTGCCGCTGCCGGTCGGCCCGGTAACCAGGATCATGCCCTGGGGTGCATGGATGAGCCGGTGCACCCGCTCCAGCATGCGCTTGGGAAGGCCGATCTGCTCCAGCTTGAGCAACCCCCTGGTCTGGTCCAGAAGACGCATGACCACGGACTCCCCGAACTGGGTCGGCATCGTGGACAGGCGCACGTCGATGTTGCGCTCCTTGACCTTGATGTTGAATCGCCCGTCCTGGGGCAGCCGCCGCTCGGAGATGTTCAGGCCGCTCATGAGCTTCAGCCGTGAGACCACGGCCCGGACAACCCGTTTCTCCCTGATGATTTCCTCGTGCAGCACACCGTCGACCCGCTGCCGGATGCGCAGCTCGCGCTCTCCAGGCTCGACATGAATGTCCGAGGCGCCGATCTGGACGGCGTCCTCGAACATGGTCCTGAGCAGCCGGACCACCGGCGCATCCTCGGCTCTGGCCTCCGGCAGCAAGGCCTCCAGATCCACCTCGCTCTCGCCCAGCTCCTGCCCGAGCTCACCGGCAATGTTGCGGATCTCTTCGGTCCGGCGATAGACCCCGTCGATGGTCTGCAGGAGATCGGACTCCCTGACCACAGCCAGATTGACATTCTTCTTCAGGATCTTGGACAGCTCATCTACGGCAAAGAGGTCTGTGGGATCGGCCATGCCCAGGAGATAGCCTTCAGGGGTCTCATTGAGCAGAACGGCCCGGAAGCGGCGGGCATAGGTTTCCGACAGGAGGCGCATGGTCTCGGGTTCGTAGCGATAGGTCTTCAAATCGATGAAGGGAATGCCCAGCTGCTGGGCCAAAAACTCCAGGAGCTTGTCCTCGCTGACGTACCCGAGCTGGATCAGGCACTTGCCCAGCTTGCCCCCGGAACGCTTCTGCTGCTGCAAGGCGGACTGGAGCTGCTCCTGGCTGATAATGCCGTGCTTGACCAGGAGGTCGCCGATGCGGATCTTCTTGCGTGAAATCATGTCCAGCTCCCCAAACGAAAAGACGAGACGTTCATAGCCCCGAGAAACGAAGCTTTGACGAGTCGTGCAGGCCAATCAACCAGGGGCTGCCTAGTGATCACGTGCCCAGCCCCTTCAAACGCTGCTGCACGAAGCGCCGCAGCGAGGTGCCCAGATCCGGGCAATCCAAAGCGGCCCTATAGGCTCTGCCGGCGGCCTCTGCATTGCCCTGTCCTTCAAGGCTGAGCCCCAGGCCCAGCCACCAGGTGCCGGCCTCCGGATCGGCCTGGGTGAGCCTGGCATAGAGGGTCGCGGCTTCGGTATATCGGCCTGTCTGCCTGTAAATCCAAGCAATCCTGGCAAAGTGCTCCGGCTGCTCGCTGACGGCCGGCTGCTCTCCCCCGGTGAGCACCTCGAGGGCCCGGCCCCAGGCTTTCTTTTCGATGAGCAGCCCGCCCAGCAAGGTCCGCAAGGGCAAGGCATCGGGGCTCATCTGCAAACCTTTCCGGAGCAGCCGTTCCGCCCGATCCCTCCGCTCGCTCCTGATGAAGATCGAGGCCAGGCTCCGCCTGGCCGGAACATACGATGGTTCCTTGGACAAGGCCTGCCGAAGGAGCTCTTCGGCCTCCGGCCATTGCCCCCTCTGGCTGGCCTTTTCAGCCGCCCTGAGCAGCTCCCGCGGACTTTTCGGCCCGCTGATGGAGGTTTCCAGATCTGGCCTGCTCCCGTGGGTGTCCTGTCGGGCAGCAGGGGTTCTGCCGGCCGCGATCGCCGTGTCGCCGGCTCCATCGGACGGGTGATTGCCTGTGTCCGTGGCGCCGGCCTTCAGCCTGTCTGCTTGGCCGCCTCCATCCGCGGATCCCTCCGAGGGCTTGCGGCTGCCCTCTTTCGAAGGCTCCTTGGAAGCAGCCAAACTCCCGGTCGATCGGGCAGGCTGTGCTTTGCCGCTGTCGCGTTCCGCTTGCGCTTGAGCAGGCTTCCGCCGGCAATCGAGGACGAGCCTGGGTCCATAGTCCGAGCCGGCTGGAAGGACCGCATCGCGGCAGGTATCCAAGCGGCTCAGCCTGATCTCCAGCTGCTGCCCAGCAGGGCTGATGGAGACATCCTCGCCATTTCGTGCCTCCAAGAGGCCGACCAGGGCCTCCGGAGCCAGCTCAGTGCGCTCAAAGGCGAGAATCAGCCTTTCAGGGTCGTCCCCGCGGCTGAGGCGATACTCCGGCCTGGAGGTGAACTCCAGGAAAAGCCGAATCCTTCGGCCTTCCCGACGCAATCCGCTGCGAATCAGCTGCGACTTCCTCCTCAGAGGCTCTGAAACGGCGCCTTGGCTCAGCTGGAGGTGCTGCGCCCTCGAGAAAGCTTGGCCGCCGCCTTGAGACAGAGTCGCCGGGCTGCCGGGCCGCGACCCTGCATCGAGGGCATTTGCCCCGGTGCGGACGGATTCTGCCGAGCCCGCCGCCTGGCTCGGCACATGGGCTTCGCCGGCCTCAGAAGGAGCGCTTCGCGAGCTCGTCTCAGGGGAGCCTCGAGATACCTGGGCTGCCGTGACCGCCTTTCCTTTTCCCTGTTGCGACAGGAGAGCGGCGCTCAGCCAGATCCCGGCTAGCAGCACCAGGAGCCCTGCCCCGACAACCAGGAGCAGTGTCTTGAACCTCCCCCTTTCATGGCCGCCAGCGGCTTCTGGCTGGGGCCTGGGATTGGACCCGAAGGAGCGCTCCTGCTCTTCAAGCCGCTGCAGAGACTTATAAATGAGGCTCATGCCGATGCTCGGATCCCGTCAGGCCGATTGGCCGCCCAGGTGTTTCTGAATTATCTCTTGTCATTCAAGCTCGGAGCCTCCGCTCCAACCCTCCCAGCCTTCCGACTGCAGGCGATCCTTGCTTGGAGCACGCTTGGGGTTCCACGTCCGGCCGTAGGGGGCGACCTGCGGCCGGAGCAGGATGACCAGCTCGCTCTTCTCCGAGACCTTCTTGGTGTGCCGGAAGGCGCGGCCAAGCAAGGGGATGTCCCCGAGTATGGGGATCCCGGCTGTGCGGTCCTCGGTCCGGTTCTGCATCAGCCCGCCGATAACCACGACCTGGCCGCTTTTGGCCCGAACAATGCTGTCCGACTCGCGGACGCTGCTGGAGGCCAAGGGCAGGGTCTGGGTCGTTCCGGTGACGCTCAAGGTCTTGGTCTCCTCGGTGACCTCACTGACCGTGGGGTGGATATGCAGCGTAACCTCGCGGCTCGAGTTGACGTGCGGCGTCACGTCCAGGGCGATGCCGGAAAAGAACGGGGTCAGGGTTATGTCCGGCGAGGTAGTTGTAGCATCGCCGCCCACGATGGTCTCCGAGGAGATATCGGTGACGAAGAAGTCGTCCTGTCCGACCTTGATGACCGCCTTCTGATTGTTCAGGGTGGCGATGCGCGGGCTGCTGAGCACCTGGACGTCCCCCTGGGACTTGAGCAGCTCGATAAAGGCGGTGAAATCGTTGATATCCACGGCCGCGGAAAAAACCCCGCCAAAGGCCGAGGCGGCATTGCCCGCCAGGACATCGGGGTTTACTGGGCTGATGTCCACCGTCTCGCCCGCGGTTTCGCTCCGACCGGTGTCAAAGACGCTGCCGCCCCCTGTCTGGGTAATGGCCGCCTCGGAGTCCCCGGAGCCAAGGAGGGCGGACCAGTTGATCCCGGTCTGATAGCCGGAGTCCAGAGTGACCTCCAGTATTTTGGCCTCCAGAACCACTTGGCGGAGCAGATTGGACTGCATGCTCTGCAGGTAGCTCCTGATATCACGCAGCTCCAACGGCATGGCCCGCACAGCGACCATGCTGGCCTGGGGCATGACGATCACCTTGCGGCCCTGCTGCGTGCCGACGATGGTTTCCAGGGAGGTGCGCAGCTCCTGCCAGAAATCGCTTTCACTCCGGGTCTTGATGGACGTGCCCGTGACCGAGGTCCTGTCGGCGGTATACTCTCCGTTGTCATCGTCGTTGACGTCCTTTTCCGAGACCTGTCCGGAGCTGACCCGGGTCTGAGACTCGCCCTTCCGCTTCAGGTTCAGGTAATCGATCTGGAAAACCCGGGTCTGGAGACCGGCCGGCATGATCTGATAGCCGTTTTGCGTTGCCTCGAAGGGATATCCGTAAACATTGTGCACCACCTCGAGGACCTCCGGCACGCTCACATCTGACAAGCGCAGGCTGATTCGACCCTGGACCTCGGGATGGACGGTCATGTTGTACTCGCTGTCCTGGGCCAGGCTCATGAAGAACTCCCGGGCCGGAACATCATTGGCCGTTATGTTCAGGCGGGTCTTCCGGTCGTCCGGCCCTTGACTGGAATCGAGCCGGATCTCTGGCATCAGGGCCGACTCGACCTCAGGAGGGAGCTCCGACTCTCCCTTGGCCTCTGAGCCCGAGCCATTCGCTTTTCCAGGCGCAGTTGCATTGAGCCCCGTGCCCGTATCCGGCTTCCGAGGCTTCACTGTGGCACATGCCGCTGAAAACAGCAGACAGGCCACCATGATGACGGCCGGGATTGACCGGGGAATGCTCATGGCCGAGACTCCTCCCTTGCATTCGAGCCGGTTTTCGTGCTGATGCCCTCGGGAATCACGCGCACGGTGAAGTGCTTGCCCCGATACTGGATCGTCACGCCCGTTTCGGTGATAGCCGTTACCGTGCCTCCGGAGACGCTCTGACCCACATGAATAATTTGACCGTTGATCACGGCCAGCCGCCGGTTGCCGGAATGGAGGATCGACTCGACCTTCCAGCTTGGCTTGGTCTCCTCATACTTCGGCTGGACGGACTCCTCGTATCCGCCTGGCGGCTCGGTCGGGTCCGGCAGAGACTCGCTCCCGGCCCAAAGCCCGTGATTCCCGGTAATCACCAAGACAGCCATGAACAAGCAGACCAAGGCGAAACGGAACGCCCAGCTCATATTCCCACCCATCTCCTGTCCAGGCTCAAGGTGTGCACCGTGAGCGTGATGCTCGACTTGGGGTGCTCCTCTATTTCAAACTCCAGTTGATCCCAAAAGAAACGCTGATCGATGGCCTCGAGCCTCCTCAGATACTGCAACGTATTGAGGTAGTCTCCGCTGAAGGCAATCCGGACGGGATGGCGGAAGATGCTCGGCGTCTCTGACGACGGCTCGCCAGCCGGGCTGCTCTGCTTGGTTTCCTGCCCCAGATCGAGGGGCACGGGCTCCAGGTTCTCCAGGGAGACGATCTCCAGAGTCTCGTTGGCTCGCAGCATATCCTCCAGGAGACCGGCCATGGCGCCCGGAGAGATCAGGTCCACCGTGCGTCGACGCAGCCTCGCGTCCAAGGAAGCGATCTCCTTCTTGAGCTGCTCGATCTCTCGCCGCAGCTTTGCATTGGGATCGCGCTGGCTCCGCCTGACAATCAGCTCAGCCCGTGATTCCAGAGCGGCGATGTCCTTTTGGACGCTCTGCTGCTCTGAGCTCAAGCCGGAGGCCTGGTGCTGCAAGGGAAGATGCACGAACTGCACATAACAGAAAATCAACAAGGTGCAGACTGCCGCTAAAAGCAAAAGCCGCTCCCGGCGGGTGCGCGCGTCCAGCTTGCCCATGGCTCGGGCAGCAGGCGCGATCAGCTTTTTCATGGCCGGCCTCCGCTGTGTGTGGTCAGTCTGAAGCCGAGCACCTCGGGATGCTCTTCAAGCCGCTGCAAGCGCATGCTGTCGAAGGCGATCCCTTGGAAAGGCTCCTCTCGAGACAGCCTTTGCAGGTAGCGGGGAATCAGCTCAGCCTTCTTGGACCGTCCCTCCAGGAGCAGGAACTCTGTCTCGGACAGGTCGATGGTGATACTGCGCAGCCAAACCCCGTCAACCCGCTGCCTGGCCAGTCCGTCCAAGTAAGCGGAAAAGCCTTGCTCAGCTTCAGGGAGCCGATCTTTGAGCCTTTCGAGCAGAAGAACCCTGTCCTGCCTGGCTTGGCGCAATGCGGTCGCTCTCTGCTTCAGCCTGCTGCTGACCGTCGGTTCCGGATGCTCGACCTCGAGCTGCCGGACCTGCTGCTCCAGCTGCCTGCGCCGCTGGTCGCTGGCTTCGACCCGGCGCTCCAGGCTGGCCAGGCGCGTGCCTTGCAGCCACCATAGTGAGCCCAGCACGAGCAGGAGCGCTGCCACGAAAAGGAGCAGGTTCCTGCTTCTCAGGGGGTCTTTTTGGGGACGAAACACGGATTGGTAGAGATTGATCTCCTGCCTCATGCCGCGTTGCCTCCTCCCTCGCGCAGGGCCGCCCCCAGGGCCAAAAACGATCTGGCCTGCTCCAAAGGCTCCACCTCGGGCCCTTTAAACAATGCATTGAGGTCCAATGGCTTGACGTTCGTCCCGAGATTGCTCTGCAGGTGCTCCATGAGACCGGGGACAGAGTCCTGCATGGGCGCAAGCAGGACCGTGCCGATGGAGGTCTTGCCAAAGGTGCTCTCGTAGTAATCCAGGGTCCTCTGGACATCCAGGACCACTCTGTCCAGCAAAAGCTGAATGTCACCGTCCCTGTCCAACAGCCCATCTCCTGCTTCCTCCGGCACGGCCTCGCGCATGGCCGCAGTCCCGTGCTGAATGCTTCTGGCCACATAGAGGGTCTGTTCGTGGACGATAACCAGAAGCCCAGAGTCCCGGCCAAGATAGAGGAGCCCGACGCCTGCCTGGGCCTCGGGCGTCCAGCTGGCGACATTGCGGAGGGCCAGCTCGGGAATGTCCAGAGCCTGAAGCTTGAGTCTGGACTGCTTCAGCAGCTTCACTTGAGAGTTAACAGCCTCGAAATGCGCGGAGACGGCATAGATCATTCTGCCGTGGGAAGAGGACTGTGGTGCGGGGAAGACGTCGATGACAGCCTCCTCCAGGGGATAGTCGATCAGATCCTTGACCAGCCAGCGGACGGCCTGCGGCATTTCCTCCCGAGCCACCTCGGGAGCCTCCACCTGCAGAAGGCTGTAGCCTTGTAAAGGCATCAGACCGACTGCTGGGGTTTTTGGACTGGCCTGCTCGCGTACGAGGCCGGCCAGCTTAACACCTGGGTCTTCCCCATCCCAGGACATGGACGCACAGGACTCAAGGGTGAGTTCATGCGGCTGCGGCCGAGCCAAGCAGGCTAGGGAGGCTCCCTGATGCCCGCCGCAATCGATGCCCACCACCCTTTTGGCTGAACGGGAAAAGAAGGGCAGCTTCACGTACCTCTCCCCTTTCGCCTCAGGCGCATAACCGGCTGTTCGCTTCGGATAGCCTTTCTCTCCTTTATCGGCTGTAGGCCAAGCTGAGCCTGAAGAGCGTCTCATTATCCAAGCCGCTTGATGCCTTCAAGCCAGCCTGCTGCTGGAAGCTCTTCACCGCCCGATGGGTCTTTTTTCCGTACTTTCCGTCCAGCGGCCCTGCGTAATGGCCCCCTTCTCGAAGCATGCGCTGCAGGATGAGGATGTCCGTCCTGTCCGACAGTGCCGGTCTGGTGAAATCCATTTGCAGTGGTGGCCTCCAAAGCAGGAGCCACTTCGGCCCGCTCTGGGTCAGAGACCGCCAGGCCAGAGAAGAGTAATGCAAGCCTCCAGGCTGAGGCAGGCTCGCAGACTGAACAAGGGACAGCCCTTGGGGCAGGGCGCGTTCAAATATGGACACCTGCGCTGCAGCGACGGCTTGTTGCAGCTGCGGCAGGAGCATTTCAAGGCCGTATGGACCGAGAAACTGGAGCATGGCTTCACGGGGCTGTCCCTGCTGTGACCGCTCGCCTGCTCCTGCGGTCATACCCGCGGGCTCTTTGCCCCCGGATCGGAACGTTTCCCGGACAGCATAGCGGTTCCGTGCTCCGTCTTGGGGCCTATCGATCTGTGAGCCCTCAAGCCCGGCCTGTGCCTTGCTTGCCGGACCGGCCACGGCTGCTCCCTTGACCTCTTTCGACTCAGGCGGGCCCAAGAGGGGCAGATTCGCTGTCAAAGAAGCGATGTGCCGGGCGGTCTGGATCCCCTGCTGGGATACTCCCCCCAGGACGGCCACGACCAAGAGGCAAGCGGTGCTTCCCATCAGACCGAGCCTGACCATCCGGCGGCGCCGCCGCGCCCGGCGCCTGGCAATGACCCGCTGGTGGGCAGCCAGCTCTTTCAGGGCCTCATCCATGATCCCGGCGGTGATGCGCCGGCTTCCATGGACGACCAACCCATGGAGGACCCTGTCCATGACCAAGTGAATCATGCGCAGATTCCCCCTGCTTGCCGACCAGAGCAACCGAAAGGCCGATTTCTTGAGCTCGATGCCTTCCTTGGCGGAAGAGAGCTTGAAAAAGCAGTACTCTTGGGCCTCCTGCTTGGAAAGCGGCTGCAGGGTCCTGTGGATATAAATCCTGCTGCGCAGCTGCCGCAAGTCCGGCCTGTCCAGGCGTTCATCCAGCTCCGGCTGCCCGGCCAGAATGATCTGGACCAGCTTGTGCCCGCCGGCTTCCAGATTGGAAAGCATGCGCAGGGCTTCCAAGGCTTGGGCTGATAGATTGTGCGCCTCGTCGATGACAATGGCGCAGTTGCCTCCGGACGCGTTGACCTTGAGGAAATGAGCGTGCAAGATGCCGATCATCTCGGCCACCGGGGCTCCTTGGGGCACAGTCAGCCCGAAATCGGCAATAATCGCCGAAAGCAGGCCTGAGCGACTCACTGCCGTATTGAAGACCCAGGCAGTCGTCAATCCTTTGACAGCCTGCAGCTCCTTGAGGAGCTGCAGGAGAAGCGAGGTCTTGCCAACTCCGACCTCCCCCAGGAGCAGAATGAAGCCCTTCCGTGAGGCCACCCCGAAACAGAGCTCTTGCAATATCTGAGCCGACTGCTCGGTTCGAAAGTAGCCGTACGGGCTCGTCGCCGGAGAAAAAGGTGAGCCTTCGAGGCCGAGGATATGGTAGACATCCTTCATGGCTTTGATGCCCTGGAGCTGAGACCCGCACCCCCTACTGGATCTCCGCAGGCCGAGAGATCCCTGGGGACCGGTTGGTTACGGCCCGATTCCTGCATAGTGGAGACGCTGCCGCCCTCGGAAATTTCGGAACCTCTGTTGTAAGATAGAGCCGAGGAGATCGCACATCGGGCTCCGGCTCGCTTCGCACTGCTTCATCCAGGAAAGGCACCCCGCAGCTATGGCCAAAAAATGGCACTCATCCTGGCAGCTCTGGCTCGTCGGACTTCCGACGGTGGGCCTGGCCGCCTGTCTGATTCTCCTCTGCTGTGTCCCTCCAGTGAGCCGAGATGCGCTGACTCACCATCTGACCATTCCGCGGCTCTATCTTGAGATCGGTCTGCTTCAGGAAATCCCTTGGATAAAGTTCTCCTACTACCCGCAGCTCTTGCAACTCTTGTACCTTGGTGCCATAAAGCTGGGCAATGACATGGTACCCAAGCTCATCCATCTGGCATTCGGCTTCGGCACGGCCGGATTGCTCTTCATGTATCTGAAAAAACGCATCTCTATCGCTTTTGGTCTCTTCGGAGCGCTCCTCTTTCTCTCGCTCCCGGTTATCATCCGCTTGGCCACGAGCGCTTATGTTGATCTTGGGCTCATATTCTTCTCTTTTTCCGCTGTCATTGCGCTTTGTAAATGGATCGAGAAAGGATGTCAAACCAAATGGCTTATCATTGCAGGAATATTGTGCGGCCTGGCTTTGAGCACAAAGTACAACGGGTTGATAACGTTGTTTATCCTGACCTGCTCTGTTCCAGTGCTCTTTATCAGGTGCGGTCCGCAGACATCCTTCAGACAGGTCAGAGGGCTTGGGTATGCAATTATCTTTCTGGCCGTCGCCTTGAGCATCTTTTCCCCCTGGATGATCAGAAATACTTTGTGGAAAGGCAATCCGGTCTACCCCCTGTTCAACAATGTCTTCAATCCCCAGGCCTCCCAGCAGGAGTGCAGCCTCTCGCCCGATTCGGCCTACTGGGAATGCGAAACCCGCCTTGGGCCTTTTCTCAAACGGAAGCTCGTCTATGACGAAGCCTGGTGGGAAACGGCCCTGATTCCCATAAGGATCTTTTTTCAGGGCCAAGACAACGACGGCCGGCTGTTCGACGGTCGGCTCAACCCGCTCCTCTTGGTCCTGCCCCTAGCCGCCTTCTGCATCCCACGCAGACGATCCGGCCAGGAGGAGTCCCGGCAGGAAAAGCTTTTTTTCCTGCTCTTCGCCGTACTCTTCCTGCTCAGCGTTTTTCTGCAACGGGACATGCGCATTCGCTATACCGGACCGATGCTTCCCCCGCTGATCATCCTGTCGGCCTGGGGGCTCCAAAGGCTGATTGACTGGCTGGGCTTGGCAGGGCACCGAGGCGCACAACCCGGCAACCTTTCAGACCCATACCGATCCGGACCCAGCAAGCCCGAAAGAACCGCTGCACTGTTCCGCTGGCTCCCCCTGTTGCTCATCGGAACGCTCCTCGCCGGAAACGGCCTCTATCTCGGACAGCAGCTCGAGCGCGTCCAGCCCCTGGGCTACCTCTCCGGCCAGACGGACCGGCAGGAGTACATTCTGAAGCGACGGCCCGAGTACGCCGTCTATCGCTTCGCCAATACGCATTTGGTTCACGATGCCCGACTCCTCGGCCTCTTTCTGGGCAACCGGCGCTACTATCTGCATCGGCGGACGTTTTGCAATCTCCCCTATTTTGAGCAGCTCGTCCGAACCTCCGGGACGCCGAAGGCCTTGGCAGCCTCCTTGCAAGAGGACGGCATAACGCATATTGTGCTGTCCTTGCCGCTTTTCAAAACCTGGGCCAAAGAGGCCTTTCCAGCAGGCAGACAGCGGCTCCTTCAAGCCTTTTTCCGGATTGAGGCTCGCAAGCTCTATGCTGAGAACGGCTTCGGGCTCTATGCCTTGAGCCGTCAACCGGGAACCAAGCGAGGCGCCCCGGCCCACTTGGCGCGCAAACAATAGCTTGCAGCGCTTTTTTCCTAGAAACCGTCATGCCTGGGATGACACAACCAAGCATGATAAAAGAGCCAAGTGGGCGGGGCGCCGAACGCAGGTTCCATCGCGGCACAGGCCATAGAAATAGCCAACGGCTCAGTATTCGATCCTTAAAGTATCCTAAGTTCGAATGAAAGGCAGGGCTCCTGGAAGTTCAAAGCCCCGCACCATATGGAACCAAGCGAGGCGCCCCCGCCCACTTGGCGTACACAATAGCTTGCAGCGCTTTTTTAATAGAAAAAGCTGAAGACGCGGCTCGGCAATGCACAACGGAATTCCTCTCCTCATCCACAAGGCCTCGGAGATCGTCCTGGATAAGACACGACAGATCCAGCTCGCCTTGGCCTGTCTTCTGGCCGGTGGCCACCTCCTCATCGAGGACGTGCCAGGCGTCGGCAAGACCACCTTGGCCCAAACCCTGGCCAAGCTCTTGGGCCTGGAGTTCCAGCGGATCCAATGCACCAACGACCTTCTGCCCGGAGACATCCTGGGCGTTTCGGTCTTTGAGCAGACAACGGAACGCTTTGTTTTCCACCCAGGACCGATCTTCGCCCAGACCGTCCTGATCGACGAGGTAAACCGGGCCACTCCGAAGACCCAGAGCGGGCTCCTGGAAGCCATGGCTGAGGGGCAGGTCTCTCAGGACCGCCGCGTCCACCCGCTTCCCAAGCCCTTCTTCGTCATAGCCACCCAGAACCCCCGGGAGCAGTCCGGGACCTATCCCCTGCCACAGTCCCAGCTCGACCGCTTCCTGATGCGCATCTCCCTGGGGTATCCCTCCCGCGAGGCGGAGCTCAACCTGCTGCAGGGCCTGGACCGCCGCGAGCTGCTCCAGGAGGTTCAGCCGGTGCTCACAGCGGACGATGTCATGGCCATGCAGTCCCAAGTGACCTCTCTGCGAGCCTCGAGCGCCCTGCTCGCTTACATCCAGGACCTCCTGCGGGTCACCCGTGAGGAAATGCATTACGAGCGGGGCCTTTCGCCACGAGCGGGCCTGGCTCTGCTCCATACTGCCAGGAGCTGGGCCTACCTCCAGGAACGCGATTTCGTGCTCCCGGAGGACGTCCAAGCGGTCCTCCCTCACGTGGTGGGGCATCGCCTCCGGCCGAACGCTGGGCTTCATTCATCCGAAGATCAAAGGCATTGTGAGGAGCTCCTGGCCAACGTGCCGGTGCCATGATGAGCTTGCAACGCTTTCCAGGTCTGCGCCTGCTCTTGAGAGGCGCCCGAGCTTCCTCGGAACCGGTCCGATTGACCCAGCGACGCATCTTCATCCTGCCGACCAGGTTCGGGATATTCTATGGCCTGCTGGTGGGGGGCGCTCTGATCGGGGCCGTCAACTACGGCAACAACCTTGGCTATGCCGTGGCCTTCCTTCTGGCCGCGCTGGGCGCCGTATCGGTCATGCACACCTACCGGAACCTGTCCGGCATCATCGTCCTGCCCGGTCGGGTCGATGATGTTTTCGCAGGAGAAACGGCGAGCTTCAAGCTCCGTCTCCAAGAGGACAGCGGCAGGCGCCGGCATGCTATCCTTCTGCGCGAGACGGGCGCGAGCACCCGAACCGATATTCCTCCTGGGGAGCGGACGGTGCATACCCTGGCCGTACCCACGGAAAAACGCGGCATCCGGAGCCTGGGCCAGGTCAACATTGCCACGACCTACCCCCTGGGCTTGGTCCGGGCCTGGTCCTGGACCAAGCCGGACATGACCTGTCATGTTTACCCCAGCCCTGTTCGGCTCCCCTCTGACAGACATACCGGGCGTCCAGCCCAGGGACAGGAGCGCGATGCGGCCGAGCAGCTCGGTGGGTCCGGGGATTTCAAAGATCTCGCCGAGCACACCCGGGGGGACTCAGCCAAGAGGATCGACTGGAAAGCCCTGGCCAGGGGCCGCGGCCTGCTGGTCAAGCGCTTTGCCGCAGAAGAGGACACCTCCGTATGGTTCGACTTCAGCGATCTTGCCCATCTGGACAGGGAAAGGGCCTTGTCCATCCTCTGCGGTCTTATCCTGGAGGCCGAGGAAGCTGGCCGGCCTTATGGCCTCCGGCTGACCGGGCAGTCCTTTCCGCCGGACCTTGGCGCTGAGCACAAGAAGGCCTGCCTGCGCGGGCTGGCTCTTTTCCCGGGCACAGAAAGCTCGGGCTGAGAAAAACGGCATGCCTGTTTCCAGAGGACGAAAAGCGCACACCTCCCAAGGGTTCAACTTGATTCTGGCCCTGCTGATCCTGGCCACGCTGCCCCATTTCTTCTGGTTGCCTGCCTGGGTCAGCCTCGGCTGCGCCCTGCTCTGGATCTCTGCCTTCCTGCTTGCCGGGAAGCAGGGGAACAAGCCCAGCCGAATAATTCGCCTGGCCCTGCTGGCCGCAGTGCTGGCCATGGTCCTCCTCTTTTTCGGCGGGACAGTCGGCCGGGAAGCCGGCACAGGCCTGCTGGCCCTGCTTCTCGGCGTCAAGCTGCTGGAGAGCGATTCGGACAGGGACAAGGTCGTCATCCTCTTTCTCGGGCTCTTCCTCCTCTTCGCCGCAGTGCTCTTCTCGCAAACACTCGTCATCGGCCTGTACCTCTTCCTGGTCTTCTGGCTATACGTGGCCGCACTCGAAGTCATCTGCCATCCCGGTTTGGGGCTTCGAACCTCCCTGCGGACTTCGGGATCCATGATCCTCCAAGCCCTTCCCGTGGCCTGCATCCTCTTCCTTCTTTTCCCCAGACTGCACAGTGGTGTTTTCGGCCTGAGCTCCGATCGCGGGTCCGCAGTCACAGGGTTGAGCCGAACCATGGCTCCCGGAAGCATTACCAGACTGGGCCGTTCAGAGAAGGTCGCCTTTCGGGCCGAGTTCGACGGCCCTGCCCCCACCAGTAGCCGGCTCTACTGGCGGGCCGTGGTCCTTCGGCGCTTCGACGGCTTCCGGTGGCATGAGGGCGAGCCATGCAGCTCAGCTCCCATGGTGCTCGAGAACTGGGAAGAAGAAGCGCGCTACTCCATTGTCCTGGAGCCGACCAACAGCAAGCTCCTCGTAGCCCTTGACCTGCCGCTGACCGATCCATCGACAGATATCGGGCAGCTCCAGCCGGGTTTTGTCCCCCGAGCCTTGGAAACCGTTCAGGAGACGCGGCGCTACTCCCTGCGCTCTGCCCTGCGCTACCGCACCCCGAAGCTTTCGAGCCGGGATCTGGCCACGTGCTTGGCTGTCGAGGAGAGTGCCAACCCGCGCACCAGGAAGCTGCTGTCGGAGCTGGCCGGAGAGTCCGCATCCCCTCAAGAGTTGCTACAGAAGATTCTGCAGTACTTTCGTCACAAGGACTTCTCTTACACACTCACGCCGCCGGCGCTGCAGCAGGATCACCCCATCGATGACTTCCTCTTCCGAACCAGGCAGGGATACTGCGAGCACTATGCCCAAGCCTTGGCCTGGATGCTCAGGGCAGCCAGCATACCCTCGAGGGTGGTGGCCGGCTATCAAGGCGGTGAGCTGAACCCGGTGGGAGAGTACTTCATTGTACGGCAATCCCAGGCTCACGCCTGGGTTGAGGCCTACTTCAAAGACCAGGGCTGGACCAGGGTCGATCCGACCCGCTTCATCGATCCTGGCCGAATCGACCCGTCTCTGGCTGGATCCATTCCAGGCTCTTCCCGATCTGACAGGCCGCAATCGGGGATCTTTGCCTGGCTCGAAGACTTTCAGCACCAGGCCGTCCTGGCCTGGGACGGTCTCAATCACGCCTGGAACACCTGGCTTCTCGGCTATGGCGAGAGCCAGCAGAACGCCCTTCTGCGGAAGACAGGGCTCGGGTCTGACATTCGCCGCGATCTCGGTCGAATCATCCTCATAGGCCTGATCTCTCTGCTGGCCTGCCTGGGGCTGCTCATGCTGATACTCCTCAGGCCGAGGTTCCAGGCCCTCGATCCAGCTCAGGCGAGCTACCGGGCCTTTCTCAAGAAGCTCGAGCAATCCGGTCTGACCCGCTGGAGGGCGGAAGGCCCACTCGATTTTGCCCACCGCGCCGCCAAGCTGAGGCCGGAGCTGTCTGAAGACATCAGGGCCATCACTCAGCTGTACGTCCGGATACGCTACCGGGAAGAAGCAAGCCGTGAGCTCCTGGCCGATCTGCGCGCCAAGGTCAAACGCTTTCATCCCGGCAGGAGAAAAGCGCCGCTTTCGAAAAGCCGCTAGCCCCCCGTGCCTGCTTCAGTCCATCGAATCATGATATGCACAATGCGCGCAGGCAAGGAAAAGCCCTTACATGCAGGGACGGCTTTGTGGTAAAGTTGATCTATGGACAAGGTAAGCATTGGGCTGGCCCTGGGAGAGGGGGGAGCCAGAGGGCTCGCGCATATCGGCGTCCTCCGGGCTCTGGACGAGGCCGGGGTCCGGATCGACCATCTGGCCGGCACGAGCATCGGAGCGGTCATCGGGGCCATGTATGCCGAGACACTGGACACGGAGCTCATGGTCTCCCGATTTCGGGAGTTCATTGCCAGCGAGGTCTTTCAGAGCACGGGCTTCAGCCATCTCCACCGGCAGGCCAACCGCCAGGCTAACTTCTGGGACCAGATCACCTCGAGGATCAAGGGAACCGTGGCCATCAACCTGGCCCAGAGCAAAACCGGGCTGCTCAGCTCCGAGCGCTTCACCCGAGGCCTGGAGATCCTCATCAGAATCGAGGACTTCTCCAAATGCCGCATCCCGTTGATTGCCGTTGCAACTGATCTGATCAGCGGCCAGGAGATACCCATCTGCTCCGGCGACCTCATTCAGGCAGTCGCTTCCTCAGCCTGCATCCCGGGCTTCTTCCCGCCGGTGCGTTGCTACGGGCTGCTGCTCAGCGACGGGGCCATCTGCTGCCCTGTCCCGGTCAAGTACGCCGCCTGCGACGAATCATCCCTGGCCATAGGCGTGGCCGTTCCTTCCCAGCTCAATAGGCCCAGACCCGTGGACAACGCCTTGGACATCATGATTCGGGCCGAGGAGATCAACCTGCACTCCCTGTCCGTGAGCCAGATGCGTCAGGCAGATGTGGCCATCTATCCAGAGATCGGCGATACCCCTTGGAACGACTTCACCAAAATCGACGATCTGGTGGCTGCAGGCTACCAAGCCGGCCAAAAGGCCGTGCCCGAGATCGAAGAGGCCTTGCACAGAAAGAGCTCCCGCTGGAAGAAGCTCTTGTGTAACCGCAAATGAGGGATGCCCTGACCCATTTCAGGTTTGTGGACTTTCAGGCCCGGCTCGTGTATCACCGGGGCCATGCCACACCAGCCTTCCATCTGGATCAGCGCAGCTGAAACCTCGGGCGATATTCACGGGGCCCAGCTGCTGGCCTCCTTGCGAGCCCTGTGCCCTGGTGCCCGCTTCTTCGGGGTCGGCGGTCCCGATATGCGGGCCGACGGCCTGCAGGCTTTGGTCCGTTCCGAGGAGCTCTCAGTCATGGGTCTGACCGAGGTCCTCTCGGCCCTGCCGCGGATCCTCAGCATCTACAAACGCATCGAACGTTTCCTGCACAGCGATCGTCCGGACTGCCTCGTGCTCATCGATGCGCCGGACTTTCACTTCCGGGTGGCCAGAATGGCCTCAAAAAAAGGCATCCCGGTCTACTACTACATCAGCCCCCAGGTCTGGGCCTGGCGAAAGCGGCGGGTCCATTTCCTGAAGAAGCATGTCCGCAAGATCCTCTGCATCATCCCTTTCGAGAAGGACTTCTACCTCAGGCACGGCATCGATGTTGAGTTCGTCGGCCACCCCCTCATGCAGCATCTTGATTCCGAGAGCCTCAACGGCATCGAGCCAGTAAAAGACACGGTCGGTATCATGCCTGGCAGCCGCCAGAAGGAGATACGAGCCCTGCTTCCCGCCTTTGCCGAGGCTGCAGAACGGATCAGCCAGGCGCAGCCGCAAACGGCCTTCCGCCTGTTCCAATCGGCGGCCATCGAGGAGGCCGAGCTCAGGCAGCACTGGCCGGACAGCCTTCCGGTGGAGATCGTGCCCTTCTCCCAGCGCTATGCCCGTATGAAGGAGTCCGAGCTGATCATCACCGCTTCTGGAACAGCCACGCTGGAATGCGCGCTGCTCGGCGTGCCGGCCGTGGTGGCCTATCGAGTCTCCTGGCTGAGCTACGCCGTGGCCAGGCTGCTGGTCGACGTTCCTTTCATCAGCATGCCCAACCTCATTCTGAACCGGAGGGTTTTCCCGGAGTTCCTCCAAAATCAAGCCACTGGGCCGAACCTCGCCCAGCAGGGCATCAACTGGCTGCGCCATCCTGAAGCGCTGGCTGCTGTCCGCGAGGAGCTGGCCAGGATCCGCTCGATGCTCGGACAGACCAAAGCCTCCTGGCGGAGCGCGGAGATCATCCTCGAGGACATTCAGACCGTGGCAGACGGTACGAAGGCCGCCTGCCTGCCCGGAAGCGGCACTGCTGCTCGGGGCGGCTGCCGAGACTAAACAGAGTCCCTCTCTTGGGGGAAGGAGTGACAGGTTATGGACAGGCTGCGTCTGGGAGTCATTGGTGTGGGGCATTTGGGGGCCTTTCACGCCAAGCTCGCCGCTCAGATCGAGAACCTTGAGCTGGTTGGAGTCTACGACCTGGATGCCCGACGCTGCCGCGAGGTCGCCGGGACCCATGGCGTCAAGCCCTTTGACAGCCTGGAAGAGCTCTTGGACGTGGTCCAGGCTGTTTCGGTGGTCGTCCCGACCGAGGCCCACTTCCAAACGGCCTGGCGCGCCCTGGAGAAGGGCTGCCATGTCTTCATCGAGAAGCCCATAACCTCCAATGCCTCAGAGGGGAGGCGCCTTGTCGACCTGGCCAGCTCAAAGAGCCGGATCATCCAGGTCGGGCATATTGAGCGCTTCAACCCCGCATACCTGGCCTTAAGCGGCTTCGGGCTGAGCCCCATGTTCATCGAATCGCACCGCTTGAGCACGTTCAATCCCCGGGGCAACGATGTCAGCGTTATCCTGGACTTGATGATCCACGACATTGACATCATCCTGGCCCTCATACCGGCCGAGGTCCAATCCATTCAGGCCTGCGGGGTCGAGGTCGTCTCCGAGTCGGAAGACATTGCCAACGTTCGCCTCAGCTTCGCGAACGGTGCCGTAGCCAACCTGACGGCCAGCCGAATTTCCGCCAAGGACATGCGCAAGATGCGCCTGTTTCAGAAGAACACCTACCTATCCATCGATTTCCTGGCCAAGAGGAGCGAGATCATCAGCCTGTCTGATTCCGACCAGCCGAACCTCTCTGCGGACGCTTTCAGCCTGGGGACCATCGGAACGGGAGACAAGCAGCGCTCGGTCATTTTTCAGTCGCCGTCCGTGCCCGAGGTCAATCCCTTGCAGCACGAGCTGCAGTCCTTCGCTGAAGCGGTCGTCTCAGGCCATGAGCCCCTGGTGAGCGGCGAGGATGGCTTGCGGGCCCTGGAGATCGCCGAGAT
>Ga0207797_1000465_pt1 | contig 31396 bp, 37 predicted proteins | sample PRCRCaboRojoPR_6_FD_187275 | JGI IMG/M metagenome (GOLD analysis project Ga0207797, IMG submission 187275) | Marine sediment microbial community from Cabo Rojo, Puerto Rico - PR CR 10% Liquid 1 (SPAdes) | ecosystem: Environmental > Aquatic > Marine > Coastal > Sediment | place: Cabo Rojo, Puerto... | reverse complement strand
AAATCAGCGGGATCATACCAGCGGTGTTGATGCGCAGGGGGATGTGGGTGCTCTGCCCGCCGTACATCTTCATGCCGCGCACGCGCTTGCCGTACTGGACGGGAATGCGCCGCTCGCCCTCCTGGACGACGACGATCACGAACATCGTGAGGGCCGTGATGACGAGGAAAATCCCAATCATCAGAACGCCCATTCCAACGCCACCGGGCCCCACGGTCTGCGCCTGGGCCCAGGTGCTGATCAAGTTCTCCGGCACGCGGGCGACGATGCCGCTGAAGATGATGAGAGAGAGCCCATTGCCGATGCCCTGTTCCGAGATCAACTCACCGAGCCAGATGGCGAACATCGTGCCGGCGGTCATAGCCACCAACACAGAGATGGTCGAGACAATCTGCTCCGGGGAGCCGAACCCGAAGTTGGGCAGGACGGGGGTCGGGCTGCCAGCGTTGACCAGGCGAATCTGGCCCAACGCCTGGAGCAATCCCAGCGGGACCGTCATGTAGTAGGTCCACTGATTCATCTTCTCCTGACCGGCCTCCCCCTCCTCGGCCAGGCGTTCGAGGCTGGGGATAATGGGAATCAGAAGCTGCACGATGATCGACGCCGTCACGTACGGATAGACGCCGTTCGCCATGACCGAGAAGCGAGCCACTGCCCCGCCGGAGAGCATATCCAGCAGGTTAAAGAGGCGACTGGCACCACCGGTGCCCGCCAGCAGCTGCTGTAGCGCCGCGCGATCCACACCGGGAACCGGCACGTGGGCAGCCAGCCGGTAGATGATGAGGATCAGCAGCGTATATACCAACTTGCGCCGCAAGTCGGGCAAGGTCATGGCATTTTTCAAAGCCTTAATCATCGTCTCAGCCCTCTATCTATTCTAATCCTGATCGCTTCACTCTGTAAAAGAAGTTACCGTGTACGACGGCCACCTCGCTGCCATAGCAGCTCCTCCACGACGCCCCCGGCCTCCTCGATCTTGGCACGGGCGCTCTCGGAGAACCGGTGCGCCTTCACCGTCAGCGCGTAGTCAATCTCACCGCGACCGAGAATTGCGACCAACTCATCGGCAGCAGAGATAATCCCCGCCTCGGCCAGGGATTCCGGGGTTACCTCATCGCCCTCCTCGAACCCCGCCATGACAATGCGCTTGACGTTAACCGGGGTGAACTCCACCTGCCAGGGATCGTTGAATCCTGTCCCCGGGGGTTCAGGTGTTCGCTGCCAGAGCGGTGTCTGCCCACCCTCAAAGTCCGGGCGGACGCCACCGCCGCTGCGGGAGTTCTGTCCTTTCATACCCCGGCCGGCAGTCTTCCCGTGACCGGACCCGGTGCCGCGACCGACGCGCTTCCGTCGTTTTTTTGCCCCTTCTGCTGGTTTCAACTCGTGCAACTTCATAACCGCCTCCAACTACTCGTCGTCCAATTCCTCGACCGTCACAAGATGGCCCACCTTGTTGACCATCCCCCGGATCGTGGGCGTGTCCCCAAGCTCGACGGTCTGGTGCATCTTCCGCAAGCCGAGGGCGCGCACCGTCCGCTTCTGCTCGCGTCGGTTGCCGACGGGGCTCTTGACCAGTGTAATGCGCAGTCTGCCCGTCATTGCCCCCGACTCCAGAATGGCGTGACCTTCTCCTTCGGCACACCGCGCTCGCGGGCGACCTCTTCCACGCTACGGAGCTTCTCGAGGCCGTCCATCGTGGCGCGCACGACGCTGAGCGCGTTGGGGCTGCCCAGGGACTTGGTGAGCACGTCGTCTATCCCGGCGGCCTTCAATACAGCACGCACGTTGCCCGAGGCAATGACCCCGGTACCGGGAGCGGCCGGCTTCAGCAGCATCTTGGCCCCGCCGCAGATCCCTATGACATCGTGGGGAATCGTGGAGCCCATCCGGGGCACCGTGACCATCGCGTCTCGCGCGCGGTCCATCGCCTTATGAATTGCATCGGGCACACCGCGTGCTTTCCCAATACCCATTCCGACGCGGCCGTGATTGTCTCCTACGACAGCCACGACGCGGAAAGCAAAGCGTCGACCACCCTTGACAACGTTCGCAACCCGCGTGATATCTACTACATTTTCCTCTAGTTCGTCTCGGTTCGCCATTCTACCTCCGTAACCCTAGAATTTGAGCCCCTTCTCGCGGGCTGCTTCCGCCAGAGCCTTCACGCGGCCGTGATACTTGTATCCACCGCGATCGAAGACCACTTTTTCGATTCCTTCGTCGAGCGCCCGCCCCGCCACGACCTCGCCCACAACCCGAGCCTGTTCGGTCTTCGACAGCCCGTCAAGCTGCGGCCTAACCTCTGAGTCAACGGTCGAAGCGGAAACCAGGGTCTCGCCTTCCCAATCGTTGATAACCTGCGCGTAAATGTGCCGCAGACTACGGAAGACGTTGAGACGCGGTCGCTCCCGCGTGCCAAAGACGTTCCTCCGTACGCGCTCGTGTCGTCTACGACGCGCTGCTTCGCGATTAACTTCTGGCATATCTCACCTTCAAACTATCAGCTTAGAAATGACAATGGAACAACTCCCAAATACCACGGAGTGCGCCCTACCCGATCGGATCAGGGGGACACCAGAGTCGAGGCCCAGCCTAGTAGGTTCCAGCCCCGATCTTGCCAGCCTTGCCCGCCTTACGCGGCACGTGCTCGCCGAGGTAGCGGACACCTTTTCCCTGGTAAGGTTCCGGTGGACGCCACGCTCGAATCTCGGCAGCCACCTGCCCCACCGTCTCCTTGCTGGCACCCCTCACGGTGATAATCTTCTTCCGCGGCTGAACATCGAACTCGATGCCCTCCGGCGGACTGATCCGCAGGGGATGGGAGAAGCCCAACTGGAGATCCAGCGATCCGTCGTTTGTAAGCTCAACCCGGTAACCAACGCCCCGGATTTCCAGCTTCCTCTCGTACCCCTCCGTCACGCCGACCACCATATTGTTCAGTAAGGAGCGCGTCAGGCCGTGCAGCTCGCGATGGCGTCGCTGCTCCGTCGGACGATGCACCTTGAGCTCGGCATCCTCGCGAACAATCTCAATGTCCGGGTGAAAGTCGCGGGTAAGCGTCCCTTTCGGTCCCTTGACCGTCACTTCATTCCCATCAATCGTCACCTCGACCCCCTGAGGCAGAGGGACGGGCATCATTCCCACTCGTGACATCCTAAGTCCTCCTCCAACCACCTACCAAATGTAGCACAACACTTCGCCACCGATGCCCAGCCGGCGGGCTTTCTGCCCCGTCATCACGCCCTTCGACGTCGACACGATGGCAATGCCCATCCCGCTCTTCACCCATGGGAGGTCGGACGCGCCCCGGTAGATACGCTGGCCGGGCTTGCTGACACGCTTCATCTCCCGGATGACCGGATGGCGTTCCTTCCTCTCGCCGACGTACTTGACGTCGATAACCAGGTTCGGCTGAGGACGATCACCGGAGAGATGGTAATCGTCAATGAAGCCTTCCTCCTTGAGAATGTCGGCAATCGCGGCCCGCATCTTGGAAGAAGGCATAGACACACGCGTGTGACCAGCCGTCAGGGCGTTGCGAATCCGTGCTAACATATCAGATACTGAATCAGTAACCATCATTGAATAAGATCTCCTCGCGGCACACTCTCAGGACGCCGCTCCTCGCTACCAGCTCGCTTTCCTTACACCCGGGATCTCCCCCTTGAGGGCCAACTCCCGGAAGCAGATTCGACAGAGTTGAAAGCGGCGCATATAGCCCCGTGGACGACCGCAACGCTTGCAGCGATTCACCTCGCGCACCTCGTATTTGCGATCCTTCTCCCGCTCGATCAAGGCTTTCCGTGTCATACTTACTCCTCTACTGATACCTACTGCCAACTCGAGCGACGAAACGGCATACCCAGCAAATCCAGAAGCCGCCGCCCTTCCTCGTCCGTCTCCGCGGTGGTGACCATGGTTATCTCCATGCCTCGCACCTGATCGACTGAGTCGTAGTCGATCTCGGGGAAGACGAGCTGCTCCGTCAATCCCACCGTGTAGTTTCCGCGGCCGTCCAGCTTGTCCTTGACGCCACGGAAGTCGCGCTGGCGCGCTAACGCCACGTTGACCAGGCGATCCAAGAAGGCCCACATTCGCTCGCCACGCAGGGTGACCTTGACACCGATGGCGTCTCCCTCGCGAATCTTGAAGGCCGAGATCGACCGTTTGGCTCTTGTCACGACGGGACGCTGCCCCGTGATGGTCATAATGTCCTGGACCGCGTGATCCAGCGCCCTCGGATTGTCCGGGCCCTCACCCACACCAACGTTGACAACAATTTTCTGCAGGCGGGGAGCTTCCATCACGTTGTCATATCCGAACTCCTCGACCAACGTGGGCTGAACCTCCTCGCGATACTGCTTCTTCAAACGCTGCATCTATTACCTCTCTAGCTTGGTATCGTCTCGTCGCACTTCTTGCAGACCCGCACCTTCCGTCCGCCCACCTCCCTGAACCCAACGCGCGAGCGCTGGTTGCAGTTCGGGCAGACAAGCATCACATTGGAGCTATGGATCGGCGCCTCAAACTCAATAATCCCAGGTTGGACCTCGCGCCGTCCAGCCCGCGTCGGACGCTGGTGCTTCTTAACCATATTGACCCCGGTGACGACAACGCGGTTCTTACTGGGCAGGACACTTTTGACTGTGCCGCGAAGCCCTCGATCGTCCCCGGCGATGACCTCCACCGTATCGCCTTGCTTAATTCGGTTCACCGTAACACCTCTTAACCGTCTTACCTAGACTACCTCAGGAGCGAGCGAGACAATCTTCATGAATCCTTCTTCCCGCAACTCACGGGCAACCGGCCCGAAGATACGGGTCCCCAACGGGTTGAAGCTCGCTCCCTCCAGGATGACCGCGGCATTGTCGTCGAAGCAGATGCTGGAGCCATCCGGACGGCGGCGCTCTTTCTTGGTGCGAACAATAACCGCACGCACGACCTCGCCCTTCTCCACCTGGGCTCGCGCAGCCGCCTTTCGGACGCTGGCGATGACAATGTCACCGACCCCGCCATACCGTCGCGCGCTTCCACCCGTGACGCGGATGATGTTAAGCTCGCGGACGCCGGTGTTGTCGGCGACCCCGATCTTACTCTCTTGCTGGATCATCGCCCGACCTCCGACAACTCGGATCGCTCCAGGATTTCCGCGACGCGCCAGCGTTTGCTGCGGCTCAGCGGACGGGACTCGACAATACGCACCAGGTCACCGGGGCGACAGGCGTTCTCCTCATCATGGGCCTTGTACTTCTTTCGCAGCCGCATGACCTTCTCATACAGCGGGTGACGCGCCATTCGCTCAACTTCCACGACGGCCGTCTTGTCCATCTTGGCACTCACGACGCTCCCAACTAATTCCCTCCGCTGCCCTTTCACAGTGCCTCCTCCCTCATCTCAGCGATCAACTCGCGCTCTCGAAGGATGGTCTTCATGCGAGCGATATCTCGCTTCACCCGTTTGATCTGGTTAGAATCCTCCAACCGTCCTAGATCCAACTGGCGACGCAGGGTGAAGAGCTCCCGCTGACCTTCGTCGATGCGCTGCTCTATTTCCTCGTTCGTCCACTCTCGAATTTCTCGTGCCTCTACCATGACCTACTCTCCACCAACAACGTCCTCGCGCTTCACAAACTGACAATCAATAGGCAGCTTGTGGGAAGCCAGACGGAAGGCCTCGCGTGCCATCTCCTCGGATACACCGCTGAGCTCCAATATGATCCGTCCGGGCCGAACCACGGCTACCCAATGATCCACCTCGCCCTTCCCCTTACCCATGCGCGTCTCGGCTGGCTTGGCCGTGACTGGCTTGTCCGGGAAGACGCGAATCCAGTACTTCCCACGGCGCCGGACGTGTCGGACAACGGCTGTTCGTGCAGCTTCGATCTGCCGGGCCGTGATCCAGCTTGGCTCCAGGGCCTGCAGTCCAAACTCCCCGAATGCGAGTTCGTTTCCTCGCGTGGCCTTGCCCTTCATACGACCACGGAACTGCTTGCGGTACTTAACACGCTTTGGCATCAACATCGTCTATACTCCCAATCCATCCCCCGTCGTTAGACGACGAAGGGCTGTTCCTCTGCCTCTTCCTCGGAAAGAATCTCGCCCTTGTAAATCCACACCTTGACGCCGATGTGACCATACGTCGTACGAGCCTCATCCCGGGCAAAATCAATATTGGCGCGCAGGGTCTGGAGGGGGACCTGTCCCTCGTGTCGCCACTCGCGGCGCGTCATCTGGGAACCAGACAGGCGGCCCTTGCATTCAACCTTGATCCCCTCAGCGCCAGACTCCATCGCCGAGCGCACGGCCCGCTGCATGGCACGGCCGTGATAGATTCGCCTTTCCAGCTGAGAGGCGATATCGTTGGCAACCAGCCTGGCATCCAACTCGGGCTGCTCAATCTCCTGCACGTCGATATTCGTCCGCTTGCCGGTCAAATCCTCGAGCTCCCGGCGCAACTGTTTGACGTTGGAGCCGCGACGCCCGATGATGATACCGGGCTTGGCCGTCCAGACAGTTATGGAAACCTGGTTAGGGAACCGCTCAATTTCGATACGAGCGATAGCGGCCCTCCGCGTCGAGCTGGCCTCGATGTGGTTGCGGATGTCCAAATCCTCGTGCAACAGCTCGGCATACTCGTCGCCCTCTGCGTACCAACGGGACTTCCAATCTCGGATAATTCCAATCCTGAACCCATAGGGATGAACTTTGTGCCCCAAATCCGTCCTCCTTACTCTTTCTCATCCAGCACAACGGTGATATGTGAAGAACGCCTACGGCGCGGTTTAACGCGGCCGCGCGCTCCATACCGGCGTCGGCGCCCTTTTCCGGGCGCAACGCCCGGTCCTTCATCAGCCGTAATCTTCGCCACATACAACTCATCACGGGGAATCCCGAAGTTCTCCTCGGCATTCGCGATGGCTGAGTTGATCACTTTCGTCACAGGACGTGCTGCAGCGTGGGGCAGAAAGTGGAGTACGTTCAACGCATCGTCGACGTCCAACCCCCGCACCTCATCAATCACCCGGCGCACTTTGCGCGGTGACATATGAATGTGCCTTGCTCGGGCGACTACCTCGGTACCCATCTTTATACCCCGGCCTTCTTCATCACTCGGCCCTTCTTCTCGCTCCGCCGATGGCCGCGGAACGTGCGCGTGGGAGCGAACTCGCCCAGTTTGTGTCCAACCATATCCTCGGTGATGTAGGTCGGGACGTGCCGGCGACCGTCGTGCACGGCGATCGTGTGTCCAACCATCTGAGGATAAATCGTTGAAGACCGGGACCAGGTACGAATTACCTTCTTCTCTCCCTGCCGATTCATCTCCTCGATTTTCTCAAGAAGTTTTGGACTTACAAATGGATAACGTGCCATACTACCTATCTCCTTACGACTCTAAGTCCGGGCCTCTACCGGCGTCGCTTACCACGGCGGCGCACGATGTACTTATCGGACTTCTTGCTGCGACTGCGTGTCTTCTTGCCCATCGTCCTACGACCCCAGGGCGTCTTCGGGCTTGGCATTCCGATGCCCGTACGGCCCTCACCACCACCGTGAGGGTGGTCACGAGGTGACATCACAGAACCACGAACCGTCGGTCGCCAGCCTCGCCAGCGCTTGCGGCCCGCCTTGCCCAGCTTGATGTTGCCGTGCTCCACGTTCCCGACCTGGCCGATGGTGGCCATACAGTTGCGCAGGAACTGGCGAATCTCGCCGCTGGGAAGGCGCACCGACACGTACTTGCCCTCCTTGGCGATGACCTGGGCCGAGGTGCCGGCGGATCGTGCGATCTGGCCGCCCTTTCCGGGGGTCAGCTCGACGTTGTGGACCATCGTGCCCGTGGGAATTCGTTCCAGTGGAAGCGCGTTCCCCACATCGATCTCGGCATCCTCACCGGTCATCACCCGATCGCCCACTTGGAGCCCCAACGGAGCGATGATGTAGCGCTTCTCCCCGTCGGCGTACACCAGCAGCGCGATGCGGGCCGAGCGGTTGGGGTCATATTCGATGCTGTCCACGACGGCGGGAATGCCTACCTTGTCGCGCTTGAAGTCAATCAACCGATACTTTCGTTTGTGCCCCCCGCCGCGATGACGCACCGTAATTCGCCCGTGAGCGTTCCTACCGCCGCGCTTGTGCAACGGCCGCAGCAAGCTCCGCTCGGGCTTCGTCCTAGTAATCTCGTCGAACGTCGGATCGGTCCGCCAACGCTGACCGGGCGACGTCGGATTATATGCTTTGACTGCCATACTATACTGCTCCCTCAAATACGTCTATCCGCTCCCCTTCAGCGACCGTGACGACAGCCTTCTTCCAGGGGCCACGGTACGAGCGCCACCCCATCTTGGCCGGCATGATCATCGTATTGACCTTCGCCACATCCACCTCGAAGATGGACTCGATTGCCTGTTTGATCTCTATCTTGTTGGCACCGGGGTGTACCTCGAAGCTGTACTTCCCCATCTCTGACGCCTGGAAACGGGTCTTCTCCGTGTCAACCGGCCGGATGATAATCTCGTAAGGATTCATCGCTCACCTACCCTAAGTTTTGCTCGATAACCTGCAGCGCCCCAACGGGCATCAACACCTTGTCGTGAGATAATAGATCGCGGATGTTCAGATAATTCGCGTTTAGTATCTTCACCTGCGGCAGGTTACGCGCAGATCTCTCTACCAGCTCGTCCCGTCCCGGCAGAAGGAGTAGGACGCTCCCATCCATCCCCAGGGCCTCCAACGCCGCGGCCATCAGTTTCGTCTTGGGCGCTTCGAGGTCCAGCGTCTCGACGACGACGATCTGATCCTCCTGCGCCTTAACCGACAGCGCTGAGCGCAGAGCAGCCTGGTGCATCTTGCGCGGCATCTTCTTGGAGTAGTCACGGGGCTTCGGCCCGTGGGCAATGCCGCCGCCGACGAAGAGGTTGGCACCGCGGTCACCGTGTCGCGCCCGTCCGGTCCCCTTCTGCCGATACCACTTGCGACCGGTACGGCTCACTTCGCCACGCGTCTTCGCCTTGTGCGTTCCCAGACGCGCGTTTGCGCGCTGTCGCTCAAACGCCTGGTGCATCAACGGCACGTTGACGGGCGCCTCAAAAATGTCGGCGCGCAACTCAACGTCCTCAACTTTCTCGCCCTTCATATCGTACATCGAAATAAGCATTGTGACCCTACCTTCACTCACCGCGTCTGGTGGTCAATTCCTGCGACTTACGCGCTCGTTTGACCTCCACGAGTCCACCCCGGGCTCCAGGCACGCTACCATGGACCGCCAGCAAGTTCCGTTCGGGGTCCACCATCTCCACCCGCAGGTTCTGGGCGGTAACGCGTTCGTTACCCATGCGACCCGGCATGCGCTGGCCCTTCCAGACCTTGGAGGTATGCGTCGTGCCACCGATCGACCCAGGCGCGCGATGACGGTCGGTCTGTCCATGCGTCTTCGGGCCGCCAGCGAAACCATAGCGCTTCACACCACCGGTGAAGCCGCGGCCTTTCGACACGCCGACAATATCGACGTGGTCGCCGACCTCGAAGACGTCAACGAGAATGCGCTGCCCCTCCTCGACCTCATCATCCGTTCGAAGCGGGACCTCCCGGACGTGACGCAAGGGAGGCAAGTCGTTACGTTTCAGATGGCCCTTCTCGCCGCCCGACAGCTTCCGGGCTTCGACTTCCTCGAAACCGAGCTGTGCAGCGCGATACCCATCCCGCTCTACGGTTCTCACCTGAGTAACGTAGCAGGGGCCCGCTTCAATGACGGTGACCGGAACGGCCTCACCCCGCTCGTTAAATATCTGCGTCATGCCAACTTTTTTACCCAGAATTGCCTTCACGGTACTACCTTCCTCTTAGTCAAGCAACAACCTGCCAGCGGAGAACCGTGGTTCTCCAAAGGACATCGACGAATAGAGGCTATGGGCGGAAGCCAATCGAGCATCGAACCGCCCGTCCAGGGCGCTACAACTCAGAGGAGGGAGTAAGAACGTCGCTCCCTCCTCCGTTGTCTCTCCCTTGCTCTCTATAGCTTGATTTCGATGTCTACGCCAGCCGGCAGGTTAAGTCGCATCAATGAATCGATGGTCTTGTCATCGGGATTGATCACGTCGATCAGCCGCTTGTGTGTGCGGATCTCGAAGTGCTCGTGCGAGTCCTTGTGGACGAACGTAGCACGTCGAACGGTGAACCGCTCGATCTTCGTCGGTAGGGGCACAGGCCCAGCTACCTTCGCGCCCGTTCGTTCCGCGGTCTCAACGATCCGCTTGGCGGACTCGTCGAGGACCCGATGATCATATGCCTTCAGCCGGATGCGTATTTTCTCCTGCGCCATGTATTAGCCTAGTCCAAGATCTCGGAGACTGCGCCAGCGCCAACGGTCAGTCCACCCTCACGGATAGCAAACCGGGAACCCTTCTCCACAGCGACTGGCTCGATCAGCTTCACTTCCAGATTGACGCGGTCACCGGGCATCACCATCTCGACGCCCTCCGGCAAGGTGATCTCGCCGGTTACGTCCAGGGTCTGGATGTAGAACTGGGGACGATAGCCGTTGAAGAACGCCTTGTGGCGGCCACCCTCGTCCTTACGCAGCACGTAAACCTCGCTCATGAAATGATCGTGCGGTTCGATGCTGCCTGGAGCCGCGACGACCTGACCACGCTGGATCTCTTCGCGGTCCACACCACGCAAGAGGAGCCCGGCGTTGTCGCCAGCGACGACGCTTTCCAGCTTCTTATGGAACATCTCCATATCGGTGACGACGGTTTCGATGGAATCCTCGCGGAGGCCGACAATCTCGACGTCGGTCATCGGCTCCATCGAGCCACGCTCGACACGGCCGGTGACGACCGTACCGCGGCCCTTGATCGAGAAGATATCCTCGATGGGCATCAGGAACGGCTTGTCCTCGTCACGCTCCGGCGTGGGGACGTACTCGTCAATCGCATGCATCAGCTCCCAGATGGGCTGATACTCCGGCGCGTCCGGATCCTCGTTCTCGCTCTGCAGCGCGTTGAGGGCGCTACCGCGGACGATCGGAATCTCGTCGCCAGGGAAGCCGTAGCCGTCGAGCAGCTCTCGCGTTTCGAGCTCGACCAACTCCAGCAACTCCGGATCATCCATCAGGTCGGCCTTGTTCAAGAAGACGACGATGGCCGGCACGTCTACCTGGCGAGCCAGGAGCACGTGCTCGCGGGTCTGGGGCATCGGCCCATCCGCCGCCGAAATAACGAGAATGGCGCCGTCCATCTGGGCCGCCCCGGTGATCATGTTCTTGATGTAGTCCCGGTGCCCAGGGCAGTCGATGTGAGCGTAGTGCCGGTTCTCTGTCTCATACTCCACGTGGGCAATAGCGACGGTCAAGATCTTCGTCGCGTCGCGACGGAACATCTTCGCGTCGGCCTTCGCCACCTGGTCGTACTGCTTGAAATCGGCCAAGCCCTTGAGGGCAAGTACCTTGGTGATGGCCGCTGTGAGCGTCGTCTTGCCGTGGTCGATGTGACCAATGGTGCCTACGTTCACATGCGGCTTTTCGCGTTCAAAAACCTCTTTTGCCATTTCTCACTCCTTTACGGATGTTTGTACTGATGATGCTTACCAGCCTCCGCCGTCAATAATAGCGTCCATTCGCTGCTGGTCAACTTCTGCATAACGTTCAAATTCCATTGTAAACATTCCTCGTCCCTGCGTCAGGCTACGCACCCGAGTGGCGTACCCGAACATCTTCGCCAACGGGACCGAGGCACGTATCGCCCGTATATCGCCCGCTCGAGAGGACATCTTCCTTATCTCCGCCCCGCGAGCGTTCAGGTCCGACATTACGTCACCGGTGTATTCCTCTGGCGTCACCACCTCCAGATCCATCAGCGGCTCCAAGACCACCGGTTCGGCCCTTTCCACCGCCTCGCTGAAGGCCTTCGTGCCAGCAACCTTGAAAGCCAACTCGGAAGCCGAGGCTTCCAAGAATTTCGCATCGAGCAGACGGACCTTCACATCTACCATGTTATAACCAACCAGGACGCCGCTCTCCATCGCCTCACGGCACCCCTGGCGCACAGCATCGACAAAATCATCGGGAAGAGCCTCTTCGGGGAGGGCGTTCTCAAAGACGAATCCGTCCTTGTCCTCCACAGGTTCAACCGAGAGCTTGACGTGGGCAAAATGTGCGCGCCCTCCGGTCTCTCGATCGAACATCCCCTCAGCCTCTGCCCGCTCCGTAATCGTCTCGCGGTAGCTGACGCGGGGACGACTGATGCGCCCCTCGACGCCAAACTCCCTCTTGAGCCGATCGGTCAGAATCTCCAGGTGCAACTCCCCCATCCCGGAGATAAGCGTCTGCCCCGTCTCCTCGTCCGTCTTGACGACGAAGGTCGGGTCCTCCTCGGCGAGGCGCCGCAGGCCCTCGTTCAGACGCTCCTCATCCGCCGCCGATCTGGGCTCAACAGCCACGGAAATGACCGGCTCCGGAAACGAGATCGACTCCAGAACAATTGGAGCGTCGGAATCACAGAGCGTCTCGCCGGTGAAGGTGTGCTTCAGACCCACCGTCGCGCCGATGTCCCCCGCCCGCAAGACGTCGATTTCCTCCCGGCGGTCGGCGAACATGCGCACGAGCCGGCCGACGCGCTCCTTCCGTTCCTTCACGGAATTCGTGACTCGAGTCCCTTGTTCTACTGCGCCGGAATAGACTCGGAAATAGGCCAGGCGTCCCACGTAAGGGTCCGTCGCGATCTTGAAGACCAGGGCCGCCATTGGCGCATCCGGATCCGCAGGTCGGGTCTCCACTCTCTCCGTATAGGGATTGACCCCCTCAACGGGAGGGACACCCACAGGGGATGGTAGAAACTCCACCACCGCGTCAAGCAACGGCTGAATCCCCTTGTTACGCAACGCTGAGCCGCACAGAACCGGCTGCAGCTCCCCGGCGAGGGTCGCCTCTCGCAGTGCCTCTCGCAGCTGAGCCGGCGACAGCTCCTCCCCCTCAAGGTAGCGCATCATCAACTCATCGTCCGTCTCGACGATCTTCTCGATGGCCTCTTCCCGGGCCTCGAGAACCGTCTCCTCCAGCTCCGACGGTATCTCTACCATCTCGGGCTCGGCTCCCAACTCATCGGACCAGATGGTGCCGCGCATCTCGAGGAGATCAACCACGCCGCGGAACGTCTCTTCACGGCCAATCGGCCACTGAATCGCGACGGGATTGGAGACCAGCTGATCCTCGATGGTGCCGATGGCACGAGAGAAATCAGCGCCCATACGGTCCATCTTATTGATGAACGCAACGAGGGGAACGCCGAATTTCTGCGCCTGTCGCCACACCGTCTCCGATTGGGGCTCAACGCCAGCCATTGCATCGAAAACGACCACGCCGCCGTCCAGCACCCTCAAGCTGCGCTGGACCTCCGCCGTGAAATCGATGTGACCGGGCGTATCGACGATGTTGATCTGGTGATCTTTCCAGAAACAGGTCACAGCAGCAGCTGTGATCGTGATCCCTCTTTCCCGTTCCTGGGCCATCCAGTCGGTGACCGTCGTACCCTCATCCACACTTCCCATACGGTGCGTACGGCCGGTGTAGAAGAGGATCCGCTCGGTCGTGGTCGTCTTGCCCGCGTCAATGTGGGCGATAATACCGATATTTCGAATGCGGTTCAGTGAGTATCGCTTTGCCATCGCTGCTTACTTTCCTCGCTACGGACTTAACTCTCTCTTCACTGACCGCACAATCTTGTAAATGTACTGATCCGACGAACACGTCTCTACGAGATACTCTTACCAGCGATAATGCGCAAAGGCACGGTTGGCCTGAGCCATCCGGTGCATCTCTTCCTTCTTCCGGTACGCTGCGCCACTCTCATTGGCCGCGTCCATCAACTCGGCAGCGAGCTTCTCCGCCATCGAATGGCCTGGTCGGCTCCGAGCGGCATCCAGCAGCCACCGCATAGCAAGGCTGGCCTGGCGACTTCGGGGGACCTCCACCGGGATCTGATAGGTGGATCCGCCAACGCGCCGCGGCTTCACCTCCAGGGAAGGCCGGACGTTGCCCACAGCCTGCTCCAAGACCTCCAACGGGGGCTTCCCCATCCGTTCGCCCATGCGGTCGAGCGTCTCGTACATAATCCGCTGAGCAACGCTCTTCTTGCCCCCCATCATAATCCGGTTGATGAAGTGGGACACCAGCATGCTGTCGTACCGCACGTCTGGCTGAACTTCTTGCTTAGGTGGTGTGTATTTTCGAGGCATTCTTTACCCTTGACCCTACTCAGACTTCTTGGTGCCGTACTTGGATCGCTGCTGTTCACGTCCCTCCACGCCCTGGGAGTCCAGGACGCCGCGGACAATGTGATAGCGGACGCCAGGCAGGTCCTTGACACGCCCTCCACGAACCAAAACAACCGAGTGCTCCTGCAGCGCGTGACCCTCGCCAGGGATGTAGGCCGTCACCTCAATACCGTTGGTCAGTCGCACGCGGGCGATCTTTCGCAATGCCGAGTTCGGCTTCTTGGGCGTCATTGTACGCACCTGCGTGCAGACACCCCGCTTCTGAGGCGCGCCACCGGACTGCTTCGTTCGAACCTGCTTGAGAGAATTGAAGCGGTAATGAAGGGCCGGCGCTTTCGGCTTATCTTCCTTTGGCTCCCGTCCTTTGCGAACCAACTGATTAATTGTAGGCACCACTATCCTCCGTCAACTCTTTAGTCCTGTTCACTAACCCTGTTTGCAGACTCAGAGAAAAAGGCCATCCACCCGTATCGATGGCCCTCTCCCAAGTCAACCGTCTACTAAGCCGCCGGGCAGCAGGAATTTTGGCTACTGCCCTTTCAGCGAGCACATATTCTACCACAAAGCCGTTGAAAGTCAAACGGATTTGATGCCGGCCTTTCACGCTGCTGGAGAGACCCGACACCCGGACCCATGACTAGCCGGCTTATACGCTCAACTAACGGCGGAGATCGAGAAGCCCCATGCCGATGCGCGGGGGCCGGGTCTCCTCCTCATCCTTCCCGAAATGGAGCACGTCTCCTTCCCGCGTAATCGCCTCGATCGCCAGCCCCAAGCTCTGCATCTCCTTCACCAAGACCTTGAAGGACGCCGGAACGCCGACCTCTTTCACGGGCTCCCCTTTGACGATCGACTCATAGACTTCTACGCGGCCCTGCACGTCATCCGACTTAACTGTGAGCATCTCCTGCAACGAGTGCGCCGCACCATAGGCCTCCAGCGCCCAGACCTCCATCTCACCGAAACGCTGACCGCCGAAGCGGGCCTTGCCCCCCAACGGCTGCTGAGTCACCAGGCTGTAGGGCCCCGTGGAGCGCGCGTGCGCTTTGTCCTCAATCAGGTGATGCAGCTTCATGATCGGCCTGAATCCCACCGTCACCGGTCGATCGAAGGGCTCCCCCGTCTTCCCATCGTAGAGTGTCATCTTACCCAGGATCGGAATCGGATTGCCCGTCTCGAGGCTGACGTCGCTCGCCATACGCTCAGTTTCGTCATCATCCAAGTCGGCGACGTCCTTGCCGTGATCCTGCAGCCAGACCCGCAAGCAGGTAATCCTGGCCGCGCGGTCGGCTTCATATTGCTCGGACATCGGGCGGGGGTCATTCTCGAACACAAGCACGTCGTCCGGGTCGTACCCTTGCTCCCTCAACCACTCCCGCAGCACCGAGCGCCGGGCGTATACCTCATCCCGCACCAACTCATCCAGATCGTAGTCGTGCCCTTCCAGCCAGGCTAAGACGTAGAGTAACCGCGCCTCATCCTCGGAATCCAACGATTCGAGCGGGTAGTCCTGGGCTTTCAACCAGGACCAGGCACGCTCGGTGATCTCGTCCCAGGCACGGTCGATGAGCCACGCACGAGCCAGGTCCGCCTCGACCTGGATCTCGTCTGCTCCGTCAAAGGCCGGCGAGACAGCACGGAAGCCCAGACGGGAGGCCGCCCAACCCAGGTGGGTCTCCAGGATCTGGCCGATGTTCATGCGGCCGGGGACGCCCAGTGGATTGAGCAAGATGTCGACCGGTGTGCCATCGTCCAGGAAAGGCATATCCTCGACCGGCACGACCCGGGAGACGACACCCTTGTTCCCATGGCGCCCGGCCATCTTGTCGCCCTCCGTCAGCTTGCGCAGCTGCGCGACGTTTACGCGGACCCTCTTCTCCACGCCGGTCGGCAGGTCGCGGTGCTCCTCCCGGTCGAAAGACTTCACGTCAATGACCGTACCGCGCTCACCGTGAGGCATGCGGAGGCTCGAGTCCTTGACGTCGCGAGCCTTCTCGCCGAAGATGGCGCGCAACAGCTTCTCCTCGGGACTGAGCTCCTTCTCACCCTTGGGCGTGATCTTACCAACGAGGATATCCAGCGGGCCAACCTCCGCCCCAACCCGAATGACTCCCTCCTCATCCAGGTCGCGCAAGGCGCTCTCCCCTACGTGAGGAATATCTCGGGTGATCTCCTCGGGACCGAGCTTCGTGTTGCGAGCCTCAATCTCGTGCTCCTCAATGTGGACGGACGTGAACTTGTCGTCGTGGACGAGGCGCTCACTGATGAGGATCGCATCCTCGTAGTTGGTGCCTTCCCAGGAGATGAAGGCACATAACACGTTCTGCCCCATGCCCAGGCTTCCGTTCTCCGTGGAGGAGCTGTCGGCGAGGACGTCCCCCTTCTTCACATGCTGGCCCTTATATACGATGGGCCGCTGGTTAATGGAAGAGCTCTGGTTTGAACGCTCAAACTTGCGCAGCGTGTAGGTCTTAAGGCCCTTGGCGTGGCGAACGACGACTTCCTTGCCGGTCACGCTGACGACCTCACCATCAGCTTCGGCAAGAACCAGCTGCCCGGAGTCGCGGGCTGCCGGCTCCTCGACCCCCGTCCCGACGATCGGAGCTTCGGGCTCCAGGAGTGGCACAGCCTGCCGCTGCATGTTGGACCCCATAAGAGCACGGTTGGCGTCGTCGTGCTCCAGGAAGGGAATCAACGCCGCCGATACACCGATGACCTGGCTGGGAGCGATATCGATATAGTCGACCCGGCGAGGCGCAACGCTCCGGAAATCTCCAGCGTGACGCACCGTAATCCGATCGTCCAGGAAGTGCCCGTCGTCGGTCAGAGGAATGGTCGACTGGGCAACCATGCAGCGATCCTCACGGTCCGCAGAGAGATACTCGATCTCGTCGGTGACCTTCGGCTCGACCGGCACTTGCTCCCGCAGTTCCAGGGCAGCGATCTTCTCCGCCAGCTCCTCCGTCACCCTGGTCCCCGCTTCCCCGACCACTTCGCCGCTGTCGGGGTCGGTCACGTCCTCCCGCAGAATGTGATCAATCAGCGCCTCCGCCGTGGGCTCAACCAGGCGGACGACCTTCCGGTAAGGCGTCTCGATGAAGCCGAAGGGGTTGATGCGAGCGTGGGTCGCCAGACGGACGATGAGACCGATATTCGGTCCCTCAGGGGTCTCCACCGGGCAGACACGCCCGTAGTGGGTGTAGTGTACGTCTCGCACCTCGAACCCAGCGTACTCACGCTTGAGACCACCCGGTCCCAGGGCCGAGAGGGTGCGCTTATGGGTCAGCTCCGCCAGCGGGTTCGTCTGCTCCATGAACTGGGAGAGGCGACTGGAACCGAAGAACTGTCGAATGGCCGCCACGAAGGGGCGGATATTGACCAGGCTCACCGGCGTCATCGACTCGGAGTCGCGGCTCGACATGCGGTCCACCACGATGCGCTCCATACGGCGCAGTCCGACCCGAAGATTGTTCTGAACCAGCTCACCCACCGTCTTGATGCGACGGTTACCGAGATGATCGATGTCGTCCGCATCCTCGACGCCGTTGTTGATACGGATGATGTGCCGAACGATAGCGACCAGGTCTTTCTTGGTGACCATCCTGTGGTCGAGGTCAACCTCGAAGTCGAGCCGCTGGTTCAGTTTGTACCGCCCCACCCGCTTCAGGTCGTAGCGGCGAGCATCAAATAGCTGTTCCTCCAAGTACTCACGGGCATTATCGAGGGTGGCCGGGTCGCCGGGGCGCATACGCCGGTAGAACTCTAACAGGGCTTCCTCGGCGACGGTACGCCCGCCGTCGACATCCCAGTCCGGCTCCTGCCGGAACGTCGCCGGAATATACTGATGGTTGGGGTTCGTGTCGGAATCCTCAAACAATTTGAGTAGCGTCTCGTCGGTTCCGTCTTCAAGGACCTCGTCGGCCATACCATCGTCGACGGCCGCCAGAGCACGCAGAAGAATAGTGACGGGCAGAATGCGCTTACGATTGAATCGTACGGTGAGGTATCCCGTCTTGCGCGAGCCGAACTCAAGCCAGGCACCACGGTCAGGAATCAACTTCGCGGCGGAAAGCCTGAGACCACTGGAGGGATCCTCTTCCAGGTCGAAATAGACGCCAGGCGACCGTATCAGCTGGCTCACGACAACGCGCTCGGTCCCGTTGATGATGAACGTGCCATTCTCGGTCATCAGCGGGAAGTCACCGAAGAAGACCTCCGACTGAATGATCTCTCCCGTCTCGCGATTGCTGAGAGCCACGTCTACGTAGAGAGGGGCAGCGAACGTGATGTCTCGTACAATACACTGCTCCCTCGAATAACGGGGTTCTTCAAAGCGGTATTGCAGATCAAACTGGGCTTCCCGAGCCTTTGAGCCAGGGAAGTACAGTTTCAGGTTACCGTTGTAGCTTTCAATGGGGGAAACTTCGTCAAATAGCTGAGCCAGACCCTCTTCCTGGAGCCAGTTGAAGAACTTGAACTGAATCTGAAGCAGCGGTGGCAGTGCCTTTGCGTCCGTTATTCGCGCATAGGACTTAGTCGCCGAGTAAGACATTCTTTAAGCTATTCCTCCCAAGAACAGAATTCTTGCTATTAAGACTCACACGCAGACCCCTAATTATATCGGAGAAACTAATATTGTCAAACCTACGAATCCGCTTGGAGCTCGCCATTACGGCCGATTCGATCCTACTCCCAGATGTGAAACTTGTCATATGCGAGACGTATCATAGGTCACTGGCTAATTCACAGTGCAACGCTAGTATATATGGTGAGGGTAGTGACTGATTCCAATCAGTGCACTACACCTCTCCTCCTTTCCTTGGCGGCAGGCCCTCTGATTTACAGGGGGCCTGTCTTCTTTTTGCCTTTGAACGTCACCGGTATCCGGTGCCCCAGGCGCCGCTTCATCTGGACCAGCACGTGCATCTCCTGAAACCCTTCGTTCTTCAGTGCTGCGACTGCCCGATCCGCCGGTAGGGCAAGCGAAGCCTCGACTGGTTTCTGGGGTGACCCGTTCAGACTCGCCAAGCCATGTTTCACCAGAGCGACCTCGATCCCCCCACGGGGAGATTTCGCGAGGATCTCCAATCGGTTCGGGAAACGTCCCGCCTTTCGTGCGACCCGTACAGCGCCCCGGAGCTCCTCGTCTTCTTCGGCGACCCACCAGACCTCTCGGACGCCTCTTAGCCAGAGCTCCAACGTCCGTCCCCAACTTGGCTGGTAATCGCTCTCCTGCACCTCGAGGAGAGGACGATGCTCTTCTTGAATCACAGCGCGCATCAGTTCAACCAGAGCGTCCCCGTCGCGGCTCTTCCCGCGCCGGACGGTGGCGGTCGACGGGGGGTATCCCCCCGAGGGGTCTCCCCCCCAGGGGCGCCCCGCTGGACGCAACAAATGAACCGTTCTGCCGACCTCTCGAAAGGCGAGACCGGCGTAGAGGCTCCGGGCTGCCTCATTGTCGGCCCGCACCTCCAGCCCGATCCACCGCGCTCCCCGCTCCGAGACCTTTCGAATGGCCGTCTCCATGAGGGCTGTGGCGATTCCCCGGCCGCGCCAATCCGGGTGGACCACCACATTCCCAATAAGATACCCTTCATAGCTGCGCGCGCGCCGCAGCGAGACGTTCCCCACCACCCGCCTGTCTTCTATCCAGACCAGGCCCGGCGCGACAGCCGCTCTCCCCAGAAAAGCCCACAGCCACTGGAGGAGCGGACCGGCCTTGGCAAAGCGCCGCATCCTCGCCAGTGTGGCCTTTCCAGTGGGATCGAGCCTGTCGCCAAAGGCAATGCCGATCAACTCGACCACTGGCTCCAGGTCCTGAAAGGGGTCGAATGGACGGACAAAGCCCTGATCCCGCTCCGTCTTCATCCGACCGTACGACGCCCCCATCTCGACAACTCAGACGACCAGTCCAGGCGACGGGCCTCGCGCAATCGACCAACGGAGACTTTCTTCATCCAGACGAAGCTCGAAGGTCCGACCGCCCAATGCCATAACGTTGAAACAACGGCTACCCTCTTCTACCCAGCGACGGCCGACCCCCTGGATCGGGAGTAAGCGGCCCTGCCACTCGAAGCGCTGGGGAGTGATCTCGCCCTCCGCGGTGAAGCGAGCCACCACAGTGGTCGGTTCTCCGTTCATACTTCGCCCTCCAGATACCTTCGCAGCAGGTCGAGGGCCGCCTGGGCAGACTGCGCTTTGTTCTGCCGGCGATCTCCCTCCCACACGTGCCGCTCCACCCACTCGCCGTCCGGCGCCGCGAGCCCGATATAGACGAGGCCCACGGGCTTCTCTGGCGTCCCTCCAGTCGGGCCCGCGATCCCCGTGATCGACACGCCCAGGTCGGCCTGGATCACGCGCCTGGCGCCCCGGGCCATCTCCCGCGCGGTCTCCTCGCTGACCGCGCCGTGTCTGACCAGCGTCCCCTCTCGCACGCCGAGCAGTTCCTGCTTGACGTCGAATGCATAGGCGACGATCGCCCCCTGGAAGTAGTCGGAGCTACCAGACACGTCGGTGATCCGATCCCCGAGGAGCCCCCCGGTGCAGGACTCGGCTAGAGCCAGCGTGAGCCCACGACTTCTCAGCAAGCCCCCGACGACTACCTCGAGGTCACTGGCCTGTGATATCACGCGAAAGACTCCTCAAACAAGAACCCTGGCTGGTCACCAGGGCGTTCCACTCCGCGCTTGCGGGTCGTCGCACTCGTCACACCCACAAGAGCGGCATCAAGCATCTCGTGTTCTCCGAAGACGTGTCCAATATTTTAACACAAACAGCCTGCAAATCAAGATGAGGAGGCTGCAGCAGAAGAATGAGGACTTGCCAATAACGTAAGAGCTGGTGGTGAACGACACCTAGCTCGCTCGAAATCGCAGTGCACATCTCCGAGGTCGTGACCCAGTTCACCGTCTGGGTGGGCGCCAGCGGCGCTGGCGAAATGGGGCCGACTCCATCGCCCCCCTTCGCCGGCGGCGGTCTCAACGCTGGTCTGCGTGACCTGGCACCTTCGGCGAGATGACCCGCAAGGGTGGCAAGTTCGACGAGCAGCGGATTGTGCCCAAGGCCGCCGTCGATGACATGCGTGGCAGTGGTGATCGTGCTGCCTTCGCCAAAGCCGGCTACAAGCTTCTGGAAGGTTGGAGCTGCCGAAACACGTGGTGGATCACGCAGAATGAGCATGGTGCGTTCGGCGCCCGGGGTGTGCACTCGCGGAGAGCCAAGAAGCAAGAACCGGCCCGCGGGCCGGTTCACCAGCTGAAGTCGATTTGTGAAGGAGATATGGCAGGTACCCCCAAGGGGATTCGAACCCCTGCCGCGGGCTTGAAAGGCCCGTGTCCTAGGCCAGGCTAGACGATGGGGGCGTCCAGACCGTATTCTACCACAAAGCCTATTGGCGTCAAGCCCCTGCTAACAAATGGAAGCCAGGGGAATCGCACATAGAAGGTGAGAGCGCTCAGAACTCCGACCTATACTTGGCCCAAACTGAGCCACCAGGGACAATGGAGGCTCGTTATGGAGCCCTGTTATGCGGCAATGAGCGGAGGGGAGTCTCGTGTCGCCAGCCCTGTATTCCAGCTTCGGCGACCAGCGGGCTGCGCCAGCCGGGTCAGCGCCCTTGTTCGTGCTCCCAGCGCCAGGCCTCGGCCAGGCTGTTGTAGAGCGTGGGGCTGAACCCGGTAATAGCGAGAAAGCGATCCAGCAGAGACTGCTCCATCTCCGCATCGCGGAAGTCCAGGTACCCTTCGTAGACGAATACCAGGTCTCGCCTCAGCGCTTTGTCCAAGGTATGCATGACGGATGAAAGTCTCTGGGGTTGGGCGTCCAGCCCCTTCTGAGCCAGCTCGAAGATCCGCTGACGCATCATACTTTCCAGAAGGATGACGTGCTCGAAGGTCAGGTCGATGTCTGCCAACTCCCGTCCCAGGGCCCGCCGCCTCTCGACGTACGCTTCGTCGAATGCACCGTCAAGCAAGCCCATCAACCAATTGGTGAGGACTCCGTGTAGACGGCGAGTGAAACGCGTGTTGGTCATCAACGCCTGGCTACCATTGAGCGCCACGAGCTGCTCGCCGAGGTCCTCAACGGTCTCTTCGCTCCTCGAATCGAGCAGATCGCGTACCTCCTCGAGCCTGGCCCGATCCCCTTCACTCCAGTCCATGCACGATCTGAGCTGTTCAACCCAGGCCATCGATCCCCCATCCGCCCCTATCGTCCCCTTTGCCAGCGCCGCGAGGATGCCCTCACGACAGTGGCCGATGTCACCATTCCACAGTTCGCGGGAACATCGGCCAGATTCGCAGCATAAGCATACCACAAGGAGGGAGCGGCTGTCGTTGCGAAGGGATTACAGGTTAGTTACGGGAGTCTCAGTCTTCGTCGCGAGGAGAGCTGGCAAACATATAGCCAACACCGCGGACGTTCAGAATATAAGTGGGACCTGAGGGATTGGGCTCTAACTTCTTGCGCAGGCGGCGGACGTGCACCCGGATAATCGCACGCGCGCCCTGGGTATCGGCTTCATACCCCCGCGCGCGCTTCACCAACTGCTTCGGGCTCCGCACCTCGTCCGGCGTTTCCATCAGGCAGGACAACACCCTGAACTCGGTCGGGGTCAAATCCAGCGGCTCTCCCTTCCGTTTGGCCAGATGCTTCTGACGATCTATGACGACGTCGCGCACCTCCAGGAAGCGAGCGGGCTCGGCGTCTGCCTCCACCTCGACGTCCTCCTGGCTCTCAATAGCATCCAGTTTAGAGACGGTCTGCTTCAGCTGCTGGACTAACTGCTGTCGTCTCCGGCCCTGCCGTCGCTTTCGCAGCCCTTTGCGCACGCTCTCCATGATCTTGGGAACAGGCGTAGGTTTCAAGAGGTAATCGTGCGCACCCCGCCGAATGGCCTCGATGGCGGTCTCCATCGTCCCAAAGGCGGTCAGCAGAATGATGACCGTGTGTGGAAACACCTCGTGGATCCGGGTGGCCACCTCGAGGCCGTCCATGCCGGGCATCTTCAGGTCCAGCACAACCAGGTCGAAGGGCCCTTGTTTGCTGAGCAGGCTGAGCGCTTCCTCTCCGCTGGCCGCCGTAGCCACCTCATAACCCTCAAGCCGCAGGGCATCGGAGAGAGAGATCCGCGTCACAGCCTCGTCGTCCACAACCATGATGCTCGCAGACCGACCTGGACTCTCCATCATATCCCCTTCTCGTTGGCCGCCCCACCCACCCGATTCACGGGCAGCGCAACGACGAATGTCGTGCCCTGACCGGGATCGCTCAGGACGTCGATCGCCCCCCCGTGGCGCTCGATAATTCCGTAGCTGATCGCCATCCCCAGGCCCGTGCCTCCCGGCTTCGTGGTGTAGAATGGCTCGAAAAGCCTGTTGACCTGCTCTGCAGACATCCCGGGACCGCTATCTCGAAGCCGGACGAGGACGTTCTCCCCTTCACTCGACAGCTCCGTCTTCAGCCAGATACGGCCCCCGGTTGGCATCGCCTCGACAGCGTTGATCAGGAGGTTCAAGACGACCTGACTGATCTGATCAGACACGATAGGAACCGCTGGAAGGTCGTCCGTCAACTCAGCGTGGACCTCGATATCGCCGTGCTCGAGCCTCTTCTGAATCAGCGACAACACTTTTTCCACGATCTGATTGACGTCGGCGGGCTCAACGCCCCCGCATGAAGGACGATAGAAGTCCAACATGCGCTGAACGATTGTGATTAGACGCTCCACCTCGCCCTGGGCCATTCCCAGGTACTCCCTCTGTCGCTCTTCTTCCAGCCCTTCGTGCAACGTGAGATGGAGACTGTTATGGATCGCCTGAAGCGGGTTGTTGACCTCGTGGGCTAGAGAGGCGGCAAGCCGACCTATCGCCGCCATCTTCTCTGCCTGGACGAGCTTCGCCTGAGAACGTTCCACCTCCTCGGCGAACTCAGCAAGCTCCGCATACAGATTGGCGTTATCCACCGCCACGGCCACGGAGGCGGCCATGGCGATCAGCAAATCCAGATCCTGCTCCTCGAAAGAACCGTCCAGCTTGTTGATCAGCTCGATGGCACCGATCGTACGGTCACGGATTGTCAAAGGTGCGCATAGGATGGCTTCAGGTACAATGCCCTGCATCGCCTCGCCCCGCCCACCGGAGAAATGCGGATCGCGCTCGAGATCGTTGACGCGTTTCGGCTCGCCCGAGGCGATGACGTGACCAACCAGGCCGTCACCGGGCTGGATAGACCCCGTGGGACGCCACTCATCCGGCCCCAGGGATTTTCGGTAGGTCAGCTCACCGCTCTCCTCGTCCAACAATATTAGCGCCCCAGCTTCCACGTGCAAGATCTCTCGGATACCCTGCATCGTGGCCTCCAGCACCTCCTCGAGGTCGAGGCTGGACGTAACCATGCGGTTAATCTCGATCAGAGCAGCCAGCTCTCGATTGCGACGTCTAAGGGCCTGCTCGCTGCGACGAACGCGCATCACGGCGTCGATCCGGGCAAGCAACTCCCGCGGATCAAAGGGTTTGGTCAGGTAATCGTCAGCCCCCATCCCCAGCCCCAACGTCTTGTCGCTGACCGAATCGAGGGCCGTGGTGACGATGAACGCCGTGTTACGTAGGTTGGGGTCGGCCTTGGCGCGGGCAATGACCTCGTAGCCATCCATGCCCGGCATCATGATGTCCAGCAGGACGAGATCGAGCTCATCCCCCGCTTCGCGCGCCCGACGCAGAGTATCGAGAGCCTGCTCGCCGGAGTGGGCCACCAGGACGTCGCACTTTGCCTGGGCCAACATCAACTGCATAAAGTCCAGCATCTCCGGATCGTCTTCGACGATTAGGATGCGAGGCGGCTTCCTTCCTCGTCCGTCGCTGCTGACCATCGGTCTGGTAGAGCTATTCACCGGTAGTCCCCCGACTACGGCGAACTCGCCTCCCTCCGGATGTCCAACGTCTCCAAATTCCAGAGCTCGCTACCGGCCGTGGCATCCATCTGGAAATTCTCCACCCCGGGACGAGCCAGCGCAACGCGGAGCCGCATGAAGAGAGGCAGAGCGGGGAGATGGTGCGAGAAGATGATCTGGGCTTCCCGATGATGGCGTTCGAAGGCCGGCGTGCCGGGTAGCGCTCGACGCGCGGACAGACACGCGTCGTCGTAGACGGTGTTTCGATACCCGGTTACGTTAGCGCCGTCCCAGTTATCGACGCCGGGAACCTCGGACGAAACATACCGCCAACATGGAGGCTCCTCATCAAGCCACCACGTCCCCACAGCTACGTCAAACTGTCGACCGGAGAGAGGCCCTTCGGGGCCAGGGGCGAGAAGCTCCCACCGGGGGAGCTTCTCCAGCGTGACGCGAAGGCCGCAATCTGCCAGTTGTGCGCGCACGATCCGCGCTACCTCCTGAGAGACATCGCTGTCCAACGATGTCAACAGGGTCACCGCAAACGGCTCGCCGTCTCTAATGCCCTCAATTCCATGGGCCTCCCGCACGCCATCGCCGTCTTCGTCCCGCCATCCAATCTCATCCAGAAGGACGCGACCGGCCGTGGGATCATAGTCCCAGCGGGCCAGATCTCCCTCCGGATAGAGCGGATGTCCCGGCGGAAGATAGCTATGGGGCACGACACTGCGGCCGTAGGTGACCTCGTCCACGAGCGCCTGACGGTCGGTGCACAGAGCGACGGCCTGCCGGACCTCCACTTCGCCGAAAAAAGCCGGACGCCCGTACTCGGAAACAGGGGCAAGATCGAAGATCAGGTGTTCCCACCCGTCACCAGGCGCCGACGCCACCTCAAGCAACCCCCGATCCTCGGCTCGCACCAGGAACGGCATGAGAGGAACAAAATCGGGCTCGTGGGTGCCGACGTCGCATTCTCCCGATAGGAGAGCGGCGACCATGTCCGACGCACCCGTCGTGAAGTGGAACTTGACCTGATCCACGAGCGGCAGAGACTCGTCGGCCCGGAAGTAGTGGGGGTTGCGAGAGAGCGAGATGTGATCCCCCCGAGCCCACTCGTCGACGACAAAGGGCCCCCAGCCAAGGGGAGCACGTCGGGCTCCTTCATAGCCAGGAAGGTCAGCGGGAGAACGATCCTCCAGCTGATGCCGGGGCAAGGGCGGGAAGAAGTTCAGCGCGTACGACGCGTCGATGAAACCCGGAAGTCCGATCCATTTTGTGCGCCATTCCCCAAGCGCCCGGTAATCATAGGTGCGATCCGTCAAATAGCGGTATCCCGGAGTCGCCGGATCGGAGGCGACCTCGAAGGCAAATTCCGAGTCTGCGGCGGTAAGAGGCTCTCCGTCGGACCAGGTCACGTCCTCCCGTAGCGAGAATGTAACCTCCATGCGGTCCATACGCACCAGCCCACTCTCGAAGGCGACCTCGCAGCCGCTGGTGTAGCACCCCGAAGGTCGAATCTGCACCCCCTCGCTCAACTCCACCAGCTCGCCATTTGCGTCGACGATCTGGTCCCCCTCGCGCACGTACGTCGTGCGGGTGATGGCATCCCCATCCGCCAGACTGGGCAGTTTTTTCAGGATTACCGGCTGGTAGCCATAGTCACGGTGGTCGATCGGCCCGTCGTAGAGCCCCTCCATCACGTGACGCGTGGCCGACAGCCGGGATCCTCCGTATAAGTAGAGCGTATCGGGCTCACCCACAATGCAGACGTTCAGCACCTTCGGACCCGCGGGCGGAGACGTAGGCAGGGACGTGGCAGACGGGAGGGGCGTCGCTGTCACCACAACCGTCTCCGGAGGCGAGGTCACGGTAACCGTCACCAACCGCGGTGCGCAGGCGGTCAGCAGGAGCAACGCCGAGACAAAAGCAGTCAGTGAGTAACGCCGGAGTCTGATCTCAACCACGCGGGGAGTATATCATCACGGCGCCCCGGGCGCAAACGGTCCCTGGAAGGGGCATTCACAGCAAGCCAGCAACATGGTGAACTAGCGGAATTACTGCGCTATTTCCGTCCGACGAGGCGACGGAGCTTCGCCATCCAGGAGAGCCTGCGGATCTTATGAGCAGCCTCTCGGGCTCTGTGGATACTGGAATGATGGCCAGGGCTATAGGTGGCGGCCTGGTATTCAGTCAGCAGGAGGCTGGCCGGCCCGGACGCCGCGGGCAACGCGTGAACCAGGGCCGCCGCCCGCTCGGCCGGCGTGTCGGCGGGCCGAGGCGAGACGCCGAGCCGCATCAGCGCGCGGTCAACCTCTATGTAGGCCTTCTCCAGCGGCTGGAGCACAGCCCGTCTCGCCCAGCGGCGGAGGAAACGGGGGGGAGACCACCCGATGCGCCGAACCCCCCTCTCCAGAAGCACGGGAAAGGGAAGCTCGATTCGACGGCCCGTGCGCCGAATGAGCAGGAAGAGGATTGCAGCCAGGAGAACACCAGCGACGAGATAGGGAGAGCCAATCCGATCCATGAGGCCGCGCGAGTCAGTAGGGACCCCTTCGCCCGGGGCTATCTCATCCAGGCCTTCCAAATCCGCCATGCGATCACGCCAACGATCCGCGGTATCACCACCGGGCGGCACACGGAGGCTCCTATCGTCCTCCGTGTCGATCTCGCCCAGGGGACGAACAATGGGATCCTGCGACACGGTGGGCTCAAACTCGACCCAGCCCAGCCCAGGGAAGTAGACCTCGGGCCAGGCGTGGGCATTCCGCTCGTAGACCAGATACGTGTTGGTCCCCCTCTGGTGCTCGCCGGCGCTGAACCCGACTGCCAGTCGCGCTGGAATCCCCAACGAGCGCAGCAGAACGACCTGCGAGGAAGCATAGTAGTTGCAGAACCCGATCCTCAAGTCGAACAAGAACCAATCCAACGGCTCCTGGTCGCGAGGAGGCGTGGACGTAATGGTCTCGCTGTAGCGAATATTGTTCCGCAGATATCGCGTAACGGCAGCCACCCGGTCGTAAGGAATCTCCCGGTCACCGACGATATCTGCGGCGAGCTGTCGGGTGCGGGGGGTAATCGACTCGGGCAGCGCCAGGTACCGCTCCGTAACCCACGCCGGATAATCGGTACCCGCGTCGCGCAATTGGGAGATCGTGACCGCTGTAACCGAAGACCGGACCTGATAGGACTCGCCGGCACCGACGAGGGGAGCCGCGTGGAGCGCGGCGATGTCCACAGTCTCATCGGGGTTCTCGGCCAGGTCCACGTCAACCGGGCGGCTCGCCCAGCGGGGTTGCGGCGCGACGTAGAGCGTCCTCATTGGCTCGGCGGACGTGACGGTCAGTGTGACCGTCCGACGCGCCTCGAGCTCGGGGAGCGGGAAATCGAAGGTGTTCGCCCGAACCCGCTCGGTCTGAGTGAGAGCCGCGGTGCTCCAGCGCCCGTCCGCATAGTGGTCGTAGACCCGGGCGCGCCAATAATAGCGCACGAAGGGCCCCTCGTTCGGTGCCTGGACTGAGGCGACGAGCGCATCGGAGAGCTCACGCCCGCGGCCGAGCGGGAAGTCGTCGCTGTAGTAGTCGGCGGCCGTGATTGTCGCCCCTCGACGGTCCAGAGAGGCGAAGAGCCTGTCCATCCGCTCTTCCCACGGATCAGTAGCCTGCTCCCATAATCTCCTCGCCGTTGGGAGCACATCTGCCATCGTCGGAACCGTCCAGGCCAGCAGAATCAGCACCGCCGCAGCTGCCGCGATCACGTAGCTGAGGTCAAGACCGACGAGCGGCGGTATGCGGGCATTCTCCTGCTCCCACTGGCTGCGGAGCTGGAGGAACGTCAGACGAGCCAGCAGGAGGAGAGCGAAGAGCAGATAGCCCGCCAAATACCATATCCCGCGAGGCCGATAAAGGTCCGACGTATGGATCAGCAGCACCGCTATCCCTGTAGGGAGAATGATCCGCCAGGGTCGCCCGCGACGGGTCAGCGAGTAACCAGCATGGACGCTCAACGCCCAGGCGAGCGCCCCCATGGCGAACAGAAACAACACCGGATCCCGGACCGACTCCTGCTGCGCAAACAGCTCCAGAGCATTCAGGAGGCGGTTGGCAAGGACGACTAACCGGTCGCGCCACAGGGCATCCTCGGAGAGCTGGCCTGCGTTGATCAGTACCTGCCAGGGAACGAAGAACAACCCGTAGAGCAGACCGAAGGTGAAAGCAAGCGCTGGAGGAAAGACACTTTGGCCGAGCGCCAGCCCGGCCGCCACTCCCAGGAAGACCAGCGTCTCCACCAGGTTGAGGTGATCCACCCATTCGGTGGCGACCAAGCGACCAGAGGCCGTTAAGAGAGCCACGAGGAGTAAAATCGCAGCAGGCGCGTCCCACCAACGTTTCGATCGCACGTCGGTCAACTCCTCACCAGGCCCCGGGTGACTTGCAGGGGTCTCAACGTCGGCCTGACGCCTGAGGTGTCCATATCGAAGCTCAGACGCGTGGCAAGGTCGTCGCCTTCGGCCACCACACAGACGCGCACCCCGAGGGCAGCGATCGCGTCGGACAGCTCAGCTGTCCCTTCCGATCCCCCAAACGACGCCGCATCAAGCAAGACAACCACCGGACGAAGCCCTCGCCGCACGAGCATATCCGCCGCCAGCGTCACCTCCCCCTCCACCGATGGGGTGATCACGATGATTGTGCTTCCGCGAGGAATATGCTGCGCATGGGCCGTGACCAGAGCAGAGATAGAGAGCTCACCCTCCGCCCTCAACGGCGCAAGGGCCTCCAGTATCTTCCCAAACTGGCGGCTTCCTCGATCAGGCGGCAACACATCGGGGGCTCCCCGGGCTGGATGCTGGTAAGAGACCAGACCCACCGCGCGGTCGCCGCGAATGAAGTGCTGGGCCAACGAGGCTGCAATGGTGACCCCGTATTCCTCGGTAGAAGGAGGCAACTGGATCTCCCTCCAGGGCGACCACGTCGCCTCCACCGCCTCGCTTGGCGGGGAGTACGGTTCCTCGGCCTGGACGCTCGCCTCGGCGTCGAGAAACATCCATATCTGAGCCATAGGGTCGAGCTCAAACTCCTTGACGATCAGCTCGTCGCGCCTGGCGGTGCTGCGCCAGTGGATCCGATTGAGCGGGTCCCCGGGCACATATTCACGGACCCCCGCGGCATTGGGGGTCACCTGGTGGGTGCGCCGTCGGAGAGCCTCACCCCCGGGAAGGAGTCCGGGCGGACTGGGAAAAGCGTGTACGTCGACCATCATCGGGTAAACGAGCAAAGACCCCTCCGAGGGCATCCTCCGGCTGACGGGGAACAGACCGAAAAGATCGCCGGAGACAATCTCTGTAGGCCCGAGGGAGAAGACCCCACGCTGGACGAGGCGTGTGCGGATGCGATAGGAACGGCGCTCCTTCGCGCCAATCAGCGTCAGGATTCGGGATCCCTGAGAGCCTGGGAGGTCAGAATGGTCACGGATCTGTAGCCACAGTTGAGGCACGCGCCCGGTGTTCTCGACGGTGAAGCGCTCCTCAAAGATCTGCCCCACGTGCGCCCGCCGACTTCGCGTCCTGCGCTCCAAGACCACGCCGCGCAACGAGAGCTTCGACCAGGCCCAGCTTGTGATCAAGAGAAAGGCCCAGAGATAACTCAGACGGGCATAGACAGGCAAGCCGGTCAGCGCGAGACCGAGCAAGCTAAGCCCCAGAAGAATCAATACGACGCGCAGCGAAGTTGTCACATCCGCCCCTGCTAGATTATACCAGCTAGTACTGTCTTTCGCGACCTAACGTCATCAGAGCAAGCGACAGGGTGCGTCCTGCCTCTTCCAGCCCGTCCCGTGAGACGGATTCGAGCGTGTCAAACGGCGTGCAGGATACCGCCTCCCATCCGTCCGAGGTCAGGTCAACCTCCGGGACCTCCTGACCCTTTTCCCCGAGCTCCTTCTCCTCGAACACGATGCTGATGTCGATCGGCTCGCCGCTCCGGCGCGAGCTCACCCCCATCTGGTCGGCGGCTCGCTCGACCAGGTCAGCCAGGCGAAGACTGCCTCCCGCGGATATGACAACGCCGTCACCACCCTCCGCTCCCAGGCCCCTCAATTTCACCACCGCCTCGAGCTCGAAGTTGTCGGAGAACCCCCTCTTCGCTTCCAGGAACCTCTGCACGTCCGGGGGATAGACCGACTCCCCGCCCTCCTGCCCCTCACCACTGTACGCCACGAAGAGAAACGAGCGGTAAGGTTGGTA
>Ga0207797_1000464_pt1 | contig 31447 bp, 27 predicted proteins | sample PRCRCaboRojoPR_6_FD_187275 | JGI IMG/M metagenome (GOLD analysis project Ga0207797, IMG submission 187275) | Marine sediment microbial community from Cabo Rojo, Puerto Rico - PR CR 10% Liquid 1 (SPAdes) | ecosystem: Environmental > Aquatic > Marine > Coastal > Sediment | place: Cabo Rojo, Puerto... | reverse complement strand
TCGAACTCGGCGACGATCCGCTCGAGTTCATCGCGCGGGGCGTCCCGGAGGTCGCGGGCGTGGGCGGCGACGTTCGGCACCGCCCGGACGATGTTGTCCACGATCGGCACCGCGGCGGTCCGGGCCGACCGCGACAGCGGGTTCAGGTCGATCACGACCTCGGTCTTGCCCATCGCGGCCAGCGCCTCGGCCCGGTCGCCGTCCTCCAGCGGGACCACCACGACGTCGGCGTCGTAGATGCCGTCGGCGTCCACCTTCGCCCGCTCGTGGGAGAGCCCCGGGATCCGGGCGTCCGCCGTCAGTCCCTTCACCTCGGTCGCGCCGTGGTCCCGCAGGTGGTCCGCGATGGCCCGCATCCGCTCGTCGGTGCGGTTGAAGAGGTTCACCTCCAGGTCGGCGTCGACGGCCGCCGCGAGGTCGACGACCTCGTCGGGGACGAGCGCCGCGACGTTCCCGTTGACGGAGACGACGGGGTGGTCGGCCAGCAGGAGGTGGGCGGCCGCTGCGCGCTCGGCGGCGTCGGCGCTCTCGAGGGTCCGCTCGCCGAGCAGGTAGTCGAACGCCTCCCCCCGTCCCTGTGCGACGAGCCCCTGGAGGCTCGTGATCCCCGACTCGACCCCCGCCTCGATCCGGTGGCGGGTCTCGAGCGACTCGAACCGGGGGTGGTCGTCCGGGAGATGGACGTCGGTCATCACCGTGACGTGGGGACCCGCCCGGGGTAAGGACTGTCGGATCGTCCCCGGGGGGACCGACTGCCGCGTTCCTCGGCCGGCGTTCCGCAGCCGGCGGTCGTCGCCGGCCGGCGCTCGCGGCGGTTCAGCGGTCGTCGTCGGCGACGAGCGTCGCGCCCGCCGGGTGCGTCCGGCAGACGCGCGGCTCGTAGCCGGCGTCGGACAGCCCCGTCCCCAGCGCGAACACCGACCGGCCGAGCATCGCCATCGCCGCCTGGCCGTCGACCGCGTCGACCGCGGCGAGCGCCTCCTCGACCTCGGGGACGAGGAGGTCCGCCTCGCGCGCGAAGCGCCGCGAGAGCTCCATCAACCGGGGGAGCGTCGGCGTCTCGCGGAGGACCGCGAGCGCGTGCTCCCCGGCGGCCGTCAGGGTCGTCGTGTCCCCGCCGAGCACCTCGGCCGTCGACAGCTCCCCGAACGTCACGTACTCGACGCGGGGGCGCGCCGGGATGCCGTCGAGGCGTCCGTGGTCTGGGCCCCCGGGCTCCAGCCGCAGCGGCACCCCGCCGCGGGCCTGGGCGACCACGTCGCCCAGGCCGGTCCCCGACTCCACCTCGGCGACGTGGGCGAGTTCGACCAGTTCGTTCTCCGAGCGGCCACAGCCCGCGGCGGCGTTCGCAGCCAGTGCGGTCGCCAGCGAGAGCGCGCCCGAGACGCCGAAGCCTGCTCCCAGCGGTAGCTCGGCCCGTGCGACTACCGTCGCGTCGACCCCGAGCCCGTCGAGCACCCGGCCGACGGGTTCGACGACGACGCGCTCGTCGTTCAGAACGACCGTCCCCGGGTCGTCCTCGTCGCCCTCGCTCGCGCCGGTCGCCCCCGGCGTCCCGCCGGCCCGGTCGTCGTCCGGGGTCTCGGGTCCGACGTCGGACGCGCAGCCGCCGTCGGTCGCCCCCCGCGGACGGACGGTCACCCGGACCCCGTCCGTGAGCGTCACCCCGGCGCCTCGCGAGCCGGACCGGGCCGCATCGGTGCGCCGGTGTGCGCTGAAGAACGCGGTCACGTGGCCCGGCACGAACGCGGTCACGCCGGCGCCGTCACCCCCGACGTCGTCCGGGGACACTGTCCCGACGTCGTTTGGGGACACTGTCCCCGCCGACTCCGCTGGGGTCGTCGGTCCCGACGCGTTCGGGTGGTCACCCGTACGATCCGTCGGCTGGTCCATGTCCCGACCTTTCCGACGAGTTCGCATAACGCTTTTCAGACGCGGCCGTCGACCGTGTGGCCCTCCCGTTCGGAGTCACCGGCGCCCCGTCCGTGGGTCCGTCGGTCGATCCCGCCGGGGTCGGTTCGGTCGGGGTCGGCCCCCTCCGCTTCGGTCACTCCACGTCGGGTGGCGGCGTGGAGGCGCCCTCGCGGCTCATCCGTCCGGACGACTGCTCGTTCCGGCCGGTCGCGGGGACCAGGTCGGCGGCCTCGCCGAGCCCGTGGGGCGGCATGTGCCGGTAGACCGTCTCGTAGCTCCCCGGACGGATCACGTACGTCTCGTGGTAGATCCCCACCGCGTCGGAGTCGGTTGCCCGGCGGGCGTACGCTCGCCAGCCGGACACGTGTTCCGCGTCGCGGTCGCGGGCGTACGCCTCCAGTGCCTCGAAGGACTCCCAGTACTGGTGGAACGTGACCTCGCGGCGGCCGACCAGCAGCCGGGAGCCGAGCATCGCCGGGACTGACCCGTCCTGTTCGCGACGCATCCGCACTGCCGCGAGGGCGACCGGCAGCCACTCGTGGATCTTCCAGAGCGCGTTCAGGCGCATCCCGACGACGAAGACGACCACCTCGCCGTCGATCTCGGCGTGTACCCGCTCGTGGACCAGTCCGTCGGGACCGGGCTCGACGGCGTCCTCGCCGTCCCGTCGCGGTCGATCGCGGTCGGTCACTTCCGGCGTCCCTCCCGCTCCGTGGCGAGGTCCCGACCGCGATCGGGGCTGAACTCGCCCTCGCGCTCGAGGGCGGCTTCGAGTTCTCGCTCGAATGCCGCCTCGTCCAGCCGTCCCTCGACGTACTGTCGCTCGACGGCCGCGACGGCGTCCTCGTCGGCGTCCGCCGGCTCCCGCCGTCCCGAGCCCGAGACGGTCTCGGCGCTGCGCTCGTCGGACCAGGCCCACGCAGCTGCCGCCGTCGCGAGGGGGAGGACGCCGCCGTACCCGATCGGGAACGCGATCCAGAACCACCACTGGTCGAGGGCCAGCAGGCCGAACGCCACGACCAGCACCGCCGCGGAGACGACGCCCGCCACGATCCCCACGCGAGGGTCTCGGTCGCCGTCGGTGCCGGCCGACCGCCAGTCGACGCCGCTTCTCGTCTCGTTCATGTGAGAGGGGTGAGGCCGGAAACTAATAAAGGTGAGTGAGTACTTACTCAGTCCGAAACGGGCCGTGAGGGTCGACGACCCCCCGACGGATGCGAAACGCCATCCGGTGGCCCCCGCCGGGTCGTCCAACGACGGGTTCGGAGCCGGTAGCCGAACGGCGTCGGGGCTATCGTCGCGAGGGTACCAAACGGTCGTGGCGGTGCCGACAGAAGCGACGACGGAGGAGACTGCCGGGACGGCTGCGCGATCACCCGTTTACTGGTAGCGTCCCCGGGCAGTCGTCGTCGACGGCGGGGGGCACGACGGCGACGGCGCGACCGGCGCAGTGTCGACGCGACCGTCGCCCACGGCCGGTGATCAGGGGGACTTGCGGCCTACGGCGAGAGCCGCTGGCGGTCGCGCGGGAACAGCACCGCCTCGCGGATGTTCTCGAGGTCCAGCATCGTCATGACGAGGCGCTCGGCGCCCATCCCCCAGCCGGCGTGAGGGGGCATGCCGTACTTGAACATCTTCGTGTAGTACTCGAACGCCTCGGGGTCGAGCCCCTGCTGCTCGAACCCCTCGACGAGCTGCTGGCGCCGGTGCTCGCGCTGTCCGCCGGAGACCAGCTCCATCCGCGGGTGCATCATGTCGAAGCCGGTCGACAGCTCGCCGCCCTCCTGGTCCATGATGTAGAACGGCTTGATCTCCGAGGGCCACTCCGTGATGAAGTAGTGTTCGCCGACGGCCTCGCCCAGCGCGCGCTCGGCCTCCGTCGAGAGGTCGTCGCCCCACACGAGCTGGACGTCGAGCGCGCCGGTCGCGTTGACCCGCTCGATCGCCTCCTCGTAGGTGAGCCGGGCGAACTCACCGTCGGGTACCTCGAACCCGTCGGCCAGCTCGAGCGCCTCGAGCTGCCGCTCGCAGTTCTCCGCGACCGCCTCGTAGGCCGTCTTCGCGACCCGCTCGGCGACGTCCATCGCCTCGCTCGCGTCGCAGAACGCCCCCTCGAAGTCGATCGACGTCGCCTCGTTCAGGTGGCGGGGCGTGTTGTGCTCCTCGGCGCGGAAGATGGGGCCGATCTCGAACACCTTCTCGACGTTCGAGCCGGCGATCAGCTGCTTGAACAGCTGCGGGCTCTGGTTCATGAACGCCTCCTGGCCGAAGTAGGTGACCGGGAACAGCTCGGTGCCGCCCTCCGTCCCGGTCGCGACGATCTTCGGCGTGTTGATCTCCGTACAGCCCTCCTCGCGGAACTGCTCGCGGACGGCCCGGAGGACCTCCGACCGGATCTCGAAGACGGCCTGCACCTCCGGCTTCCGGAGGTCGAGCGTGCGGTTGTTCAGCCGCGTCGACAGCTCGGCGTCGACCTTCCCCGAGGGGTCCAGCGGGAGCTCCGCCTCGGCCTCGGCGAGCACCTCGACCGACTCCGGGACGAGTTCGAGCCCGGTCGGCGCCCGGGACTCCTCCTCGACGGCACCCGTCACGACGACGACGCTCTCGCGGTGGACGCCCAGGCCCGTCTCGACCAGCTCCTCGTCCATCTCCTCTTTCTCGAACTTGACCTGCAGTCGACCGGACGTGTCCCGGAGGATCAGGAAGGCGATCCCCCCGAGGTCGCGGACCTCGTGGACCCAGCCCGCGACCGTGGCGGTCTCGCCGGCCGTCACGTCGGCCGTGTAGGTTCGATCCTGCATACCCGCCGCTCGGGGCGGGGGCGTCATAAAAACGGCTCTTCGTCCCCGCGTGCGTGCCGCTGACACGTCCCCCGACGGGACACGTCCGCCAAGTCGCCCGACGGGACACGTCCGTCAGGTCCCCCGACAGCGTCGACCGCGAACCGCTCCCGGAACGCGGTCGTGGCCGGCACCTCGACGGGACCGGTACTCGCCGGGGCGGGGGTTTAGGTGCGATGGCGGGACCACTCCGGCCCGAGATGTCCACGCTCCCCCTCGAACTCGGTGCACCGGTCGCGTACCTCCGCCGGAGCGACCTCCCGACGACGACCGTCCTGGGGTCGCTGCTCGTCCTCGCGTCGACTGCCCTGACCGTGCTCCCGTCGCTGCTGCTCGCCGGCTACCTCGTCCGGGTGCTCGCGACTGGCCTCCGGGACGACCCGGTCCCCCCGGCGTTCCACGACTGGCGGGGACTCGGCCGGGACGGCCTGGCCGCCGCGGCCGTCTCGTCGGTAGCGGGCGTCGTCCCGCTGCTCGCGCTGCTGGCGACGGGACGGTTGTTGGCTGCCGGCGACGGCACCGCGGCATCGGGTCGACTCCCCCCGGTGCCGTTCGCCTCACCGGGGCCGCTCCCGGCCGGGGGCGAGTTCGGGTCGGCGTACGGCGGGTGGTACGGTCCGCTCCCCGGCCCCGCGTTCCTCGGGGGCGTCGTCGTCACCCTCGCGCTCGTCGTCGCGTTCGGGTACCTGGGGTTCGTGGCCCTCCTCGGGTACGCGCGGACCGGCTCGCTGCGCACGGCGCTCGACCCGCGACGCGTCCGGGCGGTCGCGACGCGGCGCCGAACGCTCCTGGCGGCGCTCGGCTGTGCCGTCGTCGTCACCGTGGCGAAGCTCGCGGCACTCCTCGCCGCCGTGGTCCCGCTCGTCGGCCCGTCGCTCGCGGCGGCGGTGACGTTCCACGGCTGGGTGGTCGCCGCGCGGCTCGCGGGGACGAACGCGCCAGTCGCCGGGCCCGTCCGGCCGCGGAGTGGGACGGATCCCGGAGCCGAGCCGACCGGAACGCCGGTGTCACCGACGGGGCCGTACGACGACGGCGTCGAGAAACGCCGTGTGGACGAACGCTGGACGGACGCCGGGACCGGTCACGAGCAGTTCGGAGGGGTTCCCGCGGGGGAGCACGGGGCGAGGTCGACCCGGGGGCCCTCGACCCGGCCGTCCCGGCACGCCTCCGGGCGCCGGGACGAGGTTGGTTCTCGTGAGTGACACGCCCCGTCCGGTGGGGGTGTCCCGTGTGAGGGCGTCCGACCCGAGGCTCCCCCGTGTGAGGCTCTCCCGTGATAGGGTCGTGCGTCGTTCGGTCCCGCCACGCGTGGCCGATGGCCGATCCAGCAGTCTCGAACCGCAGTCGTGCCCGACGACCGCTGAACACGGGGACGCACGACCGTATGATAGGGTCGGTTGTCACTGTGTACCGGTGATTCGACGACCGTTCCGTCGAACACCGGAACTGAATTACAACCGACCCTATGAAAGGGCTGGAACGGGAGGCTGATCTCCGGACCACAGGCGGGACTGCCTGGTTCGTGGGGTCACTGCGGAACGCGAGGCCTCGACTGGCGTGTGGACGGTCGGCTGGCGACTGCCGGACGGCTGTCGCGAAGGGACCGGGGCGGGTCCCGGCGACGACGGAGACGGAGGCTGCCGCGTCGGCCCCCGTCGGGGAGCGACAGGGGACGCGATCGGTTACTCGTCGTTCCCGGCGTCGCCCGCGTCGCTGGCCTCGCCGGCGCTCTCGTCGTCCCCGTCGACTTCGTCCGGCCCCTCGTCGTGGACGTCGGCCTCCTCCACGTCCTCGTGTTCGTCCTCGACGGTCACTTCGGTCCCGCGGCGCGTCTTGGGGATCCTGACCCGGAGCGTGCCGTTGTCGGCGAGAGTCGCGCTCGCGGAGGCGGGATCGACGTCGGCGTCGTCCGGGAGGTCCGCCTCGCCGTCCAGCGAGAGGCCGCGGCCGGGGACGCGCATCTCGTAGCCCTCGTAGAAGTCGCGGAAGCGGTCGACGCGGATCTGGACGCCGCCGTCGAGGAACCGCACCTGGACGTCGCTCCGGGTCGCCCCGGGGACGTCGAAGACGACGAGGTAGGCGTCCTCGGACTCCAGCAGGTCGTACGTGAGGGGGCGTCGCTCCTGGATCCGGCTGAGTCCGCGGCCGAACTGTTCGAGCACGGCGTTCGTCGCGGACTCGGCGAACTCTCGCAGCCCGCCGACGCCGCGAGCCGGGCCGGGGCCCCGGCTCTCGTCGCCCTCGCTCACGGCGCCACCTCCTCGTCGTCGCCGACGGCCGGGCGGGCGGCGTCCTCGAGTTCGGTCACGGTCGGGGCGGGGTCGCTTCGCATACGTGATACTACCGGTCGCGCGTCTTTATATTCACCGACAGACGTCGAGGCGGGTCGATCCGGGGGCCGACGCTCGACGTCCAGTGTGCACGACGGTGGCACGGATCGATCGCCGAGTCGACCCGGACGGTTACTCCCACTCGACGGGATCGGCTGACGTGCACTCGAACGGCACCTACCGCGTCGCCGCGCAGTTCACCGGCGACGACGCGAGCGACTGGGAGACCTTCTCGACGCAGAACAGCGGTATCGATCGTGAACGGTGCCGGTCGCGTCGACTCCGGACCCGGGTCGGAGCTACAGTTCGATCCGTTCCAGGAACTCGTTCTCGTGACAGTAGGGACAGACGAGGTAGTCGAGCCCGAAGTCGTCCGGGAGGTCGTAGGTGTAGTGCGCCTCGAACATGTCGAGTTCGCAGTCGTCGTTGGTACACTTGATCTCCTCAGTCGGTGGCATACCCCCGGGTTGTGGCGGTCCGTGGTTAGGGTTTCCGGCAGCGGAAGGCGAGCGCGCACGACCGCCGTCCGGACACCTCGCTCCACCGATCGGGCGCCGCTCGACGGCCGGAACGACCGGAGCGCTACCGGGCCGGGACGCGTTCGCCGGAGCGAGCCGGCCACTGCCGGAGGCGTGTGACGACCGGGGAGCGACGCGTCACCGACGGACCGACGGGGCTAATCCTCGTCGGTCCCGCGTGTCCCTGTGAACGCCGACGATCACCGCACCGACGGGACCCCGGAGTCGATCGGCGAGGGTATCCCGATCTACGGCGTCGACTTCAGCGGCGCGGCCGACGCCGGGGCGAACCTCTGGCTCGCGGCCGGTCGCGCGACGGAACCCGGCCTCCGCGTCGAGGGCTGCGCGCCGGCGGTCGAGTTCCTCGCCGACTGGTACGACGGTCCACCGACGACCGACCGCGACGCCACGCTCGCGGCGCTCCGGGCGTTCGTCCGGTCGCTCGACGCCGGCAGCGTCGTCGCGCTCGACGTCTCGTTCGGCGTCCCAGCGCCCGTGGCCGGGGGCGCGCTCGACGCGGACTGCTGGGTCGACGCCCTGGACGCGGTGGCGGCGTTCGACTCCGCTACGGCGTTCTCCGACCGCTGTGTCGGGTGGGCACGGGGGACAGGCGAGGTCGATGGCACCTACGTTCGGCGCGTCACCGACGAACTCAACGGCGCGTTCTCGCCGTACCACTTCTTCGTGAAACACCAGACCTACCACGCGGCGCGGACGGTGCTCCGACCACTGGTGGCGGGTGGCGACGTCCACGTCCTGCCGATGGCGGCCGGCGAGGCGGACGGGGCACGGCCGATCCTACTCGAGAGCTACCCCGCAGCGACGCTCGAGGACCTGGGCCTCCACCGCGAGCGTTACAAGGGCGGCGGCGCCGGCGAGCGAACCCGCCGGGAGCGGAACCTCGACGGACTGCGTGATCGCGGGCTCGGCCTGAGTGACGGTTTCCCGCGGGAGCGAGTCCTCGCCGACGAGGGTGGCGACGGGCTCGACGCCGTCGTCGCGGCGTTCGCTGCCTACCGGAACCGTGACGACCTGACGCCGGAGACCGACTGGCGGCCGGTCGAGGGGCACATCTACGTGTAGCAGGCCAGCCGGTTGCCGTCCGGGCTGCCCCCGCCTGCGCGGCTTCTGGGGTCTCCAGAACGCGGGCTCCATCGGGACGAGGGTACACGAGCACCCGAACGCGGTCCGGATCGCACCCTTTACCCGCGCCAGCGATCAATCCGACCACATGAGCACCGACCCCGCCGACCTCTCGGTCACCGTCGTCGACGGCTACGTCGACGAGCCGGCACACTTCGGGGTCCCGCCGTACGTCTCGACGTACCCCCGGTTCACGGCCGGCGCGCTCGTGGACGCCGGGGTCCCCGAGGCGGCGATCACCTACCACACGATCGACGAACTGCGCGACGACCGGTCGAAGTGGCGGGACGTCGCCGACGCGGACCTCTACGTCTACGTCGGCGGGATGACCGTCCCCGGCAAGTACGTCGGCGGGACGCCCGCCGAGCCCGACGAGGCGCGCGAGCTCGCCTGGGCCGCCGACGGGACCACGCTGCTGGGCGGCCCGGTCCGGTTCGGCGTCGGCGACCGCAACGAGGGGGCCACGGAGACGACGCGGGACGACCTCGACCACGACTTCGTCGCGAAGGGCGACGTCGAGGCCGCCGCCTACGACCTCGTCTCGAACGGGCTGGAGGGGTTCTCCGACCGCGTTCGGACCTACGACGAGGTGGCGCGGTGGGCCCGGAAAGGGGCGTTCGTCGTCGAGCAACACCCGAACCACCCCGACTACCTGATCGCGGAGCTGGAGACGTCGCGGGGCTGTGCCTACCGCTGTTCGTTCTGTACCGAACCCCTCTACGGCAACCCCGACTTCCGGACCGCCGAGTCGGTCGTCGACGAGGTCGCCGCGCTGTACGAGCGGGGGACCCGACACTTCCGGATCGGGCGCCAGGCGGACATCCTGGCGTTCGGCGGCGACGGCGAGGCGCCGAACCCGGACGCCCTCCGGCGGCTCTACGGCGGCATCCGCGAGGTGGCACCGGACCTGGGAACCCTCCACCTCGACAACATGAACCCCGTGACGATCGTCGACTACCCGGAGCGGTCCCGCGAGGGCGTCCGTATCATCGCCGAGCACAACACCCCGGGCGACACGGCTGCCTTCGGGCTGGAGTCGGCCGATCCGGTCGTCCAGGAGCAGAACAACCTCCTCGTGACGGCCGAGGAGTGTCTGGAGGCCGTCCGGGTCGTCAACGAGGAGGGCGGGTGGCGGCCGGGTGACGACCCCCGGCGCGGCCCGTCGACCGGGGCCGACGCCGATCGACTACCGAAGCTCCTCCCGGGCATCAACCTCGTCCACGGCCTCGCCGGCGAGCGCGAGGAGACGTTCGAGCACAACAGGCGGTTCCTCCGGGACGTCTACGACGCGGGGCTGATGCTCCGTCGGGTGAACATCCGGCAGGTGATGGCGTTCGACGGGACGGAGATGGCCGAGACGGGCGCCGAGATCGCGAAGGACCACAAGAAGCAGTTCAAGCAGTACAAGCGGACGGTCCGCGAGGAGATCGACCGCCCGATGCTCCGCCGGGTCGCGCCGCCGGGGACGGTGCTCCCCGACGTCCACCTCGAGTACCACCGCGACGGCAGGACGTTCGGCCGCCAGCTCGGTACCTACCCGATCCTCGTCGGCGTCCCCGGCGAGCGCCCCCTCGGGGAGACGATCGACGCCGCGATCGTCGACTACGGCTACCGGTCGGTGACGGGCGTGCCCTTCCCGCTCGACCCCAACGAGGCGTCGATGGACGAACTCACCGCGATCCCCGGCGTCGGGTCGGGCCGGGCCGGCGACATCGTGGTAAATCGTCCGTACCGGTCGGTCGCCGAGGTCGTCGAGGCGACGACCGGCGACGGCGGGGCGGACGTCGACCTGGGACGGTTCGTGACGGTTCCCGAGTCGGGAGACGTGGAGCCCGAGCCGGAGTCCGGCTCGGCGGACTGATAGGGTCGCGCGAGCGAGGCCGGGATCGGGGGTCCCGATCGGCTCCGGGATCGGAGGTCCGGACCGACTCCCGGATCGTGCGGAGTGTCGGACCCGGCTGTCGGGGACTACCGCACCGACTCGAGCAGTAGCTTCTGTTCGACGCGCTTGACCTCGTGCTGGACGTCGCGGACGGCGTCGATGTTCGCCGAGATCGACGAGACCCCCTCGTCGACGAGGAACTGGACCATGCGCGGCTTCGAGCCGGCCTGGCCGCAGATCGACGTCTTCACGCCCAGCTCGCGACAGGTCTCGATCGTCTCGCCGATGAGCCGGAGGACCGACGGGTGGAGCTCGTCGTAGCGGTCGGCGACGTGTTCGTTGTTGCGGTCGACCGCCAGCGTGTACTGGGTGAGGTCGTTCGTCCCGAAGGAGGCGAAGTCGATGCCCGCCTCGGCCATCCCCTCGATCGACAGCGCGGAGGCGGGCGTCTCGATCATCACGCCCCAGTCGCGCTTGTCGGGGTCGATGCCGACCGCGCGCATCTGCTCTTTGGCCCGCAGGACGTCCTCGGCGTCGTTGACCAGCGGGAACATCACCTCGAGGTTGTCGTAGCCCATGTCGAACAGGCGGCGGAACGCCGTCAGCTCGGCGCGGAACACCTCGGGCTTGTCGAGGCTCCGTCGGATCCCGCGGTAGCCCAGCATGGGGTTGTGCTCGCGGGGCTCGTCCTCGCCGCCCTCCAGCTGGCGGAACTCGTCGGTCGGCGCGTCCAGCGTCCGGACGCGGACCGGTCGGGGGTAGAACTCGTCGGCGACCGTCCTGACGCCCCGGACGATCTCGTCGACGAGCGCCTTCTCGGAGTACTCCGTCATGTACCGCTCGGGCGTCTTCCCCAGCGAGAGCACCAGGTGCTCGGTCCGGAGGAGGCCGACGCCGTCCGCGCCCGTCGCGGCCGCCCGCTCCGCGGCTTCGGGGATCGAGACGTTGACCTTCACCTCGGTCGCGGTCATCGGCTTGACCGGCGCCTGCGGCCGAACCTCCTCGACGGGCTCGCGCTGTCCCTCCGTGGTCTCGACGCCCGCCCGGATCGTCCCCTTGTCGCCGTCGATCGTGATGGGCTGGCCGTCGGAGAGCTCGCGGGTGGCGTTCCCGGTGCCGACGACCGCCGGGACGCCCAGCTCCCGCGAGACGATCGCGGCGTGCGAGGTCATTCCCCCCTCGTCGGTGACGAGCCCGGCGGCACGCTTCATCGCCGGCACCATGTCCGGCGTCGTCATCTCCGTGACGAGAACGTCGCCGTCCTCGACCTTGTCGAGCTGGTCGAGCTTCCGGATGATCCGAACCGAGCCGGAGGCGACGCCCGGGCTCGATCCCAGCCCGCGGACGATCACGTCGCCGTCCAGATCCGAGCCGGCCGCGCCGGCCGCCTTCGCGCCGCCGTTGGCCTCCGTTCCGGCCTCGCCGGCCACGTTCGTCGGCCCCCTGCTCGCCCCGTCATCGGCGCCCGTCACGCTGCCAGCCCTCGAGCCGGCTGTCCCGGGCGGCGACTCCTGGATCGTCGTGATCGGTCGCGACTGGAGCATGTACACCTCCCCGTCGGCGATCGCCCACTCGACGTCCTGGGGGGTCCCGTAGTGCTCCTCGACGCGCCGACCGATCGCGAGCAGCTCCGCGAGTTCGTCGTCCGTCAGCACCTGCGCCTCGCGACGGTCGTCGGGGACCTCGCGCTCGACGGTCTCGCCGGTGTCCGGGTCCCGGGTGTGCATCAGTTTCTTGTCGGCGACTGTCACCTCGATCAGCTCCCCCGTCTCGCGGTCGACGACGTAGTTGTCCGGGGAGACGGCCCCCGAGACGACCGCCTCGCCGAGCCCCCACGCGGCCTCGACGATCAGCCGCGGCTCGCCCGTCGACGGGTGGCTCGTGAACAGCACGCCCGACTTCTCGGCGTCGACCATCTCCTGGACGACGACCGCGATGTCCACCGCCCTGCTGTCGAACCCCTGTTGTTTCCGGTAGTAGATCGCCCGCTGCGTGAACAGTGACGCCCAGCACTCCTTCACCCGGTGGAGGAGGTCCGCCTCGCGCACGTTGAGGAACGTCTCCTGCTGGCCGGCGAAGGAGGCGTCCGGCAGGTCCTCGGCCGTCGCCGACGACCTGACCGCGACGAACGGCTCGTCGCCCAGCCCGCGGTACGCCGAGAGGATCTCGGCTTCCACCTCGTCGGGCATCGGGGTCTCCATGATCAGCTCGTGGGCCCGCTCGGCGGCGCCGGCGAGCGCGCTGGTCTGCTCGGTGTCGACGTCGACGGCCTCGAACAGCTCCTCGTCGATCCCGGACGCCTCGATGAACGTCCGGTAGGTCCCCGCCGTCACGACGAATCCCGGGGGAACGGGTAACCCCGCAGAGGTGAGCTCCCCCAGCGAGGCCGCCTTGCCGCCCACCGTCGCGACGTCGTCGGCACGTACCTCCTCCAGGGAGTGTACTGGCATCGTGTGCGGGTCGTCCCCGACCAGCGGCATATAGCTTCCGCCACGACCCCGGGTGAAAATATTGTACTCGGGGACGAGTAGTAGTCCGTAGGCGCCGTCAGCCGGCCGGCGCGAGTCGCGTGACGCCGAGCGGTCGCTTCCGGGTGGTCCGTGGCGGCCGCGGTTCGGGGACGATCCCCGCGGGAGGTGACTCCGGTCGACTGTGCCCGTCGCCGACGGTCTCGTCGGCCCGAGTCGCTGGTCCTCTGGAGTCTGGGGCTCCGGTCCTCGTGGCCTCATATTGATTACTGCGATTCGTTACCGCCGTGACGATCCGTGTCGGTGATGGGAGGCTCCGAACCGACGTCTTTCGACACCGTCGATGAAACTATTCGCAGTAATCACTATCAGGCTTCGATGATCTCGTCCTCGTCGTCTTCGGGGACCCGGATCGTCCCGTCGAGGGCGACGGCGGCGCGGCCGCCGGCCCGCACCTCGGCACCGACGTCGACGCGGACCGTCCCGGGGCGGTCGAGGAAGTGTCCCTGCTCGAACCGCATGTCGGTCGTGTCGGTCACGGCTCCGACGTGGCGGAGGTAGGCGCCACAGGCGCCGCTCGCGGTTCCGGTAACGGGATCCTCGGGGACGCCCGCCCCGGGCGCGAAGGCCCGGGCGTGGAGCGTCGAGTCGCCGTCGAGCGTGTCGAACGTGAACGCGTAGATCCCCACGGCGTCGTGCTCGTCGGCGAGCGCCTCGACGGCCGAGACGTCCGGGTCCACGCTTCCGAGGTGTTCCAGGAAGTTGACCGGTACGAGGAGCCAGGCGAGGCCCGTCGAGGCGACGGCCGGCGGGGCGTCCGCGCCGACGTCCCGGAGCGCCGCCGGGTCGATCCCGAGGACCTCGGCGAGCCGGTCGTACTCGACCGTCACCTCGCGGACCTCGGGCCGGTTCTGGGTCATCCAGACGGTCCCGTCCGGCTCGATCTCGACGTCGATCGGCCCCACGTTCGTCGCCAGGCGGTGCGTTCCCGCCCCGGCGATGCCGTCGGCGTGGAGGTGTGCGCCGGCGGCGACGGTCGCGTGGCCGCAGAGGTCGACCTCCTGGGTCGGCGTGAAGTAGCGGATCCGGTGGTCGGCCGGTTCGTCGTCGGTCGATTCCGCCCCCGCTCCTGCCCCCGCCTCCGATGCCGTGGCACCGTCGGCGCCGGCGGCGTCCTCGCCGGCGTCGGGCGACAGCAGGAACGCGGTCTCGGAGACGGCGAGTTCCCGCGCGATCGCCTGCATCTGCGACCCGGAGAGCCCGTCTGCGTCTGGGACGACGCCGGCGGCGTTCCCGGCGAGCGGCTCGTCGGTGAACGCGTCGATCAGGCGGACGCGACGTTCGGTCTGCATGGCAGACGCCTCGGCGGGGGACGGGAAGAAACCCGGCGTCGGCGACGTTTCGACGGGGTCCGGTTACCTCCCGATCGAGACTCGGTAGCCCGTTCCCCGGCGCAGGACGTCACGAGGGGGCACTCGCGGACGACGGCGGGCGGTGATCGGTCCCCGCCGCGGTCAGTCACCGGCCTCTGCTAATCACCGGCGCGGCCACGGCGTGGCGTTGTACCGGGGCTCTGCGGACGGGGGGGCGAGGTAGACGCCGTCGCCGTTCCGGATGTCGGTCATCTCCGCGCACGCGGGACACCGGTGGACCTGGTTCCGGGCCGTTCCGAAGACGCGTACGAAATCCCTGCTGACCGCCCCGCCACAGTTCTGGCACTGGTACACTGTCACTCACCGGTTCCCCGTCCGGCGGGACGGGGCATAACTACGACCGTGCTAACGGCCGGAAGGCACCTCATACCGGCCGTTACGTCGGTGTTTAGTGGAGCCCCTCCGAGACGAGCACGGAGCACCCGGCTGGGGCTCGGTGTCGACGCACGGGGCTGCGCATCGGGCGTCCACGGCCCCGGCGAGGCGGCCATCTGGCACCTCGCTGTCGCCCGCCGTCGGCCGCGCCAGTCGGTGCCCCGGTCGAACAGCCGTCGAGGGCGTCGCTCGCGATCGGCCCCGCGATCCTCGGGTACCGCCGACGTCCACCGGGGATGACAGGGGTTAAGGTAGACGCCGACCCGGCCTGATACGGTGACCAATCGATGGGCGACCTCCCGGACGAGTTCAAGTGCGTCGTCACGAACTGGGACTACATCTACGGCCTCTGTCGCGACGTCAGCGACGACGTGAAGGACTCCGCGTTCGAGCCGGAGATCGTCGTCGCGCTCGCCCGTGGCGGCTGGTTCGCCGGGCGGTGCATCTGTGACTTCCTGGGACTGGACGACCTGACGAGCCTGAAGATGGAACACTACGTCGGGACCGCCGAGAAGACCGGCGAGCCGACCGTCCGCTACCCGATGCCCGAAGGGAGCGTCCAGGGGAAAGACGTCCTCATCATCGACGACATCGCGGACACCGGCGGGTCGATCGAGCGCGCACACGAGTACGTGACCGAGCGCGACGCGGGCGAGGTGCGAACCGCCACGCTCCAGCTGCTGGGCACGAGCGAGTTCGACCCCGACTTCGTCGGCGAGCGGCTCTCGGAGTGGGCCTGGATCGTCTACCCCTGGAACTTCATCGAGGACATGATCGACCTCCTCTCCGGGGTCATGGCGAAGGACGGCGACGACGCCTTCACCGAGCCGGAGCTCCGGGAGCTCCTCCGCCAGTACCACGACGTGGAGCGGATCAGCATGGAGATCGCACAGCCCTCGCGGTTCGGCGAGGTGATGGACGAGATGGTGCGCCGCGGGGTCGTCGAGCGGGACGGCGACGCCTGGCGACCAGTCGACGTCGAGTAGCGACGCGTGGTGCCGGACCCCGCCGACGAGTCCGATCCGGACGACGCGGACGGCCACGAGGACGCCGACTGCCACGAGGACGCCGACTGCCACGAGGACGCCGACTGCCACGAGGACGCGGACGGCCACGAGAACGCCGACTGCCGCGACGAGGCGGACTGGCTCCGCGACGAGACCGACGGCGTCCCGGCCGACCCCCTGGACGCGCTCGTCACGGCCCTCTCGTTGAAAGACGAGCGCCGGACGGGCTGGCAGCTCCGCGGCGTCACCGATCCGGAGTCGGTCGCCGCCCACAGCTGGGGCGTGAGTCTGCTCGCGTTGCTCTTTACCCCGCCGGACGTCGACCGGGATCGCGTGCTCCGGATGGCGGTCGTCCACGACCTCGGGGAGGCGGTCGTCGGCGACGTGCCGACCCGCGCGGACCCGGCCGACCAGCCGCTCGACCGCGAGTCGAAAGTCGACCGGGAGCGCACGGTGATCGAGTCGTTCGCCCGGGCGTTCGACGGCGCGCCACCGACCCAGGCGGGCGAGGGCTCCGCTCCCGCTCCCGCCCCCGCCCCCGACCCAGGGCGCGGGCGGGAGCTCGCCGAGCTCTGGACGGCCTACGAGGCCCGCGACACGCCCGAGGCGCGGCTGTTGAAGGACTTCGACCTGCTCGACACCTGCGTCCAGGCGCTCGCGTACGAGCGCGCGAGCCGGTACGAACCCGGGGCGTCGGACGCGTTCGAGGAGTACGAGGCGCTCGACGAGTTCTTCGCCACCGCGGAGCCGCGCCTCTCGACGCCCGTCGGGCGGTCGCTGTTCGAGACGGTACGGTCGGCCTACGAGCGAGCGAAGCGCGAGCGTCGCGGCGAGCACGACGAGGGCGGGACGGAGGACGTCTGATGGCCAGCCGGCCGGAGGACCAGGGGCGACGGCCGGCCGATGACCGGCCGAACGGAGGATCCCCGGTGACCGCCCCGGCGGGGGATCGCTGATGGCCGCCGGTCTCCTCTCGGTGTTCGCGACCGCTGTCCTCCCGGTCGTGGCGGTCGCGGCCGTCGGGTTCGTCCTCGGGCGGGCCCGCGACGTCGACCCCGGCCCGCTGAACACGGTGGTCGTCTACGTGCTCGCGCCGGCGCTGGTGTTCCACAGCCTCGCGACCACCGACCTCGGGAGCGGGACGCTCGCGACGCTCGCCGGCGCGGTCGTCGCCTACCACCTCGGGATGATCGTCGTCTCGGAGGGCGTCGCCCGCGGGCTCGGCGTCGACGAGCCGGTCCGGAGCGCGATGGTCCTCACGAGCAGTTTCCCCAACTCCGGTAACTACGGCATCCCGCTGTCGGCGTTCGCGTTCGGGGCGATCGGCCGGTCGACGGCGGTGGTGTTCCTGGCGGTCCAGTCGGTCCTGGTCTACACGGTCGGGGTCTACGTCGCCGCGCGCTCCGGCGGGACGAGCGGCCTCGCCGGCGTCCGGCGGATCCTCACGGTCCCGTTGATCTACGCCGTCCTGGTCGCCCTGGCCGCCCGGGCGCTCGGGGTCGTCCCGCCGGAGGCGTCGACCGCGATGGCGACGGCCAAGCTCGTCGGCGACGCCTCGATCCCGGTCATGCTGCTCATCCTGGGTATCCAGCTCGCGAACACCGACTACGGCGCCGCACTGGCGCGCGTCCCGACCCCGACGCTCCTGAAGACCGCCGTCGCGCCGGCCGTCGGGCTGGGGGTTGTCCTGGTCGCCGGGTTCGGGGAGGCGACGGTCGCCCGGACGTTCGTGCTGGAGGCGGCGATGCCGGCCGCGATCACGCCGCTCATCCTCGTCGGCGAGTTCGGCGGCGGCACCGACGGCCCGGTCGACGTCGTCGAGTACGTCTCGGCGACCGTGCTCGTGACGACGCTGCTGTCCGTCCCGGTGTTGACGGCACTGGTGGCGCTCCTGCAGTCGGGGCTCCTGATCTGACGGGTCGCGACTCGGTCCTGTTCGGCCCGCCCCGCCCCGATCCGACTGATCTGACCCGACCCGATCCGGTCCGACTGATCCGACCCGACCCGATCGGACTCCGCTCAGGCCATCGTCCCGGCGCCCTTCGTCCGATCGTACAGCCGGGTCATCCGTTCGAAGAAGACGAGCATCAGGACGATCGAGAGGACCGTCCCGATCGCCGTCCGTACCGGCCGTCGCCGGACGGCTGCACGGAGCGTGAGGACGTACACCGGCGCGCTGCAGGCGACGAACAGCAGGTCGACCGACGGTCGGAGGCCCCGTTCGACCCAGGTGCGCTCCCCGAGCACGACCCGCGTCGCCCAGGCGTCGTCGCTCTCCGGCGGGCGAAACACGAGCGGGTTCGCGACGACGAAGGCGAGCGTCCCCGCGAGCAGGCGTCGATCTCGCCGGTAGATCGCCAGGACGAGCGTCGGGTACGCGAGCACGAGCGTCCGGACGCTCCACGGGTTGGCGTGTCGCGACCAGAAGAGGCGGTCCGGGAGCGAGTCGTCGGGCGCGGGACGTTCCGTCATGGATACCGGGACGTCGAGGGGGACGATAACGTCCCCGTAGCCGTCTCTCCGTCGACACGATCCGGCCGCGGCCCGGCGCTCAGCCGGCGAGTTCGGCCAGGGCGAGCAGCACGCTCGGCGCGACCAGGAGAACGAGCCCCGCGAGGATCAGGAGCGCCGGGACGACCAGCAGTCCCGCGTCGGTGAGGAGCCAGAGCCCCACCCCGGCCAGGAGGGCGACGAGGCCGACGAGTCGGACGATCGCGCTCGCGACACCTTCGAGGCCGAGGTCCGCGACGACGTCGACGACGTCGAGTATCTCGTCCATGCAGCCCGGGGTGACGCCGCTCGCCGACTTAGTTCGTGCGGCCGCGGACGGCGTCACGTGCGGAGTCGGACCATTTAGGGAGCCGCCGGGACGACCGGACCACATGTCCGACTCCGACAGCAGCCCCGACGCCGGTCCGGAGCCCGAGGCCGGATCGAGCCCGATCGGCTTCGTCGGCGGGAGCGGCATCTACGAGGCGCTCCCGCTCGAGGACACCCGCGAGGTGGCGGTGACGACCCCGTACGGCGAGCCGAGCGCGCCGATCACGGTCGGGGAGTTCGCCGACACGGGCCGCGAGGTGGCCTTCGTCCCCCGACACGGCCGCCACCACCAGTACTCGCCGACGGACGTCCCCTACCGAGCGAACGTCCACGCGCTGAAACAGCTCGGCGTCGGCCACGTGATCGCCTCGAACGCGGTGGGGAGCCTCCGCGAGGAGCTGTCGCCGCGGACGCTGGTCGTCCCGGACCAGTTCGTCGACCGGACCCGCCACCGATCGTATAGCTTCTTCGGTGACGGCGTCGTCGTCCACCAGAGCGTCGCGGAGCCGTACAGCGCCCGACTCTCCGAGCTGCTCGTCGAGGCCGCCCGCGAACACGCCACCGCCGACGTCGTCGACGGCGGGACGTACGTCTGTATCGAGGGGCCGCAGTTCTCGACGCGCGCCGAGTCGGAGTTCTACCGCGCACAGGGCTGGGACCTCGTCGGCATGACGACCGTCCCCGAAGCGAAACTGGCTCGCGAGGCCGAGATGGCCTACGCCACGATCACCGGGATCACCGACTACGACGTCTGGAAGGACGACGCCGAGGTGAGCCTAGAGGAGGTGCTGGCGAACGCCGCCGCCAACGAGACCGCGATCCGGGAGACCGTCGAGGCCGCGATCCCGGAGATACCCGAGACCGAAACGTGGCCGGCCCACTCGGCGCTCGAGGGGACGGTCAACACGCCCGCGGAGGCGATTCCGGAGGCGACGCGCGATCGGGTCGACCTCCTGCTGGGGGAGTACGTAGAGGAGTGACGTCCCGGCAGCCGAAACCCGGAGCACCGACGCCGCTCGGCGGGAGTCGACGGGGCCGTCTGCCGACCATCGTCGCCGGCCGCTGTCGGTTTCGCTCCCCGATTCGACGGGCGTGTGGCACAGAAGGACTAAGTGCCCGTGTCAGCTATCGTAGGGTAACTCATGGCCGACTGGCGAGCTGAGCCCGCTGTGGGGCCGACCGATCCGGGAGGGGAGTTCGGCCTCGTCGTCGTCGATCCGTCCGGAACCGACTCGTTCGACCCGACGAGCGTCGCCGGTCGGCCGGAGGCGGCGGTCTTCGCGACCACGCCGGATCGAATCGGGGTGATGGAGTCGCTGGCTGGTGCCGACCGCGATCCGGAACGCTTCGGGCACGTCGACGTCGGCAACGGCGGCGTCCGGTCGGCGGCCGCGACCGACGGCGCCGGCGACCCGTTCGGTACCGGTCCGGATCCCGTTCCCGGGTCGGGGCTGGGCTCGTCGGACGACGGGCTCGCCGCCGACGAGGGGCCGGCGTGGTACTCCCACGTGGCCGAGCCGTTCGACCTGCCGGCGGTGGCGCGCGCGGTCGATCGACACGCGACTCGCCTGGCCGACGCGGCCGACGACGAGGACGACGGCCGGTCGATCGACGTCCACGTCGACGCCATCACGGGCTACCTCGACCGGCTCGACGGACCGACGCTGTTCCGCTTCCTCCACGTCGTCACCGCCCGGGTCCGGAGCCTGGGTGCGACGGGCTACGCGTACGTCGTCGCGGACCCCGAAACCGACGCCGTCCGCACTGCCGAGGCGCTGTTCGACGCCGTCTACGAGCCCGAGGAGACGGGGGACGCGTTCGCCGTCCGCGAGCCCGAGGACGTCCCCTGCCGGTCGGAGTTCGGCTGATCGCCGGTCCCAGCCCGGCACGTCGTGGCCCGTTCTGATCCCGTCAGCGAAGCGTCCTCGAGTTGCCCGTCTTCGGACCAGCCTTCGGCGTTCCGATCCCCTCGACGCCTCGCGTCCCCGTCTCCACGGCGCCTCGCGTTCCCGTCTCCTCGAGAGGGTCGCCCTACGAGTTGATACCGTCGGACGACGTACGTGCCGTACGGGGTCGGCAGCCTTTCGGACGCCGATCACCTCTCGACCATGCCAGCCGCCTCCCCCGCCGCCTCGCCGTCCTCGCCCCGATCGCAGCCGCCGTCGCCGACGTCCGTCGCCGGTCGGCGCTCCCCCGAGTCGTCCGACAGTCGCCTCCGGGCGGTCGCCGTCGCCGTCGGCCTCCTGGTCGCCGGGTTCGTCGCCTCGACGGCGCTCGGCGCCGCCGCGTTCGTCGTCCTGCTGCTCGCCGGGGGCGGCACCGACCTGGGTGCCGCCGAGTTCGCCGTGCTGCTCGTCGCCGGTCAGCTCGGTCTCGGGCTCGTTGGGGCGGCGTACGTCGCCCGCTGGCAGCCCGTCGCCGCCCGGATCCAACTCCCGACGGTCCGCGGGCTCGCCGTCGTCCTCGGGGCGGTCGTCGCCTCCGTCGTCGCGGCGTTGGTCCTGACGGTCGTGCTCGCGCCGTTCGTGGGGGAGACGGGGAGCGTGATCGGCGACGCCGTCGCCGCCGACCCGCTGCTCGTGCCGGTCCTCGCCGTCCTCTCGGTCCTCGTCGTCGCTCCGATCGAGGAGCTACTGTTCCGCGGCGCGATCCAGGGCCGGCTCCGCCGGGCGTTCGGCCCGACCGGAGCGATCGTCGGCGCGAGCGCCCTCTTCGCCAGCGTACACGTCCTGAACTTCACCGGCCCGGTCGGCGGCGGCCTCGCCTTCGCGGCGGGGATCGGCGTCGTCTCGCTGCTGTGGGGCTACCTCTACGAGCGGACCCGCAACCTCCTCGTCCCGATCCTCGTGCACGGCCTCTACAACGCCACGCTGTTCGGGATCACGGCGCTCACGCTCGCGTAGCTCGGGCCGATCGCGCGTCCGGGCGAGGAATCGAGGGTCGGTCCTCGGGCGAGGAACCGGGGGCGGCTCCCCGGCGTGGACGGCGCGCGCGTGCACGACCGGGGCTCTGCCGGCGGACATGGCCTGCGAGGGGGGCGCTCGAGCAGCCGGCCAGGAGTACAGCGAGGTCCGACCGATGGCCGACCCGGAACGTGGGGTCGCGAACCCGGAACGCGCGGGGTCGCGAACCCGGAACGGCTAAACGCGACCCGCGACTAGCGACGGCCATGCAGCGGGCTGCGTTCCCGGCCCTGCCGGCGCCGCAGGCGTTCGACCGCGTGCTCTCGTCTATGTGCACGGCGCCGTCGCCGGCGGCCCGGGAGGCCGCAGACCGGTTCCTCGCGACGAACCCCGGCGACCCCGCGACCTACCAGGCGGTCGCCGACCTGGAGCGCGAGGCCGTCGCTCGACTCGCCGCGATCGCCGGACTTCACGAGGTCGGCCGCAGCGTCGACGCCTGGACCGCCGCGAACGGGCCGGTCCAGCACGACGGCACCGGCCAGCAGGACATCGACGGCCGGCAGGACGTCGACGACCGGCAGGACGCCGACGGCCGGCAGGACGTGGAGCCGGACGGCCGGGACCCGACGGCCTACGGGTACGTCGCCAGCGGGGGCACGGAGGCGAACGTCCAGGCCGTCCGGGCGGCGCGGGACCTCGCCGCGGCAGGGCCCGACCCGCCGGACGCGCCGAACGTCGTCGCGCCGGCGTCGGTTCACTTCTCGTTCCGCAAGGCGGCGTCAGTGCTCGGCGTCGACCTCCGGACGGTCCCGACGGACGACGACCACCGCGCGGACGTGGCGGCGATGCGCGGGGCGGCCGACGACGACACCGTCCTCGTCGCGGGCGTGGCGGGGACGACCGAGTACGGTCGGGTCGACCCGATCCCGGCGCTGGCGGACCTCGCCGGGGAACTGGACGCCCGCTTCCACGTCGACGCCGCCTGGGGCGGGTTCGTGCTGCCGTTCACCGACCACGACTGGTCGTTCGCGGACGCCGCGATCGACACGATGACCATCGACCCGCACAAGCTCGGTCGCGCGGCCGTCCCGGCCGGCGGGCTGCTCGCCAGCGACCCGGCGACGATGGACGCGCTCGCGGTCGACACGCCGTACCTGGAGTCGACCTCGCAGGCGACGCTCACGGGCACCCGGAGCGGGGCCGGCGTCGCGAGTGCGGTCGCCGCCATGCGGTCGCTGTGGCCCGACGGCTACCGCGCGGCCGCCGAGCGGGCGAGCGCGAACGCCGACTGGCTCGCCGGGGCTCTGGCCGACCGCGGCTTCGACGTCGTCGAGCCGACGCTCCCGCTCGTCGCCGCCGACCTCCCCGACGACCTCTTCGACGCGCTCCGTGAGCGCGACTGGCGGATCGCCCGGACGGCGGCGGGCGAGCTCCGCGTGGTCTGTATGCCACACGTCACCCGGGACGTCCTCCGGTCGTTCCTCGACGACGTCGACGAACTCGTCTGACCGCTGCGAGGGCAGTACCCGACGGACGGCGCCGCACGACGACCGGGGACTCACCGAGGAACCGAACCTGAAAAGCTTACGTCCACCGGTTCGAGACCACTACGTGTGTCCCTTCCGGTCGTGCCTGGCGCGTCCGTCCCCGCGGTAGCCCTCGTCGACCTCGTCGGCCCGGCGGCGACGGCTGCGGCGCGGCTCGCCGGCCCCCTCCGCGACCTCGCGGCGACGGTCCCCGCTCTCACACTCGCCGTCACCGGTCCGGACGTCGGCCTCCTCGTCGGGAGCGTCACCGACGTCTCCGGCCCGTCGATCCTGGACTTCGGCCTCTCGGAGCTGGTGGAGACCGCCACGGGCCCCCTCGGGCTCGGCCTGATCTTCGTCTACTCGTTCCTGCTCGCGTTCGCCCTGCCCGGCGTCTCCGAGATCGTCCTGGCCGCGCCGCTGGACCTGGGGCTGACGTACCTCGAGCGCATGACGGTGATCATCCTCGTCGCGTCGGTCGGCAAGGTCGCCGGGTCGATGCTCGCGTTCCACATCGGCCAGGAGGCCAAGGACTCCGACCCCGTCACGCGCTGGCTCCGGCGCTCCCGGTTCGACGTCGTCGAGTGGTCCGAACGCGGCGTCGTCCGCGTCGCCAGACGGTACGGCTACGTCGGCCTGGCGCTGTTCCTCTCGGTACCGGGGCTCCCCGACACGGTATCGATCTACGCGTTCACCGTCATCGAGCGGGACTACCCGCGGTTCGCACTCGCCACCTTCGTCGGGAGCGCCAACCGCCTGATCTTCACGCTCGTCGGCGTCGAGGCGATCCTGGCGGTCGTGTGAGCGGCCGTTCGGCCCCGTCGGCCGGGGGACCGTTCGAGCGATCGACCGTTCGCTTAACGCTCCCGTTAGGCCGGCGAGCCGTCCTCGCGACGCTATCGGGGCGGTCCGCACTCCACGGGACAGGCCGTCGGCGTCCGGGTAGGCGGCACCTACCCCCGGACGACTGCGTCGTGCGGGCCCCCGGCCGTCGGCAGGCGGCCGCGAACGGGCCATTACCGCCGAAATAACATAAGCCGGAGCCCGGGTCTGGTGGGACATGAGTGACACGAGGGCCCGGCCGAACGTCGTCTGGCTGACGCTCGACAGCGTCCGTGCCGACCACACCACCATGGACGGCTACCGCCGCGACACGACGCCGGGGATGGCACGGATCGCCGCGCTGCCAGAGGGCGAGTCGTTCCGGCAGTGTATCGCCGCGGCGAAGTGGTCGCTCGGCTCCGTCGCGTCGATGCAGACCTGCACCTACCCCGAGTACAACCTCGCGGGCTTCCGCAGCGACGTGCTCCCCGAGAGCGTCGACACCGTCGCCGAGGCGCTCTCGGAGGCGGGCTACTTCACCGCGGGCGTCTCGGCGAACGGCTACTTCTGTGCCGAGACGGGCACCGACCGGGGCTACGAGTCGTTCCAGCGCATCCACGCGGGCAACTTCGCCACCGCCGCGGGCCCGGTCGCGTCGCTCCGGTTCCTCGCGAACATCCGGCGGCACTCGGGCGGGTTCACGACGACCGCGCTGAAACACCGGCCGGACTTCCTCGTCAACCAGCTGGTGAAGAAGACGCTCCGGACGGCTGCCGACGGCGACCGGCCGTTCTTCGTGACGGCCCACTACCACGGCGCGCACATCCCCTACTACCCGCCCGTCGCCTACCAGGACGCCTTCCTCGAGGAACTGGAGGCCGAGGGCATCTCCCGGGAGGAGGCACTGGACGTCGCCTTCCGGCGGACGACCGACATCTACGAGCAGATCGCACAGTCGCAGTCGTTTACCGAGCGCGAGTGGACGATCGTCGAGGCGATGTACGACTCCCTGCTGCGTCACTGCGACGACATCGTCTCGGACGTCTTCGAGGTCGCCCGGGAGATCCCGAACACGATCGTCGTGATCACGGCCGACCACGGCGACCTGCTCGGCGAGTACGGCCTGCTCGCCCACAAGCTCGTCCTCCACGACGCGCTGGTCCGGGTTCCGTTAGTCGTCTGGGGGCTCCCGGAACTGACGGGTCGGGGCGACGAACTCGTCCAGCACGTCGACGTGATGCGGACCATCCTGGAGCTGGCCGGCGCGGTCCGACCGTCGTTCCAGGGGATCGACCTGCTGTCGGGGTCCCGCGAGTTCGCCGTCAGCCAGCGCGGCGCCGGCGGCGAGGACGGGCTAGAGAAGATCCGGGAGCACAACCCGGAGTTCGACGACTCCTGGTTCCACGAGTCGGAGCTACACGCGCTCCGGACCGACGAGTGGAAGTACCTCGAGTCCGAGGACCGCGTCGAGCTGTTCCGGCTGCCCGACGAGTTCGTCGACGTCTCCGCCGACTACCCCGAGCTCGTCGCCGAGTTCGACCGGAAGTTAGAGGCGTGGCGGGCCGACCACGTCGGCGCCGACGTCCAGGCCGTCAAGGCCGACTTCTCCGAGGACATGCGCAAGCGTCTGGCGGACCTGGGCTACCTGGCGGAGTAGGAGCTGGGGTCGTCCGGCGTCCCGCGACACCTCCCGGCGTCCCGCGACACCTCGTGACCTCGTGGCGCCTCGTGCGTCCGGCGGACACAGCCGGCCGAGCATTCAGGACGATCCACGACGAACGATCGGCCATGAGCGAGGACGAACCGGCGGACGCGTTCGCACTCCTCGCCGACGAGACCCGCGTCGCCATCCTCCGGGCGCTCGCGGAGTCGTGGAACGAGGCCGGCTTCGGCGCGGCGTACGGCCTCTCCTTCTCGGAACTCCGCGAGCGGGTCGGCGTTCGGGACAGCAGCCGGTTCAACTACCACCTCCAGCGGCTGACCGGTCGGTTCGTGCGGAAGACCGACGAGGGGTACGTCTTCGGCTACCCGGGGTGGCGGCTCGCCCGGGCGGTCGGTCGCGGCGTCCACGAGCCCGTCGAGACCGAGCCGGTCCGGTTCGAGAGCGACTGCTACGCCTGTGGCGCCGACGAGCTCCGGGCCCGCTACGTCAACGAGTGGGCCTGGGTGACCTGCCCGGACTGCGGGGTGCACGTCACCGACGCCCGGATGCCCCCGGAGGCGTTCGCGTCGCGGTCGCCCGGGGAGCTGCGGACGGCGATCGACCGCCGGACGAGACGCAAGGTCGGGCTGGTGCTCGACGACGTCTGTCCGCGGTGTCTCGGGACGATGGAGGCCGCGCCCGAACCGTACGCGTGGGGGCCCGACGAGCTGCACCGGATCAACTACCGGTGCGTGGACTGCGACTGGGAGGGACCGCCGTCGCTGGCGTGGCACGTGCTGGACCACCCCGCAGTCGTCGACTTCTACGCGGACCGCGGGTTCGACGTCGACGCCGAGCCGTACTGGCACGTCGACCCGATCGTCGACGACGACTGCGAGTCGGTGGCCTCGCGGGACCCCTGGCGGTTCGAGGTCGCGTTCCCGTACGGGGGCGACAGGCTGACCGTGACACTCGACGGGGACGGCACGGCCGTGGGGATCGACCGCCCCGGGTGATCCCTCCGCGCCGGATGGTTCCGCCGCGCGACAGGTTCTCGCGCCACTGGAACCGCCGGCGCGTTTCATCGCCTTCCGCGACGTAGTACGACCATGGCCTACAGACGCCTCCCGAGCCAGGTCGTCGTCGCGGTGGTGCTCGTCGCCGTCGGCGCGCTCCTCCTGGGGTCGACGACCGGGCTCTACGACACCGGACCGCTGCTCCAGTACGTCCCGTCGCTGTTCGTCCTCGTGGGCGCGTACGCCCTCGTGGCGAGCGGCTTCCGCAACGTCTTCGGTCCGCTGGCCGTGATCACGGTCGCGGGCGCCTGGCAGGCGATCGCGCTCGGCTACGCGACGGTCTCGTCCGTGACCGCGCTCTGGCCGGTGCTGGTGATCGTCTTCGGGCTGTCGCTCCTGGCCGCCCACGTCCGGCCGTCCGTCGAGACCGTCGAGGGCGGCCGTGTCGACGCGTTCGCGCTCTTCGGCGGGCGCGACCAGCGGATCGCCTCGCAGTCGTTCGTCGGCGGCGAGACGACCGCCCTCTTCGGCGGCACGGAGATCGACCTCCGGGACGCCGCGATCCCGGCCCCGCCGGCGCGGATCAACGCGACCGCGATGTTCGGCGGCGTCGAGATCGTCGTGCCCCGGGACTGGAACGTCAAGCTGGACGTCCTCCCGATCTTCGGCGCGGCGGAGGACGACCGCCCGCGCCGACGGGAGGAACACGAGGAGGTCGACCTGGTCGTCACCGGGTTCGTGGCCTTCGGCGGCATCGAGGTGACCGACTGAGCGGTGACCGGCTGCGCTCCGGCGGCGCCAGCCCGGACCGACCGGGGAGGCAGTGGACTTAGCGCACGACAAGCCGTTCATTACGTACCGGGCCGTCGTACGTCCGACCGTCATGAACGTCGAGAGTGCGCTCCGGGAGATCGACGAGGCGAACAGCGAGCACAACACCACCACCGGCTACGAGGAGGACCGCGCGAGCTACGAACGAGTGCTCAGATCCACCCACGAGGCCGGCGGTGGGGCCGCCGTCGAGGCCGTACTGAAGTTCGTCGCCGGCCGGATCCGCGACGGCGAGGGACGACCGAACGTCGAGGACGTCCGGGAGCGCGCCGTCGCCTTCCTCCGCGGGCGGGGACACGAGGTGCCGCCGGAGCTGACCGGGTGAGTCCGGGTCCCCGGTCGGGTCGACTCGTCCCGCGGAACCGGGACGGCCGGTCGCCGCCGGTCACCCTCCGGTCGCCCGGCCGTTCGGTCCGTCCGGTCGTTCGAACGGTCCCGCGAGCGCCGTCCCGGTCGAGCGTGGCGACGCGGGACGAAGCCGTTTTGTCCCTCCCACCGCTACGAGGGTCCGTGAGTCCGGTCCACCCGTCACTCGGCCCGACGACGTGCACGCGTATGCGTGTCGCAGATAGTGGCGGGTGGACCCGTCGACCGTCGCCGACCCCGTAGCGGGGGTCGGCCGCCGGCGGCGTCGAACCCCGTCGCGCTCGTTTTCCCCGGAGCCGGTGCCCCCGGAGCCGGTGCCCCCGGAGCCGGAGCCCCCGGAGCCGGAGCCCCCGGAGCCGGAGCCCCCGGAGCCGGAGCCCCGGACCAGTCGAGTGAGGGCCGCACGAGGATCGATCGACGGTCCCGTGCGTCGACGACCGTCGCCGGCGCGTCGACCGTCGTCCACGGTGTCACAGCCGTTCGACATCTACGGGACCACGACCGTCCGTCGTTCCCGGCGGTCCGATCGGCCGCCGGCGGGGCTTCGGCCTCCGTCGACCGTCGACCGGGGCCACCCTCCGACCGCACCGCGCACCGGGGACCGACCCGAGACGAACGGCGACTGCGACCGAAACCGGCGGTCTTTAGACCGCAACGACAACACACGAGAGACATATGAGTCACGAGGAGTTCCCGACGGAGAACCACGCGGTGGTGACCTGCGGGCTGCCGTACGCCAACGGCGACCTGCACATCGGCCACCTCCGGACGTACGTGGGCGGCGACATCTACGCCCGGGCGCTGCGGGCGCTGGGCCAGCGGACGGCGTTCGTCTGCGGCTCGGACATGCACGGCACGCCCGTCGCCGTCAACGCCGAGAAGGAGGGCAAGAGCCCCGAGGCGTTCGCCCTGGAGTGGCACGAGACCTACGAGGCCACGTTCCCGGAGTTCAACGTCGAGTTCGACAACTACGGCCACACGCACGACGAGACGAACACCGAGCTGACACAGGAGATCGTCCGCGCCCTGGACCGCGAGGGGTACGTCTACGAACAGGAGATCATGGTCGCCTGGGACCCCGAGGAGGACCAGCCCCTCCCCGACCGCTACGTCGAGGGGACCTGCCCGTACTGCGGCGCACACGCCCGGGGCGACGAGTGCGACGAGGGCTGCGGGCGACACCTCGAACCGGGCGAGATCGAGGAGCCGCGGAGCATCCTCACGGGTAACCCCGCCGAGTACCGCGCGCGGACGCACAAGTTCTTCCGCGTCTCGGAGCTCCAGGAGTACCTCGGGGAGTTCATCGACCGGCTGGAGGGAACCGCGAACGCCCGCAACCAGCCCCGCGAGTGGATCGAGGGCGAACTCCAGGACTGGTGTATCACCCGTGACCTGGACTGGGGGATCGACTATCCCGACGTCGACGGCGACGGCGACGGGGGCGCCGACGACCTGGTGTTGTACGTCTGGGTGGACGCGCCGATCGAGTACATCTCCTCGACGAAGCAGTACAGCCAGCGGGTCGGCGCCGACGTCTACGACTGGGAGGCGGCCTGGCGGCGCGCGGACGACCCGGGCGAGGCCGGCGAGATCGTCCACGTGATCGGACGCGACATCATCCAGCACCACACGATCTTCTGGCCGGCGATGCTCCGCGTCGCCGGCTACGAGGAGCCCCGGGCGGTGATGGCCTCGGGGTTCATCACGCTCAACGGCAAGGGGTTCTCGACGTCCCGGAACCGCGCGGTGTGGGCCGACGAGTACGTCGACGAGGGGTTCCACCCCGACCTGCTCCGCTACTACCTGGCCACCAACGGCGGCTTCCAGCAGGACGTCGACTTCTCGTGGGACCGGTTCCGCGAGCGGGTCAACAACGAACTGGTCGGGACGGTCGGCAACTTCCTCTACCGGTCGCTGCTGTTCGCCTACCGGAACTACGAGGGGACGCCCGACGCGCCCCTCTCGGCGGAAGTCGAGTCCCGGGTCGAGGAGGCGATCGACGCGTTCCGCGCCGGCGTCAACGACTACTCGGTCCGGGAGGCCGGCAACGCCGCCGTCCGGCTCGCCCAGTTCGGCAACGAGTACATCCAGCGCAACGAACCCTGGAAACTGGTCGACGACGACCCCGACGAGGCCGCACAGGTCATCCGCGACTGCGTCCAGCTGGCGAAGGCGGTCGCGGTGCTGTTCGCCCCGATCGCCCCCGAGAAGTGCCAGCGGCTCTGGGCCCAGCTCGGCGAATCGGGCGACGTGGCGGCCGTCGAGGTCGACGCCGCCCTCGCGGCGCCTCCGGCGAGCTTCGACGAGCCCGTCGAGCTGTTCGAGAAGATCAGCGAGGAGCGCGTCGAGGAGCTGAACGAGAAGTTGGCCGAGCGGGTCGAGGCCGCCGCGGACGAGGCCGCGGGCGAGGCCGACGAGGACGAGGCGGCCGAAGCCGAAGCGGGGACCGGGGCCGAGGCGGGGGTCGACCCCGACGTCGACCTCGAGCCGCTGGCCGACGAGCGGATCTCGTTCGACGAGTTCCAGGGGCTGGACGTCCGCGTCGGCCGCATCCTCGAGGCCGAGGGGATCGAGGGGGCCGACAAACTCGCGCGGCTGGTCGTCGACATCGGCGTCGAGGAGCGCCAGATCGTCGCCGGGATCAAGCAGCTCCACGACCTCTCGGAGCTGGCCGGGAAGCGCGTGATCGTCCTCGCGAACTTAGAGAAGGCGGAGCTGTTCGGGGTCGAGAGCGACGGGATGGTCCTCGCCGCGGGCGAGGCGGCGGACCTCCTCACCACCCACGGCGACGCGATACCCGGCGAGAAGATCCGGTAGGAGTCGGCTCGCGGACAGTCGGGGGACTGGCCGCGACCGGGACGCCCGGACGTTCACGCCCGGACGTTCCGGGCTCCCGTGACCTCGTGGCCGCTCGGGCCGAGTCGTCGTTCGGAGCGGGTCGTCTTCCCGGTCCTGTCCCGATCCGACCGGATCGGGTCGTCGTTCGGGTTCGCTCGTCTTCCGACGGGTCGGGTCGTGGTGGGTCGTCGTGCGGATCGAAGTCCGTTCCGTCAGTCGTTTCGATGCTCGAAAGCAGCGGTATCGTTTTTTAATACCCCTTCCTTGTCGAAACTGCGCCTGGCATACTCCCCCCACTAACCGTGCTGGGCGTCGGTAGCCTTCGGGTCCGGATCCCCCCATGCCGGACCCGTTCCGGACGGTCCGGAGCGGTACCTCGGATCGGGGTCGCTCCCGTGCGACCCCACTCTTGTCTCGGGCGCCCGTGTCCCCCCGCGGGCCCCACACGTTCGACGACGAGTCGTATCTGGTAGCGAGGAGCCACGCCTGCTGTGCGTCCCGGACGCCGACGTCGAGTCGCGCAGTCGGGCCCCGCACACGCCCGTCCCGGACGCGGGAGCTCCGCCGTCGCGTCGCGAGGGGAGGGCGGTTCGACGTCGCGGGTTCCGCGAGGGAAGGGAACGCGGGTCGCCGGCGTGAGGCCTCCGACCGCTGCGAGTCGGCGGCGACACGCCGTCATAGGGTCGGTTGTAATTCGTTTCCGGTGTTCGACGGAACGGTCGTCGAATCACCGGTACACAGTTACAACCGACCCTATCAGCAGCTCCCCGGAA